>Ga0207714_1000903_pt1 | contig 19977 bp, 31 predicted proteins | sample PonA232FremontCA_2_FD_187270 | JGI IMG/M metagenome (GOLD analysis project Ga0207714, IMG submission 187270) | Marine sediment microbial community from Fremont, CA, USA - Pond A23 Sediment 2 (SPAdes) | ecosystem: Environmental > Aquatic > Marine > Unclassified | place: USA: Fremont, California...
ATGCGGCCGTGGCGCGCCTGCTGCCGGCCGACGCGGATGCGGCCTACGTCGCGCGCGTGGCCGAGGGCTACAAGACCGCGTTCACGCGCCTGAAGGCGCGGGCCGAGGACAGCGAGGTGCTCTTCCCCGGCGTGCGCGAGGTGCTGGCGGCCCTGGACGCGCCCCAGGTCTGCCTCGCCGTCGCCACGGGCAAGAGCCGGCGCGGCCTTGTCGGCTCCCTGGACCGGCACGGCCTCGCCGGCCACTTCGTCAGCTTGCAAAGCGCCGACGACGCGCCCGGCAAGCCGCACCCGCGCATGCTGGAGCTGGCGATGGCCGACGTGGGCGCGGAGCCGGACCGCACCGTGGTCATCGGCGACACCGCCTTCGACATGGAGATGGCGCGCACGGCCGGCGCCGCCGCGCTGGGCGTGGGCTGGGGCTACCACCCCGCCGAGGAGCTTACCAGGGCCGGCGCGGCGCGGGTGCTCGGGGGCTTCGAGGAGCTGCCGCCGACCCTGGCCGAGCTTCGACCGCGCGCGGCCTGACGGCGCGCCGCTTTCCCCATCAGCGAGCAGAGCCGCCATGACGCAGAAGACGATGGACCGCTTCTACACGGCCGCCGGCGTCGAGCCGGCCGAGGCGGGCTGCGCCGTCGTGCTGGACGGGCGCACAGTGAAGACGCCGCAGACGCGCGCCGAGCTGGTCGTGCCCACGCGCGCCCTGGCCGAGGCGATCGCCGCGGAGTGGGACGCCCAGGAGCAGAAGGTCCGGCCGCGGGACATGCCCCTGACCAGCTACGCCATGACGGCGCTGGACACCGCCGGGCCACGCCGCGAGGAGCTGATCGCGGGCCTGGCGCAGCACGCCGAGACCGAGATGCTGTGCTACCGCGCGCCCCACCCCGAGCAGCTTGCCGACCGCCAGCAGGCGCTGTGGCAACCGTTGCTGGACTGGGCGGCACTCACCTTCGACGCGCGGCTCAACGTCACCACCGGCATCCTCCCCGTCGAGCAGCCCGAGGACGCCCTGCACGCTCTGCGCAACGCCGTGGCGGCACACGACACCCCGGAGCTGGCCGCGCTGTCGGGCAGCGTCAAAGCCGGCGGCTCCCTCGTCATCGGGCTGGCCCTGGTGGCCGGGCACCTGACCGCCGACCAGGCGTTCGAGGCTGCCGAGGTCGAGTCCAGCTTCCAGATCGAGCAGTGGGGCATGGACACGGAGGAGGAAACGCGCCGCGCGGGCGTTTACGCCGACCTCGCAGGCGCGGCGCGGTTCGTCGAGCTGCTGCACGCCTGAAACGGCGGCGCGTTTGGCGGCGCACGCGCGGGCGTGGTAGCCACGTTCAGGACATACCTGAACGAAACGCCGTACCGGGGCAGGGGCGATCCATGACCAGTGTTCTCCAGCAGCTCGACGACAAGCGCCGCCAGGCGCGCGCCGGGGGTGGCGAGAAACGCATCGCCAAGCAGCACGAAAAGGGCAAGCTGACCGCCCGCGAGCGCCTGGAGCTGTTGCTCGACGAGGGCTCCTTCGAGGAGTGGGACATGTTCGTCGAGCACACCTGCGCCGAGTTCGGCATGGAGCAGCACAAGGTGCCGGGCGACGGCGTGGTGACGGGCCACGGCACCATCAACGGCCGGCTGGTGTTCGTCTTCAGCCAGGACTTCACCGTTTTCGGCGGCTCGCTGTCGGCCGCGCACGGCGAGAAGATCGTCAAGGTCATGGACAAGGCGCTGGAGCTGGGAGCGCCCGTGATCGGTCTCAACGATTCGGGCGGCGCGCGCATTCAGGAAGGCGTCGAATCCCTGGCCGGCTACGCGCACATCTTCCAGCGCACCGTCGACGCGTCGGGCGTGGTGCCGCAGCTCTCGCTGGTCATGGGGCCGTGCGCGGGCGGCGCGGTCTACGCGCCGGCGATGACCGACTTCATCTTCATGGTGCGCGAGACCTCCTACATGTTCGTCACCGGCCCGGACGTGGCGAAGACGGTGACGCACGAGGACGTCACGCCCGAACAGCTCGGCGGCGCCGACGTGCACACGGGCACCTCGGGCGTCAGCGACCTGGCGTTCGACAACGATGTCGAGGCGCTGGAGATGGCGCGGCGCTTCATCGACTTCATGCCCTCGCACTGCGGGCTCGCGCCGCCCGAACATCCCACCGAGGATCCGCCCGACCGGGACGAGCACGCCCTGGACTCGCTGGTCCCCATCGCGCCCAACGAGCCCTACGACATGAAGGAGCTGATCGAGAAAGTCGCCGACGAGGGCGACTTCTTCGAGGTGCAGCCGGACTGCGCGCGCAACATCGTGATCGGATTCGGGCGGATGAACGGGCAGCCGGTGGGCTTCGTCGCCAACCAGCCGCTGGTGCTGGCGGGCTGCCTGGACATCGATTCCGCGCGCAAGGCCGGACGCTTCGTGCGCTTCTGCGACAGCTTCAACATCCCCATCGTGACCTTCGTGGACGTGCCCGGCTTCATGCCGGGCACGGCCCAGGAACACGGCGGCATCATCAAGCACGGCGCCAAGCTGCTCTACGCCTACGCCGAGGCGACGGTGCCCAAGGTCACGGTGATCACGCGCAAGGCCTACGGCGGCGCCTACGACGTGATGAGCTCGAAGCACCTGCGCGGGGACGTGAACTATGCCTGGCCGTCGGCGGAGATCGCCGTGATGGGCCCCAAGGGCGCGGCCGAGATCATTTTCCGCGAGGACGCCCAGGACCCCGACAAGCTGGCCGAACGCGCCGAGGAGTACCGGACGAAGTTCGCCAATCCCTTCGTTGCCGCGTCGCGGGGCTTCTTGGACGACATCATCATGCCGCACGGCACCCGGCGGCGGCTGTGCACCGCCCTCGACATGCTGCGCACCAAGAACGCCCACAAGCGCGGGCGCAAGCACGGCAACATCCCGCTCTAACGCCGAGCGCGATCAGGCCGTCGCGGCCTCGCGGCGGTTGCCATCCACCCAAGTCAGGCACTGATCCACCGGCATGAGGTGAACACCCACGCGGCCGAGTTCGTGCTGGGCTTCGGCCGTGACCGAGGCACAGGCGTCCGGCACCAGCACGATGCGGTAGTCGCGCTCGCTGGCTTCGAGCAGGGTCGCACGGCCCGAGGTGGCGAAGTTCCAGCCCGCGAGGATGAGGGTGTCGATCCCGGCCCGGCGCAGCTCGGCGTCCAGGCAACTGCCGAAGAACCCGCCCCACCGCGGCTTGTAGATGGCGTGGTCGCGCGGGCCAAGCTCCTGCACCTGGCCGTCGGTGAGGAGATGCGGGTCGAGCCGGGGCCCGTCCGGCGGCGCCACGCTGGACACCAGTTCCGCCCCCTGGCTGCCGGGCATGAGCACGCGCATGCCTTCTTCCACGGCTTGCCGGCGGCACAGGTCGACGTTGCTGCCGTCCGGCCAATAAAAGCGCACCAGGTGGTAGATGGGCAGACCGCGCTGGCGCGCGCCGCGGACCAAGCGGCCCAGCGGCTCGACGGCACTGCTGCACCCCGCGGACTTCACCGGGGAATCCTGTTCGACGTAATCGCGTTGGGCATCGACGGTGACGACAGCGGCGGAGTCACGGTTGGGCGTGGTGTAATCGCTCATGCCGTCGGGCCATCTCCTGTCTCGTGCGTGCGCCAGCATCCGGCAAATCACGCTGACCCGGCGCGCACAAGAGTTGGCCCACGCATACCAGGGCCCCGGTTGGTGCAACCCTCCACACGTTGGGCCATTCATCGGCCGTACCGCCTGGAGCGGCGCACTGCAAAACGACCCGCTTCAGGTGTAGACGGATGTGCACGCTGGCCCTGCGGCGGAGTCGTCGGTTTGCCCGCGGGTTAGCCGTCGCCGCCCTGTTTTTCCTGGCGGAGCCGCGCCCAGTAGGCCAGGCGCTTGCGCACCTCGCGCTCGAAGCCGCGCTCGGGCGGGCGGTAGAACTCGCGCCGGTTCATGCCGTCGGGAAAGTAGTCCTGCCCGGAAAAGCCCTCGGCGGCGTCGTGGTCGTAGGCGTAGCCCTCGCCGTAACCCAGCTCGCGCATCAGCTTCGTCGGGGCGTTGAGGATGTGCGCCGGAGGCATGAGGGAACCGTGCTCGCGCGCCGCCCGGTCGGCCTCGTTGTGCGCCACATAGGCCGCGTTCGACTTGGGCGCGGTGCCCAGGTAGATGACCGCCTGCGCCAGCGCCAGCTCGCCCTCCGGGCTGCCCAGGCGGTCGTAGGCGTCCCAGGCCGCCAGGGCCTGCGGCAGCGCCTGCGGGTCGGCCAGCCCGACATCCTCGGAGGCGAAGCGCACCAGCCGCCGCGCGATGTAGCTGGCGTCCTCGCCGCCCGCCAGCATACGCGCCAGCCAGTACAACGCGGCGTCGCAGTCCGAACCGCGCAGCGCCTTGTGGAGCGCGGAGATGAGGTTGAAGCGCCCGTCCTGGGCCTTGTCGTAGACGGGCGCGCGGGTCTGCACCAGGCGCATCAGCCCGGCCGTGTCCAGCGGCTCCCCGGCGGGTTGCTCGAACAGCGCTTCCACCATGTTGAGGAGGTAGCGCCCGTCGCCGTCCGCCATCGCCAGGAGCGCGCCGCGCGCGTCGGCATCCACCGGCAGGCTGCGGCCGGCCTCCGTCTCCGCGCGCGCCAACAGCTGCGCCAGCGCCTCTTCGTCGAGGCGGCGCAACACCACCACGTGGCACCGCGAGAGCAAGGCGCTGTTCAGCTCGAACGACGGGTTCTCCGTGGTCGCGCCCACGAGCGTGACCGTGCCGTCCTCCACGTAGGGAAGGAACGCGTCCTGCTGGGCGCGGTTGAAGCGGTGCACCTCGTCCACGAACAGCAGCGTGCCCTGCCCCTGGGCCCGGCGGCTGCGTGCGCGCTCGAACACCTTGCGCAGGTCACTCACGCCGGCAAACACGGCCGACAGCAGTTCGAAGGCCAGGTCCGTGGCATCCGCCAGGAGGCGGGCGATCGTCGTCTTGCCGCAACCCGCCGGACCCCAGAGGATCGTCGAGGCCAGGCGCCCCTGCGCCACCATCCGCCCGAGCACGCCGTCCGGCGCCAGGACGTGCTGCTGACCCAGTACCTGATCCAGGCGCTGGGGCCGAAGCCGGTCCGCCAGCGGCCGGGGCGCATCATCCTCGAAGAGCGTGGGCGTGGTCATGCGGGCCGACCCAGTCCGTGCCGTTCATGGCGGGCATGTGTGGTCGCGCGTGCGGCCAGTCCAGACACAAAGAAGGGGCGGCTCCGCTGGCGGAACCGCCCCAACCGTCGCGGCATTGTGCGCGGGCCGGCTCAGCCGGTCATCGCGCGCTCGTTCGCCTCTTCCTCGTCGGACTCCGCCGTGGGGCCGGAGTCCTGTCCCTTGGCGCTGGGATCGCGGTCGACAAGCTCGACCACGGCCATGGGCGCCATGTCGCCGTGGCGGTAGCCGGCTTTGAGGACGCGTGTGTAGCCACCCGGCCGGTTCTGATACCGGGGGCCCAGGGTGTCGAAGAGCTTCTTCGCCATGGTCTCGTCGCGCAGGCGGGCCGCCGCCAGCCGGCGGGCGTGCAGGTCGCCGCGCTTGCCGAGGGTGATGAGCTTGTCGGCAACGCGCCGCAGCTCCTTGGCCTTGGGCAGCGTGGTCGTGATCTGCTCGTGCTTGAACAACGAGCCGGCCATGTTGGCGAGCATCGCCTGGCGATGCGCGCTCGTGCGATTGAGCTTGCGGCCCTTCTTGGCGTGGCGCATGACACTCAACTCCTCTGAATGGGCCCGGTCGAACCGGGGTGTGGGTGACCTCCGTTGGCGATGCCGGATCCCGCGCGCGGGACCGCTTGGCATTCCCGACGCCGCGGCCCTGAATGCGTGGGCCGGGTACGCCGGGGGGCGCGCTTACCGCGCCTGCGCATCAATCGGGTGGGAAGCCGCCGGTCAGTACGGCTCCTCGACCCGGCGCGCCAGCTCCTCGATGTTGTCCGGCGGCCAGCCCGGAACGTCCATGCCGAGGGAGAGGCCCATCTGCGCGAGCACTTCCTTGATCTCGTTCAGCGACTTGCGCCCGAAGTTGGGCGTGCGGAGCATCTCCGACTCCGTCTTCTGCACGAGATCGCCGATGTAGACGATGTTGTCGTTCTTCAGGCAGTTGGCCGAACGGACCGAAAGCTCCAGCTCGTCCACCTTACGCAGCAGGTTCTTGTTGAACGGCAGCTCGCTTGCCGCATCCTTGCCCTCGCCGCTGTGCGGCTCCTCGAAGTTGATGAAGAGCTGCAGCTGGTCCTGAAGAATCCGGGCCGCGAGCGCCACAGCGTCCTCCGGCTTGACCGCGCCCGTGGTCTCTACGTCCATCGTCAGCTTGTCGTAGTCCGTGACCTGGCCGACACGCGTGTCCTCCACCCGATAGGCCACCTTGCGGATCGGGGAGAACACCGCGTCCACGGGAATCAAGCCGATGGGCGCATCGTCGGGCCGGTTCTGCGTGCTCGGCACGTAGCCCTTCCCGACCTCGACCGTCATCTCCATGTCGAAGCGCGCGCCGTCGTCCAGCGTGCACAGTGCGAGATCGGGGTTGAGCACGTCGATGTCGTGCCCGGTCTCGATGTCCGCCGCGGTCACCTGACCCGGCCCCTCGCCGCGCACACGGATGCGCTTCGGCCCCTCGCCGTGCATGCGCAAGGCCAGCGATTTCACGTTGAGCACGATGTCTGTGACATCTTCGCGAACGCCGGTGATCGAGGAGAACTCGTGCAGCACGCCGTCGATCTGGATGGCGGTCACCGCGGCGCCCTGCAGCGAGCTGAGCAGCACGCGCCGCAGCGCGTTGCCGAGCGTCAGCCCGAAGCCGCGCTCCAGCGGCTCAGCCACCACGTGCGCGAAGCGCCGTGGATCGTGACCCGGCTGCACGTCCAGCTTGTTGGGTTTGATGAGATCGGTCCAGTTTTTGTGAAGCACGGCGTCACCCCAGGGCTTGTCCGGCGTGGTCCGGTCATGACCTGTCATGACCAATGCGAACGCCGCCCCGGCCACTGGACCGGGACGCCGTTCGCGCGGATTGCGTCGCTCGTCGGCCGGGCGGGTCTACACCCGGCGGCGCTTCGGCGGCCGGCACCCGTTGTGCGGGATCGGCGTCACGTCCCGGATCGCCGTGATCTGGAAGCCGGCGGCCTGCAGCGCCCGCAGCGCCGACTCGCGGCCCGAGCCCGGCCCCTTCACGTTGACCTCGAGCGTGCGCATGCCGTGTTCCTGCGCCTTGCGCCCGGCCGTGTCCGCGGCAAGCTGCGCCGCGTAGGGCGTGGACTTGCGCGAGCCCTTGAAGCCCATCTGTCCAGACGACGCCCAGGAGATCGCGTTCCCCTGCACGTCGGCAATGGTGACCATCGTGTTGTTGAAGCTCGCGTTCACGTGCGCGATGCCGGACGTAATGTTCTTCCGTTCGCGCTTCCGCAAGCGCCCTTGCGTCGCCTTCGCCATCGCGTTGCCTGCCGTTGATCTGGTTGTTGTCCTGCGCCACGCGCGCCGCCGGGCGCGCGCCCTCCACCGAGTGGACTAGCGTTTCTTCTTGCCCGCGATCGCCTTCGCCGGCCCCTTGCGGCTGCGGGCATTGGTCTGCGTGCTCTGACCGCGCACCGGGAGCCCCTTACGGTGGCGCAGCCCGCGATAGCAGCCCAGATCCATGAGCCGCTTGATCTGCATGGCGTGCACGCGCCGCAGGTCGCCTTCCACGGTGTAGTCGTTGTCGATCACCTCCCGGATCCGGACGACCTCGTCCTCCGTCAGGTTGTTCACCCGACGCTCCGGCGGAATGCCGACCTTCTCGCAAATCTTGTTCGCCTGCGTGTGCCCGATGCCGTGAATGTAGGTCAGGGCGATCGGCACCCGCTTTTGCGTGGGGATGTTCACACCAGCGATGCGTGCCACGTGGCCGTCTCCTTCGCTCGCTTGCCCGTTCTGCTTGCCGGAAACACGACACCCAGAAGCCGCCGGGCGGCGGGGTGCGGTTCCTTACCTGATCAGTCGCGTCGAGTCAATCCGCCGCAGCGATCCCGTCCAGCACGGTTTTGATCTGCCGCGTCACCTCGTCGATCTCGGCCATGCCGTCCACCTCGTACAGCAGGCCCTGCTGGCGATAGTGCGGAATGATCGCTTCCGTCTGCTCGCGGTACTCGCGCATGCGCTTGCGCACCGTTTCCTCGGTGTCGTCCGAGCGCCGCTTGAATGTCGTCGCGCCGCAGTGATCGCACACGCCGTCCGTGCTCGGCTGGTGGAACTCGTCGTGATAACCCGCGCCGCAGGTGGCGCACGTAAAGCGCCCCGTGATGCGGCGGACCAGTTCCTCCTCGTCGACCTTGAGTTCGACGACGCCATCGACTTGGCTGCCGCGACGCGCCAGCATCTCATCAAGGGCTTTCGCCTGCGCCGTCGTGCGCGGGAAGCCGTCCAGGATGAAGCCGTCGGCGCAATCCTCCTGGCTGATCCGGTCCTCGATCATGCGGATCATCAGGTCATCGGGCATGAGCTGGCCGGCGTCCATGATCTCCTTGGCCTTCTGGCCAAGCTCGGAGCCCGACTGAACGGCTTCGCGCAGCATGTCGCCCGTGGCCAGATGCGGGATGCCGTACGTCTCTTCCAGACGTTTGGCCTGCGTGCCCTTTCCGGCGCCCGGCGGCCCGAGGAGGATCACGTTCATGTTCGACTCCCCTTCAGCTTGGCCTTCTTGATGAGTCCCTCGTATTGATGGGCGAGCAGATGCGAGTGCACCTGCGCCACGGTGTCCATCGTTACAGACACCACGATCAGCAGGCTCGTGCCGCCGAAGTAGAAGGGCACGTTGTACTGCGCCACGAGGATCTCCGGCAGGATCGCGACCAGCGCGAGATAGACCGCGCCCACGGCCGTCAGCCGCATCAGGATGTAGTTGATGTAGTTGGCCGTGTTCTTCCCGGGCCGGATGCCCGGAATGAACCCACCGTTCTTCTTCAGATTGTCGGCCGTGTCCTCGGGGTTGAACACGATCGAGGTGTAGAAGAACGCAAAGAAGACGATGCCGGCGACGTAGAGCGCCAAGTACAGCGGCTGCCCGCGGCCCAGCAAGGCGGTGACCGTGTTCAGCCACGCTGGCCCACCGTCCCCGGAGAAGCCGGCCACGGTCAGCGGCATCAGCAACAGGGACGAAGCGAAGATCAGCGGAATCACGCCGGCCGAGTTCAGCTTGATCGGCAGGTGCGACTTCTCCCCGCCGAACATCTTGTTGCCGACCTGGCGCTTGGGATACTGCACGATCAGCCGGCGCTGCGAGCGCTCGATGAAGACGATGAAGGCGATGACCGCCACCGCCATCACCAACAGGAAGAGGATGATGCCGGTGGACAGCGCGCCCGTGCGACCGAGTTCCAGCGTGCTCGCGAAGGCGCTGGGCAGGTTCGCCACGATGCCCGAGAAGATGATGAGCGAGATGCCGTTGCCCACGCCCCGCTGGGTGATCTGCTCACCCAACCACATCAGGAAGATCGTACCGCCGGTCAGGGTCACGACCGTGGTGAAGCGGAAGAACAGCCCCGGGTCGATGACCGCCGAAGCGCCCGTGGGCGCACGCATCCCTTCCAGACCGACGGAGATCCCGTACGCCTGCACGGCCGCCAGCAGCACCGTGCCATAACGCGTATACTGGTTGATCTTCTGCCGGCCGGCTTCGCCCTCTTTCTTGAGCTGCGCCAGCCGCTCCGACACGGCCGTCAGCAGCTGCATGATGATGGCTGCCGAGATGTAGGGCATGATCGACAGCGCAAAGATCGTCATGCGCCCCAGCGAGCCGCCCGAGAACATGTTGAACATGCCGAGCATGCTCTGGGACTGCTGCTGGAAGATCTGCTCCAGCGCCACGGGATCAATGCCGGGCACCGGGATATAGGTGCCCAGGCGGAAAATCACGAGCGCGCCCAGTGTGAACCAGATGCGCTTTTTCAGCTCCGTCGCCTTCGCAAAGGCGCTGAAGTTCAGGTTGGCTGCAAGCTGTTCAGCGGCCGATGCCATGAAGCGTGATCCGCGTCCCTTCGGCCCGCGGTCCGGCGCAAGCTGCGCGCCGGCGGGCCCTCACTGATGTCACCGCTGGCCCCGGTCGCCCGGTTTCAGCCGTCCTGGCCGGGAACCGGCTTCTTGGCGCGCGTCGTCTTGCGCGCCTGGGCCTCCGCCATCTTCTCGCCGTTTTCGATGGTCACCGACCCGCCCTGGGCTTCGATGGCCTTGCGCGCGCTGCCCGAAACACCGGCCACGCGCAGATCCAGCTTGGCCGAAAGCTCACCGCGGCCGAGCACGCGCACACCATCGCGGGTCCGCTTGACGATTCCCGCCTTCCGGATGGCCTCGGCGTCGACCGGCTGCGACGCATCGATGACGCCCTGATCGACGGCCCGCTGCAGCTTGTCGAGGTTCACCTCGACGTGATCCTTTTGGAACACGTTCTTGAAGCCGCGCTTCGGCATGCGGCGGTGAAGCGGCATCTGGCCGCCTTCAAAGCCATTCAGGGCCACACCGCTGCGCGCCTTCTGCCCCTTGTGCCCGCGGCCACCGGTCTTGCCGATGCCGGAACCGTTGCCGCGCCCGCGCCGCTTGTGCGCGTGCCTGGAACCGTCGTTGTCCCGGATCTCGTTGATCTTCATCGCCTCGCCTTTCACACGATTGTGCGCCGGGGAGATCCGCACCCCGGCGCCGGTCCGACTCCGCGGCCCTTTTCGGGCCGCTGCGGCGTTGCTGGCCTTTCATCGGATCGGCCCATCACGGCCGACCCGGTCCTCTCACCGGCGCGCACGGCGGCCGGCGCTTTACTCTTCCACCCGAATCAGGTGGCCCACCTTGAACACCATGCCGCGCACGGCCGGCGTGTCCTGGAGCACCCGGCTCCGGCCGCGGCGGGTAAGGCCGAGTCCGCGCAGGGTGGCGCGCTGCTTCGGCGGCCGGTGTTCGCCGCCGCGAACCAGCGTGATTCGGATCGTCTTCCCGCTCTTCGCCTTCTGGCTCATGATGTCGTCTCCTGAGCACTCTGGGCGCCCTCACGGCGCGAGACGATGTCCGACACCTTCTTGCCGCGGCGCTGGGCCACCTGCCGCGGGCTGCGGCACCGGCCCAGGCCCTCCAGCGTGGCCTTGATCATGTTGTGCGGGTTCTGGGTGCCCACCGACTTGGCGACGACGTCCTGTACACCCAGCGCCTCGAACACCGCGCGCATGGGGCCACCGGCGATGATCCCGGTCCCCGGCGGTGCCGCCCGAATGATCACGCGCCCCGCACCGAAGTGACCGCGCACGTCGTGGTGCAGCGTCCGGCCCTCGCGCAGTGGCACACGCCCCATGTTGCGCTTGGCCTGGTCCGTGGCCTTGCGGATGGCTTCCGGCACCTCGCGTGCCTTGCCGCTGCCGAAGCCAACGCGGCCCTTGCCGTCGCCAACGACCACCAGCGCGGCGAAGCCGAAGCGGCGACCGCCCTGAACCACCTTGGCCACGCGGTTGATGTGAACGAGCTTCTCAATGAGCTCGCTATCCTCCCGCCGATCCTGTTTCGCAGCCATGTCCACTCCGGTTTAGAACGAGAGCCCGCCGTCGCGCGCCGCCTCGGCAAGCGCCCGAACGCGCCCGTGATACTTGTAGCCGCTGCGGTCGAACGCGACCTGATCGACACCGGCCTCGGTCGCGCGCTGGGCGACCAGCTTGCCAACCTCCGCCGCTGCCGTCACGTCGCTTCCACGCGCGAGTTCAGCACGAAGCTCGCGGTCCAGTGTCGACGCGGCGGCCAGGGTGTGGCCCTGGGCGTCGTCGACCACCTGGGCGTAGATGTGTTGGTTCGACCGGAAGACCGTCAGCCGCGGCCGTCCACGCGCTTTGTTGCGAATCGCGGCGTGAACGCGCTTCTTCCGACGCTCGCGAAGTTGCCGTGCACTCAGCATGACTCTTACTTCTTCTTGCCTTCCTTACGGATGAGCGTTTCATCCGAGTACTTCACACCCTTGCCCTTGTACGGCTCGGGCGGCCGGAAGCCGCGGATGATCGCCGCCACTTGCCCGACCTGCTGCTTCGAGGCCCCGTGGACCTGAACCTGCGTGGCCTTCGGGCAGGTGATCGAGACGCCCTCGGGAATCTCGTAATGGATGTCGTGGCTGTAGCCGAGCTGAAGGGTCAGCACAGCGCCCTGCACCTGCGCCCGGTAGCCCGTGCCGTTGATTTCCAGGCTCCGCGTGAAGCCCTCGCTGACGCCCTTGACCATGTTGGCCACGTTCGCCCGCGTGGTGCCCCACATCGCCCGGGCGAACTCGCCGTTGTCGACGGGCTCGACCCAGAACTGTCCGTCTTCCATGCGGGTGCGGACGTGCCCGGTCAACGGCGCGCTTAACTCGCCAAGCTTGCCCTTCGCGACCACGCGGTCGGACTCCACCTGAAGCTCGACACTGTCCGGAACCGCGACGGGATTTTTGCCTACGCGCGACATTCTTCGGCGTCCCTTCCTCTAGAACACCCGCGCCAGGATCTCGCCGCCAACATTGGCCGTGCGAGCCTCGGCGTCGGACAGTACACCGCGCGGCGTGGACAGGATGCTTATTCCCAGTCCGTTGTAGACACGCGGCAACTCCCGGATCTTCGAGTACACGCGCCGCCCTGGGCGGGAAATGCGCGAGATCTCCTGAATCGCGGGATAGCCCTCGGTGTATTTCAGCTCGATGCGGACCTCCGAAACACCCTTTCGCAGGTCTTCCTGCGAGTAGTTCCGGATATAGCCTTCGCGCTTAAGCACATCGAGCACGTTGCGGTGCAAGCGCGATGCGGGGGCTTTGACCGTTGCCTTATGGGCCATGTGCCCGTTGCGGATCCGGGTCAGAAGATCCCCGAGCGGATCGCTGCTAGCCATCTCGGCGCGCTCCTCTCGTTACCAGCTGGATTTGACCATGCCGGGGATCTGCCCGACCGACGCCAACTCGCGTAGCTTGATGCGGGACAGGCGGAACTTGCGATAGTAGGCCCTCGGCCGCCCCGTCAGTTCGCAGCGATTGCGAATGCGCGTCGGCGAAGAATTCCGCGGGAGTTTCGCCAATTCAAGCGACGCCTGGAATCGCTCCTCCGGCGCCAGCGACAAATCCCGCACGCGGTTCTTCAGTTCCGACCGCTTCGCCGCGTACTTCTGCGCCATGCGGACACGCTTCTTGTTGGTATAGAAGCTGCTCTTGCGCGTCATTGAGCCTGTCTCCCCGTCGCCGCTCAACTCTGGAACGGCATGTCGAACGCTCTAAGGAGACTGCGTGCCTCCTCATTCGTCTGGGCGGTCGTGCAGATCACGATGTCCATCCCCCGGACCTCGTCGACGCTGTCGTACTCAATCTCCGGGAAGATGATCTGCTCCTTCAACCCCATCGAGAAGTTGCCGCGCCCGTCGAAGCTCTTCGGGGACACGCCCCGGAAGTCGCGAGCGCGCGGCAGCGCGATAGTGACCAGCCGGTCGAGGAACTCGTACATCCGCTCCCGCCGCAAGGTGACCTTGCAACCGATGGGCATGTTCTGGCGCACGCGAAAGCCCGCGACGGAGCGCTTCGCCCGCGTGACCACGGCCTTCTGCCCCGCGATCTGGGAAAGCTCCTTGGCTGCCGCCTCGGCCTTCTTCTGATCGCGAGCGGCCTCGCCCACGCCCATGTTGACCACAATCTTCTCGAGCTTCGGGATCTGCATGGCGTTCTCGTAGCCGAACGCCTGCTGCAGCTGATCCCGAACCGTATTCCGATAGTGTTCCTTCAGTCGGGCCGCCATCGTTGATGTCTCCGCGTATCGTGATCCCGACCCGCCACGGGGCGGTCCGATGCATCGCCGCTGACCGCCGGGCGGTCCGCGGCTCGTCCTCCGTCCCGAAAGGCCGGCCAGCGTCGCGCCGAAGGAGGCTGCGTGCCGGTACCGTTGCCGAGGCGCGTCTGCCGTCCCGGTCCGGCACGGAACCGGTCGGGCACTGCCGCCTACTCCAGATCGCTCATACCGCCCGGCGGTGCCGGGCCAATCCCGTACGTCGTTCAGCGGTCGATGGTATCGCCGGAGCGCTTGGCGTAACGCACCTTGCGGCCGTCCGCCAAGAACCGAAAACCAATCCGCGTCGGCTTGCCGTCCGAAGGATCGCGCAACGCGACGTTCGAAACGTCGATCGAAGCTTCCTTCTCGTCGATGCCGCCCTGGTGCTGCATCGACGGGCGCTGATGGCGCTTGGCGATGTTGACGCCCTGCACGATCACACTGTTCTGCTTCGGAACGACGCGCAGCACCTCGCCCTGTTTGCCACGGTCGCGGCCGTTCAGCACCACGACCGTATCCCCGCGCTTGATCTTGTTCGCCATCACAGAACCTCCGGCGCCAGCGAGATGATCTTCATGAACCGCTTCGCGCGCAGCTCACGCGTCACGGGGCCGAAGATGCGCGTGCCGATGGGGTCGTTCTGGCGGTTGAGCAGCACCGCGGCATTGCGGTCGAAGCGGATCGCGGTGCCGTCCTCGCGCCGGATTTCCTTGGCCGTGCGCACAATCACCGCCCGGTGCACGTCGCCCTTCTTCACGCGGCCGCGCGGGATGGCCTCTTTCACGGAGACCACGATGATGTCGCCGACCCCGCCGGAACGGCGCCAGGAGCCGCCCAGCACCTTGATGCACTGGACGCGCCTGGCCCCTGAGTTGTCGGCCACGTCCAGTTCGCTCTGCATCTGGATCATTGGTTGTCACCCATTCGTTTTGCCGGCCGGGCCGGATCCCGTGTCAGGCGCTCACGACTTCCCAGCGCTTGCGCCTGGAGTATGGCGCGCACTCCTGAATCCGCACGAACTCACCCAGCTCGCAGCGGTTGTCGCTGTCGTGCGCGGCATACTTCTTCGAGCGCTTCACGAACTTCTTGTACAGTGGATGCTTCACCCGGCGCTCCACACGGACGTGGACCGTCTTCTCGCCCTTGGTGGACACCACACGACCTTGCAGAATGCGGCGCGGCATCGCTTACGACTCCTGCTGCGTAGCCTGGCGGTTCTTTTCCGTCAGGATCGTCTTGATCCGCGCAATGTCGCGGCGGACCTGCTTCACCCGGCCGGTGTTCTCCAGCTGCCCGCTGGCCTTTTGAAAGCGCAGGTTGAACTGCTCTTTCTTGAGCCCCATCAGGTCGCGGCGGAGTTCGTCCACGGATTTCGCGCGCACGTCGGACGCTTTCATGGCGTCATCCCTCCATCCGCTCGATGAAGCGGGTCTTCACCGGCAACTTCTGCGAGGCGAGCCTGAACGCCTCTTCCGCGGTCTCACGCGGAACCCCGTCCAGCTCGAACACGATGCGGCCGGCGTGGACGCGCGTGGCCCACCACTCAACCGTGCCCTTGCCCTTGCCCATCCGGACTTCGGCGGGCTTGGACGTGATCGGCAGGTCCGGGAAGCTGCGCATCCAAAGCTTCCCCACGCGGCGCATGTGGCGCGTTACCGCCCGGCGGGCCGCTTCCAGCTCCCGCGCCGAGACGCGCGCGTTCGACTGCGCCTTCAGGCCGTACTGCCCGAAGGCCAGCTCGGTTCCGCCCTTCGCCGTGCCGCGGATCTTCGACTTGCCCTTCTGGCTCTTGCGGTACTTTGTCCGCTTCGGCTGCTTGAGCGACATGGTCCTCTTCCTTCGCGCTTGCGGGCCGGCGCCTTTTGGGCGCGCCTCAGCGGCCCGCCTGGCTCTCCTGCTGGCGGTTGTCGCGCGCCATCGGGTCGTGGGCCAGGATTTCGCCCTTGAACACCCAGACCTTCACGCCGCAACTGCCGTAGGCGGTCTTCGCCGTCGCCTCGGCGAAATCGATGTCCGCGCGCAGGGTGTGCAGCGGCGTCCGCCCCTCGCTGTACCATTCCGTCCGCGCGATCTCGGTGCCGCCCAGACGCCCGGCGCACTTGATACGGATGCCCTCCGCGCCGAGCCGCATCGCCGACTGCACGGCGCGCTTCATGGCACGGCGAAACGCCACACGCCGTTCCAGCTGACCGGCGATGTTGTCCGCGATGAGCTGGGACTCGGTCTCGGGCTTGCGGATCTCCAGGATGTTGAGATGAACCTCGCTGTTGGTCATCTTCTGGAGGTCCTGGCGCAGCCGCTCGATGTCCGCGCCCTTCTTCCCGATCACGACACCAGGCCGCGCGGTGTGGATGGTCACACGGGCCTTCTTCGCCGGCCGCTCGATCACCACGCGCGCCACGCCGGCCTGTTTCAGCCGGCTGTGGAGATACCGGCGCAACCGGATATCCTCGTGCAGAAGATCCGGATAGTGCTGTTGCGCCGCGTACCAGCGTGAATCCCAGGTGCGGTTGATCCCGAGCCGAAGCCCGTTGGGATTGATTTTGTTACCCATCGCTACGCGCTCTCCTCGCCCTCGCGGACGACAATCGTCAGCCGGCTGAAGGGCTTGTCGATCGGCCCCACCTGACCGCGGGCACGCGGCCGGAAGCGCTTCATCACGATCGACTTCCCGACCGACGCCTCGGCGACGTACAGCCGGTCAACGTCGAGTTGATGGTTGTTCTCCGCGTTTGCGATCGCAGACTGAAGGATCTTCTTGACATCCTTCGCGATGCGGCGCTTGGAGAAGGTCAGATCCGCGACGGCCCGTTCAGCACTCTTGCCACGGATCAGCCCGCACATCGTGTCCAGCTTGCGCGGGCTGACACGCAGACTGCGCGCCATCGCCTTAGCTTCGTTATCGGCGACCGGACGGCCGGCCTTGGGCTTGCCCATGGCCTTATCTCCTCTTCGCCTTTTTGTCCGCGGCGTGCCCGTGGAACGTGCGCGTTGGCGCGAATTCACCGAGCTTGTGGCCGACCATGTGTTCGGTCACAAGCACCGGCACGAACTTCTTGCCGTTGTGCACCCCGAAGGTCAGGCCGACAAACTGCGGCATGATCGTCGAGCGCCGCGACCAGGTCTTGATGATCTCTCTGCGGCCCGACTCGCGAGCGGCTTCCGCCTTTTTCAGCAGATAGCCGTCGACGAACGGACCCTTCCAAACCGAGCGCGCCAAGATTGGCCTCCACTACTTCCGCTTGGCGTGCCGACGCCGCACGATCAGGGCGTCGCTGCGCTTGTTCGAGCGGGTCTTGTGACCCTTGGTCGGCTTGCCCTGCGGGTTGACCGGGTGACGTCCACCGGCGGTGCGGCCTTCGCCGCCACCGTGCGGGTGGTCGATCGGGTTCATCGAAACACCGCGCACCTCGGGGCGCTTGCCCAGCCAGCGCTTGCGCCCGGCCTTGCCGCGGTTGACGTTGGCGTGGTCCGGGTTCGACACCGCTCCGACCGTCGCCCGGCAATCGCCACGGACCATCCGCACCTCGCCCGACGCAAGCCGCAGCAGCGCGTACCCCGCATCGCGGCCGACGAGTTGGACATAGGAGCCGGCCGCCCGTGCCATCTGGCCGCCCTTGCCGGGCTTCATCTCTACGTTGTGAATGATCGTGCCGATCGGCATGCCCTTCAGCGGCATGGCGTTGCCCGGCTTCACGTCTGCCTTGGACGTGGAGACGATCCGGTCACCCGCCTTCAGACGCTGCGGCGCCAGGATGTAGGCGTGCTCACCGTCGTCGTACTGGAGGAGCGCGATAAATGCCGAGCGGTTCGGGTCGTACTCCAGGCGCTCGACGGTCGCCGTAACGTCCGTCTTCTTGCGCTTGAAGTCGATGACCCGGTAGGTGCGCTTGTGGCCACCACCGCGACGACGCACGGTCATGCGGCCGGCGTTGTTGCGACCACCGCTCTTGCTGAGGCCTTCGGTCAGCTTCTTCACGGGCGGACCGGACCACAGATCCCGCTTGCTGACGGTGATCAACTCGCGCTGACTCGGCGTGACCGGGTTGTAGCTCTTCAGCGCCATGGCTTAGATCCCCGTCGTTACGTCGATGCTGTAGCCCTCGGCCAGCGTCACGAACGCCTTCTTCGTGTCCGCCCGCCTGCCGCTGATGCCGCGGAAGCGCTTGCGCTTGCCCTTGTGGCGCAGCGTGTTGACGCCGCTCACGCGGACATTGAAGAGGTACTCCACCGCCTTGCGGATCTCGGGCTTGCTGGCTTCAAGCGGCACCCGGAAGGTGACCTCGTTGTTCTCCGCGCCCATCGTCGACTTCTCGGTGATCACTGGCTCACGCACGATGTCGTACATCCGCGTGCGCGACAGCGACACCTCACTGGGCTTGTGCGGTCGCACGTGGCTCATGTCAGGCGCGCCTCCAGCGCTTGCACAGCGTCCTTCGTCAGCACCAGCTGGTCGTGGCGCAGGATGTCGTGCACGTTCGCGCCCTGTTGGGGCAGGATGTCGACATCCTTCATGTTGCGGGCGGCCAGCGAGAAGTTCTCGTCCAACTCGTCGCCGCCGACCACGAGCGCATGGTTCACGCCCATGCCGTCGAGACGCTGGCGCAGCGTCTTGGTCTTGGGACTCTCGGCCACCGCCTGATCGAGCACGATGAGCTTGCCCTCATTCGCCTTGGCCGAGAGCGCCACCTTGAGGCCCAGCCGACGCACCTTCTTCGGCAGCGCGAAGCCGTGATCGCGCGGCTTGGGTCCGTGGGCCACCGACCCGCCCCGGAAGATGTTCGCGCTGCGGGCGCCGTGGCGCGCACGCCCCGTGCCCTTCTGGCGGTACATCTTCGTGCGCGTGGCCTTAACCTCGCGCTGCGTCTTGGTTGACGCCGAGCCGGCGCGGCGGCGAGCCAGCTGCCACTCGACGACACGCGTGAGGATGTCCTTGCGCAGCGGCTGCGCGAACACCGTGTCGCTGAGTTCGATCTCACCAGCCTGTTGATTGTCCAGCGTGGTCACTGCCCACTTCATGGCGGTCATCCCTCACTGGCCTCGCCGCTCTGGGTCTCGGCGCCCGCCGCCGCCGCGGGATAGGGCGCGCCCTCGGGCAGCGCCTTCTTCCGCGCGTCGCGAATACGCAGCCAGCCGCCTTCCTTGCCGGGCACGTTGCCCTGAACGAGCAGCAGGTTACGGCCTTCGTCCACCGAGACGATCTTGAGGTTCTGCGTCGTCACGGTCCGGTCGCCCATGCGGCCCGCCATCTTCTTGCCCTTGAAGACGCGGCCCGGGTCCTGCATCTGACCCGTCGAGCCCATGGAGCGGTGCACCGCGGAGACGCCGTGGGTGGCACGCAGCCCGGAGAAGTTGTGGCGCTTCATCACGCCCGCGAAGCCCCGGCCGAACGATGTGCCCGTCGCGTCGACGAACTGCCCCGGCACGAAGTGGCTCGCGGTGAGTTCCTGCCCCGGCTCCAGCAGCGCGTCCGGCGAAACCCGGAATTCCCCGAGCTTGGCCTTGGGCGCTACCTTGGACTTCGCGAAGTGACCCCGCATCGGCTTTGTCGTGTTCTTGGCCTTCGCACGGCCGGCACCGACCTGGACGGCGGTGTAGCCGTCCTTGTCCTCGGTCCGGACATCGACGACCTGACACGCATCCAGCTGGAGCACGGTCACGGGCACGTGCCGACCCTGCTCGTCGAAGATGCGGGTCATGCCGACCTTTTGTGCGAGCACGCCTGTGCGCATGGCATCAGCCCTTCAGCTTGATCTCGACGTCCACGCCAGCCGCGAGGTCGAGCTTCATCAAAGCGTCCACGGTCTGCGGCGTGGGATCGACGATGTCGAGCAACCGCTTGTGCGTACGGATCTCGAACTGCTCGCGGCTCTTCTTGTGAATGTGCGGCCCCCGCAGCAGCGTGTACCGCTCAATCCGCGTGGGCAGCGGGATCGGTCCCCGCACGCGAGCGCCGGTCCGCTTGGCCGTGTTCACGATCTCCGAGGTCGAGTTGTCGAGCACCCGGTGTTCGAAGGCCTTCAAGCGGATGCGAATGTTCTGGCTTTCCATTGCCGCCATCCGTTTCTGCGAGGCGCGGGCCGCACCGCCGGCTCACCGGCACTGCGGCCCCGCCGTCGAAAACGTGTTTACTCGATGATTTTGGAGACGACGCCGGCGCCGACGGTTTTGCCGCCTTCGCGGATGGCGAAGCGCAGGCCCTGCTCCATGGCCACGGGCGCGATCAGCT
>Ga0207714_1000904_pt1 | contig 19975 bp, 31 predicted proteins | sample PonA232FremontCA_2_FD_187270 | JGI IMG/M metagenome (GOLD analysis project Ga0207714, IMG submission 187270) | Marine sediment microbial community from Fremont, CA, USA - Pond A23 Sediment 2 (SPAdes) | ecosystem: Environmental > Aquatic > Marine > Unclassified | place: USA: Fremont, California...
GGTGTCGCTGATCGCACCGATCGCGATGGAAGAAGGCGTTCGCTTTGCGATCCGCGAGGGCGGCCGCACCGTCGGGGCCGGCGTCGTTTCGAAGATTATTGAGTAACGATTTATGGCGACCAGGCAGACCCAGACGATCCGCATCCGCCTCAAGGCGTTTGATCACAAGCTGCTCGACAGCTCGGCGAAAGAAATCGTCGATACCGCGAAGCGCACCGGCGCCCGCGTGCTCGGCCCGATTCCGCTGCCGACCAAGCGGGAGGTCTATACCGTTTTGACCTCGCCGCACGTGAACAAGGATGCGCGCGATCAATACGAGTTGCGTACGCACAAGCGGCTGATGGACATCGTCGATCCGACGGAGAAGACGGTGGATGCGCTGATGCGCCTCGACCTCGCCGCCGGCGTGGATGTCCAGATCAAGCTGAGCTGAAGGCCGCCCGCGAATCAGCGGGCTGTCATTCTGGCGTCACCGGAGATGAGTTGATATACTCTCCGGCTTCCTCGGCCCGGGGCGGTTTCGCTGTTCCGGGCCTTGATTTGAGTGTTCGATGGGCAGGCTGCGAGCGCTGCCGGGACCACTGGGACAGCGATCATGGCGATTGGTGTAATCGGTCGTAAAGCGGGCATGACCCGGATTTTCACGGAGGATGGCAAGTCCATCCCGGTAACCGTGATCCAGATCGAGGGTAACCGCATTACGCAGTTGAAGACCCAGGAGCGCGACGGCTATCGCGCCCTGCAGGTGACGACCGGGACGCGTCGCGCGAATCGCGTTGCGCGCCCGCAGCAGGGGCACTTCGCCAAGGCGGGTGTCGAGCCGGGCCACGGTCTCTGGGAATTCCGCCTCGCCGGCGATGAGGGCGGCGATCTGGAAGTGGGCGCCGAGCTGGGCGTCGACCGGTTCGAGGCCGGCCAGCGAGTCGATGTCAGCGGCACCAGCAAGGGCCGCGGCTTCGCCGGCACGGTCAAGCGCCACAACTTCCGCACCCAGGACGCGACGCACGGCAACTCGCTGTCGCATCGCGTGCCGGGGTCGATCGGTCAGATGCAGGATCCGGGGCACGTGTGGAAGGGCAAGAAGATGCCCGGTCACATGGGCAACGCGCGGCGCACAACCGCGAATCTCGAGATTATCCGGGTGGACGCCGAGCGCGGCGTGTTGCTCGTTCGCGGCGCCGTGCCGGGCAGTCGCGACGGCGACCTGATCGTCCGTCCGTCGGTCAAGGCGCAGCGCTGAGGGGGCTCCGATGGAACTGAATATCACCAACGGCAAGACCGTCGAAGTCGCCGACTCGGCATTCGGGCGCCCCTTCAATGGTGCGCTCGTCCATCAGGCGGTGGAGACGTACCTGGCGGGCGGGCGTGCCGGCACGGCCGCCCAGAAGACTCGGGCGGAGATCAGCGGCGGCGGCTCGAAGCCGTGGCGTCAGAAGGGTACGGGCCGCGCCCGGGCCGGGACGATGCGTAGCCCGTTGTGGCGCCATGGCGGGCAGATCTTCCCGCAGAAGCCGCGCAGCTACGCCAAGGCGCTGAACCGAAAGATGTATCGCGGCGCGCTGCGCGCGATCCTCTCCGAGCTGGTTCGCGAAGAGCGCCTGATCGTGGTTGACGGTTTCGGCGTCGACACGCCGAAAACCAAGGGCATGATCGCGCGCCTCGAGGCGTTCGGCGGCACCGATGCCCTGATCGTACTCGCCGGTCAGGACCGCAACGTCGAACTCGGCGTTCGCAACCTGCCGCATGCGGATGTGACGAACGTCAACGGCGTCAATCCGGTGACGCTGCTGCGCCATGAGCGCGTCGTGATCACCGTAGAAGCGCTCAAGCAGGTCGAGGAGTGGCTGGCATGAATCGCGAACGCCTCTATCAGGTCATCGAGGCCCCGCAGGTCTCCGAGAAGGCGACCAACGGTGCCGACCAGCGACGCCAGCACGTGTTTCGGGTCGCGCGCGACGCGGACAAGCGCGAGATCCGCAAGGCGGTGGAGCATATCTTCAGCGTCGAAGTGGAACGCGTGCAGGTGCTGAACGTCAAAGGCAAGAACAAGCGCTTCGGTGCGATCCAGGGGCGCCGCAAAGGCTGGCGCAAGGCGATCGTTCGCCTCAAGCCGGGGCACGACATCGACTACGCCGGTATGGAAGGGTAATCGGACATGGCCATCGTCAGAACGAAACCGACTTCACCGGGGCGGCGCTTCCGGGTCGAGATCAAGCGGGCCGGTCTGCACAGCGGTGAGCCATGGGCCCCGCTGGTGGAGAAGGGCAATGCCCATACCGGCGGCCGTAACTCGCAGGGCCGGATCACGACGCGCCATCGCGGTGGCGGGCACAAGCAGCGCTATCGCCGCGTCGACTTCAAGCGCAATAAGGACGGCGTCCCGGCGACGGTCGAGCGGCTCGAGTACGATCCGAACCGCAGTGCGCATCTGGCGCTGCTCAAGTACGCCGACGGCGAGCGCCGGTACATCCTCGCGCCGAAGGGCGTGAAAGATGGCGCACCGATCCGCTCGGGTCGCGATGCGCCGATCAAGCCGGGCAACTCGCTGCCGCTGTCGAATATTCCGATGGGCACGCGTATCCATTGCGTTGAGCTCAAGCCGGGCAAGGGCGCGCAGATCGCGCGCAGCGCCGGTACCTCCGTTCAGCTGGTGGCGCGGGAAGGAACGCAGGCGACCCTGCGGCTGCGCTCGGGCGAGATGCGGCGCGTGCCGGTGAGCTGCCGCGCGACCATCGGTGAGGTCGGCAACGAAGAGCACAGCCTGCGCCAGCTTGGCAAGGCCGGCGCGAAGCGCTGGCAGGGCGTGCGGCCGACCGTCCGCGGCGTGTCGATGAACCCCATCGACCATCCGCATGGCGGTGGCGAGGGCAGGACGTCGGGTGGTCGCCACCCGGTCAGCCCCTGGGGGCAACCCACGAAGGGTTACAAGACACGCAAGAACAAGTCGACGGACAAGAACATCATCCGTCGGCGTAAACGCAAGAAGTAAAGCGAGGGCTCGATCGTGCCACGTTCACTGCGCAAGGGACCGTTTGTCGACCTGCATCTCCTCAAGAAGGTGGAGCAGGCCCAGGCGGCCAACAATCGACGGCCGATCAAGACGTGGTCGCGCCGTTCCATGGTAGTGCCGGAAATGGTCGGACTGACGATCGCCGTGCACAACGGACGCCAGCACGTGCCGGTACTCGTCAGCGAGAACATGGTCGGCCACAAGCTTGGTGAATTCGCCGCGACCCGTACGTTCAAGGGGCACGCCGCGAACAAGAAAGGGCGGTAGGGGATAACCATGCAGGCCATTGCCAAACTTCGTATGGCACGGGTGTCACCGCAGAAGGTGCGGCTCGTGGCGGATCAGATCCGGGGTATGCCCGTTGAGAAGGCGCTCAGCACGCTGGCGTTCTCGACCAAGGGGGCCGCGGACATCATGAAAAAGGTCCTGGAATCCGCGATCGCGAATGCGGAGCACAACGAGGGCGCGGACGTCGACGAGTTGCGCGTCAACACGGTGTGCGTCGATGAAGGTCCGGCGATGAAGCGCGTGCAGGCCCGCGCCAAGGGGAGCGCGAACCGCATCCTCAAGCGGACCAGTCACATCCACGTGACCGTGGCCGACCGGTAACAGAGAGGCGAACGGAATGGGTCATAAAGTACATCCGGTAGGCATCCGGCTCGGGATTTCCGCGGACTGGAATTCCACCTGGTACGCGAACAACCGCAACTACGCCGGCTTCCTGAACAACGACATCAAGATCCGCGAGTTCATCGGCAAGGAACTGGCGCACGCCTCGGTCAGCCGCGTGCAGATCGACCGCCCGGCGCGGGCACTGCATGTCACGATCCACACGGCGCGCCCGGGGATCGTGATCGGCAAGAAGGGTGAGGATATCGAGCGCCTGCGCCGCAGGATCGCGGACGTAGCCGGCCTCGGGGTCGGTAACGTAAAGGTAAATATCGCCGAGATCCGCAAGCCGGAGCTCGATGCCAAGCTGGTGGCCGACAATGTGGCCCAGCAGCTCGAACGTCGCGTGATGTTCCGCCGGGCCATGAAGCGAGTGGTGACCAACACGATGCGCCTCGGTGCGCAGGGTGTGAAGATCCACGTCGCCGGACGTCTCAACGGCGCGGAGATCGCGCGCCGTGAGTGGTATCACGACGGTCGCGTGCCGCTGCATACGCTGCGCGCGGATATCGATTATGGGCTCGCCACGGCGAACACGACGTACGGTTCGCTGGGCATCAAGGTCTGGATCTGCAAGGGCGAAGTCTTCGACCTTGAGCAGAAGCGCGAAGCGGCCAAGAGCCAGACGACCCAGAAGTAAGGAGCCGTTGAGCCATGTTGCAGCCGAAACGCACGAAATACCGCAAACAGCAGAAAGGCAAGAACCGCGGTATCGCGACCAGTGGTGACAAGGTCAGCTTCGGGGAATATGGCTTGAAGGCCATTGACCGGGGCCGGATCACCTCGCGCCAGATCGAGGCCGCGCGTCGCGCCATGACCCGTCACGTCAAACGTGGCGGCAAGATCTGGATCCGCCTGTTCCCGGATGTTCCGGTGACCAAGAAGCCGATCGAGGTCCGGATGGGCAAAGGCAAGGGTGGCGTCGAGTACTGGGTCTCCAAGGTCCAGCCCGGCACCATGCTGTATGAAATGGAGGGTGTGTCGGAGGATGTCGCACGCGAGGCCATGCGCCGCGCTGCACAGAAACTCCCGGTACGCTGTGTGTTCGTGAATCGGACGATCATGTGATGAAGGCGAGCGAACTGCGTTCCAGCAAAGTGGGTGAACTGAACGAGGAGCTGGTCGAGCTCCGGCGCGAACAGTTCAACCTCCGGATGCAACAGGGCGTCGGCCAGGCGCCGCGTCCCGACCGGATCCGCAAGGTCCGCCGGGATATCGCGCGGGTCAAGACGGTGATCAACGAGAAACTCGCCCAGGGTGAGTCGGCATGACGGAACAAGAGAATACGCGCGCACGCCGCGAACGCGGTTACGTGGTCAGCGCGAAGATGAACAAAGGGGCCACGGTTCTGGTCGAGCGCCGCGTGCGACATCCGCTGTACGGCAAGTTCGTGAAGCGCTCGAAGCGCTACCACGTTCACGATGAAGAGAATACGTGCAATGCCGGCGATTACGTCGTCATTGAAGAGTGCCGGCCGATCTCCAGGACCAAGGCCTGGCGTCTGGTGCGCGTGCACACGGCGGCTGCCGGGGCGTAATTACCGGGTAATCCCGGAATCAGGTAAGGGAACGAGTCATGATCCAGATGCAGACCAGCCTCAATGCCGCCGACAACAGCGGTGCGCGCCGGGTGCAGTGCATCAAGGTGCTGGGCGGTTCACGGCGCCGCTACGCGTCGATCGGCGACATCATCAAGGTGAGCGTCAAGGACGCGATCCCGCGTGGGCGTGTCAAGAAGGGCGAGGTCTACAACGCCGTCGTGGTACGCAGCGCCAAGGGCGTGCGCCGCTCGGACGGCTCGCTGATCCGCTTCGACAACAACGCGGCCGTGTTGCTGAACAGCAAGTACGAGCCGGTGGGTACACGTATCTTTGGACCGGTGACGCGCGAGCTGCGCACGGAGCGGTTCATGAAGATCATCTCGCTCGCGCCCGAGGTCCTCTGAGGGGATACGACGATGAACAGGATCAAGAAAGGTGACGACGTGATCGTGACCGCCGGTCGCGACAAGGGCCGGCGCGGGACGGTGCAGCGCGTTCGCGCGGATGGCCGCCTGATCGTCGACAACGTCAACATGGTCAAAAAGCACGAGAAGCCGAACCCGCAGCAGGGCGTGTCCGGCGGTATCGTGGAGAAAGAGGCGCCGATTCACGTCTCGAACGTGATGGTTTACAACCCGACCCGGGGCGCGGGCGACCGCGTGGGCATCAAGACACTCGCCGACGGCAAGAAGGTACGTTACTTCAAGTCGGACGGCGAAGTGCTCGACGTGTAGGCGAGCGGACATGGCACGACTTCAGCAGCAATACCGCGAGACCATCATCCCGAAGCTGCGCGAGGAGCGCGGGTTCCGGAACGTGATGGAGGTACCGCACCTCGAGAAGATCACCATCAATATGGGGGTTGGCGAGGCGGTGAGTGACAAAAAGGCGCTCGAGAACGCGCAGGCGGAACTCGCGCAGATCACCGGGCAGAAACCGATGATCACGCGCGCCCGCAAATCGGTCGCCGGATTCAAGGTCCGCGAGGGCTGGCCGATCGGTTGCAAGGTGACGTTGCGCGGGGCCCGGATGTACGAGTTCCTGGACCGCCTGATCAATGTCGGCGTTCCGCGTATCCGCGACTTCCGCGGGTTCAGCCCGAAGTCGTTTGACGGGCGCGGGAACTACACGTTCGGCGTGCGCGAACAGATTATTTTCCCCGAGATCGAGTACGACAAGACGGACGCGATCCGTGGCATGGACATCACTTTCACGACGACGGCGAAGACCAACGAGGATGCGCGTGCCCTCCTCAATGCGTTCAACTTCCCGTTCCGGCAGTAGAGGCGGTAACGATGGCTAAGGTTTCAATGGTGGAGCGCGAGCGCAAGCGCGAGAAGACGGTCGCCAGGCACGCGGAGAAGCGCGCCCGGCTCAAAGCGGTCGTGAAAGATCCGAACGCCTCGTTCGAGGAGCGTATGGACGCGGTGACCCGGCTGCAGAAGCTCCCGCGCGATGCGAGCCCGGTGCGTAAGCACAATCGCTGCCAGCAGACCGGGCGCCCGCATGGTGTCTATCGCAAGTTCGGCCTCGGCCGGAACAAGCTGCGCGAGCACACGATGCGTGGCGATGTGCCTGGCCTGCGCAAGGCCAGCTGGTAAACGAATCGGGGAGCACGACTGATGAGCATGTCCGATCCAATCGCCGATATGCTGACCCGGATTCGTAACGGGCACATGGCGAACAAGTCACAGGTCTCGATGGACTCTTCGAAGAAGAAGCTGAACGTGGCGACCGTCCTGAAGGACGAGGGCTATATCGCCGGCTTCCATGTCGAAGGCGAGACAAAGCCCGTGCTGACCGTCGAACTGAAGTATTTCGAGGGTCAGCCGGTGATCGAGAATATCCAGCGGGTCAGCCGCCCGGGGCTGCGTATCTATCGCGGCAAGGGTGAACTGCCGCGCGTGCTCAATGGGCTCGGGATCGCGGTCGTCTCCACGTCGCACGGCGTGATGAGCGATCGCCAGGCCCGCGCCGAGGGGCATGGCGGCGAAGTGATCTGTACGGTCGCCTAACACGGAGTCAGCGAGATGGTCGAAGCAACATCGCGCGTCGCCCGCAAGCCGGTCGTGGTACCGGCGAATGTCGAGGTCGACATCCAGGGCCAGCAAATCAGCGTGAAGGGGCCGAAGGGAAGCGATTCCTACACGGTGCACGAGTGGGTCGAGGTCCGTCGGGATGAGGATTCGATCCGCTTCGCTCCACGGCGTGAGGGCCGGGAAGAGAACGCCATGACCGGGACGATGCGGGCGCTGCTCAACAACATCGTCGTCGGCCTGACGGACGGTTTCCAGCGCAAGCTGGTGATCAAGGGCGTCGGCTATCGTGCGCAGATGCAGGGGAACAACCTGAAACTGACGCTCGGTTTCTCGCACGACGTCAATCATCCGGTGCCGGAGGATATCCAGATCGAATGCCCCAGCCAGACGGAAGTCGTGGTCAAGGGCGCGAGTAAACAGCGCGTCGGCCAGGTGGCCGCCGAGATTCGTGCCTACCGGCCGCCGGAACCCTACAAGGGAAAGGGCGTGCGGTACGAGAACGAAGAAATCATCATGAAGGAAGCGAAGAAGAAGTAACGCTTCCGCATCGAACGAGTGAAGCCATGGAAAAGAAGCGCCAAAGACTCCGTCGTGCCACCCGTGGCCGCGCGAAGATGCGTGATCAGGGTGTCGCCCGACTGACTATTCACCGCACGCCCCGGCACATCTACGCGCAAGTGCTGGCGCCCAACGGCGACAAAGTGCTCGCCACGGCGTCGACCGTGCAGCGGGATCTCCGCGAGGCGGTCAAGTCGACCGGTAACGTCGAGGCGGCCTCACTGGTCGGCCGGCGTATCGCCGAGAAGGCGAGCGACGCGGGCGTGACCCGGGTCGCGTTCGACCGCTCGGGTTTTCGTTTCCACGGTCGCGTGAAGGCGCTCGCCGAAGCGGCGCGCGAAAACGGCCTGCAGTTCTGAACGGGTAGATCACGATGGCGAATACCGAAACGGCAGCACAGAGTGCGGACGGCTATCTCGAGAAACTGATCTCGATCAACCGCGTCGCGAAGGTGGTCAAGGGTGGCCGACAGTTCGGCTTCACTGCATTGACCGTCGTCGGCGATGGTCAGGGTAAGGTCGGATTCGGCTACGGAAAAGCGCGCGAAGTGCCGCAGGCGATCCAGAAAGCAATGGAAAAGGCCCGCGGCAACATGAAGGACGTCCCGCTCGACGGCGCGACGCTCCAGTACGCGCTGGTCGGCCGTCACGGCGCCGCCCGCGTGTACATGCAGCCGGCCTCTGAGGGTACCGGCATCATCGCCGGCGGCGCGATGCGCTCCGTGTTCGAGGTCGCCGGCGTGCACGACGTGCTGGCCAAGATCCAGGGCACGCACAATCACCTGAACGTGGTGCAGGCGACGATCAACGGCCTGTCGAGCATGCAGTCGCCCGAGCGCGTGGCGGCCAAGCGCGGCAAGAGCCTCGAGGAACTGACGGGATAACGGCCATGGCAAAGCAGAAGACCACATCGGGCAAGGTGCGCATAACGCAGGTGCGCAGTGCCATCGGCCGGCTCAAGCGCCACAAGGCGTGCCTGACCGGCCTCGGGATCCGGCGGATGCACCATTCCGTCGAGGTTGCCGACACCCCCGAGAACCGGGGCATGATCAACAAGGTCTCGTACATGCTGTCGGTCGAGGAGGCCTGAAATGCGACTGAATGAACTGCAACCCGCCGACGGCGCGAAGAAAGACGCGGAACGGGTCGGTCGCGGCATCGGCTCCGGTGTCGGCAAGACCGGCGGACGCGGCCACAAAGGCCAGAAGTCCCGTTCCGGCGGTTTCCACAAGGTCGGTTTCGAGGGCGGTCAGATGCCGCTGCAGCGGCGGCTGCCGAAGTTCGGTTTCCGCTCACGGCTGTCACGGGAGACCTCAAAGGTGCGTCTGCACGAGCTGGCGAAAGTCGCGGGCGACGTTGTCGATCTGCGCAGCCTGAAGTCCGCGGGTGTCATCCCGTCGACGGCGAAGCGTGCGCGCGTGTTCGCGTCGGGCGCGATCGACCGCGCAGTCACGGTGAAGGGCTTGAAGGTGACGAAGGGTGCACGCGCGGCGATTGAAGCCGCGGGTGGGTCTGTCGAGTAAACAGGGTATGGCGCGCACTGCTGCCGCATCTGGTTCCGGAGGCATGGGCGCTCTGGGGAAATCGGCCGAACTCCGTTCACGGCTGCTGTTTGTCCTGCTGGCGCTGATCATCTTCCGCGTCGGCGCCCATATCACGATCCCGGGGATCGATCCCGTGGTCATGGGGCGCCTGTTCGAGCAGCAGCAGGGCAGCATCCTGGACATGTTCAACATGTTCTCCGGCGGTGCGCTCAAGCGAATGTCGCTGTTCGCGCTCGGCGTGATGCCGTACATCACCGCGTCGATCATCATGCAGTTGATGTCGCACGTGGTCCCCAGTCTGGAGGCCATCCGCAAGGAAGGCGAAGCCGGGCGCCGCAAGATCACGAAGTACACGCGTTACCTGACGCTCGTGCTGTGTATATTCCAGTCCATCGGCATCGGGATCGCGCTGCAGGGGCAACAGGTCGGCGGCGAGGCGCTGGTGTTCACGCCGGGGCTGGCATTCGTGTTCACGACGGTCGTAACGCTCAGTACCGGCACCATGTTCCTGATGTGGCTCGGCGAGCAGGTGACGGAGCGCGGCGTCGGCAACGGCATCTCGATCCTGATTTTCGCGGGCATCGTCTCGGGTCTGCCCTCGGCGCTCGGCGGCACGCTGGAGCTGGTGCGCACCGGTGAACTGGCGAGCCCGGTCGTGCTCCTGATCGTCGGCCTCGCGATTGGCGTGACCGGCTTCGTGGTGTTCGTCGAGCGCGGCCAGCGGCGGATCACCGTGAATTACGCCCGCCGCCAGCAGGGCAAGAAGATGTACGCCGCACAGCAGAGCCATCTGCCGCTCAAGCTGAACATGGCAGGGGTTATCCCGGCGATCTTCGCGTCCTCGATCATCCTGTTCCCGACCACGATCGCGAACATGGCCGGTCAGACCGGCGAGGGCATGGGCTGGCTCCGGGACCTGGTCTCGACGATGCAGCCTGGTCAGCCGCTGTACGTCATGGCGTACGCGGCGGCCATCATTTTCTTCTGTTTCTTTTATACGTCGCTGGTGTTCGATTCCCGCGACACGGCCGACAACCTGAAGAAATCCGGGGCGTTCATACCGGGGATCCGCCCGGGCGAACAGACGGCCAAATATATTGACGGGGTCATGACCCGGTTAACGCTGGTGGGCGCGCTGTACATCACCGCGGTCTGCCTGCTGCCCGAGTTCCTGATCATCTGGCTGAACGTGCCCTTCTACTTCGGGGGTACCTCGCTGCTGATCATCGTGATCGTCGTAATGGACTTCATGTCGCAGGTTCAGTCGCATCTGATGAGCCATCAGTACGACAGCCTGATGAAGAAGGCGAATCTGAAGGGGTATAACCGCCGGGGTGGTGGTTAGGGCCAAGGGCCGAGGACTGAGGCTCAAGAGTTGAGGCGGGCGGCACAGATACGGTAAGGGCGCTACGGCGGAGCGCCGAGAGGCGGAGGTTTTCCTTGGCCCTTGGCCCTTGGCCCTCGGCCCTCCAGAAGGTCAAAACCAGCGTGGCGCGTACGGGGCCAGCCCCCGGGTGGAGAAGCGAAATGAAAGTAAGCGCATCAGTCAAAAAGGTCTGCCGTCACTGCAAGATCATCAAGCGCAACGGCTCGGTGCGCGTGATCTGCCGGGACGCCCGGCACAAGCAGCGGCAGGGCTAACACGGGGGGGCAAAGCCCCCTTGCGAAGGCCCAGGTCGCGCGGCTATACTGCGCGGCTTCCCAACGGTTTGAGGAGACAGTGCGAATGGCTCGCATCGCAGGCATCAACATCCCGGTGAACAAGCACGCCTGGGTGGCCCTGACGTCGATCTACGGGGTCGGTCCCACGCGCTCGCGCCAGATCTGCGACGCCGCGGGCGTACCCGCGGATACGCGCGTGCGGGATCTCTCCGAGGGAGAGGTTGAGGCGCTGCGCACTCAGATCGGACAGTACAGCGTCGAGGGTGACCTCCGGCGTGAAGTCTCCATGAACATCAAGCGTTTGATGGATCTCGGCTGCTATCGCGGCCTGCGCCATCGGCGCGGCCTGCCGCTGCGGGGCCAGCAGACGCAGACGAACGCGCGCACTCGCAAGGGCCCGCGCCGGCCCATCAAGCGCTGATCGCGTAACCAGTCAACGAGCGGGACACCGAGGCAATGGCGAAGACCAAGACCCAGACAACGCCAAAGAAGAAGGTGCGTCGCACCGTCTCCGACGGCATTGCGCACGTGCATGCATCGTTCAACAACACGATCATCACGATCACCGACCGCCAGGGCAACGCCCTGAGCTGGGCGACGTCCGGGGGATCCGGATTCCGCGGGTCCCGCAAGAGCACGCCATTCGCGGCGCAGGTCGCCGCCGAGCGGGCCGGCACGGCCGCGAAGGATTATGGTCTGCAGAATCTGGAAGTCCGCGTGAAGGGCCCCGGCCCCGGTCGCGATTCGGCCGTGCGTTCGCTGAACAACGCGGGTTTCAACATCAACAGCATCACCGACGTTACGCCGATCCCCCATAACGGGTGTCGGCCGCCGAAACGTCGGCGCGTCTAAGCCGGGAGGGCGAACGTGGCCAAATATACCGGTCCCAAGTGCAAGCTGAGCCGCCGGGAAGGTACCGACCTCTTCCTGAAGTCCGGTGTCCGCAGCCTTGAGTCGAAATGCAAACTGGATCGTCCGCCGGGTCCCGCTACGGGTCGTCGCGGCCGGGCTTCCGATTACGCCCTGCAGCTGCGCGAGAAGCAAAAGCTTCGGCGCATGTATGGCGTGATGGAGAAACAGTTCAGCAAGTACTACAAGAAGGCGACCCAGCGCAAAGGGTCGACGGGCGAGAACCTGCTGCAGTTCCTGGAGCAGCGGCTCGACAACGTCGCCTGGCGCATGGGCTTCGGCAGCACGCGCGCCGAGGCGCGCCAGCTCGTGAGCCACAAGGCGATCACGGTGAACGGCGTTGTCGTCAACTGCCCTTCGTATCAGGTGCAGGCGCACGACGTCGTCGCGGTCCGCGAGCGTGCGAAAAAGCAGAACCGTCTTTCGGAGTCGGTGGATCTGGCGCAGCAGCGCGGGATTCCCGAATGGATCGAGGTCGACTCGACCAAAATGGAAGGCGTGTTCAAGTCCGTCCCGGTTCGTAGCGATCTCCCGGCGGAGATCAACGAGTCGCTGGTCGTCGAGCTCTACTCGAAGTAACGGAGGGCGTCAAACCGATGTCCGGTAACGTCAATGAATTTCTGAAGCCGCGGATCGTCGATATCTCGACGCTCAGCGATTACCGCGCCCGCGTCTCGCTGGAGCCGCTCGAACGCGGTTTCGGTCACACGCTCGGCAACGCGCTCCGGCGCATCCTCCTGTCGTCGATGCCCGGGGCCGCGATCACGGATGTGCAGATCGAAGGCGTCGTCCACGAATACACCAGCATGGAGGGTGTGCACGAAGACGTCATGGACGTTCTGCTGAACCTCAAGGGGGTCGCGATCCGCATGCACGGGCGCGACGAGGTCTCGTTGTCCGTGCAGAAGAAGGGCGAAGGCGTCGTGACCGCCGGTGATATTCAGGCGGATCATGATGTCGAGATCGCGAACCCGGATCACGTGATCGCGCACCTCACCGATCGAGGCGAGATCGAGGCCACGCTGCATGCCCGCAAGGGTCGCGGCTATGAACCTTCGACCGCGCGCGAGCAGGAAGAGGGCGAGAGCCGGACGCTGGGGGCGCTGCAGATCGACGCGACATTCAGCCCGGTACGGCGCGTGTCGTACAGCGTCGAGAGTGCGCGTGTGGAACAGCGCACCGACCTCGACAAGCTCGTGTTCGATATCGAGACCAACGGCACGATCGACCCGGAAGAGGCGATCCGGCGTGCCGCCTCGATCCTTCAGGAGCAGCTCTCGGTGTTCGTCGAGCTCAAGGGCGACGATCAGGCGAAGACCGACGAAGGCGCTTCCCAGATCGATCCCGTCCTGATGCGCCCGGTGGACGACCTGGAGTTGACGGTTCGCTCCGCGAACTGCCTCAAGGCCGAGAACATCTACTATATCGGTGATCTGATCCAGCGCACCGAGGTGGAACTGCTGAAGACCCCCAACCTCGGCAAGAAGTCCTTGACGGAGATCAAGGACGTGCTTGCATCGCAGGGGCTGTCGCTCGGCATGCGTCTCGAGGGCTGGCCACCGGCCGAACTCCAGCGCCAGGACAAGGCTACCTCGGCCTGACCGCCAACCGGATATTGGAACTGCAGTCATGCGTCATCGCAAAAGCGGTAAGCAGCTCAACCGGAACAGCAGCCATCGCTCGGCGATGTGGCGGAATATGTCCGCGTCGCTGTTCGAGCACGAACTGATCAAGACCACGCTGCCGAAGGCGAAAGAGCTCCGCCGCCACGCCGAGCCCCTGATCACGCTCGCGAAGGAAGACAGCGTCGCCAACCGTCGTCTGGCCTTCAATCGCCTGCGCGACAAGGCCGGTGTACGTAAGCTGTTCGAGGAACTGGGCCCGCGCTACAGTGAGCGCCCGGGCGGCTATGTCCGCATCCTCAAGTGCGGTTACCGCGAGGGTGACAGCGCGCCAATGGCGCTCGTCGAGCTGGTCGATCGGCCGGACGCGCCGTAACGGTCTTCCAGCGTTCCGCAACGGTTCCGCAGAAAAAGGCGATCGGTTCCCCGGTCGCCTTCTTTCGTTATGGACCCCCATCCCCGTGTGAATCCGCCGGTGCCGACCGGTGAGGGGATTCCGGCCGGAGCCCGGATTCAGGCCAAGCCGGAATCCGGGCCAACCACACCTCAATGGCCCGTATCGAGACGGCTCCCGCCGGGAGCCCCGTAGTTTCGGTTGAGCGTAGCGGCAAGAGCCAAAAACCGGCATACCTCCTGACTCCCACATAGCAGCGCGACCAGGTGAAGCCAGCCCGGCGCCGTTTTGCGGATGAAACGGACCGGTAAGCCGCGCCGACGACGCCCCGCGTTTCGCCCACGGGCTGGCGACATGCGCCCCGACACGGCGGCCGATATCGTCGACCCATCCGGGTTCGGCCACTCAGAAACGTCTGATTATCAGGAGTGCTGTAGGTCGGGCTTATAGCCCGACACTCGCAAGCGCTTGATCTGTCGAGCTATAAGAGCCTGTGTAAAAACCTCGACGCCTACTGCGAAAGCGCCACAGCGGGCGCTTTTGCCGAGCCTTGTCGTTACATAAGACCCACTATGTTCCTCGAGTGATCGGCAAAATCGCCTCGCTGCGCCACTTCCTCGCTACGACGCGGGGTTCTTACACAGGCTCTATAAGCCCGACCTACATCATTCTTCAATCGACCGGCGGGTTTTAATCAAAGTGTCCCTGAACGACTGGTAGAATATAGTCAGTCCCCAGTATCCGAACCGGCAGCCGTCGCCGTGCAACTGCTCCTCCCTTATCATTTCTACCCGGAGGTGGTCGCGTTCTGCGCGCTCGCCGCTGGGGGCTATGCCCTCGGCCTGCGGCGCATGGTCCAGGCCGGTGAGCGCCCAGGCGTGGGCGCGGCGATCGCCTGGTTCACCGGGGTCGTGCTGACCTATGGGGTCATGCACACGTATCTGGACTACCTGTCGCAGTACATGTTCTGGGTCCACCGCGGGCAGCACCTGGTGCTGCATCACCTCGCGCCGTTCCTGATGGTGCTGGGCGCGCCGCACCGGGTCCTGCCCTACGCCTTCCCGCCGGCCGCCCGAGCGCGCCTGGGGGCGGTACTGCGCCACCCCGTGCTGCGCTGGCCCTACCGCACGGTCCAGCATCCGCTCATCGCGCCGGTTCTCTTTGTTGGCCTCATCTTTTTCTGGTTGGACGCCGAAATCCATTTCGACGCGATGCTGAGCATTGACCTGTATCGGGTCATGAACGCCTCGATGGTGATCGATGGCCTACTGTTCTGGTGGCTGATCGTCGACCCGCGCGGGCGCCACGCCGGTGGCCTCGGGTTCGGCGTGCGGATCCTGCTGCTATGGGCGATCATGATCCCCCAGATCATGCTTGGGGCGCACATCGGCCTCGCCGACGGCGTACTCTATGATGTCTATGCGGTCTGCGGCCGCGCATGGCCGATCAGCCCGCTCACCGATCAACAGATCGGCGGTCTCATCACCTGGATCCCGGCCGCGATGATGAGCGTCATCGGGGCCCTGGTCGTGTTCCGGCTGTGGTTGCGCGAGAGCATGCAGCCGGAACCGGCCGTCGCCAATGGAGCAAAAGCATGAAATATCCCGCGCGCATCGCGGCCGCCGCCCTGCTGGTGATCGGCGCAGTGCTGTTGAACGGCTGCGCGGAGGAGGAGCCCTGGAATCTGCGTGACGTCAGTGGCCTGATGCCGGAACTCGAGTTCGAACTCACACGGGCGGAAGACGAGCAGACCGTCACCGAAGCGGCGTTCGACGACAAGATCAAGGTAATGTACTTCGGCTTCACCAGCTGCCCGGACGAATGCCCGATGACGCTGGCCCGCCTGTCACAGGCGCTGGGGCAGATGGATGAGGAAGACGCCGACCAGGTACGCGTGCTGTTTGTCTCGGTGGACCCGGAACGCGACCAGCCCGAGCGGCTCGCGAAGTACGTCGACAGCTTCGGTGAACGATTCGTCGGCCTGCGCGGCGGGATCCCCGATCTGCGCGAGCTGACCAAGCGTTACCGCAGCACCTTCGGCCACGGCAAACCCGACGACAGCGGCTTCTACGACGTATCCCACTCGAACGCGACCTACATCTTCGACCGCGACGGCGAAATCCAGCTCCTGGGCCGCGAAGACGACGACATCGACGGCATCGCCGCGGACCTCGAGCGGTTGGTGGAGTCGGACGGCTGGTGAGGCCAAGGGCGAAGGGCGAGGGGGCAAGGGCGAAGGGCGAAGGGCGAAGGGCCAAGGGGCGAGGGACGTAGGCCGGCTTTGCGCGGTCCGAGGCGCTCGATCCCGGCCGGATGCATCTCACCGCGCAATGCCGGCACTCCCCGGCGGCCAATGCCTCCGCACATCCGAAACCTGCCGGACGCCGGGCAAAACCGGCCTACACACCTTCGCCCTTCGCCCTTCGCCCTCACCCACGCTTCTCCCCCCGCTCCGCCCCCTCAACCCGATCGGCCAGGATCTCGCGCAGATAGCGCCCCGTATGCGAGCCCTCGACCGCCGCTACTGCCTCCGGCGTACCGGTCGCCACGATCTCACCACCTTTCTCGCCGCCTTCTGGCCCAAGATCGATCACCCAATCCGCCGTCTTGATCACATCGAGGTCGTGCTCGATCACCACGATCGTATTGCCGTGATCGCGTAGCCGGTGCAGCACCTTCAGCAGCTGATCCACATCATGGAAATGCAGCCCCGTCGTCGGCTCGTCCAGGATATATAACGTCCGCCCCGTATCGCGCTTCGACAGCTCACGCGCGAGCTTCACCCGCTGCGCCTCGCCGCCGGAGAGCGTGGTCGCGTTCTGGCCGAGCGTGATGTAGGACAGGCCCACATCCATCAGCGTATCGAGCTTGCGCTTGAGCACCGGCACCGGCGCGAAGAATTCCCACGCCTCCTCGACCGTCATCGCCAGTACGTCGGCGATGCTCTTGTCCTTGTACTGGATGTCGAGCGTCTCGCGGTTGTAGCGCGCACCCCGGCAGACCTCGCAGGTGACGTACATGTCCGCCAGGAAGTGCATCTCTACCTTGATCACGCCATCGCCCTGGCACGCCTCGCAGCGCCCGCCCTTCACGTTGAAGCTGAAGCGCCCCGATTTGTAACCGCGCGAGCGCGCCTCGTGCGTACCCGCGAACAGCTCGCGGATGGGCGTGAACAGGCCGGTGTAGGTGGCCGGGTTCGAGCGCGGCGTACGCCCGATCGGGCTCTGGTCGATGTCGACGACCTTGTCGTAGTAATCCAGCCCCTCCAGGGATTCCAGCGGTGCCATTTCGCGGGTGGATCCGTACAGGTGGTGGGCCATGTGCGGATAGAGCGTGTTGTTGATCAGCGTCGACTTGCCCGAGCCCGAGACGCCGGTCACGCAGGTGAACAGACCGCAGGGGATTTCTGCCGTCACGTCCCGCAGGTTGTTGCCGCTGGCCGCGCGCAGGACCAGCGCGCGCTCGTCGCGCGGATGGCGCTCCGCCGGGATCTCGATGCGCCGGTGGCCCGAGAGGTACTGCCCGGTCAACGAGGCCGGGTTGCGCTCGACCTCCGCGGGCGTCCCCTCGGCCACCACGTGACCGCCGTGCACGCCGGCACCCGGGCCGATGTCGACGACGTGATCGGCCGTACGGATCGCCTCCTCGTCGTGCTCGACGACGATGACCGTGTTGCCCATATCGCGCAGATTCGACAGCGTCTGCAACAGCCGGTGGTTGTCGCGCTGGTGCAGCCCGATCGAGGGCTCGTCGAGCACGTACATTACCCCGACCAGTCCGGCGCCGATCTGGCTCGCCAGACGGATGCGCTGGGCCTCGCCGCCGGACAGCGTCTCGGCGCTGCGCTCCAGCGTCAGGTACTCGAGTCCGACGTTGACCAGGAACTCGAGGCGCTGACGGATCTCCTTGATGATCGTGGCGGCGATCTCGCCGCGGTGGCCGGGCAGGGAGAGCTGGCCGAACCACTCCGCGCCCGGACCGATCGGCATGCGCACCACCTCGGGCAGGGCGGTGCCGTTGATGAACACATAGCGCGCCTGCTGGTTCAGCCGCGAGCCGCCGCAGTCGGGGCAGACCTGGTGGTTGATGTACTTCGCCAGTTCCTCGCGCACGGCCATCGCGTCGGTCTCGCGATGGCGCCGCTCGATGTTGTGGACGATGCCCTCGAACGGCCGCCGGCGACTGACCGTCTGGCCGCGCTCGTTGACGTACTGGAATTCGATCTCTTTGTCGCCGCTGCCGTAGAGCACCAGGTCCTGGACCGGCTGCGGCAGTTCCTCGAATGGCGTCTCCGGATCGAAGTCTGCGTGCTGCGCCAGCGACTGCACCATCTGGTAGTAGTACGCGTTGCGCCGGTCCCAGCCGCGGATGGCGCCACCCGCCAGGCTCAGGTGCGGGTGGGCGACGATCCGCTCCGGGTCGAAGAACTGCCGCGTGCCGAGCCCGTCGCAGGTCGGGCAGGCGCCGACCGGGTTGTTGAACGAGAACAGCCGCGGTTCCATCTCCGCGACCGCGTAGCCGCATTCCGGGCAGGCGAATTTCGAGGAGAACGTGATCCCGGCCGCATCCGGATCGTCCATCCAGGCCAGGCGCGCGATGCCGTCGGCGAGGTTGAGCGCGGTCTCCACCGACTCCGCGACGCGCAGGCGCTGATCCTCGCGCACGCGGAGGCGATCGACGACGATCTCGATCGTGTGCTTGCGCCGCGGGTCCATCTTCGGCGTCGCGTCGAGTTCGAAGATCTCGCCGTCGATGCGCGCGCGGATAAACCCCTGGGTGCGGAACTTCGCCAGCAGCGCCGTGTGCTCGCCCTTGCGGTTGTCCACCACGGGCGCCAGCAGCATCAGCTTGCTGCCCTCCGGCAGCGCCAGAATCTGGTCGGTCATCTGGCCGACCGTCTGCGCCTCGAGCACGGTGCCGTGGTCCGGGCACTGGGGCGTGCCGGCGCGGGCGTAGAGCAGGCGCAGGTAATCGTAGATCTCGGTGATCGTGCCCACCGTCGAGCGCGGGTTGTGCGAGGTCGCCTTCTGCTCGATCGAGATCGCCGGCGACAGCCCCTCGATACTGTCGAGCTCCGGCTTTTCCATGACCGACAGGAACTGCCGCGCATAGGCCGACAGGGACTCGACGTAGCGCCGCTGCCCCTCGGCAAACACCGTGTCGAAGGCGAGCGAGGACTTGCCCGAGCCCGACAGCCCGGTCACGACGATCAGCCGATCGCGGGGCAGGTCGACATCGATGCCCTTGAGATTGTGGGTGCGGGCACCGCGAACGCTGATACTGGCCATGAAGAATTCCGGGGATGTCTACTGCAAAGAACTGAATAATGGCGCGTTGCCACCGTAGGCCGGCCTTGCGCGGTCCACCGCGCTGGCTATCGGCCGGAGGCATCTCACCGCGCAATGCCGGCATTCCCGGCGTGCAGGGAATGCGCGCGTTCGCCTCCGGCGAAAACGCGCCTACGCGCTGCCGGAGACGTAGGCCGGCCTTGCTCGGCTCACCAGGGCAAATCCCGGCCCAACGCATGGCACCGCGCAATGCCGGCAATCGCCGTCGGCAAATGCCGCCGCCTGCCCGAAACGCACCGAGCGCCGGGGAAACTCGGCCTACACACGGGATCACTCCGTTTCAATCCGTCCAGGCGACGACCGCCCCTGTAGGAGCGAGCTTGCTCGCGAACGGGTATCGCGGAGCCCCGAGGCTCGATCGAAGGCCCACCCGGATGCGCCCTTACTCCTGCGTCGGAAACGCGCCTGCGCGGCGCCCGGCACGTAGGTCGGCTTTGCGCGGTCCGCCGCGCTGGATATCGGCCGGGGGCTTCACCGCGCAATGCCGGCATCCCCCGGCGGCAAATGCCGCTGCACATCCGAAACTTGACGGACGCCGGGCAAAACCGGCCTACACTCTGCCACCTTGGCCCTTGGCCCTTGGCCCTTGGCCCTTGGCCCTCGACCTGTCGATGCGCGCGGCCAACCTGCTAATATACGCCGTCCCCGCGGTACCAGGCAAAAACACATGCACTTTATTTC
>Ga0207714_1000905_pt1 | contig 19963 bp, 15 predicted proteins | sample PonA232FremontCA_2_FD_187270 | JGI IMG/M metagenome (GOLD analysis project Ga0207714, IMG submission 187270) | Marine sediment microbial community from Fremont, CA, USA - Pond A23 Sediment 2 (SPAdes) | ecosystem: Environmental > Aquatic > Marine > Unclassified | place: USA: Fremont, California...
CACCGCGCTCGTCATTGGGGTGCTCGTCGGCTCGGCGATCTGGTGGCTGGGCCTGTGCGGCGGCACGATCCTGCTCAAGCCCCGCTTCGGCCCGGACAGTCTGTCGTGGACGAACCGGCTGGCTGCCGTGCTGCTGGCGGTGTTCGGCGGGGTGGCCCTCGTCAGCGGCCTGACGTGAGCTGGCCGGTCCGGCTCGCGTCGCGCATACCCAAAAGCTCGGCATCGCGCAGGAATTGCTCGGCCGCCGCGGCCGGGTCCGACTCCGTGTGCCGTGCCGCCCGCGTGAGCCGTCGCAGCCCCGTGCCGTCGATGGTCTCCGCCAGGCGCCGCAACGTATCGGCAAGCTCGGGATGCTCGGCCATGGCATCCCGGCGCACCGCCACCGCGAGGCTGTGATTCGGGAACGCACCCGCGTTGTCGCGCAGGTGCACGAGGTCGTCGGCGTGGACCCTGGCGTCGTTGCGCGGCAGCGAGGCGGCCGTGATCCGCCCCGCCCGAAGGGCCGGAAGCAGCGCCTTGCCGCGCAGGCGCCGCAGCCGCTCGTAGGCGACCCGGGGCGGTGGGGCGGCCGCCAGGGCGCGAATGCCGTCGGGGCGGCCGGCGAAGCCGGTGGTGATGCCGAAGCGCGCCGCCTCGTCCCGCCGAAGGCGGCGCAGCAGGGCGGCGATGGTCGGCTTGTCCATGGCCTCGGCCGTATCCGCGCGCACGCCGATCACCGGACCACCGCGCGCGGGTGCGGCGGCGGGCCACGCGATGGGACCGTCCGCCGCCCGTTTGCGCAGGCGGTCGACGCTTTCGTCGCGGCCCAGATCGCGCGCCGTGGCGATGGGCATGTCAGCGCGCGTGGTCAGTGCGATGCCGACGCTGTCCCAGGCCAAATCCACGACGCCGTCGCGCTGGGCGCCCCACAGCGTGGGCGCGCTGAAGCCGCGCCGCACCGTGGCCGCGATCCCCTGGGCCGCGAGATAGCGCGCCGTGACGTGCGCGAGCACGGTGTGGCGAAGATCCGCCTTGGCGCCCACGGCGATCTGCGCCTGTGCAGCGGGCGCGATCGCGGCGACCATCGCGGCCACAATCGCACCTGTCATGACGCGCCGTCTGTGCCCGCGCATCGTGCCGCGGCCGGCGGCGTTCGGCGTGCGTCCGCTCGTCACGGCGCCACCACGCGGCCCGGATTCATCAGGTCGTGCGGGTCCAACGCCTGCTTGACCGATCGCAGCATCGCCATTTCCTCGGGCGGCTTGAAGCGCGCGATCTCCGCCAGCTTGAGCTGCCCCACGCCGTGCTCGGCGCTGACGGTGCCGCCGTGGGCGTGGACGAGGTCGTGCACGCGCGCGTTCACCGCCTCCCACTGTGCCAGGAAGGCCTGCGCGTCCGCGCCCTCGGGCTGGGTCAGGTTGAAGTGCAGGTTGCCGTCGCCGAGGTGGCCGAAGGGCACGGGCCGCACGCCGGGGATCATGGCCTCGACCGCCGGCAGGGCGGCGGCGAGGAAGGCGGGAACGGCCGAGACGGGCACGGCGATGTCGTGCTTGATCGAGGCCCCCTCGTGGCGCTGGGCTTCCACCACGGCTTCGCGCAGGTGCCAGAAAACGCGCGCCTGGCCGGCGTTCTCCGCCAGCACCACGTCCGCGATCTCGCCCGCCTCGTGCGCGGCCATGAGCGCGTCTTCCAGGCCCGCGCGCAGGCCCCCGTCGCCGACGCCACCTGTGACTTCGACGAGCACCGTCCAGGGATGCGGCGCGCCGAGCGGGTCGCGCGCGCCGCTGACGTGTTTCTCCGCCAGCTCGACGCCGCGCCGGTGGATCAGCTCGAAGGAGCTGGCGGCGTGGCCCGTGGCGTCCTGCACGCGGTTGAGCACGGCCAGCGCGGACTCGACGTCCGCCACGCCGGCAAAGGCCGTGGCGGTTTCCAGCGGGCGCGGGTACAGGCGCAGCACGGCGGCGGTGATGATGCCCAGCGTGCCCTCCGCGCCGATGAAGAGCTGCTTGAGGTCGTAGCCGGTGTTGTCCTTGCGCAGGCGGCGCAGGCCGTCCCACACGCTGCCGTCGGCGAGCACGACCTCCAGCCCCAGCACCTGATCGCGCGCCGTGCCGTACTTGAGGACGTTCAGCCCGCCGGCGTTGGTCGCCAGGTTGCCGCCGATCCGGCAGATGCCCTCGGCGGCGAGGCTGAGCGGAAACAGGCGGTCGTGCGCCTCGGCCGTCTCCTGGAGATGCTGGAGGATGCAGCCGGCCTCGACCGTCATGGTGTTGTTGGCGGGATCGACCGCGCGCACGCGGTTCAGGCGGTCGGTGGCGAGGATGACGGCGGTGCCCGAGGGGTCGGGAACGCCGCCGCCGACGAGGCCGGTTTCGCCGCCCTGGGGCACGATGGGCGTACCGGCCGCCGCGCACGCCGCCACCACGGCCGCGACCTCGTGCGTGGAGCCGGGGCGCACGCGGGCGCGCGCCGTTCCCCGGTAGCGCTTGCGCCAGTCGATCAGGTGCGGCGCCAGGGCATCGGGATCGGTTTCGACGTAGCGCGCGCCGACGGCGGCGCAGAGCCGGTCGAGCAGGGCATCCTCGGTCATGGGTCCAGAATGGTGCCGTCTGCCCAATGCGCCAACGCCAGTGGGCGGACGAGATTCCTCACCTCGATCGCCGCCGCTCCTCCTTCTGCCTCTTGGCACACCGTGCTTGGGTGGTCCCCATCCCGCCGCCTGTTCACGACACGGGTATCAAGGTAACGCCACCAGCAGGCCAAGGTGGGCTGAGTGCTCCAGCCCGGCCGGATACGCCCCCTCGGCGGCCTTGCGAAGCAAGCCGGACCCCAAGAGCGCGTCGCGTTTTGGCAACAAGGGGGCAGGAGCCGTCGACGGCCCGATTGCACGCGGCCCTCGTGTCGCTCCGGTTGCCCAACTTCTGGACGCGGATGCGCGAATATGGGCGGCGCTGCTGCAGCAAGGCCCGGATGTGATCGCGCGCACAGGTCCGACCGAAGCGCTCTCTATGTTGTGAGCGTGCTCACAGAGCAGTGACCACCTTTTCTCCCAGCTTGGGTCTCGTGACGACGCGGTATCACCGGACGGACAGCACACCGGTTGGGAGGAAAGGGGTTCAGCCATGACGACAAGCCAGATCGCGGACTATCTCGAGAACGGATACTGGGACGACGTGAGTGATCCGCTCTTCACAATTGCTTCTCCGCACCACTGGTCCACGGCGAAAAGCACGATTTCCTATGACGCCAATGCACTTGGTAGCAACGCCGAAGCTTTGGTTGATCAAGCATTTGATCGCTGGGGCGACATCATGGATATGGATTTCCAGTCGGTCCGCGGAACGGCGGACATAGAGCTGCAAAATGGCAATCTCCCCAATGGCGGTGGCGTCGCGACGGCCAGCTACCCGGGTAACCAGCCGCTTGTCGCCTCGAGCAACCCGCAGGTTATCGAGTCCGCCGAGATTACCTTGGACAACAATCTCATCGGGCCGAACACCAGCGACACCTCGCGCGCCTTCACAACCGTGATTCACGAAATCGGCCACGCCTTGGGGCTTGGCCATGCGGGACCCTACAATGCCGGATCGGACAATCTCGCGAACGGGGGCAATTTCTCCGATGCGCGTTTCTCCGACGATTCCGATCAAAAGACGGTGATGTCATACTTCACTCAGGCGCAAAACCCGAACACAAGTGCGGACCAGGCCAGCCCGATCACCCCGCAGATTGCCGATATCGCCGCGATCGAGAGCATTTACGGGCTCGATTCAAGCACGCGGGATCTCGACACGACCTACGGATACGGGGCCTCGCGTTCCGCGGATTTTTCCGACCCGAGCAGCTGGAACGGCAACAACGCAAGCTTCACCATCTACGATGCTGGTGGCGAGGATACGATCGATGCCAGCTCTGCTGCGTCCGACCAGACGATCGATCTCCGGCCGGGCGAATTTTCGAATTTCGGCGATGCTGGCGATGTCGGCAACGCTGGGACTCTTCAGCGGAACGTGACAATCGCCAACGGGGTCGACATTGAGAACGCCACCGGCGGCGAGGGTGATGACACGCTGACCGGCAACAGTCTCGAGAACGAGCTCTTTGGCCGGGAAGGCGATGACACCATGCTTGGCCGGGGTGGTGATGACACCCTTCGCTTCGGCTCGAGCTTCCGCAGCACACTGAGCAGCGATACGGACGTCGACGACACCATCAACGGCGGCAGCGGCACGGACGCGCTGTCTTTTGAGGATTCGTCGAGCTACGACTTCTCGGACGCCACGATCCGCTCGATTGAAGAGATCGATCTCGGCCGCGGCGTGGACCCTCGGATCACGCTCGAGTCCGACCAGCTGGAGCGTGGGGGTACCGATCTCAGTGAACTCACGTTCGAGCACGCGAACAGGGGCGCGCTTCACGTCGACGTGACGGGCAACCAGGTCGATCTCTCGGACTTGTCGTTCAGCAATCCGAGCCCCGGATACGCGTGGACCGGTTCCAAGGAGTTCGCGACCGTCGACGGCACCGGTGCCGATGAGACGATGGTTGGCACGGAGCTTGACGACACGATCATGACCGATGGCGGTCAAGACGTGGTGCGCGCCGGTAACGGAAACGATCTCGTGAAGTCCGACGGTGATGACACGCTTCAGGGTGGACGGGGATACGACACGGCCGATTTCTCGAACGCCAGCTTCTCGGGTGCGTCGATCGATCTCTCCGCCGGCCAGATTTATCACGATGGCTGGATGAACACCGTCAGTCTCGCGCCGTCGATTGGCAATCCGAAGATCGAGACCCTAGAATCCTTCGAGGGTGTTACGGATTCCGCTGGCGGAAACACGATCCGAGGAGATGACGGCTACAACCGGCTCGACGGGAACGGCGGCGCCGATGAACTGCACGCGGGCGGCGGCGTGGACGAACTGACTGGCGGCGGCGGCGCGGACGAATTCGTTTTCGAACCGGAGGCCGGCCCCGACAACACGATCACCGACTTTGAAGATGGTGATGACGTGCTGGATCTCACCGCTTTTGACTTCGAAGGTTTCAGCGAGGTGATGAACAATACGTCGACCGTTAACGACGGCATCGAAGTAACACTCAACACACGCACGGAAGAAAGGTTTACTCCCAACGATGGTATTGGACCGGATTACACACGCGAGACCGTCAGGGTCCACGACGAAGTGAATTTGGCCGGCATTGGAATGGCCGACTTCGACGCCGGCGATGTGAAGCTGGACGAAGACAGTATTGGCGAGTTCGTGACTCCCACAACGAATACCGACTTCGGCAGCGATCTGTTTGGATAATGGCGGTTCGTCGCCTCTCCAGCCCCGGCTCACGTTTTCGAGCCGGGGCGATCTTTTGCGGTGGTGCCAACAAAAGGCGGCTTTGGGCCAACAGCTGCCATGCCGAAGCGGCAAGGTGTTAGCCGCTTTGGTGGGGTAATCCCGACATCGGCACGGATGTTTCTCGGGGCGTACCGCCAGTTATCTTGTCCGAGATTGCCTCAAAGCACCAACCTTCCACAGTCCGGAAATTTAACGGAAAAGATTCATTGCGATCGTGTCCAATTGAGTGGCGGTTCGGATCGCGACTTTTCTCGAAAATGCTCCAACCATGTCGGTTTCCGGGCCTGCGTCAGCCTGACGGATGGTATGAAACACGCTCGGGTTTGATCGTGAGAGACCCATTCGTTGGTGGCGTGACGCCGGTGTCGAGTGAAAGATGGGATTAAACACCCTCGTGTTTAGCGCGGTGGAGGCGGTCGTTGATGGCGCGGCCCAGGCCGTGGTTGGGGATGGCGACGGCGGCGATGCGGCGGATGTTTTCGCGGTCGAGGGCGCGGAGCAGGGCGAAGAGGTTGGCCGCGGCTTCGCGCAGATCGCCGCTGGGGCTAAGATTGCGGGTGACGGCGGCGCCGTCGGGCACGTCGTCGCCGAAGGCCAACAGACCCTCGTCGCCCGCGACCTCGCGCGCGTTCAGGCGCAGACCATGCTCCGGGGCGTAGTGGCTGGCGAGCTGACCCGGACTGGCGGGCGCGCCGGTCGCCTCGTTCGGCTCGACGACCTGGCCCACGGCGGCTTCCAGCGCCTCGCGCGGGATGCCGCCCGGCCGCAGCAGCACCGGCGGGGTGCGCGTGGTGTCCACGACCGTGCTCTCCACGCCCACCTCGCAGGCGCCGCCGTCCAGGATGAGGTCCACGCGGCCGTCGAGCGACTCGGCGACGTGTTGGGCCGTGGTCGGACTGACCTGGCCGGAGGCATTGGCGCTGGGCGCCGCCAGGGGGCGCTCGGCGGCGGCGATGACGCGGCGGGCCAGGGGATGCGCGGGCACGCGCACCGCCACGGTGTCCAGGCCGGCGCTCACGAGCTCGGCCACGGGGCTGTCCGCCCGGCGCGGCAGCACGAGCGTCAGCGGACCGGGCCAGAAGCGCTCGGTCACCGCCCGCGCGGTGGCGTCGAGCGTGCCCAGCTCGGCGGCGGCATCCGGGCCGGTGACGTGGACGATCAGGGGGTTGAAGCGCGGCCGGCCCTTGGCCTCGAAGATCCCAGCGACGGCGCGGGCATCGGTTGCGTCCGCGCCCAGGCCATAGACCGTTTCGGTGGGGAACGCGACCAGCCCGCCGCGGGCGAGGATCTCGCCGGCGCGCGCGATCGTGTCGTCGGTGGGATCGTGGATGGGCGCGGTTTCGGGCATGACGGGGCGGATGGGCGCCGCCGGAGCGCTTGCGGCCGAGGCGGGGGAAGATGCGGCCGGCGCGGCGCCCTTTCGGGCTTCCGGCGCCGGCCGCCGCGCCACACGGTCCCGTGCGGCAGCGATCGCGCCCGGGCTTTCGCCGGGGCGTTGAATCGAATCTAGCCGAAGCGGCGCGGCGGGCAAACCGGTTTTTGCGGGGGGCGCGGGCTCGAATCTTGTCGTGCTCGCCCTTTGGGCGCAGGCTTTCCCGCGTTCGGGGGACACCATGCACGCACCAACGATCGCGTTCGCCCAGCAGAAGGGCGGGGCCGGCAAGACCACGCTGGCCGCACACCTCGCGGTGGCGTTGGCCGAGGGCGGCGCGCGCGTTGCCGCCTTGGACACCGATCCGCAGGGCTCGCTGGCCGGGTGGGCGGAGCTGCGCGCCGACGCCACCGGCCGCCGTGGCGAGGTGACGACGCACAGCGTGGCCGGCTGGCGCCTGGGGACGGAGCTGGGCCGCCTGCACCGCGAGCATGACCTCGTGCTCATCGACAGCCCGCCGCACGCCGAAACCGACGCGCGCGCCGCCATCCGCGCCGCCGAGCTGCTCGTGGTCCCGGTGCAGCCCTCGCCCATGGACGTCCGGGCCACGCGCCCGACGCTGGCCCTGGCGGACGACGCCGGAACGCCGGCGCTGCTGGTGCTCAACCGCGTGCCGCCCCGGGCCCGTCTGACGGCGGCGATGACGGACGCGCTGTCGGATTTCGCCGCGCCGCTGGCCGACTCCCGGGTGGGCGCGCGTGTGGCCCTGGCGGAAAGCATGGCGGCCGGACTCGGCGTGACGGAGTCGCAACCGCGCGGCCGTGCCGCGACCGAGGTTCGCGCCCTTGCGCGGGAACTGCGCGAGCGCATGAATGACGACCGTTGAGCACGCGGCTTTCAAACACGGCTGAGTTCTCGTCTTCCCCGATCACCCGCCTCCGGGGAAAGATCTTCCCCGCTGACGGGCGGGCACGCAGCAATCTTGTTGTCGACACCAGACCTGCTAGATGCATGCATTTCCTGCATTTTGGCTATCGGGGTTGCACAATTCTCCCGGCGCCGCATCCGGCTTAGATGGAGCCTCAGACGACGGCTCAACGACAGCCCACGAAGGAGGCTCCCATGTACAGCTGGCAGAACGGATCGCTCACGCAGGAGCAGATCAACACCATCGCGGTGGCCGCGCGGCGCGAGCAGGCGCGGGAGCTGGGCCGCTGGCTCAGCGCTCTCGGCCGGCTGCTGCAGACCGGTGTTGGCCGTGGCTCGCGCGCGGTTGAGCAGCGCCCGCGCGGCCGCAACGGGCACTCCGGCGCCCACGCGTAACGCACGGCGTGAGCGGGCGGGGCCGGCCGGTTGCGATCAGCCGGCCGCCCGCGCCCCGTAGGCGACGAATTCGGGGTTGGCGAACTCGGCCTTGCCGTAGACGAGCGCCTCGCCGGCCGTGGTTTGGACCCGGCCGCCCGCCGCCGCCAGGACGGCGTGGCCGGCGGCGGTGTCCCACTCCATCGTGCGGCCGAAGCGCGGGTAGAGGTCGGCTTCGCCGCTGGCCACCAGGCAGAATTTGATGGAACTGCCGGCGTTGCGGGTTTCCGCGACCGGCTTGCCGCCCAGAAAGTCCTTGAGGGTTTCCGGATCGCCGTGACGCCGGCTCGCCACGACCGTCAGCCCCGCGGCGGGCGGCGTGCGCGCGGCGATCGGGCGGGGGTCGCCGTCCTCGTCGATGAAGAGCGCGTGGGCTTCGCCGCCGGAGAGGCGGGCGCCCAGCCAGCTGCGGCCGAGGGCGGGCGCGTGGACGATGCCCAGCACCGGCTCGCCGTCGTGGACCAGGGCAATGTTGACGGTGAACTCGCCGTTCTGCTCGATGAATTCCTTGGTGCCGTCCAGGGGGTCGACGAGCCAGAACAGCCGCCCCACGGATGGCGCGCCGTGCTGCTCCACACTCTCCTCGGACACCACCGGAATGTCCGGCGTGGCCGTGCGCAATTCCTCGACGATGATGCGGTCGGCGGCCAAGTCCGCCTTGGTCAGCGGCGATTCGTCGGTTTTTTCCGTCACCCCCATCTCGGCGCCGTCGTCCCCGTAGTAGAACAGCGTGGCCTTCCCGGCACGGCCGGCCAACTGGCGCACGAGCGCGACGAGATCGTCCATGCGCTCGGGGGTGAGATCCTCGGTCATGCTGATGGGTGTCCCGTGATCGTGAACCGGCAGGGATGTAGACTGCTCCGAGCCTAGCCGGGTGGATCGCGCGACCCAAGCCCGTTCCGGCGCGGGTGCCGGCGGCCGACGGAGGTGAAGCATGTGTGGGCGGTATTCCATCACGCAGCCGGTCGAGGCCATTCAGCGCGTCTTCCATGTCGGCGAGCGGCCGAACCTGCCGCCGCGCTACAACGTGGCGCCGACGCAGGATGTCCCGGCCATTCGACGGGGCGAGGACGGCGAACGCCATCTGGCGCTGCTGCGCTGGGGCCTGATTCCCTTCTGGGCCGACGACGCCAGCATCGGTTCCCGCATGATCAACGCCCGCGCCGAGTCCGCGGCGGAGCAGAACGCCTTCCGGGCCGCGTTCCGGCGGCGGCGCTGCCTGATCGTCGCCGACGGTTTCTACGAATGGCAGAAGCCCGCGACCAAGGGCGGGCGCAAGCAGCCCTACCGCGTCACGCTGACCGATGGCGGCCTCTTCGCGTTCGCCGGGTTGTGGGAGAGCTGGCGCGAACCCGCGAGCGGCGACACGGTGGAAAGCTGCACCATCCTTACCACCGACGCCAACGAAGATCTGGCCCAGATCCACGAGCGCATGCCCGTGATCCTCGACCCGGCCGGGTACGACACCTGGCTCGATCCCGATACCGATCCGGCCGACGCCCAGGCCCTGCTGGGCCCGTATCCGAGCGGGCGCCTCACGGCCTATCCCGTCCCGACGCGCGTGAACGCCGTGGCCAACGACGACCCGGCGGTGATCGAGCCGCTGCGCGACACGGGTGGAACCCCCTCGCTGTTGTGACGCCCCGCAGCGAAGGTTCGCGAACGGCACGGGATCGCGTGCAAACCGCTTTCGCGATTCGATCCAGCGCAAAGCACACCTGAGGGTTTTATGATCTTGTCGCGATGTCGCGTTTGATGAGGATCAATGGACAAATGTAACCGCGTATCCGAGACGCGGATGGATTTGCGCTCCCACAGACAGGCGTGCGATCATTCAACCGTGGTGGGAGCACGTACCCGGTTCAGATGCGTGTATCGTCGACACTGCGCCGGCTGAAGGCGCCCGACATCGGGCTGAAGCTGGTCGTCCAGAACGGGGTCGGCGGGGTGGGCATGCTCGCCCTGATCGCGCTTCTCTTCGTGGTCGCGGATCGCAGCACGGACGCGTTGCGCCGCGTGGACGCGGTGACCGAGCGCACGATCTTTCTGAACCAGGAAATCGAGGAACCGCTCGCCCGGCTGCGCCAGAAAGCGCTCTCCCTCGTCCTCGCCCCCAGCGCCGATCGCCGCGAGGTCATGCACCGGCGGATCGAGGCGCTGGTCGCGGAGCTGGACGACGCCATCGCCGAGTGGCGCGAGCGCGCGTCGGGGGATGCCGAGAAGCTTCACACCGCCTGGGCAGCCTACAAGAGGCTGATCCGGGACACGCGCGAGCAACTCGACCGCGGGCGCCGCGAAGCGGCGTATCTCACCGTGACCGGCCGCGGCCGTAAGCAGTTCGCCGTGCTTCAAAACCTGCTCGCCGAAAGCATGGAGCGGCTCAACGCCCGCGCCGGCCGGCTTCAGGACGATGCGGTGGCAAGTTCGGTCACCACCCGAAACGTCGCCATCGGTGTCGCCCTCCTCACCGCGCTGGCGCTCGCCCTCGCCGGGCTGATGCTGACGCGAGCCATCACCCGGCCGGTCAACGCGTTGACGGCGGCGATGCGGCGACTGGCCGAAGGCGACCTGGATGTCGAGGTGCCGGCGCGCGAGCGCGGGGACGAGATCGGCGGCATGGCGGCCGCGATGGAAGTGTTCCGTGAGAACGCGCGCGAACGCGAGCGCCTGCGGGCCCAGCACGCCAGCTCGGAAGAGGCGCGAACGCGGCTGCTTGAGATCCTGGAGAACACGCCGGACGTGATCGGCATGGCCACGCCCGATGGCTACGCGACCTATCTGAATGCCGCGGCGGAACGGCTGATCGGCCGGGATCGCGACGCGATCACGAGCATGCCGGTGCGTGCGTTCCATCCGCAGTGGGCGGCGGATCGCGTCGTTGAGCAGGGCGTTCCGACAGCACTTGCCGGCAGCATCTGGCAGGGTGAAACGGCGCTGTTGGCCGGGGACGGGACGGAAATCCCGGTGTCTCAGGTCGTGTTCGCGCACTTCGACGCGGACGGCGAGCCGGTCCGGCTGTCCACGATCATGCGCGACATCACCGACCGCAAGGCGATGGAGCGGGATCTGGTGGCGGCGCGCGATCAGGCGGCCGCCGCCAACGCGGCCAAGACGCGCTTCCTGTCCACGATGAGCCACGAGCTGCGCACACCGCTCAACGCCATCATCGGCATGGCGGAGGTCATCCGCGACCGCCTGCTCGGCAACGACGTCGAGCGCTATGCGGGCTACGCCGACGACATCCGCGCGTCCGGCGGCCACCTGCTGGAGCTGGTCAACGATCTCTTGGACATGTCGCGCCTGGAAGCCGGGCGCTACGACCTCAACCCCGAACGCCTCGACACGGGGGAGATCCTGCGCGGGTGCGCGCGCATGGTGGAAACGCGCGCCGAGCAGGCCGGGGTGACTCTGTCGGTGACGCGCGAGGCGCCGCCCGTGCTCGCGGACGAGCGCGCCCTGCGGCAGGTCGTGCTCAACCTCGTCACCAACGCCGTCAAGTTCGCCGGCCCGGGCGGCCGGGTCGCGCTCACGGCGCGGCGGACGGACGCGGGGGATCTCGCGATCGCGGTCAGCGACACCGGGCCGGGGATCGCGGCGGACGACCTGGAGCGCGTCCTGCACCCCTTCGAAAAGAGCGAAGATCGGCTGTCGAGCGACCACCAGGAGGGTACCGGCCTGGGCCTCGCCATCAGCCGCCAGCTCATGGTGCTCCACGACGGCGACCTGCATCTCCACAGCACGCCCGGCGAGGGCACGACGGCCACGGCGGTGCTGCCGGCCGCGCGGGTGCTCGACGATTCGGTGGGGCGGAAGGCCGCGGGCGGCTCGGCGTGACCCGCTTGCACGCCTGCGCGCCCGAAACCGCATGTGTTAGGCTTTGCACGGCCGATCCGAATGCCACGGGCGCTGCGCGCCCGACCACCGCCAGATCGTTGAGCGGCAGGCGTTCGAATTCCGGAACGCCGCCGCGAGGACCGCAGGAGACAACGGCATGAGCGAAACCCTTTCCCACTTCATCAACGGCGCACGCACGGCCGGTACCAGCGGCCGCACGCTCGCCGTCGAGAACCCGGCGACGGGCGAGGTCGAACGCCACGCGCCCATGGCGAACGCGGGCGAGGTGGATGCCGCCGTCCAGGCCGCCGCCCGGGCCTTTCCCGCGTGGTCGGTCACGCCACCTGCCAAGCGCGCGCAGGTGATGTTCAAGTTCCGCGAGAAGATCCATGCCCACATGGACGAGATCACGGAGCTTGTTTCGCGCGAGCATGGCAAGACGCTGGCGGACGCGCGCGGTTCGCTCATGCGGGGGCTGGAGGTGCTGGAGTTCACCTGCGGCATCCAGCAGTTCCTCAAGGGCGAGATCTCGCCCAACGTCGCCAGCGGCATCGACGTCAGCGACGTGCGGCAGCCGCTCGGGGTGTGCGCGGGCATCACGCCGTTCAACTTTCCCGAGATGATTCCGCTCTGGATGTTCCCCATGGCGATCGCCTGCGGCAACACCTTCGTCCTCAAGCCCTCGGAGCAGGACCCGTCGGCGCCGCTGCGGCTCGCCGAGCTGATGCAGGAGTCCGGGCTGCCCGAGGGGGTGCTCAACGTCGTCAACGGCGACCGCGAAGCCGTGGACAGCATCCTCGATCACCCGCGGATCGAGGGGGTGAGCTTCGTCGGCTCGACGAAAGTGGCCCAGGTGGTACGCCAGCGCGGCACCGCCAACGGCAAGCGCGTCCAGGCCTTCGGCGGCGCCAAGAACCACATGGTCGTCATGCCCGACGCCGACATGGATCAGGCCGCCGACGCGCTCCTGGGCGCGGGCTACGGCGCGGCCGGCGAGCGCTGCATGGCGGTGTCCGTGGCCGTGCCCGTCGGGGAAAAGACCGGGGACGCCCTGATCGAGCGCCTGGCGCCGCGCGTGCGCAACCTCCGGATCGGCCCCTACACCGACACCGAAGCCGACATGGGGCCGCTCATCTCCGACGCCGCGAAGGAGCGCGTCGAGGGCTATGTCGAGACGGGCATCCAGGAAGGCGCCGAGGCGGTCGTGGATGGCCGCGGCGTCACGCTCCAGGGCTACGAGAACGGGCACTTCCTCGGCGGCACCCTGTTCGACCGTGTGACCACCGACATGCGCATCTATCAGGAGGAGATCTTCGGACCCGTCCTGTCGGTGGTGCGCGCGGAGTCGCCGGAACAGGCGCTCAAGATCACCAACGACCACCACTACGGCAACGGCGCCGCGATCTTCACCCGTGACGGCGACACGGCGCGCGCCTTCGCCGACGAGGTGAACTACGGCATGGTGGGCGTGAACGTGCCCATCCCGGTGCCCCCGGCCCACCACAGCTTCGGCGGCTGGAAGCAGTCGATCTTCGCCGAGCACGACATCTACGGCGCCGAAGCGGTGCGCTTCTACACCAAGCACAAGACGATCACCTCGCGCTGGCCCTCCGGCATCGGCGCCGGCGCCGGCTTCAGCTTCAAGGGCTCCAGCGAAGAATGAGGCGACGCGGCGCCGGCCGCGCCGTCACGCGGCCGGCGTTTCGTCCGCCGCGCGGGCGGCCGCGTGAAGGTCGTCAATCACCGTGGCGGGGCCGGCGTTCGCCACGGTTTCCGCCACCATGGGGTGGCAGGTGAAAAGCAGCACTTGGTGCTCGGCGGCGACGGCGTGCAGCTCGCGCGCCATCGCCGCCATGCGCTCGGGATCGAAGTTCACCAGGATCTCGTCCATCACCAGGGGCAGCGCCGTGCCCCGGCGGGCGAACTCCGCGGCCAGCCCCAGACGCACGCTGAGATAGAGCTGTTCGCGCGTGCCCCGGCTGAGCTGGTCCGGGCGCAGACGCTCGCCGCGGTGGTCGAGCACGTCGATGCCGCCCCCCTCGCTGTCCTGAACCACGCGCGTGTAGCGCCCGCCGGTGACGCGGGCGAGGTGCTCCCCGGCGCGCGCCACCACGGCCGGCTGACGCTCGCGCTCGTAGGTCGCCAGCGTGCGGCCCACGAGCGCCCTGGCGGTGGTCAGGGTGCGCCAGCGCCGGTAGGCGTCCCGCATCTCCGCGAGCAAGGCGTTGCGCCGGGTTTCCAGCTCGGCGACGTCGCCCGCGCGCTCGACGCGCTCGCGGTCTTCCCGCGCCTGCCGCAGGTCGCCGGCAGCCGTTTCCCAGGCCTGGCGCGTTTCGGCGATGGCCTCGTCCAGCTCCGCCGTCTCGCGTGCCCAGGCGTCCGGGTCGCCGCCCGCCGGATCGGCCTTCAGCGCCGCCGCGCGTTCCCCGTCGTCGCCCGCCTCGCGCGCGATCGCGGCCTCGGCGTCGGCGATCGTGCGCATGCGGCGTCGCTCGTCGGCGATGGCCTCGGCTTCCTGGGCGAAGGCGTCGATCAGGGCATCGTCGTCATCCGGCGCGGGGCGGCCCCGTTGGTGCAGCACGCCGCGCGCGGCCTCCGCCCAATCGGCGATGGCATCCGCGAGCTGGCGGCGCTGGTGTTCGTCGGCGTGGATGTCGGAGAGGGTGTCGCGCGCGCTTCCCAGCTCCCCGGCAAAATCCAGCACGCCCTGGGGCGACAGGTGATCTGGCAGGGCGTGCTCGCGCTTCCACGCCGCCCAGCGTTCGTGCAGGGCGTGGCGGGCCGCGATAGCCTCGTCGCGTGCCGTGACCGCGGCTTCACGGGCTTTTTCGGCCGCATCCGCGGCCTTCGCGGCATCGTCCAGCGCGCGCTTGCGGGTTTCCCACTGCCGGCGGCGGTCCACGGCCGCGTGCGTTTCCGCCAGTGCGCTCGCCGCCTCGGCCTCGTCCGGTGTTTCCGAAAGGCCGGCCGGCTCGACGAGCTGGGCCAGGGTGTCGTCCATCCCGGCCAGCTCCGCGCGTGCCGTTTCCGCTTCGGCCGCGGCGTCGCGCGCGCGGGCCTCGGCGCCGGCCGCATCCGCCCGCGCGCGGCGGCGCAGCCACCGCGCCAGCAGCAGGCCACTGGCGGCGGCGAGGGCGCCGATACCCGCCACGACCGATCCGGCCAGCACCGCGCCGAGCACGAACAGGCCCGCACCACCCGCGAGCAGCACAGCCCCGAGCGCCGCCGCCGCCACGCCCCAAGCGCGCCCTGGCACGCGGCGGTCGAGCGCATCGGCGTGGGCGCGCCGGCCGGTGGCGGTCTGGTCCAGGTTGCGCACTTTTTCCGCGAGGCTGGCGCGCTGGCTCAGCCGGGCGCGCAGGGTTTCCAGGGCGCGCACACGCGCCTGGAGCGTCGCCACCGGTTCGGGGGCCTCGCCGAGCTCGTCCAGCTCGCGCGCCAGCCGCGTGCGCTCCGCTTCGGCGCGCTCGGCCTCGCTCGCCGCTTGTTTGAGGCGTTCCTCGGCCTGCTCCACGCCGCGCTCGGTCTCCGTCAGCTCAGCTTCCCACTGGCGGATCGCCTCGCGCGTCGGGATGGGCAGGGTGAAGGCGGCGACCGCCTCCTCGCTCCAATCGGTGCCGAGCGTTTCCAGCGTGGCGGTCAGGCGCTCGCGGCGGTCGCGGATCTGCCGGTCCAGGTCCGTCAGCCGCGTCAGGCGCTCGCGCTGCGGCTCCGTCTGCTGCGCCAGCCGCTCGGCCTCGCGCGCCAACTCGGTGAACACGGCGGCCGGCTCGCCCGGCCGCGCGGGGTCGAAGCCGGGCGGCGCGGCTCGCGTCAGCACCTCGATGGCGTCGCGGCGCTGGCACCACGGTGCCCACAGGCGCTCCAGCTTGGCCAGCCAGTCGCGCCGCGCCTGCTGCCGGTCGAGCTGCGCGCGCAGCTCCTGCACGCGCTGCTCGGCGTCGCGTTCGGCGGCCAGGGTGTCCGGGTAGGCTTCGGCCTCGCGGCGGGCGGCCGTCAGGCGCTCATCGACCTTCTTCAGCTCGTCAAGCAGGTCCGCCATGCGGTTGTTTTTCGCCCGGCCGTCCGGCTTGTAGAGTTCGTCCGCCTGTTTGCCGAGGGCGTCGATCGCTTCGCGCGCCGAGCGCCCCGCGCCCGCGACCGCGCCGGAGAAGATGCGCTCACGCACGCTGTCGTCTTGCAGCTTCTTTAGGTCCTGCAATTCGTCCAGGGTGAAGCCGAAGATGTTGCGGAAGAGGCGCGCGTCCGCCCCCCCGAGCATCTGGTTCAGCGTGCCTTCGGGCACGTCGCGGCCGTCCGCGTCCAGGATGCGCGGCGATTGCTTGCGGTCCGCCCGGCGCGCCAAGGCGTAGGTGCGGCCGTCGTGCTCGACGAGGAGGCGCCCGCCGTGCTGGCCGCCGTGCACGGGCTCGTAGCGGGGCTCGTTCGACCGCCGGTCCGGGAAGCCGAAAAGCACGCCGCGGATGAAGGCGAGCAGCGTGGACTTGCCCGCCTCGTTGGGACTGCACACCACGGTGACCCCGTCGCTCAGGTCGGTGCGCCGGGTGTCGTGAAAGACGCCGAAGCCGTCGATGTGCCAGCCGCGCAGGATCATTCCCCGCCCTCCAGGCGGTCGAGCGCCTCGGCCTCGGCGTCGTCCAGGATCGCCCGCGCCGTTTCCGCGTCCAGCGCGGGCAGCAGCTCGCGCGTGCGCCGGTCGCGCGGCTCGGCCCAGGCGCGCAGCTCGGCCAGCAGGGCGTCGTCGTCCATCTCCCGCACGTTGTCGGCTTCCGCCAGGAAGTCGGCGGCGAAGTCGCCGCGCCGGCGGATGGCCTCGCGGTCGATGGGCGCGGCCGTGGCGACGGTCAGCTTGTCCCACCACACGCGCCCGCCCTGCTCGCGCAGCTCGTCCAGCAGCCCGTTGAGGCTGTGGCGCAGCTCGGCGTGCACCGCGCCCCGGCCCGTGAGCGTGGCGCGCACGATCACCGTGCGCCCCTCGGCCTCGGCCGCGACGCCCTCGGCGAGATCGGCCAGCGCGTCGCGCAGCCCCGCGAGGTCGGCGATCCCGGCGACGTCCAGCTCGCGCGTCTCGAAGCGCACGACGTCCAGCGGCAGGAAGCGGGTTTCGGCGATGCCCTCGCCGTCCACCTCGACCAGCGTGGCGCCCTTGGGACCGGTTTCGCCGGGCTTGGGCGAGCGCCCCTGGAGCACGCCTGGGTAGACGGCGCAGGGGCGCTCGGCGATCAGGGTTTCGCGGGCGTGGATATGGCCCAGTGCCCAATAGTCGATCGCCGCCGCGCGCAGGTCGTCCAGGCTGCACGGCGCGTAGGCTGCGTGCTCGGGATTGCCGCCGGCGTTGGCGTGCAGCAGCCCGATGGTGACGGGAGCGCCGCGTTCGCGCGGAAACAGGCGCGCAAGGTTGTCGCGCGTGTCGCGCCGGGCGTAGCTGATGCCGTGGACGCGCGCCGCCTCCCGGCCATCCACCACGATCGGGGCGCTCTCCACGCGCTCGGCGCCGAATTCCGTCACGCCCTCGGGCCAGGCGCCAATGGCGGACCAGCCCTCGCTGACGGGGTCGTGGTTGCCGCGCACGAGGAAGACCCGCACGCCGTGCTCGCTCAGGTGCTGGAGCCCGTCGCGGAAGCGAAGCTGCGCGCGCACGCCGCGCGCGGGCCCGTCGTAGATGTCGCCCGCCAGCAGCAGGGCGTGCGCGCCGTGATCGAGCGTCGCCTGGACGAGGTTGTCCCACGCCCGCAGCGAGGCGTCGCGCAACAGCCCCGGCACCTCGCTTCCCAGGCGCGCGAGGCCGGTGAAGGGGGTGTCCAGGTGCAGGTCGGCGGCGTGAACGAAGCGCCAGCGGGGCATGACGGGAAACCGTGCGGCTGAGGACGCGTCAGGGCAGCACGCGCGCTTGCTCGCGTGCAAGCGCCGGGTGGGAGGCGCGCACCCCTGTCAGGCCGTGGATTGCGCCGGTTCCTCGCGCGGCAGCACCGTGACGGCCCCCACGACCGCGGCGCAGCACGCCAGCGCCGCCGCCATCAGCAGCGGCGACGAATGGCCGGGGCCGGCATACAACGCCCCGGCAAGCGCGGGCCCGACGACGCGCGCCCCCGTCGCCGCGGACTGCGCCGCGCCCAGGGCGACGCCGCGCCCGGTCTCACCCGCCAGCCGGGCCAGAGCGGTCTGCAGCGAGGGCGCGTGCAGGCCCAGCCCGCCCGTGAAGCAGATCATCGCGGGATACACCGCCCACGTCTGCCCGAACAGGCCGGCCGCGATCAGCGCCAGCGCGCCCGCTGCCAGGCAGGCGTGGCCGAGCATCGCCGTGCGCACCTCGCCGAGCCGGGGGACCAGCTTGCCCACGAGGCCGCCCTGGATGCCGGCGTTCGCCACCCCGGCCGCCACCAGCAGGATGCCCACATCGCCGGCGTCGAAGCCCAGCTCGTCGGCCAGGAAGAGCGCCAGCGTGGCTTCCACCCCCGTGAACGCCATGAACACGAGCACGTGGATGCTCAGGAGCTTGGCGCCGACGCGCGGCAGCACGTGCCAGATCGACGGCCGTTCGCCCTGAGGCCGTCGCCCCTCGGGCAGAAGCGGGACCGTCAGCAGCGCCAGGGCGCAGAACGCCGCCGCCGCGTAGGCGACGGCGTCGAGGCCGTACCCGCCCATCTCCGCCAGGGTCTGGAAGCCCGGGCCGATGCTGAAGCCGATGCCGAAGGCGGCGCCGACCAGCCCGATGGCCGCGGCGCGCTTCCCGCTGGGCGCGATGTCGCTGGCGAGCGCCTGCGCCGCCGGCACCCAGCCGAAGCCCAGCCCGCCCAGCAGGCGCGCCAAGAAGAGCGTGGGCAGATCCGCCGCCAGCCCGAGCAGCACATAGGCGCCGGCGGAGATCACGGCCGAGCCCGCGAGCACCGGCCGCCGGCCCACGCGATCCGAGACGCGGCCCCAAAGCGGCGCCGCCACCAGCGCCGCCGCGCCGAAGGTGGAGAACAGCAGCCCCACCAGGGTGCCGTCGGCGCCCAGCTCGCGCGCCTTGAAGGGGATCATCGGGATCACCGCCGCGAGTGCCAGGATGAAGAGCGCGGTGGCGGCGGAGATCTTGGCGGCGTGACGCATGCGGCTCCTCGCGCGGGACCTGCCGGCCGGGGTGGCCGGCGGCGGGTCGGGACTCGGACACGGATGTCGCGGTGCCAGCGGCCCGGCCCGGACGTGGCGCCCACGCCCGGCGGCGTAAAGCGCGCTGGCGGATCAGGCGCTGACGCGCAGGCGGGCGAACACGCCGCGCGCCCGAGCTTCCAGCTCCGAGGCAGCGGGGGCGCGGTCGGGGTCCAGCTCGGCCAGGATGCTGCGCGCGTGCGGGTCCAGGGGCGGGTGGACGGCGTAGACCGACGCGCCCGTGTCGGTCCCCATCACGACGTGCAGTTCGAAGTCCAGATTGCGCCGGGTCAGGTGGGCGAGGACGAGCACGAAGCCGGCGGGCGAACAGAAATAGGCGGGACAGGCCAGCACCGCCGACGCCGCGGCATCGTCGGCCGCGCCCGCCACGGTCTCCAGGGCGTTCGTGGAGACGCCGGCCGTGTCACAGGCATCCGCGAGCGGGACGGCGGGCGCGGCGAGGCGCACCCACCACGTTTCGCCCAGGCCGGCGAGTGCGCCGCTCACCGGCTCAATCCATCCAGTTCGTGACCTGCTCCGGGAGCTGGACCACGAGGCCGTCGAGCTTGTCGGTCATCACGATCTGGCACCCCAGGCGCGAGGTCTTGGTGAGCCCGAACGCCAGGTCGAGCATGTCTTCCTCGTCCTCCGAGGGCTTCTCCAGCTTCTTGAACCACTTCTTGTCCACAACGACGTGGCAGGTCGAGCAGGCCAGCGAGCCCTCGCAGGCGCCTTCCATGTCGATGTCGTTGCGGTGCGCGATCTCCAGCACCGACAGGCCGACCGGCGCGTCGACCTCTTTCTTGCTGCCATCCTTCTGGATGAAGGTCATCTTCGGCATGGCTGCGCAAACCTCTCGCCGCATGCGGTTGGCTCGACTCGCACAGGGAGGTAACCGATCGCCCCGCCGGCGGACCAGAGTCGATTG
>Ga0207714_1000906_pt1 | contig 19948 bp, 18 predicted proteins | sample PonA232FremontCA_2_FD_187270 | JGI IMG/M metagenome (GOLD analysis project Ga0207714, IMG submission 187270) | Marine sediment microbial community from Fremont, CA, USA - Pond A23 Sediment 2 (SPAdes) | ecosystem: Environmental > Aquatic > Marine > Unclassified | place: USA: Fremont, California...
CCCCCGCCGCGAGTACCGCGGCGGCTTCCCGATGTACGGCTCCGACTACAACACCGCCTTGGCCGAGGGGCTCGGCTGCGACCTCACCGAGAGCGGCGAGGTCGACGTCGACGACCACGGGCGCACCAGCGTCGACGGCGTGTACGCGGTCGGCGACCTCACACCGGGCCACAACCAGGTCCCCGTCGCGATGGGCCAGGGCGCGAAGGCCGGGCTCGCGATCCACAAGGAGATCCGCGAGTTCCCGCGCCCGACCGAGGAGATCGCCCGCGACGGCGCCGTCGACGCCGACGAGGTGCCCGCCATCTCCCCCGAGCTCATGGCGACGGCGGTCGCCCACGAGGGCCACGCCGGCGGCCCGCGAGAGGAGGCGAACCGCCGGGGCGAGCCCGAGGCGCCCGCGGCCGACGACGACTGAGCCGAGACGGATCGAGGTCCGGGACGGGTCGACACCCGCTCCGAGGACCGCGATACCGGCCGTTTTTTGATCCGCTGCGTTCGACTGTCGGTATGGGAACGATCGACGCGGACTTCACCGGGGAGACGGTCGTGGTCACGGGCGGGTCGAGCGGGATCGGCCGCGCGGTCGCGACGGGATTCGGCGACGCCGGCGCGACCGTGATCAACGCCGACGTCCGGGCGGCGCCGAAGGACGTCGACGCCGAGACGCCCACGCACGAGGCGATCGAGGAGCGCGGCGGGACCGCCGCGTTCGTCGAGACCGACGTCTCCGAGCCGACGCAGATCGAGTCGGTCATCGAGGCGGCCCGCGAGTTCGGCGGAGTCGACGTGATGGTGAACAACGCGGGCGTCCACCGCAGCCTCGCGTTCCTCGACGTCGCCCCGGAGGACTTCGATTTCGTCCACGGCGTCAACCTCAGGGGCGCGTTCTTCGGCACGCAGCTGGCCGCCAAGGACATGATCGACCGCGGCGTCGAGGGGGCGATCGTGAACACGTCGTCGACGACGGCCGAACGCGCGGAACCGAACCACTCCCACTACGCGGCGACGAAGGGGGGCATCCAGATGCTCACGCGAAGCGCGGCGCTCGAACTCGACGAGCACGGGATCCGGGTGAACGCGGTCGCGCCGGGACCGATCGCCACCGAGATTCGAGAAGGATGGGCCGAGGAGGCGCGCGACATCGACGCCGGCGGCGGGCTCCCGTCTCGCGCCGGCAGGCCCGCCGACCTCCCCGGCGCGTACCTCTACCTCGCCTCCGAGGACGCGAGCTACGTGACCGGTGAGACGGTGTGGGTCGACGGCGGGGCGAGTCTGTAGGGGGCGACTGTAGTATTTAAACCCCTCTCGGCGATTCCTCTCACTTCGTTCGAGAAATGCGCCGGTCGGGACTCTCGCGAGCGAACGGCGTGAGCGAGCGAGTGTACGGGCGGCGCACGACTGCAGGGAGTGCGCCGCCCGGGATTTGAACCGGAATCAGACGTGATCGCTCGCTGCGCGCGACTGATAGGGTTCAAATCCCGCTCTGTATTTTCCGAGCGAAGCGAGAAAAATCGCCGGCCGGGACTCCCGCGAGCGCAGCGAGCGGGAGGTCGGCCGGCGCACGACCGTAGGGAGTTTGCTGAGCGAAGCGAAGCAAACGTCGACTGACGGAGTCAGTCGGAAGTGCGCCGGCCGGGATTTGAACCCGGGCCATGAGCTTGGAAGGCTCAGGTCCTACCACTAGACCACCGGCGCGCATGGGTGCGTCCGTCGCTGACGCATCTACACGTAGGCCGAACGGTTCTGATAAACGTTCCGTGTCTCGACGACGAGGAGACGATCGCCGCCGAACGCGGCGCCTGTCGGCGCGAGAGGGTATCTCGTTGGGTGTTCGGGGAGAAGTCGGGACCGGTGCCAAGAGAAGGTAAGAGCGGTGCCGAGAGCGGCGGCCTAGACGATAGTGAACTGGTTGGTGACCGTGGTCTCGAGGTCGATCTCCTCGCCGCCCTCGATGTGGACCTCGTACTCGTAGTCGCCCGGGTCGGTGTCCTCGTCGGTCACGATCTTCGAGCCCCACGTCGCGCGGTCCCAGGCCTCGTGGGCGCCCTCCCAGTTGAGTTCGAGCGGGCCGTAGTCCGCGTCGGGGAATTCGACGACGACCGAGTCGATCGCGTCGGCGCCCAGCGGGTCGCCCGTCTCGGGGTCGAAGATGCCGACGTGGAGACCGACCTCCATCCCGGCCGAGAACCGCCCGATGCTGGCGCAGTCCTCGCCCTCGCCGTCACCGCCCGATTCGTTGCCCGACGTCCCGTTGGTCGTGTTGCCGGTCGTCGTCGTCTCGTTGGTGACGGTCGGCTCGCCGTCGTCGGGCTCGACGCCGGGGTCGGTGATGTACGTGCAACCCGCGAGACTGACCGATGCCCAGGTGGCCGCGCCCGCCGCGACCAGACGGCGACGTGACACCGGTGAGTCGGCCGCCTCCGACGACTCGGTGGAGGTCTTGTCGGTCGGCTCCGAAGACTGGTCTCGATTCATACTGGCACATTATCACCGGACACTATATAAATGCAAACACCGGTTACTAGCTTCGCGAGAACCGGGGGGATATTTATATATTGCCGTTAAGACAATCCGAGTATGGTATCCGACAGACGGCAGGCTAGCAAGGCCGACTCACAGCAGACGAGTGCCAGCGATTCAGGGACGGCGTCGACGACGCGTCGGCGGCTGTTAGCCACCGGCGCGGCGACGTGGGCGACGGTCGGGCTGGCCGGTTGTATGGGCGGCGACGACGGCGGTGACGGGTCCGACGGCGAGGACGGCTCCGCCGACGCACAGAACTTCGTCGTAACTGCCGAGACCGGCGCGGGATCCGAAGGCGTACCCGAAACCGCGGGCTTCATTTCGGCGTGTTCGGCGAGTCGGCGCTTCGTGCCGGGGATGCAGGTCGTCTTCTACGTGGGCATCTTCGACCCCGAGACGGGCGAGCAGCTCACCGACGAGGACCTCGGCAGCGTGGTCGTCAACGTCGAAGGGGTCCAGGAAGTCGAACTGGGTTGGGCCGGCGACGACGAGGAGAACCCGGCCGACGAGTGGGGCGGCTCGTTCGTCCTGCCGGGGGACATCGAGACCGGTTCGTACTCGTACACGGTCGAGGTCAGCAACGGCGACGACAACTACCAGACGGTGGGTATCCTCGAGGACTCCTTCGAGGTCATCGAGCAGTCGAACCCGACCAACTACGTCGTCACGACCGAGACGTGGTGGAACAACCAGTCGCCCGAGGGGACGAACTTCGTCGGGAGCTGCGCCCCCGAGCGCCAGTTCACCCAAGACATGGACGTCACGTTCGTCATCGGCGTCTACGACGGCTCGAGCGGCGAGATCGTCGGCAGCGACACCCTCGACTCCGTGACGATCGAATCGACCGATGGCGCGTTCGACCCGATCGAGCTGTCGTGGAACGAGGGCGGCGAGGACTCCGAACCGCAGTGGTCCGGCACGCTTGATACCGCGGATCTGTCGCCTGCGGCCTACGGCTACGAGGTCGTCGTCACCAACGGCGACGCCAACTACTACAACGTCGGTATCGCGTCGAACCAGTTCACGATCATCGAACTGTAAGGCCGCCGCCGACGCGGTTCCGGAACCGGTTTTTATACCGAACACACAGTCATGAACCACAACAACACGCAGTCATCCGGCGGGAACGCTACCGAATCGGCAGACGCGGCGTCAGCCGACGCGGAGCCAGTCGACGCGGACGAACACGGCGAGGGCGGCGCGGAGATCGACGCCGAGGCGGCCGACGGGACGCTGCGGTTTTCGGACTCGGTCGCCGTCGAGACGACTCCCGAGCAGCTCTGGTCCACGATCTCGGACCCGGCGACGCTGACCGAGTGCGTGCCGGGCGCGGAGTCGATCGAGCGCGTCTCCGAGCGGAAGTACACCGTCGAGATCACGCGGGGGGTGAGCCACCTCACCGTCTCGCTGTCGGGAGAGGCCGAGTTCGTCGAGATGAACCCGCCCGACACCGTGGTGACGAGCGCCACGGCCTTCGACTCGAAGACGGGGAGCGACTTCGACATCCTCGCGGGGATGGAGATCCAGCCGACCGACGACGGGGGGGCCGAGCTTGCCTACACCGCCGAGGTGTCGATCAGCGGCGGGGTCGGGACGATGAGCCCGCGGATCCTCCGGCCGATCGTCAACCGCGACATCGAGACCTACTTCGGGAACGTCAAATCGGCCGTCGAAGGCGAGTAGCGGCCGCTCGTCGCGGTTTCGGCGGCCCGTCGCGAGCGGTCGACCGTCACTCGCGGTCCCGACCGCCGCCGTCCGTGTCGGACCGTTTGGCAGACGTATTTGTATCCGCAAATGAATGGACACCTAATGGCAACCGATCCGACCGACGCGTTCGACGAGATCTCCGAGTACGATTCGACCGCCCTCTTCAAGCCGAAGGTAGTGGCGTTGGTCGTCTCCGAGGGCGAGGAGCGGGGCCCGAACCTCATGACCGCTTCGTGGTGGATGTTGGCCGGTTACAACCCGTTTCGCTATCTCCTCGCCGTGAGCCACAAGACGCTGACCCACGAGCTCATCGAGGAGAGCCAAGAGTTCGTGTTGGCCTCGCCCTCGACGGAGATGATCGACGCGCTGACGCTGTCGGGCATGGTCAGCGGTCGAGACATCGACAAGATCGAGCACCTAGACATGGAGACGGTGCCGGGGCAGTCGGTCGACGTGCCGCTGTTGGCCGACGCCGCCGGTAACATCGAGTGTTCGGTGATGGAGTCGTTCGAGTTCATGGACTGCACCTACTACTTCGGCGAGGTCGAACACGCCTACGTCACCCCCGGTGGAATGGACGGCCGGCTCCTGTCGCCGGACGCCGACGTGCTGGCCTACATGGGCAGCGACTGGGGCGAAGAGGAGACCAAGACCAAGTACCGCTACTACGCCGACATCACCGCCGACTCGATCAAGCGGTTCCCCGGCGACGAGGTCGTCGACTCCCTGCCGCCCGAGCTCCAAGCGCAGTTCGACGATTGAGGCGGCTCACCACAGCGCCGTCGACCGCTGGATGACGAAGTGCGGCTCGTCGGCGTCCTCGTCGCCGAAGAGGAACGAGAGGAACGACAGCGAGTACCGGTGGCCCGCGATGTCGATGGCGTGTCCGTCGGCGGCGTCGAACCGGTCGGCGTAGCGCGCGATGGTGTCGCGATGGACTTGGAGGCCGTACTGCCGCCGAAGTGTTCGCTCGCAGGCGGTCGGCGACTCGTCGGCGGCGTGGAACAGACAGAGGTCGACGACAGGCTTGGCGTAGGCACAGCCCTCGTAGAACAGCGCCGAGAGGTCGCCCTGAAACGACCGCCCGCAGTCGAGACACTCGTACTGCTGGACGTCGACGCCGACATCTTCGATCCCCTCGGCGGTGACCAACCGCGCGATCGTCTTCGGCTCGTTCTGATAGCCGTTCTTCCGCCGGTCGTCCGACCCGCAGTTCGGACAGGGCCGCGGCTCGCCCCGGCGCTCGTCGGCGACCTGCCGGAGCTCCTCGTGGATCGCGTTGACGAACAGCGGGGAGACGACCGGATCGAACGACTTCTCGTCTGGGCCTCGCATACGGTCCCGTTGGCCCCCGTCGGTATGAAGCTCACGTTATTATTCGATGTTCAAAATCACGTTATTAATCAAACTATCGTCCCCCAATACCACGTTATCATTCGTATCCAGAAGGTCAGGAAGTAGAAAAACACGGAAGCAATTTATATATCGGTGATCGAACTGGATCCATGCGCAACGAGAGGTCCGCCAGCGGGACGCTGGACGAGGAGAGAGACGGAACGCAGTCGGGTCACCACCGGTCGGCCTCTCGCCGGACGTTCCTCACCGCCGGGGCCGCGGTGTCGGCCGCGGCGGTCGCCGGCTGTCTCGGCGGGGGCGAAGCCGAATCGGCGGAAGGGCCGGAGCCGCCGTGGACGACCGAGGAGTTGGCCGAACAGGTCGACGACGGCGCGACGATCAACGTCTACGCCTCGACCGGCGCGGATCAGGAGTGGTACGATCTCGTCGACGTGATCAACGACGAATTCGGTACCTCCATCGAACCGAGCGTCTTCGCCACCAACGGCAACGACCTGACCCAGCGCTTCGTGCAGGAGCGGCAGGCCGGAAACGACACGGCCGACGTGTTGAGCAGCCCGACCGGCATCGACGACGACATGCTGGTCACGGCTCGCGAGGAGAGCAAGGAGGCCGCCCTCGACATCGGACGGAAGTACTTCGAGTGGGACCTCGACCAGAAGTTCTGGTTCAACGACGTGCTCGAGGACGTCCAGCAGTACCCCTTCTACGTCACCGGCTACAACGGCGGTCCCGGGCTGACGATGCCGATTAACGAGGACGTGTTCGCCGACCGGGGACTGGACGTGCCGAGCACCTACAACGACCTCCTCGACGACCAGTACGAGGGGATGGAGGTCGCGATATCGAGCGCCTATATCGCCTCCGACATGGTCGGCTGGATCGTTAGACACAACGCCGCAGAGACGGAGCTGACCGAGACGGAGTGGGCACAGCAGCTTCGGGACCACCTCAGCTACACGGGCGTCAGTTCACACACGGCCGGAACGCGGGAGGTCCGCGACGGCAACGTCCCGCTGATGCTCTACAACTGGCCGACGGTGATCGCGCCGTTCACCGGTGAGGACTCCCCGCTGACCGGGATCTTCCCCGAGGACGTCCCCGCCTTCATGAACGGCAGTCCGATCGCCATCAACAAGGAGGCCCCGAACCCGTGGGTCGCGCGGTTCTTCCTCAGCGCGACGCTCGAAGAGTCGGTCCAGCGCCGGATGATAAACGACGTCGAACGACAGATCCCCTGCCGGCTGGACCTCGACTACTCGGCCCAGGACCCCGATCCCTACACGGAAAAGCGGCTGAACTCCGACTACGAGGCGGTCGAGTTCTGGGACGAGTGGCGGAACTCCACGGTCGGCCAAAAAGTGAAGGACGCCGGTGCGTTCGATATCTAACGTCGTGGCGTTCCCCACGGGGGCTCCCCCGTCCCGCCCGACGCGGCGTCCGACCGACGAAACACGGCATCCGTTTCACACGACACGGCACCCACCCCACGCAACACGGCACCCGCCCCACACGACACCATGACGACCGAACCACAGTTGTCGGTACGCGGGATCACGAAGCGGTTCGGGAGCGCGTTCGAACTCTCGGCGACCGACCTGACGGTCGGCGACGACGAGATCGTCGCCCTGCTCGGTCCCTCGGGCTGTGGCAAGACGACGATACTCCGGTGTATCGCCGGCGTCGAGACCCCCGACAGCGGCAGCGTCGAGATCGGCGGCCGGGTGGTCGACTCGCCCGAGATCTCGGCGCCGCCGGAGGAGCGCAACGTCGGGATGGTGTACCAGAACTACGCGATCTGGCCCCACAAAACCGTCTACGAGAACGTCGTCTTCCCGCTCGAACACGCCTCTCACGGAATTCCGGAGTCGGAGTACGACGAGCGCGTCGCGGAGATGCTCGAGCTGATGGAGATCCCGGAGCTGGCCGACAAACCGGCGACCGATCTCAGCGGCGGCCAGCAGCAGCGGACGGCGCTGGCCCGCGCGCTCGTCTACGAGCCGGATCTCCTGTTGATGGACGAGCCGCTGAGCAACCTCGACAGGGAGCTGCGCAAACAGATGCGCTACGAGCTACAGCGGCTCCAGCACGAACTCAGCGTGAGCATCCTGTACGTGACCCACGACCAGGAGGAGGCGTTCTACCTGGCCGACCGGGTGATCATCCTCCACGAGGGCCGGGTGGTCGAGCGCGGCAGCCCCGAGGAGCTCTACGAGTCGCCGAAATCGGCGTTCACGCGCCGGTTTATCGGCGCTCGCAACCCGTTCAACGGTCGGATCGAGGTCGATGGCTCCGGCGGCCGAATCCTCACCACCGACTTCCTCGACGTGGAGCTGACGTCGACCAACTACATGTCCAACGGGGAGGGTCCGGGCGAGGTGTCCTGTTTCCTCCGCCCGGAGGACGTCAGTATCTGCGAGAACGGCGACAGTCCGGGGCGGGTCGCCCTCCAGGGAACGGTCGTCGCCGAGGGAATTCTCGGCGACCGCTACGAGGTGACGGTGGGATTCGACGACACTGACACCGAGCTCACCGTCCACTGCGGGGAGTATCGAAACCTCTCGCGGGGCGATCGGCTGGACCTCCGGGTCGACCCGGCGGCGATACAGGTGTACAGGAACGAGACATGAGCTCGAAGCGCTCGCCCGCCGAGGCGGTGGCGGCTCGCCTCGGCTCGCTTCCGGACCGCCTCGGCGCCTACTGGGCCGGGCGAGAGCTGCCGAAGCGGCTGGTGCTCGGCGGGATCGTCCTCGTCGTTGCGCTGCTGACGGTGGTCCCGCTGGTGTTCCTGCTGTGGACCAGCGTCTGGTCCGGCTACCCGGGCGAGTTCGCCGGGGAGCTGACCCTCGACAACTTCGCGGCGGTCTACCTCGGTGACTTCTTCCCGATCGTCGAGCTGGTGATCAACTCGCTGACGATCGCCGTCGGGATGACCGCGACGGGGATGGCGTTCGGACTCGGTGCCGCGTGGCTGTTCGTCCGGACGGACCTCCCGACGAAAGGCGAGATGGAGCTGGTGCTGTTGTCCTGTCAGGCGATCCCGGGCTACGTGTACGCGATAATGTACGTGACGACCTACGGCTCGGACAACGGGCTCGTCACGGCCGCGATCGAGGCGACACTCGGCATCGAACAGCTCCCGATCGACATCTACAGCCCGTGGGGGATCGCCTTCATCGCGGGGATCAACGTCGTGCCGACGTTCTACCTCCTGACGGTGCCCGCGCTGCAGAACATGGACCCGATGCTCGAGGAGGTGAGCCGGATCCACGGGGCGAGTATGCTCGCGACGATCCGGTCGATCAGCTTCCCGCTCATCAAGCCCGCGATCCTCTCGGCGACGATCGTCATCTTCCTCTACGGGCTCGGCGAGTTCGCCGTCGTCTCCATTCTCGGGACGAAAAACGGCTTCGACGTGTTCTCGACGGCGATCCTCTCGGCGATCAACGGCCGGTTCCCGCCCGGATACGGCGAGGCCGCCGCGCTGTCGTGTCTGCTGTTGGTCGTGATGTTGGTCTTCGTCTGGTACTACCGACAGGTGACCGCGCGCAAGGAGTCGTTCATGACGTTCACGGGGCGTCGACACCGGAGCCACGTGTGGAGCCTGGGCCGCTGGCGGTGGCCGCTGGCGCTCGCGCTCTGGGGCGGCCTGTTTTTCATCTGGGTGTTCCCGATCCTCGTGTTGCTCGTGGTGTCGGTCCACGAGACGTGGTACGGGCGGCTGGACCCCGCGGCGCTGACGTTGGACAACTACTACGTGGCGGTCACCGACCCGAACATCCAACAGGCGTTCACCAACAGCCTGCTGGTCGCCGTCGGCGGAGCGACGCTCGGCACGGTGCTGGTCGTCGGGACGGCGTACTACACCGAGCGGACCGACGGCCGGCTCCGCGGCGTCGTCGACTTCCTGACGCTGACCCCGCTCGCGGTGCCGGGGATCATCATCGGCGCGGGGCTGCTGTTCACGTTCCTGTGGGTCGGTAACGTCCACCCGGTGGTCGACCTCTACGGAACGCTGGCGATCATCATCGTCGGCTGCGTCGTCGTCTTCCTGCCGGTCTCCTCGCGGATCGCCGTCGGGAACATCGTCCAGATCCACTCGGACCTCGAGGAGGCCGCCCGGATCTCCGGAGCGACGTGGCTCGGGCAGATGCGGGAGATATTCCTGCCGCTGTTCAAGAACACGACGGTCGTTATCTGGTTTTTCCTCGCGATGCACGTCATCCAGCTGCTGTCGATCCCGCTTATCACCTACACCTCCGACACCGTCGTCATTCCCGTCCGGCTCTACCAGCTGTACATGTACGAACCGGGTATCGCGCTCGTGGCCGCGATCTCCTCGATCTTCATCCTGCTGACGGTCGGCTCGCTGCTCGGCCTGCGGCGGGTGGGAGTCACGTTCTACGAACTCGGCGAGCGCTGAGCCGCCCGCGGCCTATTTATAAGGTGGACTCGACGAACAGGCGCTCGAGCGGGTACGGCTCGGGGATGAGACCGTGGTCGGCGGCGTACCGCTGGAGCGTCGAGAGGGCGGTGCGATTCCCGTCGGTGAGGCCGTACTCCCACGGGTTCTCGCCCAGCACCTCCCGTTGGTGTTCGACGTACTGGTTCGCCCACGCGAGGGGAGTCCACCGGGGCGCCATCAGTCGGTCCATACAGGTCTCTAGCGACCGTTCGAAGGCCTCGTACAGCTTGTTCGCCGCCCACGGGTACCGATCGAGGACCTCGTCGCTGAGGACGACGGTGTGCATCGGCGGGAAGATCCCCGTCTCTCGGAAGTAGTCGGCCTCGACGGCCCGGGAGTCCTCGACCACCCGTTCGAGCTCGACGTCCGTCGGCCGCCGTTTCTCCCGACGCAGCTGGTCGTGTCGCCCGCCGGTGTAGCGGCCGTCGAGCGGGGCCGTGGCGAAGGCGGCGTCGATCTCGCCGGCGGCGAGCATCGCCGCGAGCGCGGAGGTCGCGCTCCCCTCCCGGTGATCGTGGACGACGTCGAACCGCTCGGGAACGTCGACGGGGACGATGTCGCCCTCGGACTTCGTCGTGTGCCACGTGATCGTCTCGAGGTCGACGCCGTAGCGCTCGCCGACGATCCCGCGCTGCCAGACCGCGGTCGTCGTCTGCCAGTGGATCAGGCCGACGTCTTTGTGCTCTAGCTCCGAGAGGCCGAACTCGTCGTCGGCGCGCCGGTAGATGAACGCGTGACGGAATTTCCGATAGGGGAACACCGGAATCGCGGTGAAAGGGTGGTTCCCCTCGTGGGCCCGCGACGCGAGGTACGACCCCAGCGACAGCTCGCAGGCGTCGAACTCCCCGTGGCGGACCATCCGTTCGAACCGCTCGGGGTTGTGGTAGTCGACCAGGTGGAGGTCGATCCCCTCCGGTTCGATCTCACCGGTCCACAGCGGGCGCGTCCAGTCGTAGTTCGTACACGCGAGGGTGAGGTCGATCGTCATCGTGTGGCTCTTAGGGGGACGTGCGAAACCTCGTTCGGTAAACCTGTCGGTCAGTGGAAATCCGACAGGACGTTTATGATGACGGTTGGCGAACGACCTGACATGAGAGACCTCCGCGAATTCGTCCGCGCCATCGAGGACCGCGGCCAGCTCGAACGGGTGCCGGGCGCCGACCTCGATCTGGAGATCGGCGGCGTCTCGTCGCTCGCCCGACAGGACGCGCTCGACACGGCCCTGCTGTTCGAGGACATCGAGGGGACGCGCCCCGGCGCGCGCGTACTGACGAACGCCGTCGACACCCCGCTGCAGGTGACGCTGGCGCTCGGCCACGAGCCCACCAACGACATCCGCGAGGCGGTGGTCGCACAGAAGGAGCAGGCCGCGGAGATGGAGACGCGGCCGGTCGAGACCGTCGACGACGGGCCGGTCCTCGAGAACGTCCAGCGGGGCGGCGAGGTCGACCTCACCGAGTTCGCCGCGCCGACGTGGCACGCCCACGACGGCGGTCCCTACATCGGGACCGGCGACGTCGTCATCACCGAACACGCCGAGGAGGACGACCGGAACGCCGGGACCTACCGGGTGCAGGTCCACGGGCCGAAGACCGCGACGCTCAACATCCGTCCCGGCCGGGACGGCGACCGCCACCGGCAGTCCTACTTCGAGCGCGGCGAGCCGTTCCCCGCGGTCGTCTCCCTCGGCCACCAGCCGGACCTGTTCATGGCCGCCAACCAGCGGTTCCCCGCGCACGTCGACGAGCTGGAGTACGTGAGCGCCCAGCGAGATCGACCCCTCGAAACGGTCGAGGGAGAGGCGACCGGCCTCCCGTTCCCGGCCCGGTCCGAACTCGTCATCGAGGGGACGGTCCACCCCGACGCCGAGGAGATCACCGAGGGACCGTTCGGCGAGTGGACCGGCTACTACGGCGCCGGAGAGACCCAGCAGCGACCGTTCGAGATCGACCGGATCTACCACCGGAACGACCCGATCGTGCTGGCGTACAACAACGTCCCGATGACCGCCACCGCGATGTCGACGATCCGGTCGGGGGCCCAGCTGTGGCACCAGTTAGAAGACGCCGGGATCACCGGGATCGACGAGGTGACGACGATCTTCCCGGGGATCTGGTTCCAGGTCGTCTCCATCGAACAGCAGTACGCCGGACACAGCACGCAGGTCGGGATGCAGGCCATGTCGCTCCCGTCGGGCGTCTGGGAGGGCCGCATCACGATCGTCGTCGACGAGGACGTCGACGTCTACGACCTCGCGGAGGTCCTGTGGGCGACCGTCAGCCGGTGCGACCCCGCCGAGGACCTCACGGTCATCGAGAACTGCGTGAGCTCGCGGATCAATCCCCGGATGTCCCCCGAGCAGACGGCCTCCGGCGACCACACCAAGAGCCGGATGCTGCTCGACGCGACGAAACCCTATCACTGGAAGGAGGAGTTCCCCGAGGACACCCGGATCGACCCCGAGCTCGAGGCCGAACTCAGGACCGCGTACGCCGAGCTGCTGTCGACTGGCGAGTGACCCGGTAGCGAACGGGTCAGTCGAGGGTTTCGAGCGTCGACACCACGTCGTCGAGCGGGGTGACGTCGGCGTAGCGCAGGTCCATGTCGAACAGCGCGACCTCGTGGGTGGCCGTCGTGACCCCGGCGACGCACTCTTGGGGGACGATCGTCCGGAAGTTGCTCGAGTGGCCGTCGACGACCGTGGCCCGCACGCAGCCGCTGGTGTTCGTCCCGCAGACGACGAGCGTGTCGATCCCGTAGTGGTGGAGCAGGTTCGAGAGGTGGGTGTCGAAGAAGGCGCTGGCCCGCGGCTTCTCGACGACGTGATCGCTCTCGGCGGGTTCGACCGCGGGCGGGAACCGATCGAGCTTCTCGACCCACTCCTCGTGGCTCGCCGTCCGCTCCGACCGCTCGGGACCGCGGTCGGTGCCCGGCGCCGCCTTGATCGGGACCGGGTAGCCGGGCGGGAACGCCCCTCGACCGGCCGGGACCGCGTGGAACACGGGCACGTCCGCGGCCCGCGCCGTCTCCAGTAGTCGGGCGGTGGACTCGACGACGTCCTCGCCGGTCCGCCGCTCCTCGACGAACGCCATCATCATGTCGACGACGAGGACCGCCGGGTTCTCCCCCCAGCCCACCCGGTTCCCGTACCGCGGCTGGGACTCGACGTACTCCCGATCCGACTCCGGAACGATCTCCGGGAGGTACAGCTCCGAGTTCTCGCGGCTCATGTCGGCCCGTCGACCCGCGGATCGAACAACGTGTCGGTTCCGGGCGAGTCAGTCGCCCGCCGGTCGGAGTTCGAGGACGTAGCCGTCGGGGTCGCGGGCGAGGAACATCCGACCGCCCCACGGGACCTCCCGCGGCTCGATCAGCGGCTCGCCCGGTTCGCCCTCGAGCGCGGTCGACATCCGCTCGTAGAGCTCGTCGAGGGGCTCGTCGACGGCGAGGACGACGATTCCGCCCTCGCCGCGGCGGCCGGCCGGCGGCGAGAGTCCGAACGCCTCCAGCGTCTCGGGGTCGAAATCGGCCTGGATCTTCAGCTCGCACGCGCCGGTCTCGTAGGCGACGCTGGCGTCGCCGACCCGTCGCGGCTCCAGTCCGAGGGCCGTTTCGTAGAACTCCCGTGCGGTCGAGAGGTCGGCGCTCAACAGGAACAGCTGGCTGAGCTCGGTCATGGCCGACGGATCGTCCCCGGCGTAAATAAGCACCCGACAGTCCCCGCACCCGGGGAACCCGGCGTAAGTGATTACTGCGAAGGGGGAGTTCACCACGCACGGAGTTGTCTTCTATCCATGACAGACCGGGTGATCGTCGGTGTGACGGGAGCGACCGGGCAGGCCTACGCGGTCTCCGCGCTCGAGCTGTTAGACCGGACGGACGTCGACGTCCATCTGATCGTCTCGGACGCCGCCAGGGTCACGCTGCGCCAAGAGACGGACTACGCCGTCGGCGACCTGCTGGAGCTCGGTGACACCGTCCACGACATCGACAACATCGGGGCGAAGACGGCCAGCGGCTCGTTCCGGACGGCCGGGATGCTGATCACGCCGTGTTCCATGAAGACGCTGGCCGCGATCGCTCACGGCTACAGCGGGAACCTCATCACGCGCTCGGCCGACGTGACGCTCAAGGAGCGCCGGCCGCTGGTGTTGATGCCGCGGGAGTCGCCGTTCAACCGCATCCACCTCGAGAACATGCTGACCGTGACCGACGCGGGCGGGATCGTCGTCCCGCCGTTCCCCTCGTTCTACCAGCGGCCGGACTCCGTCGAGGAGATGGTCGACACGACGATGAAGCGGGCGCTCTCCCAGCTCGGCGTCGACCTCGAACACGACGAGTGGGACGGCGTGGGCGCTTGAGGCCCTCGGGCGGCACTGCCGCCGGAGGCCGTCACGCGAAGTAGGGCGTGTCGAGGTGGTCGGTCGCGAACAGCGTTTCGAGGTCGTATCGCTCGTCGGCGACCCCCTGCCGGACGGCGTACTCGATCAGCGTCTCCAGCGTCGTGACGTTCTCCTCGGTGAGCCCGTACTCCCACGGGTCCTCGCCCATGACCGCGCGCTGCTCGTCGGCGTGGATATCGGCCCAGACGAGCGGGAGGTCGCGGGGGCGGTCGAGCGTCGACAGCCCGGTCTCCTTGGCCCGTTCGAAGGCGTCGTAGAGGTTCTGGACGATCCACGGCTCCGCCTCGAGCAGGCGGTCGTCGACGACGATCGCGTGCATGATCGGGAAGATCGACGTCTCGCGGAAGTACTCCTGTTCGACCGATTTGACGTCGTCGAACAGCCGCTCCGCGTTCGCACCGTCAAGGTCGATCGGATGGAACACCGCGTCGAGGTCGCCGCGTTCGAGCATCTCCGTCAGCATGCCGACCATCGACTCCTGGTGATCGAGGTACTCGACGTCGTACCGGTCCGGCACGTCGACGTCGACGATCTCGGAGCCGCCGGCGACCCACTCGATCGACGAGAGGTCGACGCCGTACCGGTCCGCGAGGATCCCGCGCTGCCAGATACCGGTCGTCGTCTGCCAGTTGACGATCCCGACCCGCTTACCGTCGAGGTCGCCGATCGAGTCGATCCCCGCGTCGGTTCGCTTGTACATGTACGAGTGACGGAACTTGCGGAACGGGAAGACGGGGATCGCCGTGAACGGGTAGCGGTCGGGGTCGCTCCGAGTGGCGAGGTACGTGCCCATCGAGAGCTCGCAGGCGTCGAACTCGCGACCGTGGACCATCCGCGAGAAGCGGGTCGGGTTCGGGTAGTCGACGGCCGTCAGGGCTACCCCCTCCGGCTCGACGCGACCGTCCCAGAGCGGCTCGGTCCAGGCGTAGTCGTGACAGGCCAGCGTGAGGTCCAGCGTCATGGGTTATAAATCGAACGGCGAGCGGTTTGCAGTTCCGGTCGGCGGGCGAGCGGTTCGCGGTTCGCGGTTCGCGGTCGGCGGGCGAGCGGCCGAGGGGATAGCGGGGGTCGACCGGCTTACTCCTCGATCTTGAACGCCATGTGGAAGGCGGGCAGCGGCCGGATCGGGTGGTTGTCGAGGTACGACAGGTGGGGTCGGAGCTCGAACTCAGGCTCCTCCTCCTCCATCTCGAAGATCATCGGGACGGCGTCGATGAAGTGCCAGCCGGGCTCGCCGGTCGCCGGCAGCTCGAGGCGGACGGTCCCGCCGCCGTCGTCGTCGGTCAGTCCGCAGACGTAGCCAAGCGGCTTGTTGTCGTAGAGGAAGTACGGGGCGTTCTCGTACACCGGCCAGCCGACGCCCGAGAGCTCGATCTCGATCGTCGTCCCGACGGGGCCGCTGGTCGGCGTGAACGTCTCGATCGAGGGCTGCATCATGAAGCCGGTGACCGCGATCTCGCGGCCGTCGACCGCGGCCGTGATCGGCCGAGTGGAGCCCTCGCCCTTCGGGATCGTGAACTCCGTCTGGAACGCGCCGTCGTCGTCTGTCGTGACCGTCGGGAGTATGTCCGGCTTCGGCTCCGGCGTGATCGGGACCCCCTTGACGCGGTGGCCCTCGTGGCGGTACCAGATCAGGTCGACCTCCTCGTTCGGCGGGAAGTTCTCGCCGGTGATGAACGCCGAGGTGCCGGGCTGGCCCGAAGACGGCGAGATCGACAGCTCGGCGTCGGTCTCCTCGTCGATCTCCGGGTAGTGAATGCTGATCGGGTTCTCGTCGAGCTGCTCGTCGAGCCACGCCGTCTGCGGCTCGCCCTCGGGCTCGGTGACCTCGACGGTCCACTGCGACTGCCGCCCGTCGGCGACCGGACCGTACGGCGACTGGGTGTTGTTCTGGAGGTACGGCACGCCGCGGTAGTTGCGCCACACCTGCAGGACGTGTTTGCCTACGGGGCCGGCCGCGCGGATACGGGCGGTCGCGGTACCGCGGTTCATCACGCCCGTCATGAAGCCCACGTTGCCGTTGTCCCACGCGACCTGGTAGTTGTTGGTGACGACGTTCGGCCCGATCCCGTAGCCGGTGATCGTGAAGAAGTCGCCGAGGGGGACCTCGGTGCTGTCGATCTCGAAGTGCGGGAGGATCGTGAACGTCGCCGTGGCGACCGTCGACTCCCCGTCGACGACCTCGATCCGGTGTTCGCCGCCGTAGTCCTGAGCGACGGTCCACTCCTCGTCGAACTCCCCCGACCCGTCGGTCGTGACGGTGGCGATGGTCTCCGTCCGGGGGTGGTACTGCGGGCCGACGACCTCGTTCGCCTTGAGGACGCCCCAGCGGCCGTCGCTCGTCTTCCACTTGATCTCGTAGCGCTCGTTGGCCGGGAAGTTCCTACCCTTAAAAGTGATCGAGTCGCCGACGTACCCCTCTTGGTCGCTGACGACCAGCGTCCCCGAGGAGTCACTCCCGCGTCGGTGTCCCTGGAGCGTCTCTTCGAGGTCCGATGATATCGCCGAGTCTTTCGCCATATACGCTCCCTCAACGGCGTGATTTAATAAATCTGGCCAGGCATTCCCAGCCAGTGGAACGCTGTCGTTCCCGGAAGGTTCTCACGAAGTGAAAAAAAGAGATCAACCTTATTGAGAGGGACACAGACGATTCACGTATGTCGTCGAAGACTGCGTCATCCAAACTGTTCGGCCGCGACGTCGAGTTCACGTACTCGGAGCGGTGGATCGCCCAGGCGCTGTTCGTGTTACGGCTGATGATGGGCTGGGTGTTCTTCTACGCCGGGATCGTGAAGGTCATCGACCCGAACTGGAGCGCCCGGCCGTTCCTGCTCAACGTCGACCCGGCGAACCCGCTGGTCGACGTGTGGGTGGCGATGGCCGACTGGGTGTGGCTGCTGACCCCGCTCAATCAGGTCGGCCTGACGCTCGTCGGGCTCGCACTCCTCGCCGGCGCGTTCGTACGGCTGAGCGCCTTCTTCGGGGCGATGATGATGCTGTTCTACTGGGCGTCGGCGTACCCCTTCGCGGACGCGATCTTCATCGACTTCCACCTGATCTACGCGTTCCTGCTGTTCCTGCTGGGCGCGGCGGGTGCCGGTCGCATCCTGGGGCTCGATCAGTGGATCGAGGACTTGGAGATCGTCGAGAACAACCCGCGGCTCACCCTGTTCCTCGGGTAGGTCGCGCCGGAGCGCACCCGGCGCGGCGGTCGGTTCAGTCGCTCGAAGCGGTGACGGTCGCGTAACAGTTCCCGCTCGACACGTCGAACTCGACGACGTCGAGCGCGCTTTCCTCGAGGTCCGTCTCGAACTCCTCCGGCGAGTAGATGTGGTAGTACCGCGGGACGGTCTCGCCGCCCGGGAGCGTCCAGTCGACGGTCGTGTCGAACCCCTCCTCGCGGTCGAAGCGGTCGTGAGCGGTGCTCCACGCGCTCACGAGCGCCGCCCCGCCCGGCGCGAGGACTCTGGCGAGCTCGTCGAGGCTCCCGACGCGGGCGGCCCGCGGCGAGAGGTGATGCAGCGTGGCGACGTACGTCGCGAGCCCGACCGCGTCGTCGGCTACCGGGAGGGCGGCGGCGTCGCCGTGAACGAGGTCGACCGCCTCGTCGAAGCCGCGCTCGCGGGCCCGCGTCGCCGCCTCGCGCAGGAGCTCACGGCTCAGGTCGACTCCCACGACCGACGCGGCGTGCTCCGCGAGCAGCTCCGCGTGGCGGCCGTTGCCGCAGCCGACGTCGAGCGCGCGCGCCGCCGAGCGCCCCGCCAGGAACGACTCGACCTCCGGCCACGCGTACTCGCGGGTCTTCGCGAAGTGCGCGGCGATGCGGTCGTACGTCGACTGCGGGTCCGTCTCCATGCCCGACGGTCGGCGTCGAGCGACATAGCTCCGGTGGACCGCGGTCGCGCGGGAGCGGTCCGCCGGCGCCTCAGAGCCGAGCGATGACGAAGAAGGTGACGAGCGTCAGCGCGAGGAGGACGACAACGTGTTTCACGCCGTCCTTGACCGACCCCTCGCCGAGCTGGCCGGCGACGAGGCCGGAACAGACCGCTTGCACGGCCGCGGCGTGGAAGAACAGCTGCTCGTAGGCGAACGAGTCGATCTCCCCGAGCCCGTCGGTGATCCCGGTCGGCCCGCTCGGCGCGCCGGGAACCTCGCTCGCGCCGCCGGCGCCCGAGACCGCGGCCTCCTCGACGGCCGGGATGAAGGAGACGGACAGCGAGGCGATGATCCCGAGGAAGACGAGGAAGGAGATGTAGATCACGATGAGATACGTGAGCATGACCTGGCGGCGCTCGCGCCGGAGCGACCACGTCGCGCGTGACTCGTCGGCGGCGATCCGGAGGACGGGTCCGATGTCGCCGCTCGCGTGCATCGCGTTCGTCACCAGCGCCACGGCGCGGGAGGTCATCGGCGACCGGACCCGGCGCTCCAGCCGGCGGAGCGCGGTGCTCACGTCGGCGCCCCAGTCGATGTCGCGCCGGGTGCGTTTCAGGTCGTCCGTCAGCGCCGCCAGGTTCGAGTCGGCGACCCGGCGGACGCTCCCGACGACCGAGGTGCCGGCCTCGTTGACGCTCGCGAGCCGGTCGAGGAGGTCGGGCACCGCCGACTCGATCCGCCGGACCCGTCGCTTTCGGACCTCGTAGACGACCGCGTAGACCGCGAGGACGAGCGCGGTCGCGACGACGATCGGCGTCTCGATCTGCGCGACCATCTCGGTCGGCGGCCCGAGCGTGATCGGGAAGACGAAGACGAGTAGCCCGAGGACCGCGAGCGGCACCGTCGCGAGGAACGAGGTCCACGGCGCCGCGACCACGCTCTCGACGGGCGACGCCGCCCACCCGCGCAGCCGCTGGAGCCGGTCGTAGGCCCGCAGTCGCTCCCGGCTGGCGGCCCACTCGTCTCGCCCGGTCCCGCTCTCGACGCCGCCGTCCGCCGCGACGCTCGGAGCGCCGCCGTCGCCGGCGAAGTCGTCACCGGTCGGGCCGTTCCCGACCGCCTCGGACATGTCGACGTCCTCCGTCCCGCCGACGCCCTGCGTCACGCTGTCGACGTAGACGACGAACCCGAACGTCGCGAGCGGGACGCCGAGGTAGACGACGACGCGGAGCAGCGGGAGCGTGTCCTCCAACACGAGCCCGATGACGACGAGGATGGTGATGAAAAAGAGGGGGCCGGCGACCAGCGCCGTGACGTACGCCTCCGCGAACGTCGAGAGCAGCTCCAGGTAGCGCTCCTGTTTCGACTCGGCCTCCTCCTGGTACAGCTCGTACTGGTCGGCGAGGAACGACGAGATCGACTGGCCGGTGCCGAGGACGGACGCGAGGTTCTCGGAGAAGTCGGCGAGGTCGTCGCTCGGCGTCCGGCGCGCGGTGCGCTGGAGCGCCGTCAGCGCGTCCGTGCCGAACGCGTTCATGTCGCGGACGGCGACCGACAGCTCCGTGGCCGCCTCGCCGTACACGGCCTCGTTCTCCGCGAGGGTGTCCATCACCCG
>Ga0207714_1000907_pt1 | contig 19944 bp, 19 predicted proteins | sample PonA232FremontCA_2_FD_187270 | JGI IMG/M metagenome (GOLD analysis project Ga0207714, IMG submission 187270) | Marine sediment microbial community from Fremont, CA, USA - Pond A23 Sediment 2 (SPAdes) | ecosystem: Environmental > Aquatic > Marine > Unclassified | place: USA: Fremont, California...
CTGGAAACCTCGGTGGCCGACACCTGGGACCGTGTCGCCGATGCCCTTGCCGGCGCCGAGCCGGCAAGCGCGCGCGGGGAGCACCGGCGCGCATTCCGTGAAGCGCTGGCGGATTTCCGCGTCATGCCGGCGGGCCGCATCCTCGCCGGCGCGGGAACGGGGCTGGAGGTCACCCTTTTCAACTGCTTCGTCATGGGCACGCTCCCGGACGACCTGCACGGGATCTTCACCCACCTGCGCGAAGCCGCGGAAACGCTGCGCGCGGGCGGCGGCATCGGCTACGACTTCTCCACGCTGCGCCCCGAAGGCGCGCCCGTGCACGGGCTGGGCGGCACAGCGTCCGGTCCCGTGAGCTTCATGGACGTCTGGGATGCCATGTGCCGCACCATCATGAGCGCCGGCAACCGCCGCGGCGCCATGATGGGGACGCTGCGCTGCGACCACCCGGATATCGAGACCTTCATCGCCGCCAAGGGGGATCCCGAGCGGCTGCGCATGTTCAATCTCTCGGTGCTGGTCACCGACGCCTTCATGGACGCCGTCGAGGCCGGCGACGACTGGCCCCTCGTCTTCAACGGCGAAACCCTCCGCACCGTGCGCGCCCGCGAGCTGTGGGACCGCATCATGGCGGCCACCTACGCCTACGCGGAGCCGGGTGTCATCTTCATCGACCGCGTGAACGCGCTCAATAATCTGGCGTATTGTGAAACAATTCATGCAACCAACCCGTGCGGGGAAGAGCCCCTGCCCCCGTACGGGGCCTGCCTGCTCGGCTCGATCAACCTGGCGCGGCTGGTCAAACATCCCTTCACCGACGCGGCGGAGCTGGACGTTGACGCGCTGGACGAGCTGGTGCCCCGGGCCGTGCGCATGCTGGACGACGCGATCGAGGTCTCACGCTACCCCCTGACCCGCCAGCGCGAGGAGGCCGTCGCCAAGCGCCGCATCGGCCTGGGCGTCACGGGGCTGGGCGACGCCTTGATGATGTGCGGGCTGACCTACGGCGGCGACGCCGCCGTCGCCCGCACCGAGACCTGGCTCCACGCTCTACAGCGGCGCTCCTACCTCGCCTCGGCCGAGCTGGCGCGCGAGCGCGGCGCGTTTCCGCTTTTCGAGCGCGACGCCTTTCTGGCGAGCCCGACGGTGCGCGGCCTGGACGCCGACGTGCGGGACGCCATCGCGAAGCACGGCGTGCGCAACGGCCTCGTGGGCTCCGTGGCGCCCACGGGCACGATCTCGCTCCTGGCCGACAACGTTTCCAGCGGGCTGGAGCCCATCTACAGTCCCAGCTACACGCGCAAGCTGCTCGAACCCGACGGAAACCGGCGCACGGTCACGGTCACCGATTTCGGCGTCGCCGCGTACCGGCGCATGACCGGCGACGACAGCGCGCTGCCGCCCGCCTTCATCGACACCGAATCCCTGAGCCCGCAGGCGCACGTCGCCATGCAGGCCGCGGTGCAGCGCTACATCGACGCCTCGGTGTCCAAGACGATCAACGTCCCGGCGGACATCCCGTTTGAGCGCTTCAAGGACGTCTACCGGGAAGCCTACGACGCGGGCTGCAAGGGCTGCACCACCTACCGCCCGAACCCCACCACGGGCGCCGTCCTGGAAACCGGCGATACCACACAAACGAACGACCCCGGGTTGGATGCGGATGTGCCGTGCCACGTCTGCGGCGCCCGCGCCACGCTCGGCCATCCCGGGTGCCGCGTTTGTGCGGCCTGCGGCGCCTCGCGCTGCGGTGTATGAGGACGCGCGGCCAGTATAAGTTGTAGGTTTAATAGGTCGAGTTTGAATTATTGTGGAAGTTGTATCGTCCGGCTAGGCTTCCAGAGAGAAGCTGGGTGCGGCCGGGCGTGCCCAGCGCCTGCCGCACGGGAGTTCGCCGCTTCGGTGGGCGCGCGTGAGCGCGCGCCCGACCATGTGAAGGGAGAGCGGGGTGCCGGGCACAGCATCGACTCTCGCCGACCACTTCAGCGGGCCGACCTGCCGGGCCTTTGCCGGGACCTGGTGCGCGTGGCGCGATGAAGCCGGCACAATCGTGCCCGCGCGCAGCGGCATCGCGCCGGAGCGCATGGGCCGGCTCATGGCGGATTGCCTGGTGATGGACTTCGACGGACCGGAGCTCGAGCCGACGATCCACCTTGCCGGCTCGCGGGTCGTTGACCGTTGGGGCTTCGAGCCGCGCGGCATGCGCTTCCGCGACTGCATGCCGGGCGACCACGCCGACTGGCGCATCCGGGTGATGCAGGGAGCCGTCCAGCATCCCTGCGGCATGCGGCTCGTTCGCGAGGTGGTGCGCCGCCACGGCCTGGCCTATCGCGCGGAAATCTGCCTGCTGCCGGTGAAGCACGATGCGCGCGGAACCTGGGAACTGTTCGGCGTGTCCGACACCGACGAGCGCTCCTTCATGATCGATACACGCGCGAACCCCGCGGCGCGCGAGGGCGCGCTGGACATCACCCACCTGGACATCGGCGCGGGCACGCCCGCCGACCGGACAGCCGCGTGGGCGCGAACCGCCGACGGCTGATCGGCCCGCGTCACGCGCCGCCTTCCACTTCGTGCAACAGCTCGTGCAGCGTGTGGTCGCGCATCTCCAGGGCGTCCAGATGGGCCACGGTGTTGCGCAGGTAGTCCAGACACGTGCCCCCGCTTCCCTCCCCCTGGCGAATGAGGCGGATGGTTTCCGCCCGGGTCAAATCGCCGGCGTATTGCGGATGGCCGGGATCGACGACGAAGCCCGCCGCCATGACGCGCCCGTCGTCGGTGTCCACGGCCAGCCAGCGCGGGTCGTACACGCCCAGCACCATCTCACGGTCGTGCAGATAATCCATCACCCACTCGCCCTCGGCGGCGGGAACGCGGTAAACGAGGCCGTGGCAGGAGCCGCCGCGATCCAACCCGAGCACCAGCCCGGGCCGCTCGGGTGTGCCGCGATAGGTGTGCGAGTAGACGCAGAACCGGCGGTGATAGCCGCGCAGCAGCCCCGGCTTGACATCGAGGTGGGGGAAGCCCGGCCGCCAGATCAGGGAGCCGTAGGCGAACACCCAGAAGTCCTCGCCGGGCGGCGGGTCGAGCCGCGGCTTGCCCTGGTAGAACTTGGCTGACTGGTCGGATCGGGTCATGGTCCGGGCCTATGGTGAACGGGCCTCGGAGCCTATCCCGTCCGGGGAGGCGGGAAAACCGCCGTTGGCCGCGTGGAAGGAGGCGCGATGCGCCGCAAGCTGCTGCTGCTCGTGCCGCTCGCCCTGCTGGTGCTGGCGATGTCCGTCATCGGCGGCGGTTGGCTGTGGGCCAGCACCGCGCTGGAAGAAAGCTGGCGCAGCTGGGTGGCCGAGCGGCGCGCGCACGGGTACGCCTTCACGGACGCCCAGCCGACGGTCAGCGGCTTTCCAACGCACCTCACCGCCCGCTTCGACGCGCCCGCGGTGCGCGCGCCGGCCGGATGGCGCTGGCAGCTTCCCGAAGTCTCGGCCAAAGCGCAACTGACAAAGCCGCTGACGGTACGCTGGCGCGCGCCGGGCACGCACACGCTCACCACGGCGGCGGGCCGCACCCTGCGCCTGGACAGCCCGCGCGCGGGCGGCCGCGCCACGCTCTCCACCGCGGGATACGTGCGGCGCGGCCGCATGCGGCTGGCGGACGTCGAGCTGACGGGCCTTCGCGCTGGCCCCGTTCAGGCCGAGCGCGTCACCGCGCGCATGGGCGGGGACGGCGGGGCCGGCAACCACCGCGTTCCGCTTCACGGTGAGACAAGGGAGGTGACGCTGCCCCCACCCCTCGCGCTTCCGCTCGGCCGAACGATCTCAAGCGCCCAGCTCGACGCCACGCTGCGCGGACGGCTTCCCGACGCGGTTACCTCCGAGGGCCTCCACGCCTGGCGCATCGATGGCGGCGCGCTGGAAGTGCACACGGCCAGCGTCCACTGGGCGGACGTCACCGTGACAGCCGACGGCCAGGTCGCCCTGGACGAGAAGCTGCGCCCGGCGGGCACGCTCCAGGTCGAGGTGCGCGGGCTGGAACCGGCTGTTCGGGCGCTGCTGGAGGCGGGCTGGGTGTCCGAGCGCATCGCCGGCTACGCCCGCATGCTGGCGGCGGCGCTGGAGCAGGTTCAGACGGAGGGGCCGAAAACGATCACGGTTCCCCTTCACTTCCGGGATGGGAAGGCGCTTGTGGGTCCGATGCCGCTGGGGCGGCTTTCTCCGGTTCTCGGGGATCGAACGACCCCGCCTGATGGGCCTCGATGACGCCGGTGCGGATCTGACGCGCGCGGTCGAAGCGATCCGCCAGCACCTCGCCCTCGCCCCAGCGGATGGCGCGCTGCAGCGCCGTAATGTCCTCGTTGAAGCGCTGCAGGACGTCGAGCACGGCCTCGCGGTTGTCCAGGAAGATGTCCCGCCACATCACGGGGTCGGACCCGGCGATGCGCGTGAAGTCGCGGAAGCCGCCCGCGGCGAACTTGATGACCTCCTGGCGCTCGTCGCTCTCCAGGTCGGAGGCCGTGGAAACGATGGTGTAGGCGATCAGGTGCGGCAGGTGGGAGGTTATGGCGAGCACACGGTCGTGGTGGCGCGGGTCCATCTCCTCCACCATCGCGCCGACCGCCTTCCACAGCGCCGAAACGCGTTCGACCGCGTCGCGGTCCGTGCCCGGCGGCGGCGTGAGGATCGTCCAGCGGTCCTCGAACAACTCGGCGAAACCGGCCTCCGGCCCCGACTTTTCCGTCCCGGCCACGGGATGGCCCGGCACGAAGTGCACGCGGTCGGGCACGAAGGGGCCGATGTCGCGGATCACCGATTGCTTCGCCGAGCCCACGTCCGTGACGATGCTTTCCGGCTTCAGTACGGGTGCGATCGCCTCGGCGAGCCCGGCGTAGGCGCTCAAGGGCGTGGCGAACATCACGATGTCCGCGCCGGCGGCGGCTTCCGCCGGGTCCGCCGTCGCCGCGTCCACGATCCCGCGGTCGAGCGCCGTTTGCCGCGTTTCCGCCGAGCGCGCGCAGCCCACGACCTCGTCCACCAGCCCGTGGCGGCGTGCCGCAAGCGCCAGCGAGGAGCCGATCAGTCCCACGCCCAGGATCGCCATGCGGTGGGCGATGCGCGCGCCGCTCATGCCGGATGCCCCGCGAAGGCGTCGAGCGCGTCCGCCGCCATCTGCATGTCCCCACTGCCGCCGATGGAGACGCGCAGGCAGTCCGGCAGGCCGTACTTGCCCATCTGGCGCACCAGCACGCCGCCCGCCTTGAAGGTGGCGAGCGCCGCGTCGGCCGCGTCCTCGCCCGCGAAGCGCAGGAGGACGAAGTTGGCTTCCGACGGCAGCGCCTCGATGCCGGCGGCCCGCGCGCGCTCGCGGAACCATCCGCGCCATTCCGTGTTGTGCGCGACCGAGCGCGCGACGAAATCGCGGTCCCGCACGGCCGCATCGCCCGCCGCCTGCGCCGGGGTGGCGAGGTTGAAGGGCATGCGCAGGCGGTTGAGCACGTCCGCGATGGCCGGCGGCCCGTAGGCCCAGCCGATGCGCAGACCCGCGAGGCCGTAGATCTTCGAGAAGGTGCGCGTGACCACGACGTTCTCGCTGCGCGCCGCCAGCTCGGCGCCGTCGCTGTAATCGCCCGCCGTCGCGTACTCGGCGTAGGCGGCGTCGATCACCAGCAGCACATCCTCGCGCAGACCCGCGTGCAGGCGCGCCAGATCCGCGCCGGAGAGATAGGTTCCCGTGGGATTGTTCGGGTTCGCCAGGAAGACCGCGCGCGTTTCCGGGGTCACGCGGGCGAGGATGGCATCGACGTCCGCGGTCAGCTCCGTCTCCGGCGCCGCGACGGGTGTGGCCCCGGCGGTCGTGGCGAAGATGGGGTACATCAAAAAGCCGTGGCGGCTGTACACCACGCGATCCCCCGGCCCGGCGTAGGCCTGGGTGAGCAGCGCGATCAGCTCGTCCGAGCCCGCGCCGCAGACGATGCGCGCCGGGTCCAGCCCGTGCACCTCGCCGATGGCCGCGCGCAGCCCGGCGCTGTGGCCGTCGGGGTAGCGGTTCAGGTCCGCGCGCGCGGCGTCGTAGGCCTCCAGCGCGCGCGGGCTGGCGCCGAAGGGGTTCTCGTTCGAGGCAAGCCGGGCGACACGGCTGAAGCCGGGCAGCTCCTTCTCGCCGCCCTGGTAGGGCTCCGTGGCCAGGATGCCGGGGCGCGGCTGCGGCGGCATGAAACGTCTCCGGGATCAGGCCAGCTCGGCGGCGGTGAGCGGCACGGCGTAGCTGCCGAGGACGCGGGCATCGGCGACCGCCGCCGTGCCGGCCAGGGTTTCCAGGCGCGCGTCCGCGTCGGTGACGAGACCAGGTGTTTCCACGAGGTGGAGCCGTCCACCGCCGTTGTCAGCCGGCGCGGTGAGCCAAGCGACGGGCTCGACGCCGGCATCGGTGACGGCCGTGCTGATCTCGGCGTCGCTCGCCTCGCCGGCGGCTTCCAGCGTCAGCAGGCTGCGATCGTCGCCCGTGTCCTCGGCGGGCGCCGCGCCCACGGCCAGGGCTTCCGCCTCGCCGGCGCGGCTGGCGGGCGCGGCGAACGGCAGGCGGGCGATCACCGGCGGTCCGTTCGCATCGCGCGCGAGCCGCCGCCACCAGGGATCTCCCTCGCCGGGCGCGGGCATGGGCAGCACGCCGACGGCGGCCTCGCCCTCCCGCACGGCGGCCAGCACGGCCGCCGGATCGGCGAGTTCGTGCGTCGGCGTCAGGGCGCCGAAGTGTTCCACCGCGAGTGTCTTCACGGTTCCGCCCGCGCTTGCCGGCACCGCGACCGAGAACGCCCCCTGAAGCGACAGCCCGGCGGCGAAGATCTCGCGCCAGATGCGCACCAGCGCCGCCTTGGGAAACGCCCCCTCGTGGCGCGCGATCAACCGGCGCAGGACCAGGGCCTCGCGGCCGGGGCGGATGTAGACGCCGTCTCCTGCCTTGGCGCGGCCGACCTGCGCCTGCACGTCGCCGCGGCGCATGAGCAGGTCGTGCAGCGAGTCGTCGATGGCATCGATTTCCCGGCGCAGCTCGGCCAGCGAGGTTTCCCCCAGCGTCATCGAACCCGTTCTCTGCTCGGTTCACCGGCGGCGCGGCGCGTCCCAACCGGTCAGGATTGCCCCCCGCGCGACCGGAGGCACCCGGCACGGTCGCACGCCATGCATGAATAGGCGGTCACCCGCGTGAGATCAAAACAAAACCCCGGCCACGGCACGGTCGGCGGCCGTTTCGGCGGGCAAAACCCGCACGGCGCATCCGTTGACAGCCGTGAACGGGGTTTCTAGCTCTCGTTTCCTGCGTCGCCAAGCTGTATACGGGGACGGGCCGGCGCTGCGATCGTGGCGGGCTGGAATTGCGACGGGGGCGAGCCGGCGCCGCGATCTCGCCGCCCGCACGTGCGACCGCCAACCCCCGGGCGACCGCCACGCGGCCCCACGACGTCCGCGAGCTCGGATGAAGATGGATCACCCCGCGCCCACCGCCAGCCCCAACCGGGCCGCGCTCGATGCGGGCCAGCGCGTCGAGCTGGGCCGCGACATCCCGCTCAAGCTCGATTCCGGCGCGGAACTCGGTCCCTTCCGCATGGCGTACCGAACCTACGGCACGCTCAACGCCGACCGGTCCAACGCCATCCTGGTGTGCCACGCGCTGACCGGCGACCAACATCCCGTGGACCCGCCGCACACCCGCAAGGAAGGCTGGTGGTCGCTGATGATCGGGCCGGGCAAACCGCTGGACACCGATCACCACTTCATCGTGTGCGCCAACGTGCTGGGCGGCTGTTCGGGCACCGAGGGGCCGCCGGAGATCCGCCCCGACACGGGCGAGCCGTGGGGCCTGGATTTCCCCGTCATTACGATCGCGGACATGGTGCGCGCCCAGGTGATGCTGCTGGATCACCTGGGTATCGACAAGCTGTTTTGCGTCACCGGCGGCTCGATGGGGGCGATGCAGGCGCTCCAGCTCGCCTCCGCCTATCCCGAGCGCACCTTCGCCGCCGTGCCCATCGCCGGGGCGGCCCGGCATTCGGCGCAGAACATCGCCTTCCACGAGGTCGGGCGCCAGGCCATCATGGCCGATCCCGACTGGCGGGGCGGCGACTATCTGCGCGCGCACACGGCGCCGCGGCGTGGGCTGGCCGTGGCCCGCATGGCCGCGCACGTCACCTATCTCTCGGAATCGGCGCTGCACCGGAAGTTCGGGCGCAACCTGCAGGACCGTTCCTCGGTTACCTACGGCTTCGACGCCGACTTCCAGGTGGAGAGCTATCTGCGCCATCAGGGCTCCACCTTCGTCGACCGCTTCGACGCCAACAGCTACCTCTACATCACCCGCGCCATGGACTACTTCGACCTGGTGGCGGAACACGGCGGCGTGCTCGCGGAGGCCTTCCGCCACACGCCGGTGCGCTTTTGCGTGATCTCCTTCACGAGCGACTGGCTCTTTCCAACCTCGGAGAGCCGCGAGGTGGTCCACGCGCTGAACGCCGCGGCGGCGGACGTGAGCTTCTGCGAGATCGAGTCCGACAAGGGCCACGATGCCTTCCTGCTGGACGAGCCCGAGCTGTTCGCCGTGCTGCGCGGCTTTCTCCAGGGCTGCGCCGAGCACCGGGGACTGACGCCGTGAGCCCCACAGCCGAAACCCCCGCGCCGTACCGCCACACCCCCGGCGCGCGCCGCGAGAGCAGCCGCGCCGACCTCATGCTCATCGCCGGCATGGTGGAGCCCGGGGCGCGCGTGCTCGACGTGGGCACGGGCAACGGCGAGCTGCTCGAGCTGCTGGTCCACGAGCGCGCCGCCATCGGCCGCGGGATCGAGCTGAGCCAGGCCGGCGTGAACGCTTGCGTGCGCCACGGGCTGTCGGTCGTACAGGGCGACGCCGACACCGACCTCAAGGACTATCCCACGGCCGCGTTCGACTACGTCGTGCTGTCGCAGACACTCCAAGCCACGCGTCAGCCGAAGGTTGTGCTGGAGCATCTGGTGCGCATCGGCCGCCACGCCATCGTCTCCTTCCCCAACTTCGGCCACTGGCGCGTGCGCGGGCGGCTGCTGGTTCACGGGCGCATGCCGGAGACGAGCTTCCTGCCCGAGCCGTGGTACGAAACGGCCAACATTCACCTGTGCACCATCCGCGACTTCCTGGCGCTGGCCGGGCACCTGGACGTCACGGTCGACCAGGCGCTGAGCCTGGACGCCCAGGGCTTCGACAAGAAGCTCCGCTCGCCGTGGCTGGCCAACCTCCTGGCCGAACAGGGCCTTTTCCTGCTGCGCAAGAACGGCACCTGACCCGACGCCGGACCTTCCCACCCCTTGGCGGACCCGTCCCGGGGCGAAACACCGGGCGGCTGCGTAACCGCGTCTACCCGCCAATGATGGGGCCGGCGCTCGCACCGACCGTCGACGGTGCACTCGAGTCGCGGCCGTCGTTTCGGACCCTGTTCTCGACCGCGGCAACCCCATAACGCACTTCGCTGTCGAATTTGTATAGATTATCTCCATTTTGGTCCCGAGCTGCAACTTTCCATACGAATTATAACGGTTTTCCAAAAATCTAACGCAACTCGCATTAGTTTGAGTTAGTGAAACGCTTGGAACGCATCTCCCTTCGTGGTACATTCCCATTCCCTGAATGTGGTGATTCAGGTGCTCACGGGACCGGGAGAGGGGCAGCCATGGCGAATCCAAACGAAAGCCGACAGACGCCCCGTCACAAGAAGATAGACGTCAAGAAATCCTTCCTCGCGCTGGACGCGCGCGATGCCGAGGCGCTGCAAACCGCCCGCAAGGATCTTCTCGACAAACACATCGACCAAATTCTCAAGACTTTTTACGAGCACATCACGCAATACCCTGAACTGGCGGAAATGTTCAGCGGATCGGACGACATCCGGCGGGTCCGCGAGGCGCAGAAGCGGCATTGGAACGAGCTTTTCAAGGGACAATTCGACGAAGCCTACCAGCGGATGGTGCGCACCATCGGCGAACAGCACCATCGCATCGGCCTCGAACAGACCTGGTACATGGGCGGGTACTGCCTGATCCTGAACGAGCTCGTCGACCGCGCGGTTGCCGCCTACAAGTTCAAACCGGGCAAGCTCTCGCGCGTCATCGCGAGCATCAACAAGGCCGTGTTCCTCGACATGGACATGGCACTGGAGGTCTACAACGACATGGTCCTGGAGGACCGCGAGGCACGCAATCGCCGCCGCGGCGAGATGATCGAGGAGTTCGATGCCACGTCCAAGGACGCGCTGGGCGCGATCAGCGAAGCCACGCGGACGCTCAGCGAGAGCGCCGAAACCATGAAACGAACCGCCGCCGACAGCGAGACGCGCACGCAGGACATCGTCTCCGCCGGAGAGACAGCCAGTTCGAGCGTTGAGACCGTGGCGTCCGCAGCGGAGGAATTGAACCAGTCCATCGAGGAGGTGTCCCAACGCATCACCGACGCCTCGGAGACGGCACGCACGGCGCGGGGCGAGGCCGACTCCGCCAACGAACGCGTGCAGGCGCTACAGGACGCGGCCAGCCGCATCGGCGAGGTCATTCAGCAGATCCAGGACATCGCGGAAAAAACCAACCTCTTGGCGCTCAACGCCACGATCGAGGCGGCGCGCGCGGGCGAGGCCGGCAAGGGCTTCGCCGTCGTGGCGGACGAGGTGAAGTCGCTCGCCAGCCAGACGCAAAAGGCGACCGAAGACATCACTCAGCGGATCGAAAAAGTCCAAAACGAAACCGGCGAGGCTGTCACGGCGATCGAGCGCATCGCGGGCAGCGTCAAACAGATCGACGAAACGGCGAGTTCCATCGCCTCGGCGATGGAACAGCAGACCACGGCTACGCAGGAGATCGCACGCAATATCAACGAGGCCTCCGAAGCGACGCAACGCGTCTCCGAAGGAGTCCACGAAGCCGCTCGCGTCGTTCAGGATACGCGTGTGAAGGCCGAAAACGTGCTCCAAGCCAAGGAACAGATCACGCACCGAAACGAAACACTTCAGGAGCGTGTGGAGCAATTCCTGAAAGACGTTCAGGCTGTTTGAAATCGCTATACAATTCCATGGCCACAAAGTCCCTGTTTTCGCCCAGACCAGAGATTACAAAAAAACATAAAAACGACTGGAAGTCGCTTGAAAAGGCTTGTGGAGTCTAACTCAACGAAAAAACGCTGGACACACGCGCCACCTCCGATGTCAGCACGTGAGTGAGACGCCGGGGCTGTTTGATCTGGTGGACAATCGTTAAAAGCTTTCGCCGAAACTGCGTTTGACTTTTCCCACAACTTTTATATGGTTTTCAATCGACGACCGCGTGCCCCGCGTTCATCGAACGGAAAACAGGGACGGATGACCCAGGACCCAAGCAAGACAGAGAGTTGGCTGTTTCAATGTCCCGGGTTGAACCGGCTGGCCCCGGACGTGCGGCGGATTCTGCAGTCGCACTGCCCAGGATGTCAGGAACCCGGCAAACCGTGTGTGGTCGAACGTCTTCGCGACACCTTCGTGGGGGACGACCAGATGCTGACCGAGGATCTTCCCGCCTACATGCCCGACGGCGTCGTCTCCGTTGACGAACGACAGCACATCGTTTTCGCCAATACGGGGGCGGAACGGATTTTTGGTCACGACCGCGCGGCTTTCCGCGGACAGTCCCTGGATATCCTGATTCCCGAACGCTACCGGGACGTCCACCGCACGTATGTCGAGCAGTTCCTGCAATCCGACGAAGCCGGCCGTTTCATGGGCCAGCGCGGCGAGATCACTGGGATGCGCGCGGATGGCGAAGAATTCCCCGCCGAAGCCTCCTTTTTCAAAAGTCGTGAGGGAAACGAGGTTTATCTAACCGCCGTGGTGCGGGATATCACACAGCGCAAGAAACGCGAACGCGATCTGATCGCCGCACAGCGTGCGTCGGAAGAAGCGAACGAGGCCAAGGACCGCCTCATCGCGAGCATGAACCACGAGCTGCGCACGCCATTGAATGCCATTTCCGGCTTCGCCACGCTCATCGAAAACGAGACATACGGACCTATCGAAAATTCGAGTTATATTGAAGCGGCCACCAATATCAGAACTTCAGCAAGCCACCTGCTGGAGTTGGTGAATGATATCCTTATGATCAATGACATCCAGGCTGAGGAATACGAGACGTACGATACGCTTATCGATTTGTCCGAGATTGTCGGTGAATGCCTTGTCATGAACGAGCCTCGTGCGCGTAACGCGGGCGTCACCCTGAAAAACGAGATTTCCGGTCAACGCAACATCCTCGTCGATCCGAAACTCATGCGGCAAATGTTGATCAACACGATAGCGAACGCGCTCAAATTTACCCCGGCCGGTGGAACCGTGACGGTTTCCGACGACTACATACCCGGCCGGGAATTGGCGATCGCCGTGTCCGATACGGGCGCCGGCATCGATGAAGCGGACTTGCCCTACGTCACCGAAATGTTCAATCAGGCCAAATTGACGAGATATGCCAAAACGGAAGGGCTCGGAATCGGGCTGTCCCTGACGAAGGCCATGGTCGAAAGCCACGGTGGTGAGCTCCGCATCGAAAGCACACGGAATGTCGGAACGTCGGTCAAGCTGGTGTTTCCGGCCTGGCGTGTTCAGTGACGGAAAACGTCCCGCATTCTCGTCCATCGGAGTGCAGCGCCGGCGAACCCTGCCCCCACCCCTCGGCTCCGCACGCTACGTTGCTGTAGCCCGCGCCACGAGCGCCCGCACGCGCGGCGGCAAATCCAGGTCCAGGCTCGCCTGGCGCCCCACCTCGGACATCTTCCCCCAGGTCTTCACGAGGATGCGGACGACCTTCTCGTCGTCGTGCTTCTCCACGAAGTCTGCCGCGTAGTGCTGCAAAAACACGACGCCGGTGACGTCTTCCAGCGCCTGCGTCTCCCGGTCGCTCTTGATGCCCTGCTTGCGCACCAGCGCCTGCACCCGCCGGATGGTCGGCGCGTCGCAGCCCGCGTCGGCCAGGACACGCGCCGCCACCCGCGCGTGGTGGCGCTTGAGGTGAGTGCGCCAGCGCAGATAGCCGTCGCGCCCCTCGGGATAGTCGCTGCGCGGCAGCTCCCAGCGCCGCACGTGCTGCGCGGAGGCGGCCAGCCGCAGCGCCGGAGAAGCTTCCGGATAAAGCCGGTCCAGCCACGCCCGCATGCGGTGCGCGTAGAGCAGCTCCACCGGCCAGGTTTCGCCGTCCACCTCGACGCGGCGGGGGTCGTCCGCGTTGGCCGCGTCCAGCGCCGCGGTGGCGGTGTCCAGCCACGCCGTCATGCCGCCGCCAGCCCCTGTTTCAGGATGAGCTCGGCCATGCGGGCGTCGGGCCCGAGCGGGCCGGCGTAGACGTGCGGCACCCCGGTCTCGGCCAGCAGGGCCGGCACGTCCTCGCGCCCGTGGTTGCCGGCGTCGGTGAAGAAGCCGACCGTGACCACCCGGCGCGCGCGCAGGCCGGCCACCGCCTCCCCGATCGTCGGCGGCTCGTCCAGAAATGCCGTGGCGACCTCGGCGAAGCGGCCCGTCGCGGCGATTTCCCCGGCCGTGCGCCGGGCCGTCGTGCCCGAGCTGGCGTGCTTGCGCGTGCCGTGGCCGACCACGAGCAGCGCCACCTCGCCCGGCGCCCAGCCGGCGCGCGCGGCGGCGGCCGCGCCCATCTCGGCCACCATGTCCGTGATCTCGGCGCGCACCCCCACGGGATCGGCGAGCTGGACGCGCTCCCCCCAGGGGTGGTGGGCGAGCCGCGTGCGCAGCGTGTCCAGGGTGTAGCCGGCGGCCATCATGAAGGGCACGAGCACCGCGCGCGGCGCCTCCAGGCCGCAGAGCACGCAGTCGATGCGCGGCGCGCCGTAGAGCGCCCCGCCCTGCACGGTGTGGAACACCCCGCGCGCGGCGAGCGTGCGCGCGTGGTCGCTGACCGCGCCGGCGGCCCCATTGGTGCCGTGGGCGCACAGAAGCAGGGCGGTGTCCGGGCGCGCCGCCGCCGGGACCTCCGCAATCGGTTCGGCCGTGTCGTTCATGCCGACGGACATGGTGCCCCGAACCTCCGTGACAAACCGGCCGCGCCCGCAGGCTGCGGGCCTGTGGGGTCACGGTGGTGCCGGTGCATCATGGCACGGGCGGTGGCCGCACGCTGCCCGTCGTCGGGGGTTTCGCCCGCGCGCCGCACTCGCTAGCTTCGTTGCGGGCCTGGAACGAGGTGCGCCGTGGAGCTGACCCCGAAGCAAGCGCTGAACCTCTGGCACGCCGTGACGCTGGCCGGGATCGCGCGCGAGCAGCCCGACCTGACGACGCGCCAGATGGCCGTCCTGCTGGAGATCTACCTGGCCGAGCCGCCGCACACCGTGCGCGGGCTGGCGCAGACCCTGGGCGCGTCCAAGCCGGCGATCACCCGTGCCATCGACCGCCTGAGCGACCTCGACCTCGTCAAGCGGCGGCGCGACGACACCGACAAGCGCAGCGTGCTCGTCCAGCGCACCGTCTCCGGCTCGGTCTTCCTGCGCGAGTTCGGCGACATGGCCGCCCGCGCGGCGGACGACATCTGAGCCGCCGCGCGTCAATCCGAGCTTAATCGGCGTGTGCGAGATTTTCGCGCCGCACCATACACAGCACGCCGGAGGCAAGGTGGCCCGTGCACACGCCTGGACCGGCGCGGCAGCCGGGCTCCTGCTGACATTGGCAACGGCCCAGGGGGCGGCTGCGCGCCCCGTGGTCGTCTCGGCGGTGCCGGCGGATGGCGCCGCGCCCGTCGAGGGAGCGGCCGAGGTCGGCATCTGGGCGATGGCGAACGGCACGCCGGGCCAGCACGTGGCCGGCGGCGAGCGTTTGCCGGCGCGGCTGTCCCTGGAGCCGGGGCGCTACCGCGTCATGGTCCGGATTCAGGGCGCACGGCGCGTCGTGGACCGCACGCTGGCGCCCGGGGAAACGCCGGAGCGCTGGCGCATCGGCCTGGACGCGGGGCACGTGCGCCTGGAGCTGAGGGCCGAACCGGGCCGCACGCCCGTGCACTCGCGCCTGCGGTGGCGGGTCAACCGCTACAAGCGCGGCGGCGACGCGGGCGAGCTGGTCGCCGAAGCCACGGCCGCGCGCCCGCGCCTGCTCCTCGACGCCGGCTGGTACGAGGTGACGGTCACGCACGCCGGCAGCGAGCACGACCACATCATCCAGGTCGCGCCCGGTGAGGATGTCACCTACACCGTCATGGCCGGCGAGGGATCGTGAGCGTGGGGCTCACTCCTCTTGTTCTCGCATTTCGCGCTGGCGCATGGGCATGGCATCGATCGTGCGGAACAGCACCGCCGCCGGGATGGGCTTAGGCCGCGCCAGCTTGACCGTGCCGTCCTTGCCCACGAGCAGCGCCCGGAAAGCGTCCCGCCCCACATCGAAGCGGGCACGCAGAGCCGACGCCGTGAGATCCGGCGCCGGTTCGCCGTCCACGCGCACCGGCCCCTCGGCCGGCACGCTGATCACGACGACCGCGCGCTCGCGAAAGCCGGCCTCATTCGCGTCCGCGATGTCCCGCTGCCGGCGGAGGCCGTCGTTGTCCGCGTCCGGCGCGATCACCACCAACGGCCGATTCGCCCAGCGGAAGCGCTCCATGCCGTCCCCCGCCTGAAGAGTCCCGGTCGCCAGGACGATGGCGGCCACGACGAAGACCAGCACGCGCATGACGCCCCTCCTCGTGTCCGCGCCGGACGTGGCGAGACGCGGGCGGCCCGCAAGGGCATGAACAAGACAGAGCGCGATGAGGCTCGTAAGCTAAGCTTGCGTTGTCTTATCGCGCTCAAGGGGGCCGCACACGAAAACGGGGCGACGGCCCGCGAGCCGCCGCCCCGATGTTTCGCTGTACGCCGGCACGGCCGCAGCCGCGGCCGACTCAGCTCTCTTCGACGACGCGCAGGTTGTCGGCTGCCTGGCGATTGTCGCGGCCGGCGACGAGCTCGTACTCGATGCGCTGGCCTTCCTGGAGGGATTCAAGTCCCGCGCGCTGCACGGCCGTGATGTGGACGAACGCATCTTTGCCGCCGCCGTCAGGGGCGATAAAGCCGTAGCCCTTCGTGGTGTTGAACCACTTCACCGTACCCATCGTCATGGTCGTAGCTTCTCCGAGTCAGTCACGAACGTTGGGCGACCGCCCCGTCGCATCCGGCACCCCTCGCGACTTCCCGGAGAAGGCTGGACCGACGCCAAGGCGTGGCACGATCACGGCGAGCGCGGGTCGCTTGCGAAAAGATGCGCTCGCGCCGGCCCCGACGCAAGGGGCCGGGCCCACCCCGCGCCGGCCAGCGCCCTGCCATGCCTCGGCGGTGGCAGGCGTAGCGATAACGCTGTCCGGCCACCGATGTCCCATGATAGGCTTCGTCGCAAAACAAGATGGGGGCCGACGAACCCATTGGGATAACGCTCGACGGGGAGGCTGTGATGCATCGAATCGACGCTCGCTTGCCACGACCGCCTTGGCCCGCCATCCGCACCCGGGTGATGCACGTTCTGGAGCATCCGCCCGCAAGCCTGATCTGGCTTACGCTGACCGCCGCGACGGTCATCGCGCTCAAAGCCATCGGGCTCTGAAAAGATAAATCCCGGCACCAAACGGGACCGAGCGGCCGTGCCCCGCGCGTGGGACGGCCGCTCACCGCGTTCCTCCCTTTTCGGGCCGGTCCGAGCCGTCGGCGGGCGACCGCCGGCCGAGCAGGCGCCGCAGCCAGTGCCGCCGCCAGATGTGCAGCACGTCCATGCCCACGGGCAGGATCGGCCGTGGCTCCAGGTCGAGGCCCACACGCGAGATCGTCCGCCCGTCGGTTTCGCGCACGATCAGCTCCACCGCGCCCAGGCGCAGGCGGTCGCCGACGACGGGCCGGCCCGGCGTGTGCCGGCGCATGAAGCGGTCCAGCGTGAGGTTCTGTTCAGCGGCGGGCACCGGCACGTCGTAGAGGTCCGCGACCCGGCCCAGCGCCGTGCTCCCGTTGAGCACGAACGCACCCAGCGCGGCTTCGTCCCGGCCAAGGGGGTCGCTCGCCGGCTTGTGGCCGAACACCGCGTCGAGCTGCTCCAGGGCGGCACCCGGCCCGACGACCATCACGGTATCGCGTGGAAGCAAGTGGCTCACGGACTCGGGCGCGAGCACACGGCCCTCACGGACCACCGAAACCACGGTTACGCCGTCGCCCAGGCGGACGGCCGTGGGCCGGTGCCCGACGGCGGTGCTGTCCTCGGGCACGACGAAGGCGGAGAGATCGCGGCCGGCGTCGCCCGGCAGGTCGACGTCCACACGCTGGGGCTCGCTGGGGCGCGGCGGCAGCGCCAGATTGAGCCAGCGCGCCGCGTTGGTCAGCGTCCAGCCCTGCAGCAGCAGCGAGGTCACCACGATGACGAAGGCGACGTTGAAGTAGAGCTCGGCCTGCGCCAGCCCCGCCAGCACCGGCACCGTACCCAGAAAGATGGGCACCGCACCGCGCAGCCCGACCCAGGAGACGAAGGCCGTCTCGCGCCAGGAAAAGCCGAAGGGCCGCAGACACGCGGTCACCGCCGCGGGGCGCGCCACGAAGATGAGCACCCCGGCCACCCCGAGCGCCCAGGGCAGGATCTCCAGCAGCGCCGGAACGCTGACCAGCAGCCCGAGCATCAGGAACATGGCGATCTGGCTGAGCCAGGCGATGCCGTCCTGAAAGCGGTCGATGAGGTGGGTCGCCCGGTGCGGCCGGCTGCCCAGCACGACGCCCGCCACGTAGATCGCCAGGAAACCGCTCGCGCCCACGGTCTGCGCCGCGGCGAAGACGACGAGCGCGCCCGACAGCGCGAAGATGGGATACAGCCCGGAGGCCAGGCGCACGGCGTTGATGAGGGCCGTGAGCACGAACCCGCCGGCAAGCCCGATGACCAGCCCGCCCACGAGCTGCACCGCGAGCGTTGTCAGCAGCGGGCCGGGGGCCGCCACCTGATCGCCCAGCCGGATGACGTCGACGAGCGTTACCGTGAGAAACACGGCCATGGGGTCGTTGAGGCCGGATTCCGCCTCCAGCACGGCGCTGACGCGCTTGACCAGGTTGAGCCCGCCCCGGTGCAGGAGGAAGAACACGGCGGCGGCGTCCGTGGAGCCCACGATGGCGCCGACCAGCAGCCCCTGGCGCCATCCCAGGTCCAGCAGAACCACCGCCCCCGCTCCGGTCAGCACGGCGGTCAGCACGACGCCCACGGTCGCCAGCGCCAGCGCCGGGAGCGCCGCGAGCCGGAGGGTTTCCGCGCGGGTGTGGACACCGCCGTCGAACAGGATGATCGCGAGCGCGGTGGCACCCAGGGTCGAGGCGGCCGTCAGGTCGGTGACCGCGATCCCGAGAACGCCGTCCGCGCCCGCCGCCATGCCCAGGGCCAGGAACACCAGCAGCAGGGGCGCGCCGACCCGGTTGGCGAGCAGCCCCGCGAGGATGCTGACGAACACGAGCCCGGCCGCGACGAGGATCAGGTCGGTTCCGAGAGTCATGCGCTCGCTGCCCGGCTCGTGCCTTCCCGCCCCGCGCCGCGGGTGATCGCACCGCGCGTATCCGCCCGTGACGGGGACTCACCCAGTGGTTGCCCCACCGCATCCGCTGTATGTAGGTTGATGTGTCCGGATTCGTGCAAACGTGAACGGATGGCGGTGAAGGGTTTTTTCGCATGCGCATCGCGACGGGCAGCGCGCACGGCCGCCGGGCGGGCGACGCCACCGCCGAAGCCGGGGCGGAGATCGCCGGGGTGCTGGCCGCGGAGCCGCATCTCGTCGTCGCGATGGTCGCCGCCACCCTGGACGTTGATGCGGTGCTGGACCAGCTTCGAACGCGCTGGCCCGGCGCCATGATCCACGGCGCCACGTCCTGTCTGGGCGCCATGACCGGCGCGGGCTTTCACGGCAGCGAGGGCGACGGGCTCGCGCTGTGGGCGCTGCACGACCCGGCGGGCGCCTACGGCACGGGCATGGCGGACATGGGCGCGGACGCGGAATCGGCGCGCGCCGCGGCGATGCAGGCGGTTCGCGACGCCGTGGTGGCCGCCGACCGGCCCGGCGAGCTGCCGGCCATGCTGTGGCTGTCCAGCGCGCCGGGTCGCGAGGAGGCGGTGCTGGCCGGCATCCACGACGTCGTGGGGACCGGCGTCCCGGTCGCCGGCGGGAGCACGGCCGACAATGCCGTGACCGGCACCTGGCAGCAGTTCAGCCACCTGGGAACCGCCGCCAACGGCGTGGTGATCACGGCCTTCTTTCCCTCGGTCGAGGTCGGGATGGCGTTCCACAACGGCTATCGGCCGACCGAGGAGCGCGCGCGTGTGACCGCCGCGAAGGGGCGCGTGATCCACGAACTCGACGGCGAACCCGCCGCGCAGGTTTACAACCGCTGGACGGACGGCCTGATCGCGGACGTGCTTCCGGAGGGCGGCACGGTGCTCGCCCGCTCGACCTTTCACCCGCTCGGCTACACCATCGGCGAGGTCGAGCGCGTGCCGCGCTACCTCCTGCTGCATCCGGCGTACGTGCACGGCGATGGCTCGCTCTCGGTGTTCGCCGACGCCCCCGTGGGCCGTGAACTGGTGCTGATGAGCGGCAGCCGGGAGGGCCTGATCGGGCGCGCCGGCCGCGTCGTTGAAGCGGCCATGCAGCAGCGCGGCTACGGCCCCGACGATGTCGCCGGGGCGCTCATGGTCTACTGCGGCGGGTGCCTGTTGAGCGTGGGCGACGGCATTCACGACACGGCCGCGGACGTCGCGGCCATGCTGGACCGCCGGCCCTTCCTGTGCGGCTTCACCTTCGGCGAACAGGGCTGCTTCGTCGACCACGGCAACCGCCACGGCAACCTGATGATCTCCGCGGCCGTCTTCGGGCGCTGACGGCATGGCGCTGACGAACACCGAGGAGGATCTGCGCGAACGCCTGCTCGACCTGGAAAACCTCCGGGCCGAGG
>Ga0207714_1000908_pt1 | contig 19940 bp, 18 predicted proteins | sample PonA232FremontCA_2_FD_187270 | JGI IMG/M metagenome (GOLD analysis project Ga0207714, IMG submission 187270) | Marine sediment microbial community from Fremont, CA, USA - Pond A23 Sediment 2 (SPAdes) | ecosystem: Environmental > Aquatic > Marine > Unclassified | place: USA: Fremont, California...
GAATAGCTCTTTGACATGATCCACCTCCGCAAACGGTGAATCACATCAAAGCCGCCTTGGGAATCCCCCCTGATTCCCTTTTCGGATCCGGTGCTCTAAACACATCCTCGCGCGCAAAGGCAAAAACATCCTTACGGTGAAACCGGGGATGTCGGTGCAGAACGTCGCCCGCCTGATGGCCAAGAACGACATCGGCGCCATCGTGATTTCCCGCAACGAGCGGTCGCCCGACGGCATCATCAGTGAGCGCGATATCACCCGGGGCGTGGGCAAGAACGGGCAGGACTTCCTGCGCCAGAAGGTCGGCGAAGTGTGCATGCACAAGGTCGCCACCTGCACGCCCAGCGATGATGTCTACCGCGTCATGCAGACGATGAACAAACGCGGCTTCCGGCACATGCCGGTCACCAACAATGGCATGCTGATCGGCATGGTCAGCCTCGTGGACATCCTGCGCGAGCAGATGGCGAAACGCGAACTGGCGTGATACCGCCCAGCCTCCAATTTGACCCGCGGACCTCATCTTTCGACAGGCTCACCCTTCGACAAGCTCAGGGTGATGTCCGCATGTTGAGCTTGTCGAAGCATGAGGGCCGACGAAAGACAAGGCATTTCATTTGCTTTGCGGTATGAGGGGGCGGCTGCGCCCCCGGAAACGTCGCGGACCCGGCAATGAAAAAGCGGTGCGAGCCTGAATACCCGCACCGCGAATCGGCTTCGGCATTGTGTCGTGTGCGCGGTCGCGTCCGGCTTCAGGACCGCTCGCGCACCGCTTCGAACCACTCGAGACGCTTGCGCGTCGCCTCGATGTCCTGCTCCAGCCACTCCAGAAAGTAGCCGGGCTCGCCCTCGTAGGTCGCGCGCAGGTCGGTCAGCCGCGCCAGCTCGCGCTGGATCGTCTCGACCATCTGGTCCAACTGCTCCTCGCGCGCATCCTGCGGGAGGAGGTGCAGGAAGCGCATCTTCAGCGCGAGAATGAGCTTGGACATGTCGTTCATGGGCGCCCGAACCGCCGAGGTCATCAGGCGCTTGAATTCGTCCCAGCCGGAATCCGTGATGCGAAGGAGGGCGTTGTCCTCCATGCCCTGGCCGTCGACCGCGTCCACGAGCCCCTCGACGATGAGGAGTTCCGTGGGGGTTCCGACGAGATCCAGGGAGGGACCGACGATGCGCTGCGTAAAGTGGCGCACGTCCGCCGCAACCTCGGCATACCGCATATCCCGATCGGCCAGCGCACCCAGCGCGGCCAAGCGTACGGTTTCAGTCGGGATCAGGGTGTTGTCGCGATACATGGCCGGCTTCCTCTATCCGCTTCGAGCAATGTACGGATCCTGACCGGATTTGTCCAGTTACACATACGTGAGCGATCGATCACCGCCACCGCGGCCTACGTTTGCCGGCGGGTGTTGGATTTTGATAGCCTCAACATCGAACATGGCGGAAAGACAGACCCCGAACCGGTTTTCCCTGGCGCCCGGTATCTTGCCCGCGGTCGTTCTCATGGGGGCGCTCGCCGTCAACGGGGTGGGGATGGCCGCGCCCGCCGGCGAAAGCGTCTGCCCGGATCCGCTGGTGCAGGGCTGGGAGCCGTGGCCACCGTATCAGATTCCCCGGGACGGCGCGCCGACCGGTATCGACATCGCGATTGTCAAGGCGATCGCCGCGGAAATGGACTGCGAGCTGGGGTATCGGCAGATGCCCTGGACGCGTCTGCTCGACAGCATCGCGGCGGGGGACGTCGATTTTGCGGTGCAGGCGAATTACACCCAGCGGCGGGCTGCCTTCGCGTATTACTCGGACCCCTATCTGCCCTATGAGACGCGTCTCATCGTCGAGGCCGGGGCCCGCCAGGACTATCCGGACCTCCAGAGCTTCCTCGACGCCGGGAAAACCGTGGGGGTGGTCCGCGGTTACGATTACGGCAGCGAGGTGGACCGGCTCCTCCGGCGCAAGCCGTACCGGGATCAGGTTGTGGAGGCCTACACCGTCGGTGCGCACGTGAAGCCGCTGGCCATTGCCCGGGTCGACGGGGTCATCGCGGAGCCGGCCGTGTTCGCCCACGCAGCGCAGCAGGCGGGGCTTCGGGACGAAATCGCGGTCACCGACCTGGTGGTAACGCAGGTGCGGACCTATGCGATCTTCTCCAAGGCGAGCACGAGCCGTGCGACCGTGCGCGCCTTCAACAAAGCAATGGCCGAGGTCAGGAACCGCGGCCGCTTTCAGCGCATTATCGAACGCTACCTACAGGACCACTGAACCGGCCGAGGATCGAGACCCCGGCCGGGGTCTTGCGGCGGTATGTCGCATGCGCCGGGAGGCCGGGCCACCGGCCCTGATCGCGACCGGGTCACCACCCGAGCCTCATCCTGAATGCGTCGCGGGATGAAGCTCTCGGCGGGTGGGTGAGCGGGGCGCCAAATGGGGTGTTTCGTTCCGGGCGCGGATTACGCCGCGGCCTGCAGGCCCAGCCGGCCCCAGACGGTGCTCAGCGAATCCACCAAATGGTCGATGTCGGCGTCCGTGTGGTGCGGATTGGGCGTGAAGCGCAGGCGCTCCTTGCCCTTGGGCACCGTGGGATAGTTGATCGGCTGGACGTAGATGCCGAACTCGCGCAGCAGCTCGTCGGAGGCCTGTTTGCACATCGCGGCGTCGCCCACCATGACGGGCACGATATGGCTCTCGGACAGGACCACCGGCAGGCCGGCCGCTTGCAGTCGTTGCTTGAGCGTTTCCGCCCGATCCTGGTGCTGCTCGCGCTCGAGGGAGCTTTGCTTGAGGTGCTCGATGCTCGCCAGCGCCCCCGCCGCAACGTGGGGCGGCAGGGCGGTGGTGAAGATGAAGCCCGAGGAGAACGACCGGATGAAATCCACAAGATCGGCGTTGCCGGTGATGTAGCCACCGATACAGCCGAACGCCTTGGCCAGGGTGCCCTCAATGATGTCCAGCCGGTGCATCAGCCCGTCGCGCTCGGCGATGCCGCCACCGCGCGGGCCGTACATACCCACCGCGTGCACTTCGTCGAGGTAGCTCAGCGCGTTGTGCTTCTCGCAGACGTCACAGATCTCGTCGATGGGCGCGATGTCGCCGTCCATGGAATAGACCGACTCGAACGCCACCACCTTGGGCCGGTCGGCGGGTTGCTCGGCGAGGCGGCGATCCAGGTCCTCCGGGTCGTTGTGCCGGAACACCTGCTTCTCCGCGCGCGAGTGCCGGATGCCCTCGATCATCGAGGCGTGGTTCAGCGCGTCGGAGAACACGATGCAGTTGGGCAGGCGCGCGCCCAGCGTGGAAAGCGAGGCCATGTTGGAGACATAGCCGGACGTGAAGAGTAGCGCGCTTTCCTTGTCGTGCAGGTCGGCCAGCGACCGCTCCAGCAGGACGTGGTAGTGGTTCGTGCCCGAGATGTTGCGCGTCCCGCCGGCGCCCGCACCGCAGCGTTCCAGCCCGTCGCGCACGGCCTGAAGCACCTTGGGGTGCTGGCCCATGCCGAGATAGTCGTTCGAGCACCACACCACCACGTCATCCGGCGCATAGTTGCCGTGATGGCGTGCCCGCGGGAAGTCGCCCGCGTGGCGCTCAAGCTCCGCGAAGATCCGGTAGCGCCCCTCGGCTTTCAGCCCGGCCAGCGAGTCCTGGAAATAGCGCCGGTAATCCATCGTCTGGGCTCCGTCGTTTGTCCTCTTGGTCCCGTCCGACGACATCGTACGCCTACAGGACCGGCGTATCCCCTGCGCGGCATCGTCGCGTCCCCGGTGTGGACTCTGCCGCTACGCCGCGAGGAGGCCCTCGGAACGCGCCCAGGCATGGGTTTCGTCGAGCGCGCGGCCGAAAATCTCGACCATGGTGTCGATCTCCTCCGGCTCGATCACCATTGGCGGACAGAAGGCCAGGACGTCTTTGATGTTGCGCAAAATCAGGCCGTGCGCGCGACAACGCTGGTCCAGATAGCCGCCCACGCGCCCCGCGGGCTCGAACGGATCGCGGGTGTCTTTGTTGGCGACCGGCTCGACCGCGGCGATCAGGCCCCGGCCGCGCACCTCACCCACGAGGGGGTGGTCGGCAAATTGCCGCAGCCCGTCCTGCAGGCGCGGGGCGAGTTCGCGCACCCGCTGCTCGGGCAGCATCTCGTCGTAGATCTTGAGGGTCTCGTTCGCCACGGCCGCTGCCACCGGATGGCCGGAGTAGGTGTAGCCGTGGCCGAGGATGCCGTGCGCCGCCGAGCCGTCGGCGACACCCTGGTACACCTCGTCGGACAGGGCGATCGCGGAGATGGGCTGGTACGCGCTGGACAGGCCCTTGGCCATGGTCATGATGTCGGGGCGCAGGCCGTAGGTCTGCGTGCCGAAGCGGTCGCCCAGCCGGCCGAAGCCGCAGATCACCTCGTCGGCGATGAGGAGGATGTCGTACTTCGCCAGCACCGCCTGCACCTTGTCCCAGTAGCCCGGCGGCGGGGCGATGACGCCCCCCGCGCCCATCAGGGGCTCGCCGATCATGGCGCCGATGGTCTCGGGGCCCTCGTCCAGGATCTGCTCCTCAAGCTCGCCGGCGAGCCGCTCGGCAAAGGCTTCCTCGCTCTCGTCCGGCTCGGCGAAGCGGTAGTGGTGCGGGCAGGCGGCGTGGACGATGCGGTCGATGGGCAGGTCGAAGCCCTCGTGCGCATAGGGCAGGCCGGTTAGCGAGCCGCTGGCGATGGTCACGCCGTGATAGGCCTTGATGCGCGAGAGGATCTTCTTCTTCTGCGGGCGCCCGCGCGCGTTCCAGTAGTACCAGACCAGCTTGAGCGCCGTGTCGTTCGCTTCCGAGCCCGAGTTGGCGAACAGGATGTGCGGATGCGCCATGGGCAGGCTTTCCGCCAGGCGTTCGGCGAGTTCGACGGTGATCGCCGGGGTCTTGTGCGCGAACGCGTGGTAATAGGGAAGCGTGCGCAACTGCTGCTCGGCCGCGCGCACCAGCCGTTCCTCGCCGAAGCCGAGGTTGGCGCACCACAGCCCGGCCATGCCCTCGATGTAGGTCTTGCCCGAGTCGTCGGTCACCCGCACCCCGTCGCCCGAGGCGATGATGAGCGGCCCTTCGGTCTCGTGCTTGCGCGCGTTCGTGAAGGGATGGACGTGATAGGCCACATCCCGCGCGGCGGGGGAGTTCGGCCGTGGTGCCATGTCGGAATCTCCTGTCGCGGCGTTTGGTTGGTTGGCGCCGGGCCGGTCCGGCGCCGCTGCCGGGCATGCTAGGCAATCCGGCAGATGCGTCCAAGGCCGATCGCGGCCCCGGCGCGGGCGGCTACTGCGCCCAGGTGGACCAGCGCCGGGCGGCGAGGTCGTAGGCGAGAACCCGGTGGTTGGTGGTGTCCACCAGCAGCACGCGGTTGGGGCCGTCGGCGTGGATGCCCGCCGGTTGTGCCGGCGCCAGCGGGGCGGGGTCGTCGCAGGCAAAGCCGTCGTCGAGGTCGCGCACCCGCCGCGCGGCGAGGTCGAGCACACGCGCCCGGTCATTGTAGCTGTCCGCGACCAGCACCTCGCCCGTGGCGACGTCCAGGTCCAGCGGATGCTGCAGCCGCGCCAGCGGGAACGGGCCGTTCTCGTCGCCGAAGACGAACGCGCCCTCGCCCACCAGCGTGGTGACGGCCCGGTGCGAGAGGTCCACGGCGCGCACGGCCGAGGTCTCGGCATCCACGAAGTAGAGGGTATGGGTGCTGGCGTCCAGCGCGAGCCCGCTGGGCTGGGCGAGTTGCGCCTCGCGGGCCTCACCGTCGACGATGTCCTCGCCGCCGTTGCCCGCGAGCGGGGAAAGCTCGCGCCCGGGGATGTCCAGGGCGAGGATCTGGTGCGTGCCCGCGTTGGCGATGTAGGCGACGTCCCCGTCCAGCAGGACGTCCCACGGCGAGGCGAGTTCCGCGGCCAGCCCCGGCTCGGCCTCCTGGACCACCATGCCGCGCTCGCCGGTGCCCGCGAGCGTGCCCACGCGCCCGGTTTCGGTGTCGATCTCGCGGATGGCGTGGTTGCCCGTGTCCGCCACCAGGATGATTCCGTCCGCCGCCGCGAGCCCTTGCGGCGCGCGGAAGCGCGCCCGCTCGCCCGCGCCGTCGGCGAAGCCGGGCGCGCCGCTGCCGTAGCGTGCGATCTCGGTGCCGTCGTCGGCGAGGACGGCGATCTGGTGGTGCCCCGTGTCGGCCAGGACCCAGCGCTTCGGTTCGTCGGACAGCGGCGCGATCTTGGCCGGGAAGGCGTAGCGCCCGGTCGCCGGTTCGGGCGGCGCCGTGTTCAGCGGCCGGGGCGCCAGCACGCCCTGGGTGTCCCAGCGCTCGACCAGTTCGGACACGGCCGTGAGCAGGCGCTCGGGCTCGGGCTCGCCGGCCATCTGGCCCATGACGTGGCCCTCGGGCCCGATGAACACGAGCGTCGGCCAGGCGCGCACGGCGTATTCCTGCCACAGGGTGAAATTGACGTCCTGGATGACCGGATGCGCCACGCCCAGGCGGGCGAGGGCGGACTCCAGATTCGCCGTGTCCTGGTCGGCCGAGAACTTGGGCGTGTGCACGCCGATGACCACGACCTCCTCGGGATACGCCGCCTCGACGGTGCGCAGTGCGGGCAGGACGTGCAGGCAGTTGATGCAGCCGGCCGTCCAGAACTCCAGGATGACCATGCGCCCGCGCAGGTCCTGCAGCGACAGCGGCGTGTCGACGTTGTGCCAGGTCAGGCCGGGGCGGTTGATCTCCGGCGCGCGCACGCGCGGCGTCTCGAAAAGGGAATCGCTGTCCTGCTCGTCGTCCATGAAGATCCGGGAAGCGGGTGGATGGGTCACGGGTCATGTGAGGGCGCGCGGACGCGCTGTCGAGGCGGGATGCGGCGATGCCGTTGTCTTCGGTTTCCCGTGCGGATCTCGGCGGAGACCCGTAGGTTGGGTTGAGCGAAGCCCAACGTCGCGTTCCGGAATGCCCCGATGTCGGCATGTTGGGCTTCGGCCTGACGGCCTCAGCCCAACCTACGCGCTCGTTCCATCGGAACGTGATCGTAGCATCTCGGGCGGTGCCGGCACCATGTCACGCACGCGTGATGGCGGTTGATGCACACGTGTGTGGCCGGTTTCCCCTTGCTGTCCTACCTCGCAATGCGAAATTCTTGCGGGCATGCGGGACGAAGGGAGCAGCATGAACGCAGATACGGCGACGACGGCTTCGCGGGGGAAATTCGCGGACCCGGAGGTGACGGCGGACGGCGAGCGGCGGGCGCGGGTGGCGCTGAAGCGGCTGCGCACGCTCTGGATCAACACGGGCACCCTGTGCAATCTGGCCTGTGCGAACTGCTACATCGAATCGAGTCCGAAAAACGACCGGCTCGTCTACATCTCGGCCGGCGAGGTGGCGCGCTACCTGGACGAGCTGGACGCCTGGGGCACCGGCGAGGAAATCGGCTTCACCGGCGGCGAGCCGTTCATGAACCCGGAGATCATGCCCATGCTCCGGGATTGCCTGGAGCGCGGCTACCGGGTGCTGGTGCTCACCAACGCCATGAAGCCGATGATGAAGCACAAGGCGGCGCTGCTCGACCTGAAGGCCCGCTTCGGCGACCGGCTGATCCTGCGCATCTCCGTCGACCACTACAGCCGGGCGCTGCACGAGGACGAGCGCGGCCCGAATTCCTGGGCGCCCATGATCGAGGGGCTGAGCTGGCTTGCTGAGCATGGCTTCCACATGGACGTCGCCGGGCGCACCCGCTGGGGTGAGTGCGAGCACGACCTGCGCGCCGGGTATCGCAGGCTGTTCGCCGAGCTGGGCGTGCCCGTCGACGCCGACGATCCGCGCGCGCTCATGCTCTTTCCGGAGATGGACCCGGAAGCCGAAGTCCCGGAGATCAGCGAAGGCTGCTGGGCCAAGGTGGGCAAGACGCCCGACGACGTGATGTGCGCATCCTCGCGCATGGTGATCAAGCGCAAGGGCGCCTCGCGGCCCAGCGTCGTCGCCTGCACCTTGCTGCCCTACGACCCCGAATTCGAGCTGGGCGAGACCCTTGAGGAGGCGGCCAAGACCGTGACCCTGAACCATCCGCACTGTGCCAAGTTCTGCGTCCTGGGCGGCGGGAGCTGCAGCTAGGGATGACCCACGGCGTTACGGCTGCCCCGGCAATGGTGGACCTGGGCGATTTGACCGGTGACGTGCTGGTCTTCGGTGGCCCGGTCAGCAACCGCCAGGCGACCGAGGCCGTGCTCGCCGAGGCCGAGGCACACGGCATCCCGCCGGGCCGGATCGTCTGCACCGGCGATGTCGCGGCGTATTGCGCCGAGCCCCGCGCCACGGCCGAACTGATCCGCGACGCCGGCATCCAGGTGGTGCGGGGCAACTGCGAGGAGTCCTTGGGGCAGGATGCCGAGGACTGCGGCTGCAACTTCGCCTCGGGCAGCGCATGCGACGCGCTGGCGGACGCCTGGTACCGGCACGCCCGGGCGGACCTCACCGGCGAGCTGCGCGCCTGGATGGCCGCACGGCCCACGGCGATCCGGCTGCGCCTGGCGGGGTTCGAGCTGCTCGCCGTCCACGGCGCGCCGTCGCAGATCAACCACTGGATCTTTCCCTCGACGCCGCTGCGCGACAAGGCGTTCGAGATCGCGCTGGCGGGCGCGGACGGCGTGCTTGCGGGGCATTCCGGTATCCCCTTCGTCGAGACGGTGCAGGGCCATCTCTGGTGCAATGCCGGCTCGGCCGGGATGCCGGCGAACGACGGCACGCCGCGCGGCTGGTACGCTGTGCTGAGTCCGGACGGCGATCGGGTCGTGGTCACCCTGCACGCGTTCGATTACGACCACGCCACGGCCGTGGCGCGCATGCGCGATGCCGGGTTGCCCGAGGGCTACGCCACGGCGCTGGCGACCGGGCGCTGGCCCAGCGAGGACATCCTCCCGCGCGACGAGCGCTGTGCCGCGGGTACGCCCATTGCGGCGCCGCAGCACCTCGTCTGGACGGCCGGAAGCCGTGAGACGACCGCACACGCCGGCACGCACGCCGCGTGCGGGTGTTGTGCGTGATGTCGGCCTCATCTTTCGACAGGCTCAAGATGAGGGTTCTTCGGTAGAAAATTCCGCCTCATGTTGAGCTTGTCGAAACATGAGGCCACCAACGTGACCACAGGGAGCCGACACGCGACATGCTCACCACCTGGGGTCTTCCCGCCGCCCTGGCGCTGGTCGTCATCGCCAGCTTCGCGTTGTCGCCGCGGGTGCGCCACGTCGAGGGCTTCTTCCGCGGTACCGGCGCGGGCGGTGCGGCGCCGGGGCTGCTCACGCTGGTGCTCTCGCAGGTGACCACCTGGATCTTCGCGCGTTCGCTGATGAATGCGGCGATCCTGGGATTCTACTACGGCATGGCGGGCGCGCTGGCCTATGCCGGGTATTACCTGTCCTTCCTCACCGGCGCGGCGATCATCGACGGCATCCGCTTCCGCCACGGCCACGCCAGCATCCAGGGCTTCCTGGCGAGCCGCTTCGGCCGGCCCGGAACCGCGTGCTACAATGTTCTCGTGGCCGTGCGCCTGGTCAGCGAGGTCTTTGCCAACCTCCTGGTCGTGGGCATCATTTTCGGCGCGGCCGGGAGCCTGGCCAACACCGCGGCGATCGCCGTGATCGCGGTGCTCACGCTGGCGTATTCCATGCTGGGCGGCCTGCGCGCCTCATTGCGCACGGACGTGCTCCAAATGACGCTGCTCCTGGGGGCGCTCGCGGCGTTGCTGGTGCAGATCGGGCTCGGCCCCGGCTACGACCTGGGCGCGGTGCTGACCAGCAGCCCGGACGCGTCGGGACCGGGCTGGGTGCTGCTCGCCGTGGCGGCGCTCCAGATCTGGAGCTACCCCATGCACGACCCCGTGATGATGGATCGCGGGCTGCTCGCCGACCGCCGGACCACGCGGCGCAGCTTCCTCCATGCGGCGTGGCTGAGCGCGCTGTGCATCCTCGCCTTCGGGCTCATCGGCACGCAGGCCGGGCTGGCCAGCGCGGCTGGGGAGGCGCTGATCGATACCCTGGGCCGGCTGCTCGATCCGGTCACGCTGCTGCTGTTCAACCTGATCCTTGTCATTTCGGCGGTCTCCACCCTGGATTCGACCCTGTCCAGCGCATCCAAGCTCGCGGTGATGGACATGCGGCTGGCCGCGCCCTCGGTGAAGAACGGCCGCATCGCGATGGCCGGGTTCATGGCGGCGGGGTTGCTCCTGCTGTTCACGGGCAGCGAGGATCTGTTCAGCGCGGTGGCCGTCAGCGGCACGGCGGCGATGTACCTTGCGCCGGTCATCGTCCTGACCATCTGGCTCGACCGGGCCGTGGCCCTGTGGAGCTATCTCGCCGCCTTCGCCGCCAGCATGGCGGGGGCCGTGCTGTACTTCCTGGAAGCGGGCGGGCACGCGCCCTGGATCGCCGCGGCGACCGGGCTGGAGCACAAGTATTCCGTGCTCCTGGCGATCTGTCTCGTCGTGTTGGTGCTGGGATTCGGCGCCTTCGCCCTGGGCGACCGGGGGCGGGTGCGGACGGTCAGCAGTTGAATCACGACCGTTGTCGCATCGGCTTGCGTGTCGATCGCCGCGCAACACCGCGACGGCCATTTTCCTTACGCTGCGGATGGTGGATTTGCGGCGTCAGTTTGTTTACCTGAACGCATAGGTCGGCCGTGTGCGTCGTCCGTCTACGGCACGCCTGTGCCGCTTGCGGCTGCGACAGCACGGCCCAATCCACCCGTGTTCACCGGAGTCGGACACCCGCGGCCATGGACAGCTCGCCGCTCGTACAGGGCGACCCGTCGCGCCGGGAACTCGAGCACGCCGTCGTGCGCTTCGCCGGCGACTCGGGTGACGGCATGCAGCTCACCGGCAGCCAGTTCACCCTGGCCACGGCGCTGGCGGGCAACGACCTCTCCACATTCCCGGATTTTCCCGCCGAGATCCGCGCGCCGGCGGGCACCACCGCCGGCGTCTCGGCGTTTCAGATCCACTTCGGCGCGCGCGAGATTCACACCGCCGGGGACGAGCTGGACGTTCTGGTCGCGATGAACCCGGCCGCGCTCAAGGTGAACCTCGAGGAGGTCAAGCGCGGCGGCCTCATCGTCCTGGATACCGGCGCGTTCACGGCGAAGAACCTGGAGAAGGCGGGCTACGATTCGGATCCGCGCCACGACGGGACGCTGGACGCGTACCGTCCCGTCGAAATCGACATGTCCCGGCACACCCTGGAGGCGGTGCGCCCGCACGGCCTGTCCAAGAAGGAGGGCCTGCGCTGCAAGAACATGTGGGCGCTGGGCCTGATTTGCTGGATGTTCGGGCGCGACCGCACGGCGACGGAGCACTGGCTGCAATCCAAGTTCGCCGGGAAGCCCCAGCTCGCCGGGGCGAACGTGGCCGCCCTGCGCGCCGGCGAGGCGTTCGGCGAGACGGCGGAGATCCCCACCGGCACGGCGACGTACAGCGTGCCCCGGGCGCGCATCGCGCCGGGCCTGTACCGCAATGTCACGGGCACCGAGGCGTGCGCGTACGGCCTCGTCGCGGGTGCGCGCCTGGCGGGGCTGCCGGTGAGTTTCTGCTCCTATCCGATCACGCCCGCCTCGCAGCTCCTGCACGAGCTGGCGCGACTGAAGCACTACAACGTCACCACCTTCCAGGCGGAAGACGAGATCGCCGCGTGCTGCGCCGCCATCGGCGCGTCCTACGCCGGATCGCTGGGCGTGACCGCCAGTTCGGGGCCGGGGATCGCGCTCAAGACCGAGGCCATCGGCCTGGCGATCGCGACCGAGCTCCCGCTGGTGGTGGTCAACGCCCAGCGCGCCGGGCCGTCCACGGGCATGCCCACGAAGACGGAGCAGTCCGACCTGTACCAGGCGGTCTACGGGCGCAACGCGGACGCGCCACTGATCGTCCTGGCCGCGCGCTCGCCCGCGGACGGCTTCGACACCGCGATCGAGGCGGTACGCCTGGCCACGCGCTACATGGTGCCGGTGATGCTGCTCACCGACGGCTACATCGCCAACGCGTCGGAGCCCTGGCGCATTCCCGATTTCGACGACTATGCGCCGTTCCCGGCCCGGTTCCATAGCGAACCGGCGGACTTCGCGCCGTACAACCGCGATCCCGAGACCCTGGCGCGGCCCTGGGCGGTGCCGGGAACGCCGGGGCTGGCGCACCGCATCGGCGGGCTGGAGCGGCAGTCGGGCAGCGGCAACGTCAGCTACGACGCGCGCAACCACCAGGACATGACCGACATTCGCGCGCGCAAAGTCCTGAAGGCGGCGGAGGCGATTCCCGCGCAGACGGTGGAGGTGGGCGAGACCACGGGCCGGCTCGCCGTGGTTGGCTGGGGCTCGACCTACGGCCCGATCACGCGCGCGACGGCCAACCTGCGCCGCGCGGGCCACGCGGTGAGTCACATCCACCTGCGCCACATCTGGCCGCTGCCGGCGAACCTGGGCGAGCTGTTGCGCGGCTTCGACGAGATCATCGTGCCCGAGATGAACGACGGCCAGCTCGTCACCCTGCTGCGCGACCAGTTCCTGGTCCCCGCGACGGGCGTGGACAAGGTCACGGGCAAGCCGTTCAAGATCGCCGAGATCGAAAAGGCCATGCGCGCCCATCTGGAGGCGGAGACGTCATGACGGCCGTGCAGACACCGGAAACGTGGCAGCCCAAGGACTATGCGTCCGACCAGGAGGTCCGTTGGTGCCCGGGCTGCGGCGACTACGCCATCCTCAAGGCGGTCCAGCGCACGCTGGCGGACATCCAGGCCGACCCAGCAAACACGGTGTTCGTCTCGGGCATCGGCTGTGCCGCGCGTTTTCCGTACTACATGGCGACCTATGGCTTCCACGGCATCCACGGCCGCGCGCCCGCGCTGGCGACGGGCGTGAAGCTGGCCAATCCCGATCTGGACGTCTGGGTCATCTCGGGCGACGGCGATGCGCTGTCGATCGGCGGCAACCATCTGCTGCACGTGCTGCGGCGCAACGTCGACCTGCAGATGCTGCTGTTCAACAACGAGATCTACGGCCTGACCAAGGGGCAGTACTCGCCCACCTCCCACGCGGGCACCACCTCGCCCTCCACGCCCACCGGCTCGCTGGAGGCCCCGGTCAACGCCTGCGCCTATGCGCTGGGCTGCGGCGCGCGCTTCGTCGCGCGCTCGGTGGATACGCTGCAGAAGGACCTGCCGCGTGTGCTGGAACGGGCGCAGGCCCACCGCGGCGCGTCCTTCGTCGAGATCCTGCAGAACTGCATCGTCTACAACAACGGGGTGTTCGGCCACTTCACCGACAAGACGGTGCAGGCCGAGGCGCAGGTGCACGTCGTCCACGGCGAGCCGCTGATCTTCGGGACAAACCGGGACAAGGGCCTGCGCTTCAATCCCGCCAGGATCGCGATCGAGGTGATCGAGCTGGGCCCCGACGGCGAAGGCACGGACGAGGTCATCGTCCACGACGAGACCAACCTGCGCCTGGCGCAGATGCTGGCGGCGCTGGAGCCGCCCATGCCGGTGGCGATGGGTGTGCTGTACTGCAATCCGGCGGACAGGTACGACCGTCTCGTCCACGACCAGGTGCGGGCGATGCGCGCGGACAAGGGCCTGGCGGACGGCGAGCAGCCCGCGATCGATGCGCTGATCAAAAGCGGCCACACCTGGACCATCGGCGACGCGTGAGCGGGCGGGTTTCGCCACCACCCGCATGCGGGCTAACCTGGGCCTCCATAACGCAAGACCAATCGGGGAGGCCGGCATGTCCGCCGAGAGCGACGAGGGCGCGCCCGCGTTCACGGGCGGCTGCGCGTGCGGTGCGGTGCGCTATAGGGTGCGCGGCCCGCTGCGGCCCGTGATCGCATGCCACTGCCGTACCTGCCGGCGCCAGAGCGGGCACTTCGCGGCGGCGACGCAGGCCCCGCGCAAGCGCCTGCGCATCGAGGGTGCGGCCAACCTGACCTGGTACAACGCCCGGGAATACGCCGAGCGCGGCTTCTGTACCACCTGCGGCAGCCACCTTTTCTTCCAGCCGCTGGGCAGCCCGGTCATTTCCATCTTCGCCGGCAGCCTGGACGAGCCCACCGGGCTTCGTCTTGCGGGACACATCCATGTCGCCGAGAAGGGCGACTACTATACCATCGCGGACGATCTGCCCCGTTGCGAAGCGGGCGACGCCGCCGCGATCCTTGGGTGACGGAGGTGGCCATGTCGGACCGGGTGTTGCTGATTTCCCAGATGGCGACAGCGCGCGAGGACCGGGTCTCGCGCTGGCTTATCCGGCAGGGGTATGCGCCGGACTGGCGTTTCGTCGCGCAGGGCGACGCCCTGCCCGCGAGCGCCGCGGACTACGCCGCCGTGGTGGTCTACGGCGGGCCGCAGAGCGCCAACGACGGCCCGGAGAAGCCCTATATCGCGGACGAGCTGGATTTCATCCGCGACTGGACACGCCGGCAGAAGCCGCTGCTGGGCCTGTGCCTGGGGGCGCAGCTTCTGGCCAAGGCGCACGGTGCGCGGGTGGGGGCCCATCCCGAAGGCTGGCACGAGATCGGCTACTATCCGATCGAGCCCACGCAAGCCGGCCGCCGGATCGGTCTCGCCCCGATGACGGTCTACCACTGGCACGGCGAGGGCTTCGACATGCCCGAGAACGGGCAGCTCCTGGCGGTGGGCGAGACCTTCCGCAACCAGGCGTTCCGCATCGGCCGCCATGCCTACGGCGTGCAGTTCCATCCCGAGACCACGGTACCCATTTTCGCCCAGTGGATGGCGGAGGCGGGGCACATGCTGGAGGTACCGGGCGCACAGCCGCGCGAGGCGCAATTCCGCGCCGCGCAGCAACACGATGCGCCGCTTGCGCGCTGGCTCGAGCATTTCCTGCCGCAATGGCTGCACGAGGCGCACGGTCAGCCCTGATCCCGCCGTGGCTTGCTTTCCGGCCCGTGCCGCGCCAACGTTGTCGCAGGGCCGCGCACATGGGCGGCGCGGTATGTTTGGACACAAGGAGGACCGGATGGCCGGTGACGGCATGGCGGCGTTTCAGTGGGACGACCCGCTGCGCCTGGGAGATCGCCTGAGCGAAGACGAGCGCATGGTGCGCGACAGCGCGCATGCGTTCTGCCGGGACCGGCTGATGCCGGGCGTCCTGGAGGCGCACCGGCATGAGCAGTTCGACCCGGCGCTCATGCGCGAGATGGGGCAGATGGGCTTCCTGGGCGCGACGCTGCCCGCCGAAGTGGGCTGCGCCGGCCTCAACTACGTCGCCTACGGTCTGATCGCGCGCGAGGTGGAGGCCGTGGACAGCGGCTACCGCTCGGCCGTGAGCGTGCAGTCCAGCCTGGTGATGTATCCCATCCACGCCTTCGGCTCGGATGCGCAGCGCGAGGAATACCTCCCGGCGCTGGCCACGGGGGAGATGATCGGGTGTTTCGGCCTGACCGAGCCCGATGCCGGCTCGGACCCCGGCGGCATGAACACCCGCGCGCGCAAGGTCGACGGCGGTTACCGGCTGCACGGCACCAAGACCTGGATCACCAACGCGCCCATCGCCGACCTCTTCGTCGTCTGGGCGCGCAGCGAGGCGCACGACGGCAAGGTGCGCGGCTTTCTGCTGAAACGCGGCATGGACGGGCTGAGCACGCCCCGGTTCGAGGGCAAGTTCGCCCTGCGCGCCTCGCCCACGGGCCAGATCGTCATGGACGACGTGTTCGTGCCCGAGGCCAACCTGCTGCCCGGCGTTTCGGGGTTGAAAGGGCCGTTCGCCTGCCTCAACCGGGCGCGCTACGGCATCGCCTGGGGCGTCATGGGCGCGGCCGAGTCGTGCTGGCACGCGGCGCGACAGTACACCCTGGACCGGGTGCAGTTCGGCCGGCCCCTGGCGCAGACCCAGCTCGTCCAGCAAAAGCTCGCCGACATGCAGACCGAGATTTCGCTGGGTCTGCTCTCGGCGCTGGAGGTGGGGCGGCACATCGATGCGGGCACCGTCGCGCCCGAGATGGTCTCGCTGATCAAGCGCAACGCCTGCGGGAAGGCCCTGGACATCGCGCGCAAAGCGCGCGACATGCACGGCGGCAACGGCATTTCCGACGAGTATCACGTCATCCGGCACATGATGAACCTGGAGGCCGTGAACACCTACGAGGGCACGTACGATGTCCACACCCTCATCCTGGGGCGGGCGCAGACCGGCCTTCAGGCGTTCGCGGCCACCTGAACCCGGGATACGGGAGGCGGACAGCAAGCCATGGCAGGCGGCTTCGGGCAGTTCCTGAGCAAGCTCCTGGGCGCGGGTGGAAGCGGCGGCAAGGCCGGGGCCGCACCACAGGAAGACGCGCCCATCGATTACAAGGGCTATACCATTGTGGCCGCACCCCGGCAGGAGGGCGGCGCCTGGGTGGTTGCCGGCACGATCCGCAAGCCCGGCGCGGACGGCGAAGCGCAGGAATACGAATTCATCCGGGCGGACAGCTATCCGGCGCGCGAGCCCGCGGCCGAGTTCACCGTGATGAAGGCCAAGCAGATGATCGACAACGAAGGCGACATGATCTTCCGAAAGTGATCCGGAAGTGAGGCGGGCGCAGGGCCGGCGCCCGCCGGCGGCCGTCAGGGTGCGACTTCGCCCTCGGCGGCGTCGTCCAGGGCCTTCGCGCGGGCGTAGGCGGGGCGCGCGGCGAGGCGCGACCAGTAGTCGGCCAGGGCGGGGTAGCCCTCGGCGTGTCCGGCACGCACGCTCCAGCCGATCTGCGAGCCGAGGTAGACGTCCGCCGCGGTGAAAACCGATCCCGCCAGGTAGGGCTGGTTATCGAGCGTTTGCGCCAGGGCGTCGAGCACCCCCGGATACGTCCCGAAGCCGACCATGTACTGCTTCGCCGCGGGCACGTCGAAGCCGCACATGTACTGGGTCAGCACGCCCTCGAACGGGCCCGCGCCGAAGAACAGCCAACGATAATACGCCGCGCGCCGGTCGGGCGGCGGGGCGAGCCCGGCGTCCGGAAACGCATCGGCGAGATAGGCGCAGATCGCGGCCGTTTCGGTGACCACGGTATCGCCATGCGCGATCGCCGGAACCTTGCCCATGGGGTTGATGGCGAGATAGGCGGGATCCTTCATCGCCGCGCCGTAGGGCACGATCTCGGTGCGATAGGCGACGCCCAGCTCGGTGAGCAGCCAGCGCACGATGCGCCCGCGCGAATGCGGATGGGTGTAGAAGACCAGCTGCTCTTTCATGCTGCCTGCCGCCCCGGTTGCGCCACGTCCCGCATGAGGGTAGCGCACGCGCGGGCCCGCGGAAAACGCCCTGCGGGCGCGATCAGTAGACGAGCTGGTCCTCCCCCTTTTCGTCGGCGATGACGATCTCGCGCCGGTTGGCGAGTTCCTTGGCCGTCTCGACGATCTCGCGCTGGGCGGACTCGACGTCGCGCAGGCGGACGGGGCCCATGGCCTGCATGTCCTCGCGCAGGATCTTGGCCGCGCGCTCGGACATGTTGGACAGAAAGTGGTTCTTGGCCTGGTCGCTCGAACCCTTGAGCGCCTGGGTGAGCTTTTCCTTGTCGATGTTGCGCAACAGGGTCTGGATGCCGCCGCTGTCCACCTTGGTGAGGTCCTCGAAGGTGAACATGAGTTCGCGGATCTTCTCGGCCGATTCCTTGTTGCGCTCCTCCAGCATGGTGAGGAAGCGCTCCTCCGTGGGGCCGTCCAGGTTGTTGAAGATCTCCGCCATGTGCTCGTGCGAATCGCGGCCGCTGGTGCGCGCCAGGTTGCTCATGAACTCGTGGCGCAGCGTCTTCTCCACGTCCTCCAGAACTTCCTTGGAGACCGCTTCCATGCGCAGCATGCGCATGGTTACCTCCATGGAGAAGCCCTCCGGCAGAAGGGCCATGACCTTGGCGGCGTGCTCGCTGGCGATCTTGGACAGGATCACCGCCACGGTCTGCGGATACTCGTTCTTGAGGTAGTTGGCGAGCACCTGCTCGTTCACGTTGGAGAGTTTTTCCCACATGGTCCGGCCGGCCGGACCGCGGATCTCCTCCATGATCTGGTTCACCCGCTCGCGGTCCATGACCTTCATGAGCAGGCGCTCGGTGTTCTCGTAGTTGCCCACCATGGAGCCGGTGGAGGACAGGCTTTCCGCGAATTCGGCGAAGACGTGCTCGGTCACGTTCGCGGTCACGGTTCCGAGGCTCGCCATGGCCTGGGAGACTTCCTTGACTTCCTCGTCGTCCATCAGGGCGAAGAGCTTGCTGGCGTAGTCCTCGCCCATGCTGAGCATGAGCAGCGCCGCCTTCTCCGGGCCGGTGAGCTGACGGTGGTCCTCGCGAACGCGCTGCGCCATGACGCGTCAATCCTCCTGGCCGTGATCCGTCCGGACGTGTCGCCGGCGAGCGCGCGGGCGCGCCCGAATGCGGCGCCCGCGCGGTGAGACTTTATCACACCACATGCGTGGCGTATCTGTCGTTAACGATGTCTTGATTCGCCCGGGTTCCGTGTCCGGACGCGTGCTTGTCCGCGGCAAATGTTCTTGTTATGTTCCATCCGTTGTCGGAACAGCGGGAAACCGGAACATGGGGCGGCTGAAGCACAGCGACCTTGCCGCGGACGACCGGCGGCAGCGCAAGGCCACGCTGGGCGACATGGCGGTGCAGGGGCTGGACGTGTTCTGCTGGTGCAACCGTTGCGGGCACAATCGCGTGCTCGCCACGCATGGGCTCATGGCGCGCCTGGGGGCCGAGTTTCCCGTGCCCGAGGTGGGCACGCGCCTGCGCTGCTCGATGTGCCAGAGCAAGGATGTCGCCACCCGCCCGAACTGGCGCGGACTCGGCCCCGTGACGCGACATTGGGGCGCAGAAGGCGACGCGGATTTCGCCGCCGAATCGTAGGGTGCCTTCGCCGCGTCAGCGGCAAGGCACCTTGAGCCGCGCACGAAGGTGGCTTGCTTTTCTGGCGAAAAGTGAAGCCGCCCTACTTGCTGCGTTGGGCTTCGGTCTGGTGACCTCAGCCCAACCTACGATATTTTATTTTAAAATGCCGTAGGTTGGGCCGAGCGAACGCGAGGCCCAACGCGTTCCCATGGCCGACATTTCCCCCTCATCCTGACCTTCTCCCCCGTAAGCGGGGGAGAAGAGAATCGTTTCGAGTTGATACCAAGAAGGTGCCCTTTGGCAAAGGGGAGAGGGTCAGGGTGAGGGGTTTGGAATGTGTGCAACTGGATTCATGGGTGACAGTGTTCTCGGTTTGTGGTGCTTTGGCCCGGCCCGGCCGGGCCGGGCCAAAGCGGCGAAGCGTTTGGTTGTCGGGAGCGATCACCCCCAGGTCGTAGTCGAAGTAGCGTACCAGGCAGTGTCCGTCGGCGCTTGCTTTCAGCCCAACCAGTTCGCCCGCCAGGCTCTCGCTGAGAAACACGCGCCCGCCCTGCCACTTGATCTCGCCGTTGGGGCGCACCCGGCGCGGTCGCGTCGCCGCCGAGGGCGAGGAAGCGGAGGAAATCAGGGCGAATGGCGTTGGCGTCGGTAGCCTCTTGGGGCCGCTTGTCGTCGATGACACAAATATCGCCCGTCCGGGTGCACTCCAGAAGCTGTCGTTCGGCGCCGGTCAAGCCGTTGAGCTTGGCGTCGGTGAAATCGCCCAGGTTGCGGCCCTCGGGCCGTTTGCCCGTCGTTTCCGTCATGCGCCGTTGCTCCCGTATCCGCCGTCGATGGCGAAATTAGTTTAGCAAATTGCGCGGACGGCGGGAAGGTGCGGCGAGCTTGGACGCCCTTGGCGCGATCCGCCCCGAGCGCCGCGCAACGGTTCGGGATGCCCCCTCACCCGCGCTCGCTGGCGCTCGCGCTGCCCTATCCCCTTTTGTAGGTTGGGCTGAGACCGTCAGGTCGAAGCCCAACATGGCAGCCGACGAGCATATCGCCGGGCTTATGTTGCGCTTCGCTAACGCGATGTTGGGTTTCGCTGACGCTCAACCCAACCTACAACTC
>Ga0207714_1000910_pt1 | contig 19899 bp, 14 predicted proteins | sample PonA232FremontCA_2_FD_187270 | JGI IMG/M metagenome (GOLD analysis project Ga0207714, IMG submission 187270) | Marine sediment microbial community from Fremont, CA, USA - Pond A23 Sediment 2 (SPAdes) | ecosystem: Environmental > Aquatic > Marine > Unclassified | place: USA: Fremont, California...
GGACCGGTATTGAGGGGTATAGAGCGCTATAGTGATCTAAACACCGTTCCCGGCACCGTCCGAACGGCGACCGGTTTCCTCCGGAACGCCAGGCACGACGCTGGGCGACTACCCCGAACGCCGCACGCGACACGCCGTGCACCTCGAGGGGCCGGAGGAAACAGACGACCTCGCTTCGCCCGAGACCGGCGATCGCGCGACGAGGGACCCCGTTATCCCGGGCCGAGCGCGGCGATGTCGGCTCCGACAGCGGCCCGAGCGTCGGCCGGATTCGGCTCGTGATCGGCGAGGTGCGTCCACTCGCACGCCGACAGCGCGGACAGGTGATCCAGGATCGCCGGTCGATACGGCGCCGCCGCGGCGACGCCGTCGCCGTCCCGCCAGATATCGTTGATCACCGTCATCGAATCGATGCGTATCTCCACCGCGGTCGGGTCACACCGCGAAACGAGCGCCTCCAATCCGAGGTGAAGCGCGGCGTACTCCGCGGTGTTGTTCTCCGCTCTCGACCCGACCGGCCGCCCCAACTCCGCGAACGACTCGCCGTCGGCCCGGAGGACGGCTCCCGCGCCGGCCGGTCCGGGGTTCCCGCGCGAACTCCCGTCGACGTACAGCACGACGTCGCTCCCACCGGAATCGCAGCACCGTTCTCCGACAGACGGCGGATCCCCGGCGAGTATCTCGTCGACTGCCGTTCGGATCTCGCCGTCAGTCGTCTCCGGGTCGAACAGTCCACCGAACCCGGCGACGGCCGCATCGATCGCGTCGATCGCGGGCCGTATCTCGTACTCGTGTAACGCGAGCACCGCGTCGACGCGACTGGCAAGCGGCGACAGCGTCGCCGTCGGTAAGCGGTCCATCTTAGCCGCCGATCCGCCCCCATCGTTCTCGCCGGTTCATCAGTGTACTCACATTAGTCAGAACGGACAAAAGTACGTGGGTCCCGACCCTGCAGACCGAGTTCGGCACCTCGTCTCGCGGCCGCTCGCCGCCCTAGTACCGGGTCGAATACCGACGCCCGGTGGCGTCGGTCACGGCCAGAGACCGCGAATCTCGTGGGCCTCCGCGACCCGTTCGAGCGCGACGATATACGCCGCGTCGCGCCACGTCACGTCACGGGTCTCGAACTCCTCGCGGACGTCTTGCCAGGCCGCCAGCATCTCCGTTTCGAGCTCGTCGTGAACGCGGTCCAGCGACCACGCGCGCCGATTGATGTCCTGGAGCCACTCGAAGTAACTCACCGTCACGCCGCCGGCGTTGGCCAGAATGTCCGGGATCACCGGGAGGTCCCGCTCGGCGAAGACCGCGCTCGCCGCGCTCGTCGTCGGTCCGTTCGCTCCCTCGATAACGATGTCGGCCGCGACGTCGTCGGCGTTCTCCGCCGTCAGGACGTTTCCGATCGCCGCCGGAATCACCACGTCCACGTCGAGCTCCAGCAGCTCGTCGTTGGTCAGCGTCTCCGGGGCGCCGTGCCCAAGCACCGCCTCCGGCTCTTCGTCGTGCGAGGGAATCGCGTGCGTGTCCAACCCGTTCGCGTCGTAGATGCCGCCGTTGACGTCGCTCACGGCGACGACGCTCGCCCCCCAGTCGTCGAGTAACTTCGCCGCGTTCGCCCCGACGCTCCCGAAGCCCTGCACGGCGACCGAGGTCGACGCGATCTCCTTGTCGTAGTACGCGATCGCCTCGCGGGCGATGATAGCGACGCTCCGGCCGGGCGCCGAATCGCGTCCCTCGCTCCCGCCGACGACGGGCGGTTTCCCCGTGACGACCCCCGGGATCGTCTCGCCCTCTTGCATCGAGTAGGCGTCCATCAGCCACGCCATCGTCTGCGGATCCGTTCCCATGTCGGGCGCGGGGATGTCTTTCGTCGGGCCGATGACGGACCGGATTTCGTCGGTGAACCGGCGCGTCAGCTGTTCCTTTTCGGACTCGCTGAGGTCCTTGGGGTTGACCGCGATCCCGCCTTTCGCACCGCCGAAGGGGATATCCATCACGGCGCACTTCCACGTCATCCACATCCCGAGTCCGACGCACTCCTCGCGCGTCACGTCGGGGTGATACCGAAGCCCGCCCTTGAACGGGCCCCGGACGCTGTCGTGTTGGGCGCGATACCCCGTGTACAGCTCTACCTCGCCGCTTTCGCGTTCGATCGGAACGGTAACCTCGTGGACGGTTTTCGGGTGCTCGAGCCGCTCGATGATGTTCTGATCGACGTCGAGGTGATCGGCGGCCTGCCGGAGCTGGCGGCGCGCCGTCTGCAACGCGGACTCCGGTTCACTCGGCTCCTCGTCCCGTGTCGCTGATGTCGAGGCCATCGTCATTCGACCGGCATGCGGCGGTTTCGCATCTCACCGCCGCAGTCGGGACACGTGCCGGGACTCGTTTCCGAGAGCACGACGTTTCCGCACTCGAAACACTCGTAGGGCGATTCCGCGGCCGAATTTTGGGTGGCGTCTCTCATGGTAACCGAGAACGCCGGCGGTCTCTCGCCGGGCACTCTACTCACACAGAGTGGCCGTACGGGGGAATACTCGGTAGTTGAGCATGAAGCAAAGCGATTCGATGGAAGGTTTATAATTCAACCCATAGGTACCGAGGAGGCAATCATCCACCCGCCGGCCGGCAGTGTTTCGTCTCCGTCAGGTGCCGTCGGCGGACTGCGTAACGACGGGCGAGTGGTCGTCGATCAGCGACGTGAACAGCTTCCGCTGTGCGGTTCGGATATGTTGATAGAAGGCCTGGGGAGAGATGTCCAGCGAGTCCGACACGGCCTCCCCGGTCGCCTCCCGCGGGGACTCGAAGAACCCGCTGTAGTACGCCGTCTCCAGCACCTCTAGTTGTCTGTCGGTCAGTTGGTCGAGCACCGACGCGTAGAGCCCGTGTTCGGACGCCTGTTCCCGCGTCTGCTTCGACGTGAGCGCGACGTCGCGAAACCGCTCGCTGACGAACCGAGTGACGTGCCTGACCTCGACGCCCTGGGAGATGTCAATAACCAGCTCCGTGTCCGTCTGCGTGGCGGTCGCACCCCGAAGGACGGCGCCGTGATCGGCGAGCTCCGTCGCGAGGAACGGCTCGGACAACCGGAGTCGCACCACGCCGCCGGAGTCACCGCCGCGAATGCGCTGTACGCCCTCAACGATCCGGAGGCCGTTCGCCGCGTCGACGACGGCGTCGAGCGGCGCGTCGTCGACGGTGACGAAGACGTAGTTGCCGCTGGCGGTCTGTTGGACGCCGCCTTCGTAGGTGAGCGTGCAGTCGGCGGCCGCCGCCAACTGCGTCAGCACGAACGACGGATCGGTGACCGCGTACTCGACCCGGGTCATCGACGTGGTGAGCAGCGCCCGCTTGCGCTCGCTCGCGCTGATGGCGGCGGCGATCGTCTCTCCCAGCTCCGCGAACACGGACCGGATGGTCTCACCGAAGGCGTCCGGCGTGGTCGCGTACACCGTCAGGACGCCGTACGAGAGGTCGTTGTACACCAGCGGGACGCTCAGCGCGGAGAGCAGGTCGCGCGAGATCGCGTCCTTGCGCCACGAGGCCGCGCGGAGGTCGGCCGCGACGTTCGAGACGAGCGTCATCGCTCCGGTCGCCGCGGTCCGGCCCGCGGGCTCGACGTTCTCAGCGGCCACGGGGAACGATTGCGTGTCGAGATACCCCTGATCGGTTCCGGCCCACGCCTGCGGCGTCACCGTCTCGCTCGGCCCGTCGAGCGTGCCGATCCAGGCGAACTGGAAGCGGCCGTCGGCGGTGAGGCGGTCGCAGACGGTGTGGTCGATCTCCTCTCGGGTCTCGGACTGCACGAGCGCCTGATCGATCTCGCGGATAGTCTCGTTGATCTGGTTGAGCGCGGTGAGCTGGTCGTTCTGTCGCTGGAGCTCGCGGTCCTGTTCGCGGAGCTGCGACTCGCGGTCGACGCGGTCGAGCGCCGCCTCCGCGGTCGCGGCGAGGAGGTCGGTGAGCTCTCGCGTGACCTCGTCGAACGCGCCGACCTCCGTCGAGCCGACCACGAACACGCCGTGATTGCCGAGCGGGATGTACGCCGCGCTCCGGAGGTCGGTCGCGACGTTCGCGAGGCGGTCCGCGTCGTGGACGTCCGCGAAGAAGCCGGCTTCGTTCTCGACGAAGCTGTGGCTCACGAGGTCGTTCCCGTCGGCGTGAACGGCTGGCAGCGGACCGTGGGCGTTCCGCATCGCCTGCGAGTGGACGACGGGCTGGAGATGGTTGTCGTCGGCGTCGAAGAGGTAGACGGCGCTCGCGTCGAGGCCAAGGACGTCCGCGGTGTCGTCGACGACGTGCTGGGCGATCTCCTGGTGCGTCTCGGCGTAGAGGAAGTCCCGTGCGGTCTCTTGGAGAGCGGCCAGCGACCGTTCGCGCTGCTTCCGTTTCGTGATGTCCCGACAGCTGTACAGCAGCGTCCCGTCCTGAATAGCGACCTCGCGGACGTTCACCAACAGCGTGTGTTCGCGGCCGGCCTTGTCCGTCGCCGTCGTCTCGATGTTCTTCAAGACTCCCTCATCAGCGAGCCGCTCGCGGTCGAAGAGGTCCTCGCCGAGCAGGTCCTCGATCGTTCCGAGCTCCCGGATCTCGTCGGCGGTGTACCCGAAGATGAAGTGCGCGTTCGGGCAGACGTACGTGTACTCACCGCCCTCGTCGGTCATGAGGACGGTATCGGTCATGTTGTTGAGCGTGACGCGGTGGAGCTCCTCGGAGCGCCGGAGCTCCCGTTCGAGGTCGACGCGGTCGGTGATTTCGACGCTGTCGACGATGATCGAGACGAGCTCGCCGCGCTCGTCGGTGACCGGCTGGACGGAGAGCTCCAGAACGCTGGAGCCCGTCGCGGCGTCCTGGATGACGACGGCGTGCCCGAACTCGCCGTCTCCGGCCGCGTCCACGAGCCGGCGGACGTCGTCCCTCGTCTGGCCGTCGTCGGGCCACCAGGGAAGCGTCCAGAACGGGTCGCCGACGACGGCGTCGGCGTCCGTGTCCACCATGTCGCGGGCGGCCTGGTTGACGCGTGTCAGCGTCCCGTCGGGGTCGAGCACCCACGTCGCGGACCTGGTATCGTGGAAGATGGCGTCGAACTGTCGCGCACGCTCTCGCTGCGTGGCCGAGCGCTGGGCCCGCCGGAGCGCCCGCTCGGTTCGCCGCAGCGCGTCGGTGACGGTGTCGTCCGACGGATCCGTGACGGCGATGTAATCGGTAACGCCGGCCTCGATCGCCTCGCTGGCGAGGCGTTCGCTGCCGTCGGCCGTCCCCAGAATCACCGGGAGCGACGCGGACGTATCGCGGATGCGGCGCACGAGGTCGACCCCCGTCGTTCCGGCGAGGCCGTCGTCCGTGACCACGCAGTCGACGGTCGTCTCGCGGAGCTTCTCTTGTGCCGCCGACCCCGTCGACACCTCGTGGACCGTCGCGTCGAACTCCTCTCGGAGCGCGGCGGCGTACGACGTTATCCACGGCGTGTCGCCGACGACGACGACGGCGGACGTGTCGAGGACGCTACGTGTCTCGGCGTTCATGTGGTGAGTCGAAGGCGCCAATCACGGAGTTCGGTACCACGCGCGATGGGCTGTCGATGCCATCAGGTACTCGATAGACAACTAAAACCCCTGTTATTTAGTATTCAACCCCACTCGCTCGAACTTCGGAGACGGCGTGGACGCCCAAGCTCAGCGGACGTTCACCCGGGCGCAGCGGACGTTCACCCGCTCTCGTCGGTCGTGGTTCGGCGGTGGTGGCGTCGCAGCACGCCGACTTTGTTCGCGACCGTCGCCGACAGGTCTCGGAACGCTTCCGCGGTCTCACCGGCGTCCCGGCCGACGATCGGCTCGCCGGCGTCGGCGCCCGCGCGGATCGCCGGGTCCAGCGGAAGCGACCCGAGGTACGGGACGTCGACCGCGTCGGCCAGCGCACGGCCGCCGTCCTCGCCGAATATCTCGTGCGCGTCTCCGCAGTTCGGACAGACGAAGCCGCTCATGTTCTCGACGACGCCCAACACGTTGGTCTGGTACTCGCCGAACATCTCGATACCCCTGCGGGTGTCGCCCACCGCGACGGACTGCGGCGTCGTGACGACGACGGTCCCCGTGACGGGTAAGTGCTGAAGCACCGTCAGCTGGACGTCGCCGGTTCCCGGCGGGAGGTCGACGACGAGGTAGTCTAACGATCCCCACGACACGTCGGCGAACAGGTCGGTGAGGGTGTTCTGTGCGACCGGGCCGCGCCAGACCACCGGATCGTCGTCTTCGATCATCAGCCCGACGCTCATCAGTTTCAACCCGTGGGCGGTCGGCGGCTCGATCCGCTCCTCGCCGTCGACGGTCGTCACGTCGGGGTCGGTGTCGGCGCCGAGCATCTGCGGGACGTTCGGGCCGTAGACGTCGGCGTCGAACAGCCCGACGTTCGCCCCGCGGTCGGCGAGGCCGGCGGCGAGGTTGACGGCGACGGTGCTTTTCCCGACGCCCCCTTTTCCGGAGGCGACGGCGATCACGTTTTTGACGCCCGGCAGAACCGACGACTCGGCGGAATCGAACAGCGGCACGTTCGCCGACAGCTCGACGTCGATCCCCGCCTCGTCGGCGACCTCGCGGACGCGCTCCGCGATGGCGGCCTCGTCCGGGGCGTGCGGCGCGCCGAGCGCGAGCTCGACGGCGGCGGTCCCGTCGTCGACGGAGATGTCCGTGACGAGTCCGGCGCTGACGATGTCGGTATCGAGCGCCGGGTCGTCGACGGCGCGGAGGCGATCACGGAGGTCGTCGTCTGCGATGTCTGTCGTTGTTGGTGGCATCTGCTGAGTGGTTACGAGGGTGTGGTTTCGGACGGCTGCGGCTCGGTCTGTACGACTTCTCGCGCGTCCCACGCGGTGAACGTCCGGGCGAGCCGAGCGATCGCGGCGAAGACGCCTTCGACCGTGTCGCTGCTCGCGACGGCGGCTTCGAACCGGTCGATCCAGCCCAGACGGGAGAGCGTCCGGGACTGCAGCTCGCGGACCGCACGGAGGTCCGCTTCGGTTCCCTCGCCTTCGAGGAGAGCCGCCTCTCGCTCGCAGAGCGCGCGCATGAACTCGAAGCAGGCGGCGACGTGGTCGGGGATCTCGTCCCCGCGCTCGGGCGAGAACCCGGCGGCTGCGTACAGCTGCGCCATGTCGGCCGCCGGATCGCCGAGGAGTTCGCCGGCCTCGCCGGCGGTGTGGTACCGCGAGTCCGACTCGAACGCCTCGCTCGGGTCGGTCGCGTGGGCGGACGCGAACGGCGGAACGTAGTGGGTCCCGGGAACGACGAACAGGTTGTCGTACCCGACGCCCAACGCGTCGGCGTCGTAGCCGTCGCCGCGCAGGTCCGCCGTCTCGATGTCGATCGGGAACACGTCGGCGACGGCCGCGAACGCCCCCCGGTCGAGCGCGGCGGCGGTCGTCTCCGTCTCGCCGTCGAAGGTCGCGGCCAACAGCCCGTACAGCCGAGCGCGGGCCGTGGCCATCGCGGCCTCCTCGCGGCCGTCGTCCGTGTCCGTGTGTTCGGACACGCGAATCACCGCCGCTCCACGTCGACGAAGGCGTCGTACTGCGCGTTGCTCCCGCCGACCAGGTCCGAGAGCCCGGTGTCGCCGAGCACCTCGTCTAACGGCTGGACGTGGTTGATCGCGAAGCCGGCGTCCCGGCCCTTCGCGTACCCGGCCTCCTCGGTCATCGGCTCGTCGAACTGGTAGTCGCTGTGGCCGTCGGCCTCGACCGCCGGGCGCGTTTCGCCGTCGACCGTCTCGGCCGTCGCGCCGCCGCCGGTCCGGCCCCACCCCCACATCGCGCCGACGACGCCGGGGCGGATCCCGCTCGTGACCATGGCGACGGCGTCGACGGTCTCGCGTCCCGCGTCGAGGACGATGTCGTCGCCGTTCTCGATGCCGCGCTCGTCGGCGTCCCGCGGGTTGATCCACACGGGGTTCTCCGGGCGCGTCTCGCGGAGCCACGGGCTGTTCTGGGTGCGGTGCATCCCCTGCGTCCGGGGCTTCCAGTTGATCAGCCGGAGGGGGCGCTCCCGGTCGTCGTCGCCGCTCACCGCGGCCTGAACGGTTCCGTCGTAGTGCTCGACGTCGTCGACCCGCGGAAGCGGGTCGAACCGCTCGCCGGTGAAGGAGTGTTTCCCCTTCGGGACGACCTCGCTGTAGAAGTCGACGCGCGATTCGAGCTTGTACCGCATGTGCTCGCCGTCGTAGGCGTTCGAGTCGTCCTCGCGCTCGGCGTAGTCGTACCCGTGACCGTGCTCGGCGAACGCCTCCTCGTAGCCCTCGGTCGGCTCCTCGAAGCGGCCGCCCCGGTTCAACACCGTGACGACCTTCGGCCACTCCTCGTCGGTGACCGCCGCCTTCCAGCGGTCGAGGTCGAACTGATCGCCGAGCCCGTTCTCGTGGCTCTCGCGGAACACCCGGAGCTCGTCCTCGCTCGCGTCCGCGACCGGATCGCGACCGTGCGCGATGTTGGCCGCGAGCTTCAGGTAGAAGTCCTCGGCCTGCTCGAGCGGCCACAGGTCGCCGTCCGCGTCCGGGATGGCCTCCTCGCCGACGCCCGGCAGGTCCATCTCCGACCACAGCTCGATGAGCACGTCCTCGAACGGGCGCGCGTCGGGGACGACGGAGACGGCCGGCTGGCTGATCTTCTCGTCGGCCAGCCGCTTGTTCGGGTACGTCCCGAAGTTCTCCCACCGTTCGAGGTACGTCGGCTCGGGCAGGATGTAGTCCGCGTACTGGCTCGTGTCGCCGATGACCGTGTCCGAGGCGACGATCAGCGGAATCGTCTCCGTGTCCTTGAGGATCGCCGGGATCTCGTCGCCGCCGGCGACCGCCATGACGTGGTTGTTCGAGTACGGGCGGATGAACAGCGCCTCGACGCCGTACGGGTACTCGTCCGCGGCGCTCCCGTAGAGCTCCTGGGTCGCCTGCGGCGGTGCGACGGGGAACCACGGCCGCTTTGCCGGGTAGCCGTCGTCGCGGTCGAACAGCGAGGTGTCCTCGTAGTTGACGCCGCCGCGGAGCAGGGGGATCCCCCACGGCGAGTGGCCGTCGGGTACCGAACCGAGTTCGTACCGGCCGGACATCGTGTCGTAACCGGCGTACGGCGTGATCTGGCCGCCCTTCCAGTCGTAGTTCCCGATGAGGTGCTGGAGGGTGGCGATCGCCCGCGTGTTGTAGAAGCCGTTCGTGTGCTTCGCCGGACCGCGGTAGGCCATGATCGCCGCGCGCTTGCCGTGGCTGGTGAACTCGTCGGCGATCTCAGCGATCTGCTCGGCCGGCACGCCGGCCATCTCGGCGTACTCCTCGACGGTGTGCTCGTAGACACGCTCGCGGTACTGGTTCCAGACGCTCCGGACCGCCGTCCCGTCGATTGTCACGTCGACGTCGAGAACGGCCGTGTCGACCTCGCTCGCGGGGCGCGGCTCGCCAGTGGCGGCGTCGACGGCGACGAAGTCGTCGGCGGTCTCGGCGCCCTCCGGAACGAGCCCGAGGTCGGCGGCGCGCGCCTTCGGCCCCGCCGACTCGTCGACGAGGACGAGGTGCGTCGCGTCGCTCCACGTCGGCTCGTCGTCGTCGCTCGCGGCCGACCGCGAGGGGTTCTGGAGGTACGTCAGGTCGTGGCGGTCGTTCTCGATGATCCACCGCGCCATCCCGAGCGCGAGCGCCCCGTCCGCGCCGGGTTCGACGGGGACCCACGTGTCGGCCTTTTCGGCCGTCTTCGAGAGCCGCGGGTCGACCACGTCCATCCGCATCCCGTCCTCGATGGCGTTCGTCAGCTTCGGCGCGAGCCACGTCGGGCCCTTGTTGGCGACCATGGGGTTGGTCCCCCACGCGATGAGGTACTCGCAGTTCTCGATGTCGGGGTACTGCCGCTTCTTCTTGGCGGCGTGCGAGCGGACGTTGCCCATCACGCTCGAGACGCCGCAGGTCCCGGCGTGGTGGACGCTGTTTATCGACCCCAACCCCTGATGCCAGAGCCGGTTGCGGATGAAGTTTCGCCGGAATCCGCCGACGTCGACGATCTGGTTGGACTTCGGTCCCAGGTCGGGGTGGTCGGTGTCGATGAGGTCGTCCGCGTACTTCTCGTCGAACGCCGACTTGGACAGCTCGCCGTTCTGGACGGCCTCCCAGTCGCTCATCACCGTCTCCTGCGGGGCGTACCCCCAGATGTCTTCGAGTCCGGGGTGGCCGAGGTCGTCGTCGCCCTCGACGATGTCACGAATGGCCCGGTCCCACGAGACGGTCTTCCACTCGCCCGACCCGCGCGGGCCGACCCGTTTCATCGGCTGGCGGACGCGGTAGCTGTCGAACGCCGTCTGAATGCCCGCCTGCCCTTTTAAACAGATCCGGCCGCCCGAGAGCGACCAGCGGTCGGTGTCGACGTCGCCGCTCCCCTCGACGTCGCCCATCGCCACGTCCTCCGGGTCGCTCTCGTAGGGCACCTGCGAGAACGGCTGCGTGTTGAGGAACGAGTACGGGTTCCCGGCGAGCTTCCGGACGAGCGAGCTGTACTCGCCGGTCCCGCTCCCGTCAGCGAGCTGGACCTTGATCGGGCAGAACGTGTTGCACTGCCCGCAGGTGGTGTGTATCACGTCGCTCGCGCCGTACTCGCCGTACTCGTCTCCGACGTAGTGGTGTTCGTCGTCCGTCCACAGGTCGTCGACGTCCACGTCGACCGCGGCGTTGCTCGCCGCCGCGATGACTCCGATACTCCCGGCCGCCTTGACGAAGTCGCGGCGCGAGACCCTCGCGCCGTCATCGCCCGAATCGTCGGTACTCATTCGTGGTCACCTCCGGTAAGCGGCGTCAACGGCAGCGTCTCCGCGCCGACCGTGTACAGCAGCAGTCCGACGCCTATCATGCCGACGCTCGTCCCCCACTCGACTACTGTCGGGAAGTACGACCCGTGGGGAAGCCCCTCCATCACCGGCATGACCTGCGCCGGGACGACGATGTTGAACCGCACCGCGACGATCCCGACGACGACGCTCAGTCCGGCGAGCACCATCACCGCCGGCGTGCGCCGCCACGACCGATTGCTCAGCAGGACCATCGGGAACACCCAGCTGAAGCCGATCATGAACCACCAGAACGACCACGACATCGGGCCGTACATGATGACGTTCCAGGTCTCGATCTCGTGGGGGTGGACGCTGGCGATCGCGATGAACGTCTCGATGGCGGTCAGAGCGGCGTCGATGACGATGAACCCGATCAGCAGCTGTGCGAGCCGGTCGAGCAGGTCCGGGTCGACCGAGTCGCCGTCGAACAGCCGGGTCCGGAGCACGTAGATCACCATCACCAAGGCGGTCCCGCTGAGCAGCGCCGAGATGACGAAGATCACCGGGAACAGCCCGCTGTTCCAGTACGGACGGGCCTTCGAGACGGCGAACAGCACGCCGGTCCCGCCGTGGACCATGAAGATCGCCAGCGGGATCCCGACGATGCCGGCCCGCTTGAGCCAGCGCTGGTCGAACGCCTCGGACCCCTCGCTCGTGTCCAGCCGGCCGAGCGCGAGCGCCGCGTAGAACCGCTTTTTGAGCCCCGACGTGCGCTCGGCGACCCGCGCGAGGTCGATCCGCATCGAGAAGTACAGCTCCGTGACCAGAATCCCGATGTAGGCCACGTAGGCGTGCACTTCCCACGAGAGCGCGGAGGTCAGCTGGCGCCAGATGAACGGGAAGTACATCCGGTCCATCCGTCCGAGGTCGATCCAGACGAACAGCAGCGCCACCGCCATGCTGATGACGGCCGCGAACAGCGCGTCGCGGTCGATCCGGTGCATCCCCTCGACCTCGAAGACGTTGGCCATCGTGCTCACGAGGAACGCGCCGGCGGAGAGGCCGACGAAGTAGATGTAGAAGGCGACCCACGCGCCCCACGGGACGACGCTCGTGAGGTTGGTGGTCGCCATCCCCCCCGTGATCCGGAGGTACGTCGCGTACGCGCCGACGGCGACGAGGACGCCGACGACCGCGTACCAGGCGACGCGCAGCCGGTCGTCTTCGAAGCCCGGGTCGAACTCGAAGCGTGAACTCTGTGTCGCCATTGGCTTATTTGAGGTAGTAGACGTTGGGGTCGGTCCCCTCGTCCTCTTTTAGTTGGAACGCGCGCGACGAGTCGGCCATCTTCGCGACGTCGCTGTCGGGGTTCTCGAGGTCGCCCATGTTCCGGGCGTCGCCGACGCAGGTCTCGACGCACGCGGGCTCTTCGCCCCGCTCCAGCCGGTGCGTACAGAAGCTGCACTTGCGGATGTTGCCGATCGGCGACTTCCCCTCCTCGCGCGACCCCCGATCGACGCCGTACTCGGGGCTGGTCAGTTCGCCGGCCCCGTCGACCTCGTCGTCGTAGTTCTCGCCGAAGTCGAAGTACCGCGCGCCGTACGGACAGGCGATGTTGCAGTACCGGCAGCCGATACAGCGGTCGTAGTCGATGTTGACCACGCCGTCGTCCATCTTGTACGTCGCCGAGACCGGACACACCTGCACGCAGGGCGGGTTGTCGCACTGCATGCACGGCCGGGGCACGTTCGTCCGCGTGACGTTCGGGAACTCGCCGTGTTCCTCCTCCATCACGACGTTGTACGAGACGCCCGGCGGCGTCCGGTTCTCGGACTTGCAGGCGACCGTACACGAGTCGCAGCCGACGCACTTCTGGAGGTCGATCACCATCCCCCACTTCTGGTCGCCCGCGCCGATCCCGCCCTCCGGCTCGTCGCCCTCGACCTGCGCCGACTCCGTCGAGACCGTGTCCATCGAGCCGACGGCGCAGCTCAGCGACTCGGCCGTCTCGGTCGAGACGGTCTGGTCGCCGGCGTCGACCGCCGGGTTCGGCGTCTCCCGATACGCCTCGCCGAACTCGGCGGCCGCGGCCTCGTCGTACTTCTCCCAGTACTCGTCGCCGGAGAGTTCACCGCGTGCGACGCGCTGTGCGTCGTCGGCCATCGCGACGCCGAGGTCCGTGTCCGCCTCGACGTCCGCGAGCTCCTCCCGCGGATCGGGTCGCTCGTTCTCCACCATCGCGTCGAGGTCGGCCTTCCCGACGTTCGGGATCCCCGGGAGCGCGTCGTCGTCCGCGGCGCTCATCGCGACCACCCGTCACCGTTCGTCCCGTCGACGAGGGGTTTCCCCCGCGTCGGCCGGTTAGTCCTGGAGGTCATACACGTATTCGTACGTAGTCCCCCGTGGAGAGGGTGATACCAATATACTCTGAGTCGCCCCGAAACCGGAGAAACACCCCATATCGCGGGTACCAATACTGTTTGGATCGGGGTCGATCGGGGCCACGTCGGCCCGCGTCCCGGGCGACGGACCGACCACAGGGATTATTCGAAGAGACCGGTTACCCCCAAGTATGACTTGGTCGAGTCGAAGTGGACGGACGCTCCCCGGCAGAGGGTCTTTCCGCTGTCGGAAGACCCCGCGAACCGCATGAACTGGATTATCGCCCTCTCGATCGGACTGCGGCTGCTGGGCGTCGGGTATTCCGTCCTGCTGCTCGCTCGCACCCGCGACCGCCGGTTCGGCTTCCTGACGCTGCTGTTCTCCTTTATGACGCTCCGGCAACTGCTCACCGCACAGACGGCGAGCACCGGGCTCGAAGAGCTTCCCGGCCTCGTCGTGAGCGCGCTCACCCTGCTGACGGTGTACTACCTCTCGGAGTACGTCACCGAGGAAGACGCCCTCAAGACTGAGCTTCGGACGGCAAACGAGCGCCTGCGGAGCTTTCGGAAGGCGATCGAACACGCCGGACACGCGATCTTTCTCACCGACTCCGACGGGACTATCGAGTACGCGAACCCGGCCGTCGAGTCGGTCACCGGGTACGAGCGGGACGAGGTGATCGGGGAGAACCCCCGGCTCTGGCAGTCCGGGAAACACGGCGACGACTTCTACGCGGATCTCTGGGGGCAGATCACGTCTGGGTCGGTGTGGGAAGGCGAACTCACGAACCGTCGGAAGTCGGGGGAGCTGCTGTGGATAGACGCGACGATCGCCCCGATCACCGAGGACGAAGACGTGGACCGCTTCGTCGCGATCGAGCGCGACGTCACCGAACGAAAGGAGCGCGAACTCCGCATCGAGGACCAGAACGAGCGCCTGACGGTCCTGAACAACACGAACGAAGTGCTCCGCGATATCAACCGCGAACTCGTCGCCGCGTCGACGCGCGACGAGATCGAGGCCGCCGTCTGCGAGCAGTTCGCCTCGTCGGACCTCTTCGATGCGGCTTGGATCGGGAGTCGCGGACTCGTCGACGGCACGGTGAGCCCGCAGTCGTGGGCCGGCAGCGACCGCGGACCGCTCGAGAGCCACATCGAAGCCATGTGTAGCGCCGATCCGACTCCGGTCGAACGGGCATTAGAGGGCGGAGGCCCCGTGTTTACCGACGTCGAGGACGACGAGTCGGAGTCAGGGGACAACAAGCGATGCGTCGTCGTTCCGCTCGCCTACCGCGACGCGGAGTACGGCGTCCTCGGCGTCGTCACCCGCAACCCGGAGGCGTTCGACCTGATCGACCGGGACGTGTTCCTCGAACTCGGTCGAACGATCGCGGACGCCATCAGCGCCGTCGAGAGCAAGCAGACGCTCATCTCCGACAGCGTCACCGAGCTGGAGTTCCGGCTGACGGGAGTCGACGAGCCGCTGGCAACGATGGCGGCGCGGCTCGACTGTACCGTCACGGTCGAGCACGTCGTCGACGACGGCGACGAGAATCAGATCCAGTACGTTACCGTCGACGAGCCCGATCCGGACGTCGTCGCCGAGTACGCGGCCGACGCCGAGTGCATCGAGACCGTCCAGCACGTCTACACGTACGACGACCGCGCGCTGTACCGGCTCTCGGTCGGCGGACCGTCGGTCGTCACGACGTTAGCGCGGTACGGGGCCAGCATCGAGTCGTTCTCGCTCACCGGAACCACCGGACGGCTGGTCGCGCGGGTCGCCAGCTCGAACGACATCCGAAGCGTCGTCAACGCGCTTCGGACGACCTACGACGGATTGACGCTGGTCGCGCAGCGGGAGCGCGAGCGGGACGTCCAGACCGAAGCCGCCTTCCGGAAACAGCTGACGGCCGTGTTGACGGAGCGCCAACGAGAGGCGGCGCGTACCGCGTACTTCTCGGGGTTCTTCGATTGGCCCCGCGAACACAGCGGCGAGGAGGTCGCGTCGATGATGGACATCTCACAGACGACGTTCACCCAGCACCTCCGGGCAGCGGAGAAGAAACTCTTCGAGGCGCTGTTCGACGGGACGGGGACGTCCGCCTCGCCGTGAGCGTCGGGAGTGCCTCGCGCCGAGCATACCGCCCGCCGACCCCCTGAGGCGACTCGCGGGTCCGCCTCGGCGATCGCTGATCGGACAGCGACCGCCGGGGTCACCCGTGAAACCGGTACAGCGACGTGACGTACGGCAGCCGGTTGAGCATCCAGATCGCGACCGGGAGCCCGACGACCGTGATCGCGAGGAACGACGCCGCGTTCGCCCACAGCAGGCTCAGCCACCAGCCGACGAGGACGAAGTAGATCGCTCGGACGGCGAGCGATCGTTGCCCCCGCGCCGACTCGGGCTCCGAGAGCGACCGCGGCTCTGCGAGCGTGAGGACCGTCGGCACGAGGTTGATCAGCTTGATACCGAGCGGGAGCAGGACGACCGTGACGTTGAGCAGCCACGCGGTGTTGACGACGATCGGTGTCACCCACCAGCCGACGAACACGAACCACAGCGCCCGAACGAGGAGAGATCGTTGTGCCATCGCTCGGCGTAGACGCCCGGACGGTAAATCCGTATCGTCGATCTCGGCGGTCCCCGACGCGCTCGGACAGGCGGCTCACCCGACACACGATCGTTATTACGACTGACACACGATCGCTACGAAGGAAACATGGCCGCCGAAATCTCACGCTGGTCGCGCCGATACGTCCTCACCGGAGCCATCGCGCTCTGTTGTTGGCAGGTGGCCACCGTCGCCGGTCTCCCGCGACGCACGACGGTCGCGCTGGCCGTGTACGGGTTCGTGTTCCACGTCGTGTTCGGCAAAGCCTACGCCCTCGTCCCGGCGTACTTCGACGCCGATCTCGTCTCCGAGCGCGCGCCGGCGGTCCAGTTCCCCTTCGTCGCTGCGGGAGCGGCGTGTCTCGCGATCGACCCGCTTCTCGCTCGCGGTTTCCGCGTCGATCTCGGTGCTCTCGGCGGTGGACTCTGGGCGATCGGCGTCGCCGTGTTCGTCGGATCGATCGCGGTGACGATCGGCGGCCCGCTCCGACGCGGGATAACCGGAACCGGGGACCACAACGCCGATCGCCGGTCGCTCGACCGGTTCGCGAACCGCTTCGTGCCGGTCGTGCTCCTGTATCTCCTCGCCGGCACCTACGAGACCGCCGCCCTGCGGATCGGCGCGTTCCCGCCGCTGATAGGCGTACAGGCCGCCGCGACGCACCTCTTGGCCGCCGGCTCCGCGGCGCTGCTCGTGGTCACGCTCGGATTCCGACTGCTGCCGCGGTTCCTCGGCGCGCACCCGACGCGACTGTCGGCCGCGCTCGTTCTGCCCGCGGCCGCGACCGCCCCCGCGCTCATCGCCGGGGGATTCGCCGACCGGCGACTGCTCCCGGTCGGAGCCGCCCTGATGGTGTTCGGAGTCGGCGGCTTCGCGCTCGTCGTCTTCCGAATGTGGCTCCAGTCGGATACGCGGCGGATCGGGCTGTACGCCCTCGTCCCGAGCGCGACGTTCGGCGTCGTCGGCGTCCTGTTCGGCGGGCTCTTCGCGGTCGGCGGCGCCGCTCCGGCGTTGATCGAGACGCACCTCAGGGTCAACCTGCTCGGCTTTCTCGGCCTGATGATCGTCGGCACCTCGTTCCAGTTCTATCCCCCCCGACTGGGCGCGTTTCCCGGGTCGTCGAACCGGTCGGCGAGCGTCGCGATCGCCGCGCTCGCCTGCGGACTCGCGATCGAGGTCCTCGGCGTCGCTGCGGCCACCGCGTTCGGCCCCGTGGCGACGTCGCTTTCGGCCGGAGCGACCACCCTCGGGCGGTGGCTCACCCTCCTCGGGGCGGTCGGCTACGCGTCCCTCGTCGCGAGCGTGTTCGCGGCGCGGTCGAACTGACCGCACCCTCGATGGAATAGACTTTCCGTGTGGCACTCGTTATATACGTGTGACGATAGATACCGGCGATTCTGTGACGCTCGAGTACACGGGACGACTGGACGACGACACGGTGTTCGACACTTCTCGGCAATCCGTCGCCGAGGAGGCGGGCCTCGCCGAGGCCCAACCGGACCGAGAGTACGCGCCGCTGACGGTCGAAATCGGCGACGAACAGGTCATCGAGGGGATGGAGGAGGGGCTCATCGGCCTCGAGGCCGGGGAGACGGACACGCTGACGATCCCGCCGGAGAAGGCCTACGGCGAGCCCAGCGACGACCAGGTCCAAGAGTTCGCAACCGAGGAGCTCCGCGAGATGCTCGGCGGCCAGACGCCCGAAGAGGGCGCCTATCTCGAGGCCCAGAACGGCAGACAAGGCGAGGTCGTCCACGTCGACGAGGAGGTCGTCCGGGTGGATTTCAACCCCGCACTCGCCGGCGAGACGCTGACGTTCGACGTCGAGATCGTCGACGTCAACTGAACCCCTACGTTTAGACCTCCCTGTCTGATCGAGACGCCGTACCGGAACGAAACGATTCGGACGACAACTGATACGCTGGGTCTTCGGGAGCGACCGCGCGGTCGGTGGGTATACGTCGCCGCGCGCCACAGCACGCGTTATGTCTCCCGCGTTGCGGTGTTACCGGTGTGGGGAACGGTACGAGGGCGCGACCCGCGTCCGCTGTGAGTGCGGGGAGCCGCTCTGGTTCGAGACCGACGCGACGGAATTCGCCTGGGCGGACCGTCGGGAGCGCGACGGCGTGTGGCGCTACGATCCGCTCCTGCCGATCGACCGCCCCGCCGGGCTCGCTCGCGCCGCGGGCGGTACCCCGCTGGTCAGGAGCGAGGGGCTCGACGCCGCCGCGGGCTGTCGCGTGTACGTCAAAGACGAGGGCGAACACCCGACCGGAGCCTACAAGGACCGGGGCAGCGCCGTCGCCGTCCCGCGCGCGACCGCGGCGGGCGACGGCGCCGTCGGCACCGTCTCGTACGGGAACATGGCGATGAGCACCGCCGCGCACGCCGCGAGCCTCGGTCGGGAGTGCGCCGTGCTCGTTCCCGACGACATCTCGTCGGTCCGACTGGAGCTCATCGGTCAGTACGAGCCGACGATCGTGCGGGTCGACGGCGACTACGGGGCGCTGTACGGCGACGCGCTCGAGCTGTCCGCGACGCTCCCGGTCCGGTTCCTCGTCAGCGACGACCCAGCCCGGATCAGCGGCTACAAGACCGCCCTCTTCGAGATCTGCGAGGCGTTCGCGCTCGACGCGCCCGACGTGCCCGACGCCCCCGACGCGATCGTGCTGCCGACGAGCTCCGGCGGGTTCGCCTCGGGGATCTGGCGCGGGATCCGCGACCTCGAGGCCGCCGGCCTGCTCGACGACCCGCCGCGGCTGCACCTCGTCCAGACCGCCGCGTCGGACCCGATCACGCGGGCGTTCGACGCCGGCGAGACCGATCCGACGCCACTCGGGCCCGACGAGACCGGCGAGACGATCGCCCACTCGATCGGGAACCCGGACCCGCCGAGCGGCGGGCGCGCGCTCGCGGCGGTCCGCGACACCGGCGGCGCCGTCGTCTCGGTCACCGACGACGAGCTCCGGGCGGCGAAGCGGCGGTTCGCCGTCGACGGCGGCTTCTGCGTCGAGCCGGCGTCGGCGGCGTCGCTCGCCGGCGCGACCCGACTGTCGGAGCGCGGCGAGATCGCCGCCGACGACGCCGTCGTCCTCGTCCCGACCGGGACGGGATTCAAGGAGCTCGGTGCCGGCGACGCGTCGGTGTCGACCGAGCGGGCGAGCAGGGCGGCGCTCCCGGAGCGGCTCGCCTCGCTGCTCGGCGCCCGCTGACGGCGCTCGCGACGGCCGTCGCGTCGATCGGCCGCCGTCGCGGAGCGACTCGGGGGCAACCGCGGATGGCGGAGGAGGGCGAGCGGCGTCACTCGGTGCGGAGCCACCCGAGCGTGTCGCCGATCTCGAACGCGTCGTCCTCGCCGACGACGATCTCGTCGAGCGTCCCCGCCACGGACGCTCGCACGTCGACGCTCACCTTCTCGACTTGAATCTCGCAGAGCGTGTCGCCCGCCTCGACCGACCGGCCTTCGCGGGCGAACCAGTCGACGAGGATCCCCTCGGTCTCGTCGACGTCGTCCTCCCAGTCGCCGGTCGCGCGGATCGCGACCCGCATCCCCGAGCCGCCGTCGGTCGCGCCCCGTCGGCCGCTCATTGTTCGGACGCGACCGCCCGGACGCGCGCTTCGATGTCGTCGGCGTCCGGGATCACCTCGTTCTCCATCGGCCGGGCGTACGGGATCGGCACGTCGGGGACGGCGACCCGCTCGACGGCCTCGAGCGCGCCGAGGTCGCGGTCGGCGACGCTCGCGACGATCTCTCCGGTGACGCCGAAGGACCGGTAGTCCTCGTCGACGACGACGAGCCGCCCGGTCTTCCGGACCGATTCGAGGACCGTGTCGGTGTCGAGCGGGACCAGCGTGCGGAGGTCGATTACCTCGACGTCGATCCCCTCCGCCGCGAGCGACTTCGCCGCGTCGAGGGCGCGGTGGACGTGGAGCCCGAGCGTGACCACCGTGACGTCGGCGCCCTCGCGCTTGACGTCCGCCGACCCGAACGGAATCGTGTAGTCGGTCTCCGGGACCGGGGTCTTCGGGCCGTCGGGCGCCGGCATCCAGCCGATCCCCATCAGCCGCTTGTGGAACAGGTACATCACCGGGTCGTCGTCGCGGATCGCGTTGTGCATC
>Ga0207714_1000912_pt1 | contig 19876 bp, 20 predicted proteins | sample PonA232FremontCA_2_FD_187270 | JGI IMG/M metagenome (GOLD analysis project Ga0207714, IMG submission 187270) | Marine sediment microbial community from Fremont, CA, USA - Pond A23 Sediment 2 (SPAdes) | ecosystem: Environmental > Aquatic > Marine > Unclassified | place: USA: Fremont, California...
CCCGCCACGGCGGCGGCGCCCCGGAGCGGATACTGCTGGCCGGCATCGCGATCAAGGCGCTCTACGACGGCCTGATCGGGCTCGTCGCGGCGAGCGGCAGTCCCCTCTGGCTGCGACTGCTGAGCTGGGTATCCGGTTCCACCTACGGCGTGGACTGGCCGCTGGTGATCGGCGCGGGCGTAGTTGTCGTGCTGCTCGCGCCGACCGTGCTGGCGCTCCACCGCTGGCTCGAACTGCTCGGGCTGGGCGCGGAAGCGGCCGCTGCGCGCGGCGTGCGGGTGAACATGGCGCATCTTGTCCTGCTGACGCTGGCGGCGCTGGCAACGGCGGTCGCCACACTGCTGGTCGGTCCGCTCAGCTTCGTCGGCCTGATGGCGCCACACATGGCCCGCATGCTGGGACTGCGGCGGGCGCGCACGCAGCTCGTCGGCGCGGCCGGTATCGGCGTACTCGTGATGGTCCTGGCGGACTGGGTCGGCCGCACGCTGCTGGTCCCGCACGAATGGCCGGCCGGACTCGCGGCGGCTTTTATCGGCGGCCTCTACTTCATGTGGCTGCTGCGGCGCTCATGAAACGTCGTTGGACGCCCGCCCACACTCCGGGATCGGGCAATCGCCGCAATAACCGAATCCGCCCAGGCGATAGCGCAGGCAGCACACACGCCGCGGCGGTCTTCCGGTAGCGGGGACGCAGTCGGCACCCGTATAGAGCGGATTGGTACGGCCATCCGCCAGGCGTTGCCGCCCCAGCAGCGCATAGCCCGGCGCCAGTGTTCGGGCATCGGCAATGGCCCCGAGCTCACCGAGCATCCAGCCGAGCACATTGGCCACGTTGCTCCAGGGTACCCGCGGCGCGGTCGCGGTGACTTCGGCAATCGTGGCCAAAAGCGGGCGCGCATGTCCGTCCGCGAGCGTATCGAGCAGTGCGGCGGGATCGCCTGAGCGGTTACCCGGCGCGACGCGCAGGCCGATCGGACAGCCGTCGTCGTCCACCAGCAGCGCCGTCTCCGGCGCGTCGAGACGCGGCGCGACACCCCGCAGGAGAATACCGGTCACCAGCGGCGGCCAGACCGTCACGGCATACCACTGTGCCCAGAGCGACCCGAGTCCGCGGCGATCCTCGCCCGGCATGCTGCGGCAGTATCGTTCAAACCTGGAGACGAGTGCCTGACCGGCGTCGGGGCCGATCAGGGGAACGGCATCAGCGGCGCCCGCCCGGTGGACGATGCGGTCGGTACAGAAGGGCCAGCGTTCCCGCAGTAACGCGTTCAGTTCGTCGGGCAGAGCGGCGCTCGGGGTTCGATCGAACGGCGGCCCCTTCTGCACCTCGTGCGGCATCGTCGTTCAGGCGACGTAGCTGATGGGCATGGCGTGCTCAGGTGTGTGCACGACGCCCATCGGCACCCCGTAGATGCGCTCGAGCATCGCCGGCTGGACGACCTCCCCCGGCGTGCCGGTCACGACCCGCCGACCGCTATGCAGGGCCACGAGTTCATCGCAGAAACGGGCGGCGATGTTGACGTCATGGAGGACCGCGACGACCGTTAGCCCGCGTTCGTGGCACAGGTGCCGGATCCGCTCCATGACATCCATCTGGTGGGCCACGTCCAGTGCCGAGATCGGCTCGTCGAGCAGCATGCAGCGGCTGTCCTGGGCGACCAGCATGGCCAGCCAGGCGCGTTGGCGCTCGCCGCCTGAAAGCGTATCCACCAGCCGGTCCGCGAGGTCTTCCATCTCCGTCAGCCGCAACGCCTCCTCGACGCTGGCGCGATCCCCGGGCGTGAAACGGCCGATGGCACCGTGCCACGGATAACGCCCGAGCGCCGCCAGTTCCCGGACCGTCAGCCCGGTCGCTTCCGGCGGCTGCTGAGCCATGTAGCCGATCCGCCGCGCCAACTCGCGCTGCGACCAGTCCGCGAGCGCTACATCGTCGAAGGTGATGCGACCGGTCGTGGGCGTCTGCTGGCGTGCCAGCAGTTTCAGCAGCGTGGTCTTGCCGGAGCCGTTGTGGCCGATCAGGCCATAGAGCCGACTTGGCCGTAACCGGAGATCGATCTGCTCCAGCAGGGTCTGTTCCAGGACGCGGAACCCCACCCCCGACACCTCGAAGCCCGCCTCGTCACCACCGTTCTGCATGCCGATATTCCCCGGCCTATCGAGGCCGCGATTGTTGCCAAAACGATCCTGGCGGTAAAAACCGACGCTGGAACCGTGTTTCACCCGGTTTCCGGGTGAAATACGGTTCGGCAAACATCGGCCAGCACCTTTACCAATCGAGCGTGTAACTGACCCCGACCCGGCGGCCCGGCCCCTTGGCGTAGGCAGACGCGGTGTTGAACGCCTGATTGACGGCGGGGAAGTAATCCTCATTGAACAGGTTACTGATGGATATCCGCGCGGTACCCGGACCCAGCTCGTAGCTGCTCGTGAAGTCGACCAGCTCGTAGCTGTCGACTTCGCCGCCACCGAACTGGTCGGTATCGGGATCACGGTGGCCGACGGCCAGTACCTGTAGGCGATTCTGCCAGCCTGCGAGCGGGCTGTACTCGACATACCCCGTGAACTTCTCCGGTGAAATCCGCGTGTTGGGCAAATCCTGGGTGACCCCTGCGTCGTTCTCGCTCTCGCCCTCCGCGTAGGTCAGTGTACCGCCGATGGTCGTCCTCCGGGTCAACGTGTAGTCCAGTGCCGCCTCGATGCCGTAGACCTCCTCGCTGAACTTCTGGATCTGCAGATCCTGATTGAAGGTCGCACCGTTATCCGACTCGCTGTAAAAGCCGATCAGGGAGCCGCTCAGTCCGCCTTGGAAGAAACGCACACCGAGTTCGTAGTTATCGACTTTTTCGGCGTCCGATTCGAATTCACCGGCACTGAAGGTCTCCCCGCCGGCAAACGGGCCGGCATCCCGAATCACACGACCGAGATCCGAGATGGAAAACCCTTCGGAATAGCTGGTGAAGAGTTCCGTCGAATCGGTCAGATAGAGCACACCGCTGAGATTGAACAGTGTCTCGCTGAAATCGAGCGTATCGCCAGTGACGGTATTGCCTCGATTGTTCGATTCGACCGTATCGGTATCGACCGAGATATCCTCGTACCGCAGCCCGCCGCGCACGAGACCGACATCCCCGACCGGCACCTCGAGGTCGGCAAAGGCCGCGAACGCATCCTGGTCCATGTCGGGCACACCGGAGGTCGCGTTGGGTCCGAAGCGGTTGGCCTCGGTCTCATCCCCGAGATAATCCGCGCCCCAGATCAGGGTGGCACCCTGTTCCCGCAGCGTTATCGGCGTGTTCACGGTTACGCGCGATCCGAATTTCTCCGATTCGATCTCGCCCTGAAGGAAACCCGAGAAACGGGGAAAGACAACCGACTGATCGCCAAAGTACGTATTCCACCGAACCTGGCTGCCACCGAGATCACGGTGCAACCAGGTGAGATTGCCGGTCGTGTTCTCGGTTCCGGCGTCGACCACGGGCGTACTCCCCGGAAGCGCATCTTCGACCCGTATGGCCGGTGTCCGGCGGCTGTTCGGTAAGGGGTCCTCGCTGAGCGTAGACCCCACGGTAGGCTGATCCGGGTTGTCGCGGTCGGGGAAAAAGGCACCGTAGATATAATCGCTGTCCTGCTCATTGTCGAGATGATTGAGCATCACCTCTATCCGCTGGTTGCCACCATCGAAGTCGTAACCCGTCTTGCCGAGCAGGCTGAACTCATCCGTATCGGAGAGTCCTCCCTGCGAACCGAGCGGATTCGGCGGTATCCGGCGGCCCTCGGAATCGAAGCGGCCGTTGCGCTCTACGTATGACCCCGACAGGAGATAATCCCAGTCGCCCCGGGTCCCGGATACCCGGTGTTCCGTTTCGTAGACCCCGGAATCATCCGTTTCCTCCGTTGAAACACTGGCCCCGGCCTGGGAATAACCGGCAACAGGCTGATCCGAGGGTTCTTTCGTGATGATATTCACGAGCCCGCCGGCAGCGCCGAAGCCATACACCGCGGTACCGCCGCGAACGACCTCGATGCGCTCTATGGATGATGGCGCAATCGTGTTCAGGTCGCGCGATGCGTCTCGCAGCGGTGTTGACTGCGGTATGCCGTCGATCAGGACCAGGAACTTGCGTCCACGCATCGTTTGACCGAAGTTGCTGGCCGCCTCGGTACTCGGTCCCATGCCTGGTACCGTTTTCGACAGAATCGTACTGAGGTTGCGATCGAGGCTTGCCTGCTCCTCGATCTCCTGCTCGTCCACTACGGTCACGGAGCGAGAGAGTTCCGCCACCGGTTTCTCCGTGCGGGTGGCGGACACGACAACGGGCTCGAGATCGTCGGCCCCTTCGTCGCCGTTGTCGGCCTGCAGCGGCCCGGTTGTAAGCAGGGTGACGCCCATCAGACCAAGCACCCGGCGGACGGCGGTGGCCTGAGCGGATCGACGGAATCGCATGTTGTTCTCCCCCAATTCGATTCTTCGCGGACTGTCGCCAGCCGACCACAGCTGGTTAACCATCTTTAATCGCGATACGAATTATTCGTATTACGAAATGCAGTGTCAACCGACACCTGGCCGAAGTGACCGAGCCGGACCGTAGGATCGTTGCTACCCTTCAGGCCGGGCACCCGGGATCAGGGGGGGGTCGCGACATGCACGAGACCAGGCGCGTTATTGCCGTCGGTATCGGAGCCGTCGTGCTGGCGCTCGCGGCATACAACGTGGGCCGGGCGCATCTGCACGATGCGCAGGTCCTCGCGCGCCGCCACGGGCTCAGCCCGTGGCGCTGGCGGGATATCAAGCAGATGCTGCCCGTGCTTGCCGAGCCGAAGTACTACCGGACACTGAAGTACGGATACGCCCGCGGTCACGAACCGGTCCGCTACGTCCAGCGGATCCGCGAATACCATCATGTACTCGCCAACGAACTCATCGACGAGCCCGTGACGGCCATCCCCCATCAGGCCGCGTTCACACCCCCTGATCCCCTGGGACACGGGATGCGTTTGCCGTAGCATGGCGGGGGTATCAGCGGAACCCGACGGAGACCGCCGCATGAGCGGAACCCTGCAACTGCGCCTCGAGGAGGTCCACGAACTCGCCCGCAGTGCCTGCGAGGCCAACGGCTGCTCGGGTGAACAGGCGCGCGCGATCGCGGACACGATCACCGCGGCCGAACGGGATCAATGCCATTCGCATGGCCTGTTCCGCGTCCCCTTCTTCGTCCGCGCGATGCGCGAGAGCGGCGTTGCCCCGCGGGCGGAACCCCGCCTGGAGGAACTGGCCCCCGCCATCCTGCGCGTCGACGGCGGTCTGGGGTTCGCGCCGCTGGCGCTGGAGACGGGCTGCAACGCCTTGATCGAGCGGGCCCGGGAACAGGGCATCGCCGCCCTGTGCCTGAACAACGTGTTCCATATCTCCGCGCTCTGGCCGGAAGTCGAGCGGCTGGCGGATGCGGGCCTGGTGGGGTTCGCGTTCACCGGTGCGATCGATTACGTGGCCCCCGCGGGTGGCGACAAGCCGCTCTACGGCACCAATCCGATGGCGTTCGCATGGCCGCGCAACGACCAGCCACCGATCGTGTTCGACCAGGCCTCGGCCGCGAGCGCGCGCGGGGAGATCCAGGTCCATCTGCGCGAGGGCAAACCGATCCCCGAGGGCTGGGCCGTGGGCCCGGACGGTCAGCCGACCACCGACCCGGAAACCGCCCTCGCCGGCGCGCAATTGCCGTTCGGTGGCCACAAGGGCGCTTCCATCGCACTGATGGTCGAACTGCTTGCCGGGGCGCTGATCGGCGATCTGTTCAGTTACGAGGCGGGCGAGCACGACCGCGCCGGCGTGGGCGCCCCGCGCGGCGGCGAATTCCTGCTCGCGATCGATCCCGCGCGCTGCGTCGCGGACGGCAACCGTGAAGCCCAGATCGAACACGCGGAGCGCCTCTTCCGCCGCATCCTCGAACAGGACGGTACCCGCCTGCCCGGCCAGCGTCGTTTCGAGGCGCGCGCTCGGGCGGCGGCCGAGGGGGTCACGGTACCCCGATCACTGCATGATCAGATCCAGGCCTTCATCGCGGGTACGGCCTGATCCGCGCCAGGCGGTTCGGCCACTGCGCGCATGAACGACAAGGCCCCGGATGACGAGCGCTTCGAGCTGGCCTGGGGCGCCTGGCGGCAGTTCTTCGCCCTGCGCCTCGACCACCCCGCACCGACCCAGCCGGAGATCGACGGCCGCCTGATCCGCTATCGGCGTGCGCACGAGGCGCTGAGCCTCGCGCGCTTCGGTGCCGCGCTGGCACTGGCGGCGGGTATCGCCCAGGCGCTGTCCATCACGGCCGGGTCGGTACCGCGCATCACCACCGCCTCCGAGGTGCTGGTCCTGGCGTTCAGCGGCCTGCTGCTGGTCGCACTCGCCCATCTCGCGTTCCAGCATGCGCGGGCCGCGCTGGAGCACCGGACACTGGCGCAGCGGATCGATGTTGAGCCGCTGGAGACGCAACGACTGGAGACCCTGTTCGCCGACGTCCGCGATCCCGACGTACGCGAGTACGTCCAGGACGTACTCGCGCAGGGCCGAGCGCTACGCAAGGCGGAGGCGGCGGTGGCACTGGACCGCGGGCGTGGTGCACGCGGGCTCGACGACGACTCGCGCGCGGCGTTCAGCCACGAGGTCCGCAACCGGCGCGGCGTACGCGGACGCGAGATCGCGATCGCCGCCGCGTGCCTGCTGGTCGCCCTCGCTGCCCGGACGCCGGACATCGACGGTGCCACGTTTCTGCCGGGCATGTTCCTGCTCGGTGCGGCGACACTGATCGACCTGCCGCGAACGGTCATCCAGCTCGCGGTCGATCCCTGGCAACTGGCCGGCGGGGGGCCCGCCTGTCGCCGGCTGCGCCTGCAGCTCCTCACGGATCTGCTGCCCCAGCTGGCCGTATTCCTCGTGGTGGTCGTGACCGCGACCGCGCTCGGCGCACCGGCGGCCTGACCGCAACAGTGGTTATGGACCCGCGGTAAGCGCGCGATCGTGATACCGTCGCCGCGCCGGCCGCGCGAGACCGCCCCATGACGCATGGCCCGCCCGTGGACACCACCGCTCGGGGAGCGATCCCGCATGCAGGCCAGGCATCTCGTCGCGATCCTGTTCATCATGGCCCTGTTCGGCAGTGCCTATCCCATCGGCAAGCTCGGGGTCGGCCATTTCCCGCCTTTCGAATTCGCCGCCCTGCGCAGCGCCGTGCTCACGCTGGCGCTGTTGCCGTTGTGGCGCTTTGCCTTCCCGCCGCCGGGCCAGGGCTGGGCGCTGGCCGGCTTCTGTGCCTCCATGGGCGTTGGGGTCTACGCCACCATGTACACGGCACTGGGGATGGCCGATACGGTCTCCCCCATCGTCATCGGCACGCAGCTCAGCATCCCGTTCGCGGTCCTGCTCGGACGGCTTTTCCTGGGAGAACGGGTGCGGCCGCTGACCTGGGGGGCCATCGTGGCCGCGTTCGCCGGCGTCCTCGTCATCGCCCTCGAACCGGCGCTCGCGCAGGATCTGCCGGCGCTCGGGGTAATCGCGGCGAGCGCCTTCTGCTATGCAGTCGCCACGCTGTTCGCGCGTTCACTGCGCGACGTATCGCCATTCGTAATGAATGGCTGGATGGCCGCGAGCGCGGTCCTTCCGCTGGCACTGCTGTCGCTCGCCCTGGAGAGCGATCAGTGGCACGCGATCCACAACGCCGGTCCGGTCGCCTGGGGCGTCGTACTGCACTCCGCCCTCGCGGTATCGCTGCTCGCGCATGTGGGCATGTTTTCCCTGTACCGGCATTACCCCGTCGCGCACGTCATCCCGTACTACGTGCTGATGCCGGTGTTCGGCATCGCCTTTACGCTGCTGCTGTTCGCCGAGGAGCCGACGGCCCGCACGCTGGTCGGTGGCGCGATCGTGATCCTCGCGACCTGGGTCGTGAACCGTTCGACGGCCGGCAGTGGACGCAAAACGCCGGTCGGCGCGCAGCCTGCGGCGGAGCTCCCGGAGCCACCACCCGACAGCGCCCCGCCACGGACGGAATCACGGAGCCGCTGATACGGTCCATCCCCGAGCACGGCGAGCGGGACTGTCGGGTCGTGCGGTGACCGGATGCTACAATCGGGCGACACATTCCCATACAGAGCCCGAAGATGAGCGAAAGCGAACAGGAACTCCAGTTGTCGGTCGAGATGGTCCGCGATATCCAGGAGCGGATACAGCAGGATGACCCGCGCGCTTCCGACAGCGGTGTCTGCGCGCAGTACCTGGCAGCCGTAACCGGTTTCATGCTTGGTCAGCTGAACGCGGATACGGACAAGAAAAAGGAATTCCTGCAGCAACTGCAGGAATTCGCCGCCGGCGTGGTCGACGATGTCGAATCGCAGCAGGAGATGCAGTCCGCACAGCCCGGCGGGGGCGCCCAGCCCCAGGCGGGGGGCGAAGAGCGCACCTCCGGCATCTGGACGCCGGACCAGCGCTGATTCACGCGCCGGGACCGGGATCCGCCGGTCCCGGCAGTGATCGTGGATCGTTCAGGCCTGCGGCAAGAGCGAAGGGCGAAGGAGTATACGCCGCAGGCGAACGCGCGCATCCGCCGCACCGCATCAGCCTGCTGGTTCCGACACGTAGGCCGGTTTTCCCCGGCGCCAACCGCATTTCAAGTGTGCGCCGGCATTGGCCTCCGGGGAATGCCGGCATTGCGCTTTGACACGCCCGTGCCGGCATCCATCGCCGCGGAGCGCGCAAAACCGGCCTACGGCCCAAGGTGCCATGACCGCGGCTCAGTGGCCCTCGGGCGACGGTGTTACGCGCATGACCTCCGCCATAGTCGTTTCCCCCGCGGCCACCTTGCGCGCGCCGGCCAGGCGCAGCGGGCGCATCTGCTCGCGCAGGGCCTGACGCCGGATTTCCGACGTGTCGCATTCGGGGCCGATCAGATTGCGCACGGCCGGCGACATCCGCAGCAGTTCATAGAGCCCCGTGCGGCCAAGGAAGCCGGTATTCCGGCATTCCAGGCAACCGACCGGTCGATTGATACGTTCCGGGACCTTCGACGTAAACGGCTGCACCATCCGATTCCATTCCTCGGCGTCCGGCTCCGCCGGTTCCCGGCAATAGGGGCAGAGCGTGCGCACGAGCCGCTGTGCCATCACGCCGAGCAGCGTACCGCTGATCAGATAAGGTGGCGTGCCGAGTTCGACCAGACGCGTCAGTGCCGAGGGTGCGTCGTTGGTATGCAGCGTCGACAGGACCAGGTGACCGGTGAGCGCGGCCTGGGCCGCCATCTCGGCCGTTTCCCGGTCGCGGATCTCGCCGACCATGATGATGTCGGGGTCCTGACGCAGCAGCGTGCGGACGCCGCTGGCGAAGTCGACACCGATCCCGTGCTGCACCTGCATCTGGTTGAAGCTCGATTCGACCAGCTCGATCGGGTCCTCGATCGTGGACACGTTGACGTCTGCGGTCGCCAGTTGCTTCAGGCTCGAGTAGAGCGTGGTCGTCTTGCCCGAGCCGGTCGGGCCGGTAACGAGCACGATCCCATACGATTGATGGATCATCTCCTGCCAAACCGCACCATCCTGACGGGACAGGCCAAGGGCGTGCATGTCCTGCACGAGCACATCCGGATTGAATATCCGCAGCACCAGTTTCTCGCCAAACGCCGTGGGCATCGTCGATAACCGCAGTTCGATCTCTCGCCCCTCGGGCGTACGGGTCTTGATGCGGCCGTCCTGCGGGCGGCGCTTCTCGGCGACGTCCATGCGGCCGAGGATCTTGATGCGGCTGGCCACCGCAGCCATCAGCGGGGCCGGGATCTCGTAGACGTAATGCAGCACGCCATCGATGCGGAAGCGCACCGAGCACTGCTCGCGGCGCGGCTCGATATGGATATCACTGGCGCGCTGATCGAAGGCGTACTGCAGCAGCCAGTCGACGATGCTGACGATGTGCTGATCGTCCGCGTCCAGCTGGCCCTTGCGGCCGAGTTCGGTAAGCTGCTCCAGGTTCTGGACCGATGCCCCGACCGGGCGATCGCCCTGCTCGCGGCTCGCACCGACGACCGAGCGCGAGAGCGTGTAGAACTCGAGCAGATACCGTTCGATGTCCCGGGGATTCGCGATCACGCGGCGGATCGAACATTTCAGGATCGATTCGAGTTCTCTTTCCCACTCGCGCTCGTACGGTTCGGCCGTGGCGATGGTGACCTCATCATCGCCGACTTCCAGCGCCAGGATGTTGAACCGCTTCGCATAGGCGTAGGACATCACGCCGGTGATGCGGCTGACATCGACCCGCAGCGGATCGATCCGCACGAATGGCAGTTCCGCGCGCGCGGCGACCCACTCCGTCAGCCATTCCAGCGTCAGTCTGCGTTCCGGGCGGGCCGCATCGGGCCAGTCGCGATCGGCGACGATCTCGATCGCGTGGCGTCCCTTGAGGTCCCGATCACTGTACAGACCGCCCAGCAGACGACGATTGTCATCGGTGAGATGGCCTTCGGCGACGAGATCGGTGATCACGCGATCCAGGCTCAGGCGGCCCTGACCACGCTCCCTTCGTCTCGATTCAGCCATGGATCAGTACGCTCCATTCCGAGACCATCCGCACGATCCCGGGGGGCGGCGCCATCGCGCCTGGTGCATCCGTTGCGCAGTGCGCAGGATACATGGCGGCGTGAGACGGGCATCGCGATCGGCCCGGCCATACACATTCGGAGCGAACGGTGATCAGCGCACCTCGAATTTCGCCGGGGCGTCACCGGGATCAGCCTCGGAACCCTCGACGTGATCGACGCGGGCGGAGGCTGGCCCACGGTCGAGCCAGTCGCGGAAGGCATCGACGGCGTCCCCTTCACCGGCCGCCAGTACCTCGACACGCCCATCCGCCAGGTTGCGCGCCCAGCCGGTCACGCCAAGCTCCCGCGCCCGCTCATTTGCCGACGCCCGGAAGAAAACCCCCTGGACGTACCCGCTCACAAGACAGTGAATCGCGCGTTTCATGAGTCACTCCGGAACCACCTGTACCGATCATTGCCGATCAGCGCCTCAGGACCCGCCGATACCGCGACCGATCCGGACGGCATCGAGTATAGCGCCCTGCAGGCACGCAAAAAAAAGCCCCGCGCGATGCGCGGGGCTTTTTGATTCCAATGGAACAGGCGCCTGGCCCGTAACCATCAGTTGTCGCTGAGGTACTCCAGGTCCGACCCTTCGGTCACACCGAGTTCCCACTCGCCGCGGTTCCTCGCGTGATCGATGGCCCGGTCGACCTCGGACGAACTCGGCTCCGCCTTGATCATGAACTCCTGATCGGGATAGATGAGATCGGCGTCCTTGATCTTGTCCTCGTTCGCCTTGTAGATCAGCGGCCACTGGTAGGGATCGTCATAACCCACCGAACTGCCCGAGATACCCCACAGCGTGTCGCCGCGCTCGACGGTGTAGCTGCGGTGCTCCGGCTCGTCCTGCTCTTCTTCGGCCGCCTGCTGCTCTTCCTGCTGACGCCGGTAGGCCTCGATCGACTCGTCCGCCATCATCTGCGCCTCGTTGGCGAGACGGATGGCCCTGTCGTCGTCGCATTCGGCACCGGCCATTTCGGCCTGATTGATGATCTTGCGGGCCCCACGCCAATCCGCCCCCATCGCGCGGGCATCGGCGTTGACCGACTTGGCTTCATCGATGGAAGCCTGCACATCGGGACTGATGCCTTCACAGGTGTCGGCCTCCTGCTCGGGCGAGGTCGCGCAGCCGACCGCGACGCCGAGCACGAGAGCGGCTACGCTCAGGCGCTTGGTATAGGCGGAAATCTTCATGATCCGGTTGCCTCCAGGCACAGGGAAAAAGTTCTGTAGAACGCTGCTCGGTTGATTGTTCTCAAGGCGTCAACGGGCGAGCCCTGATTGTACGAGGCGTTGCGATGAAGCTATCACCCCCCGTGAGACCGGTCAAGCTGACGCAGCGGTGGTGTGGACTGCTTTTCACCGCGATTGCGAACCGGTTCTCACCGCGGTCCCGGGCCATCCCGTCTCAATCGTCGGTACCGGACTGCTCGCGTGCCTCGATCGCCAGGCTTTTGGCGCGTTCAGCCGTGTCGCGGGCGCCACCGTAGTCGCCCGCGTGGAGCCGTTCTTCGGCCGTGCCCAGCAGTTCGCGCGCACGCCGCAGTTGCGCGTCGCCGGCATCGCCCTCGGCAACGACGGCCTCCGCCGATTCGATGGCCTGGCGGGCATCGCTCATTTGCTGATAGGGCACGGCGGCGCAGCCGCCAGCCAGGAGTATCACAACGCCCACGAGCAGGGTGATGATGTCTTTTCGCGTGCGTCGGGAATCGATTATGCTCATGCTGGCTGTACTGCCGGACGGTGGCCGGAAGCTAGCACCACCCCGGGGGACCGTCAAGCTGGAACAGCTCGGCGCGACGCCGGATGCACACGCCGACACCGGGCCAAGCGTCCGCTCACTCACTGCATTCCGCGACCACGGACCGCACCCATGACCGAAATCCTTGTCCTGTATTACAGCGCGACCGGAGGCGTTGCCGATATGGCAGCCCAGGTTGCGCGCGGCATTCAGTCCGTCGACGGCATGCAGGCCCGCGTGCGGACGGTACCCGCGGTATCGCCGGAAACGGAGCGGGTGGCCGACGAAATCCCCGCCGATGGTCCGCCCTATGCGAGCGAGCAGGATCTGTTCGAGTGCGCCGGCCTGGCGCTCGGCTCGCCGACGCACTTCGGCAACATGGCGTCACCACTGAAGCACTTCTGGGATCACTCGACGAGCACCTGGTTCAGCGGCGAACTGGCCGGCAAACCCGCCTGTGTATTCACGGCGTCATCCAGCCCACACGGTGGCCAGGAGACCACGCTGCTGTCGATGATGCTGCCACTGATGCACCACGGCATGATGGTCCTCGGGCTGCCCTACACCGAGAGCGCGCTGATGGAGACCGATGGCGGCGGCACGCCCTACGGCGCCAGTCGGGTTACAGGCTTCGACGGCGCGCGCGCGTTCGCCGCCAGCGAGAAGACCCTGTGCCGTGCGCTCGGTCAACGCCTGGCCGAAGTCACGGCCCGTCTCGCGAACCAACCGGTTTGAGCGCGCTCACGCTGACATACCGTGGCGCCACGCTGGCGGCCTACTTCGGCCTGCTGGCGCTGCTGCTGAACTGGTTCACCTGGCTGGCCCCGCCCGAGCGGGCGCCGATCGCCCTGGCCCTGATCCTGACGACCGTACCGCTGCTGTTCCCGCTGCGGGGTCTGCTGCACGGGCGCCTGTACACCCACGCCTGGACCAGCTTCCTCGCACTGCCCTACTTCATCCTCGGCGTCGATGCCGTCGCGGCCGGGACCGAGCCGATCTGGCTCGGCTGGCTGGTGGTCGTGACCAGCACGGTCCTGTTCGCCGCGACGGTTGGTTATACCCGCTGCCGCGGGCGCGAACTGCGGCAGGCGGGAGAATAACCGCGCCCGGAAATCGCTGTAGTGTTCGTAGGCCGGCTTGTGCCGAGAGCAACAGCCGGCGTTGGCATCGGGATCCACCGACATCGGCTGACGTGGTCCCGCCGGCTGGGTCCCTTTGGTCGCAAGCCGACATACGCGCTGCGGCTAGCCAGGGGAGTGCCCCGTTGGAGGCGCGACCGTATTACGGGTAAGTATCGCTGCAGAGCCGGCATTGTTTCCCGGATTCCGCCTTCGGCTGCATCCGGTCTACGGCCTGACGCCGCCGTTGACACGCGGTATACGTTCAACGCCCTCGCGCGAGCACCTCCTTCACGAAGGGCACCGTCAAGCGCCGGCCGCTGGCGAGGGACGCGCGATCGAGGGTATCAAGGCGCTGGAGCTGCCCGGCGAGGTCCCGCGGGAAGTGACGCAACAGGTACTCGGCCACGGCATCGGGCAGTTCCAGTCCGAGCTCCCGCGCCCGCGCCATCAGGGCCTCGCGCTTGTCCGCTTCTTCGAGTGGCGTGAGCTGGAGCACCGGTCCCCAGGTCAGGCGCGACGCAAGGTCCGGCAGCGCGGGTAACAGTTCGGCCGGGACGGTACGGGCCGCGAACAGCAGCCGCGTACCGCTCGCGCGTGCGGCATTGATCAGGCCGAACAGGCCACGTTCCCAGGCGGCGTCCCCGACCACCGCATCGACTGCGTCCAGCGCGATCAGGTCCAGCGCCTCGAGGCCCTCCAGGATACCGGCGTCCGCACCGGCCTCGCCGTCCAGCGGGAGCCACGCGCAGCGCGCGCCCGCAGTGCCCGCACGCCGACAGATCGCCTGCAGCAGATGGCTCTTGCCGAGGCCGGTCTCCGACGCGAGGAACGCCTGCCGCTCACCGCTGCCGTCCGCCATAGCCCGCAGCACCTCGACCGCGAACCGGTTGGGGCCGACGAAGTACGCCTCGAAGGTGGCACCAGGGGCCAGCGAGATGCCGAGTGGCATCTGCGGGCCGAACGGGTCCGCATGGGTGACCATGGACGCGTTTCAGTCCGTCAGGCGGAAGACGATCTGCGTGCGGGAGGCATCATCTTCCCCATCCTCCCCGTCCGCGCCCTTTTCGTCGGCCGAGTCGCCCGCGTCGTCGGCACCGCCCGCAGCGTCCTCGCCGGTCGTCCACGACTCCGCACCGCCATCGTTGCGATCCCCGGGTTTTCGTCGCTCCATCTTCTCCAACACAACGCCCAGTGCGACGGCGCGCTCAAACTCGCCGACATCACCGCGGACCTCCAGATCGAACACCAGTGCCTCCGGCAGGATCTCGCGCAGCGCGGACGAACGGATGCGCACGAGACCCTCGATGTACTCCTTCACCCGGGCGTAATCGTCCAGCGAAGAAACATCTTCAATACGGATGCTCAGCCGGGTCCGTTCACCGCTCTCGCCCGCGAGCATCGCGGCGAGCCGATCGGTCGCGCCATTGACCCCGGTGGCCACGGCCGCACCGGCCCCGTCGCCGGTATCGCCCCACGCGCGACGCTCGCCCGCACCGATGAGGGTCCAGTCGGCGCGCCATTCGCCGCCGCCGCGCCGCAGATGCCCCACCAGCAGGATATCGCCGCGGTAGCGTTCCGATGCCGACTCCAGCGTGTCCAGGAAGCCGCCGCTGATATCCACGTAATCGACCTTCTCGCGATCGCGCGTATCCATCAGCGGCAGCAGCACCGGCAATGCGCGCCGGTCGGCGGCTTCCATCAGGGCCTCGTAGGCCCCTGAATCATCATCCGCTCCGAGTATGCGGCGCTCGCGTCCATCGTCGATCGCGAGCCAGACCAGCACTTCGGGACGCTCCTCACCCCAGACCACGACCTCGAGATCTTCGAGGCGCTGCTTGATCCGCGATCCCGTGTAACCGACGACCAGGCGGAACCGCGGGCCGTCTTCGTCATCCCCATCGGCATCGGCTTGGTCCGCACCGTCGTCGCCATCGCCGTCCTCGATCGGCTCGTAGCTGTAGCGCTGGACGAATCCGTCCGGCTTTTCGAGCAGGCCGTCGATGCCGCCGCGATCGAGGACGGCCGCGCTGCCGGCCATTTTCACGAGCACACGCTCCAGCCCCGTGCGGAAGGCCTTCGTGCGCTCCTTTTCGCTCTTGTCGGCGACCTCGACCGTGGCCGTGTGGAGATCGTCGATAGTGACGGCCTGCGCACCCGCGAAGGGCAGCAGCAGGCCGATGGACAGCAGTAACAGCGAGAGAAACGGGCGCATGGCGACGGGGCGCATATCCGGTAACCGAAACGGCGAGGTACAATACCATTTTTGCCCGCCACTGCAGACGTTGCCAGCGCCCATGACCGATTCCGAATCAGCCCGAGCCCCCCTCACCTACCGCGACGCCGGTGTCGACATCGACGCCGGCGAGCGCCTGGTCGACCGCATCGGCGCCGACGTCGCTGCGACCCGGCGGCCCGAGGTGCTCGGCGGCCTCGGCGGGTTCGGCGGCCTGTTCGCCCTCGACACGAGCCGCTTCCGCGAGCCGGTGCTGGTCGCCGGCACCGATGGGGTCGGCACCAAACTGCGTCTGGCGCGCGACCTCGGTCGCCATGACTCGATCGGAATCGATCTGGTCGCGATGTGCGTCAACGACGTGATCGTCACCGGGGCAGAGCCGCAGTTCTTCCTCGATTACTACGCCACCGGCAAGCTCGACGAAGACGTCGCGGCGACCGTGATCCGCGGCATCGCGGCCGGCTGCAGCGAGGCCGGCTGCGCGCTGATCGGTGGCGAGACGGCCGAGATGCCGGGCATGTACGCCGCCGGCGACTACGACCTCGCCGGTTTCTGCGTCGGCGCGGTCGAGCGTGACCGGATCCTCGACCCGGCGCGGGTCGCGCCGGGCGACTGCATCCTCGGACTCGCCGCCTCGGGGCCCCACTCGAACGGCTATTCGCTGATCCGGCGGGTACTCGAGCGCAGCGGCGCCGATCCGGCGACGTCCTGCGGCGATACCACGCTCGGGGCCGCGCTGATGGCGCCGACACGGATCTATGTCCGCTCGCTGCTGTCCCTGCTCGGCAAACACGATGTCCACGCGCTGGCGCACATTACCGGGGGCGGGCTGATCGAGAACCTGCCACGGGCACTCCCCGCCGGGACTCGGGCCCGTATCGACCCGCACAGCTGGAAGCGCCCGCCGGTGTTCGACTGGCTGCAGGACGCCGGCGATATCGAGGCACGCGAGATGCTGCGCACGTTCAACTGCGGCATCGGCATGTGCGTGGTCGTGCCGGAGGCGGGGCTGGACGCGGCACAGGCAGCGCTCACCGAGGCGGGTGAGACGGTCTGGCGCATCGGCCGCATCGAGGACGCGGACGGCTCCGAGCCCGAGGTGGTCACCGGAGCCGTTTCTTGAAGCGCGGTCTGCCGATCGTCGTGCTGGTTTCCGGGCGCGGGACCAATCTCGAGGCACTGCTCGCGGCGCATGCGCGCGGCGACCTCCCGGTCGAATTTCGTGCCGTGATCAGCAACCGGCCCGGCGTCGCTGCGCTCGACCGCGCGGCCGCGCACGGCGTGACCGCCGAAGTCATCGATCACAAGGCCTACGGGGACCGGGCGGCCTTCGACGCCGCGCTGGCCGAGGCCATCGATCGCCACGCCCCGGCCCTGATCGTGCTGGCGGGCTTCATGCGTATCCTCACCGACGCTTTCATCGAGCGCTACCGCGACCGCATGCTCAACATCCACCCGTCGCTGCTGCCCGACTTGCGCGGCCTGCACACCCACCGCCGGGCCCTGGAGGCCGGTGTCGAGCGCCATGGTGCGACCGTGCATTTCGTCACCCCCGAGCTCGATGGCGGCCCGGCGGTCCTGCAGGCGACCGTCCCGGTCCATGCGGGAGATACCGAAGAAACGCTCGCCGCGCGCGTGCTCGAGCGTGAGCACCGCATTTTCCCGCTGGCCGTGCGCTGGTTTGCGCAGGGCCGGCTCACGTTCGATGGCGGCACCGCCCACCTCGACGATGCGGCGCTTACGGCCCCGGTTATCGATCCCGGTGACATCGAGGACGAACCGCTGCCGGAGGAATCCAACCATCGTGCCGACTGAAATGCACAACCGTGTGCTCAATCCGTTCCTGCTTTTCACAGGCCTCTGGCTGACCTCGCTGGCGGCGCTGGCCGGCGGCAACGCACTGCCCGACCCGCTGTCGACCTTCCGCGCGGAGTACCGGGTGACCAACGGGTCCATCCGGCTCGGCACCACGGCCATCAGCCTGCAGCCAGACAACGGCGGCTGGCATTATCGCAGCGTGACCGAGGCCACGGGGCTGGCGAGCCTGTTCGTGTCCGGCCAGGCCATCGAATCCACCCGGCTGGAGCCGCATGACGGCCGACTGCGCCCGACGGTCTACGACCACACCGACCCCGACGAAGAGGACAACGTCCGCGTCGAATTCGACTGGGGCGCGCGCACGGCGACGGCCCGGGACGCCGACGGCACGCGCACGCTGGACCTCGAAGCGGAAACGCTCGACGGCTTCTCGGCCACGCTGGCCATGATCCAGGCCGTCGCGCGCGGCGAGGGAGATATCCGGATCGCCACGATCGACGACGATGGCGAGCACGAGACCCTGGTATTCCGGCAGGCGGGCCGCGAATCGATCAGCGCGCCGTTCGGCACCTTTGACACCGTGCGCGTCGACCGGGTGCGCAAGGGCAAGAAACGCGAGACCATCACCTGGCTGGCGCCGGAACTCGATTGGGTCGCGGTGCGTATCGAGCAGCGCAAGGACGGCGACCTCACGGGACGCCTCGAACTCACGAACCTCAAAGGCGAGGCCCCCCGCGCGGACTGAGGCGGGGTCAGGAGCCGGCGACGGTCAGGCGGTCGATCAGGACGGACGGCGTACGGATATTGGCGCGCGTGTCCAGATCGCTGCCTACAGCGACGATGCCGGCGAACATCCGCTCCAGCGTGCCGGCGACGGTGACCTCCTGGACGGGTTGGGCCAGGCGGCCGTTCTCCACCCAGTACCCGGCGGCGCCGCGCGAGTAATCACCGGTCACCATGTTCACGCCCATGCCCATCATCTCGGTGACGACGAGGCCGGTCCCCATCCGTTCGAGCAGCTGAGCGAAATCCTCGGAGCCCGGCTCGAGCGTCAGGTTGTGCACACCGCCCGCATTACCGGTCGTCTCCATGCCGAGCCGCCGCGCGCTGTAACTGTCGAGCACGTAGTCGCGCAACACGCCATCGCTGACCAGCTCGCGTGACGTGGTGGCTACGCCCTCGCGGTCAAAGGCGCAGGAGCCCATCGCGCGCGGCAGATGCGGCTGTTCATGGATCCGTACGAATTCAGGGAACAACTGCTCGCCGCGCCGCCCCGCGAGGAATGTCGCCTCCCGATAGAGCGCGCTGCCGCGCACGGCGCCGACCAGGTGACCGACGAGCGAACGCGCCATCTCCGGCACGAACAGCACCGGGCACTCGGTCGTGGCGATCTGCTCGGCGCCGATCCGCGCGATGGTGCGCTCGGCGGCGCGCCGGCCCACGGCCTCGGGCGATTCGAGATCCTCCGGGGCACGCCCGACCGTGTACCAGAAGTCGCGCTGCATATGATCGCCATGCCCGGCGATCACGGCGCAGTCGATGCTGTGGCGGGTGCCGCGCGTCGTCTGCAGGAAACCATGCGTGTTGCCGTAGGTGGAGACGCCGGCGTGGGCGTTGACACCCGCGCCCTCGGAATTGGTGATGCGCTCATCGGCGCGCGCCGCGTGCTCGCAGGCGAGCGCGCGCTCGATCGCCGCCTCGGCATCAAGGCCCCAGGGGTGGTGCAGATCGAGGTCGGGGATCTCGCGGGCCATACGGTCGGCATCGGCGAGCCCGGCGTACGGATCCTCAGCCGTGAAACGCGCGATCCGGCAGGCGGCGGCGACGGCGTCGCGGACGGCCTCATCACGGAAGTCGCTGGTCGCCGCCGAGCCGGTGCGCTGGCCGATGAACACGGTAATGGCGAGACTGCGATCGCGCTGATACTCGACCGTCTCGACCTCGCCACCGCGCACACTGACGGACAACCCGTCGGCCACACTCGCCCCGGCCTCGGCCGCGGTCGCCCCCTCGGACTTCGCAAGCGCCAGCGCCTGCTCCACCAGCCGCTCAAGCTCACTCGCCTCGGGCAAATCGCCACCGGTGCGGTCGGACTGTACGGGTACGGAACTCATCGTTTCTCCATCAGCGGCCTATGCCGCCGAACCGGATTGAAAATCTGGAACCACGGATGAACACGAATGGCTGCCGCGCGAGGTTCATCGCTCCCGGGAGCTTCGCTGAAGCGTGTTCGGGGTATGGATGGTCTTTTTGAACCACGGATGAACACAGATGGACACAGATAGGAGTCAAAGTCGGGTGATGGCATTGCGTGAGCGTGCGCTGCCAACCCATCAATGGTTTTGACC
>Ga0207714_1000913_pt1 | contig 19847 bp, 11 predicted proteins | sample PonA232FremontCA_2_FD_187270 | JGI IMG/M metagenome (GOLD analysis project Ga0207714, IMG submission 187270) | Marine sediment microbial community from Fremont, CA, USA - Pond A23 Sediment 2 (SPAdes) | ecosystem: Environmental > Aquatic > Marine > Unclassified | place: USA: Fremont, California...
CCCGATCCCCGAGTGGCAATTTTTACCTAAAACGATTGGGGAAACTGTTTCCACAAAATTAGCTTCCATTAATTTTCTCGACCTCATCACCGGCTTCGACCTCAAACCTTCCTTCCACGATCTTGGCCAGGGCAAGGTGATGTCCTACTACTTCAATAACCTTTACTTTGCCATGAACCTTTTCGACCGCCTCCACGGCTTTTGTACCAAGGTAAACCCTGTAATAATCACCTTTTTTTATTCCATCTTTACTGCCCAGGTTGAGCATAACAAAGTCCCCACGACTTGCTTTTTGTTTATCTCCCACTACGTTTTCGACTTTTCCTTGTAACTTGCCCTGCTTCTCGGCAAGTGGAGCACTGATTTCTCCTTTCATCAGAGGAGTCTGGGTGGAAGTAAAGTGTTCATCAACGTAGTTTGATACCTGAGGTCTGAGATAGTCGTATAGTTCATCCGAGGTGATTTGACCGTCATTGTTGCCATCAGCCTCGCCTTTAAGTCCCTTCAGGAGGAAGTGGGTAAACACACCCTGATGGAGTTTGGGGGATTCCCACGATGGCTGATCTTCCTTTGAGGCAGCAAACAGCAATCTGTTTTCAAAGGAGAAATCGTTGAAAACTTCGTTATTAGGTAAAGCTTTCTGGCCCGGTATAGAGGTGCCCTTGGCCGATTTTGTGGCTCCACCGGCATAACAACTATCTATAAAGATGGCAACTTGTCTGGAATCCATTGAGGTGAGCCAGTTGCCGAACTGGTCATCGCTTATTCCGGTTGTGTATAGGTTGGCCCCAGTGGAGGTATCCGTATCGTAGGTTACGAAGTATTCGTCGTAACCATCGTCTTCATCTTCGTTCTTGTCGGGTCCAGGTGCCCCATGACCGCTATAGAAAATAATCACCAGATCGTTTTCGTCTACTTCCATTACAAGTTGGCTCATCTCTCTTTCTATCGCCTGAGTGGTTGCACCTTCGTTAGTTAAAAGAGTGACGTTATCCTTTGAGAATTCTTCGTACTTATCACTTACCAGGAATTGGTAGAAGTCACTGGCGTCCTGTGCGGGGTACTCAAGATCGATAATTGTATCGTGCTCGTAGTTTGTTATACCTACTACTAGGGCGTACTTGTCTTTTATTTTCACCTCTTCTTTTATTTCCTGTTTTCTTTGTACCTTGATCTGCTTTTTGGTGGAGGCGCTGGCACCGTCGCTATCAGAGACGGTTAGTTTGAGGGTGTAAGTACCCGGTTTATAGTAATTGTAATTTACCCTGGATACGGTTTTTTCGAGCCGGCCATCGTTGTTTAGATCCCATCTGTATTCATTTATTGTTCCATCGCGGTCAACGGATTGACTGGCATCGAACGTGATTTCCTGGCCTGTTTTTGGTTCAGTGGGGGAGTAATTAAAGCGTGGAACGGGTTCCTGATTTTTTATCGTAATAGTTCGGGTCGCGATATCTTTTCCACCATTATTGTCAATTACCGTTAACTTTACCTCATAAGTCCCGGATTCGGTAAATTTATGGGTGGGGCTTTTTCCCTTCGTGGCGAACCCATCCCCGAAAGACCACCTGTAGTTTTTAATTTCTCCATCCTTATCTATGGATTCCGAAGCATCAAAGTTAACATCCTGGTTGGAGTGCAGTTTTTTGGGGGAATGCTTGAATTTTGCTACGGGTTTTAGATTTCTGGGCAATAAATATACTTTTATATTGGCGAAGCTACTTTTGCTGGACGAGTTTTCGAGCTGGAAAGCCCACTCGGCAGAATTAGTTTCTACCCCAGGATAGTCATCGAGAATTTTAAAATAATTGCCAGACGGTGTTTCCCCGCCTCCGATTATTGCCTCTTTATTTCCATCTCCATTATTCCCTTTCCCTTTAGTGGTAAAATAACCCCCCAATTTTAGTACTGGTCCCGATAACCAACTGCCGTCAGATTTTTGGTGAATTGTAACTGGCCATGAAACACCCTCAGCTAAAAGCCCCACTGAAGCATCTTCCCAGGTTACAAAAACTTCGCATAAAGTACCATGGCAGGGCTCCGCATTTAGTTTATAAACACCGCTTTCATTGGGGATCTTTGTAAGAGTGCTGGATTCAAATCCTTCCGACAGATCCGCCAAATTGCAAGTCAATATTTGAGGATCGTGGATTTTATTGCTGCTGGATACGTCATTCAATTTGAAAGTCCAGTGTCGGGGGTTCGTTTCTATATTTCTTTCATCATCAAGAAGCGAAAAAGAATTCCCGGTAGGTGATTCTCCTCCCCCAATAACAACTTCCTCATCTGAGTCACCATTGAAGCCGCTCCCTCCCGCCACGCTGTAACCCCCTACAGTCATAGTGGGGCCAGAGTACCAGTGGCCTTCTTCTTGTTGTATAATAGTAGCTGGCCAAGAAAGACCCTCATTTAAGTTTCCAATCCCCGTTCCTTCCCAGGCTACCCAGGTTCTGCAAATTGCGGACTGACAGGAATCTTGTATATCCACTCTGGTTAAACTGTCGTTTTCGCCTAGATTCGTTAGTTTACACCCACCGGATTCAGCTTTTTCCCCTGAAGCCGTACAAACATAGACATTTACGTTCTTAAACTGATCACCACGATTGGAATTATCGACCTCAATAGTCCACTGCTCAGTGCTAGTTTCTACTCCACGGTAATCATCGTAAACCCTGAATGAATTTCCATTCTGAGTCTGACCAGCGGCGAGCACCTTTTCTTCTTTATGATCGCCATTTTTACCCGTCCCCGCAGTAGTTAAGTAATCACCCAATTTGATAGCGGGACCTGCCCTCCATTCTCCATTCTTGTTTTGATGTAAAGTAATCGGCCAGCTTAACCCTGGCTGAAAAGGACCGATACCCGGTCCCTGCCAGGACACGAATACCTTACAAGCTCCTGATTTACACAAATCATGTATCTCAATGGGTTGGCGGAGGGTATTTTCGACGGTTCCAACTCTTTGAAGCGAACAGCTCGATACGGGCAAACCTGCTCTTTTTTCAGCCGAAATTGCTAAATTGACCAAAGTAAAGGTGAGTAAAACAGATAAAGCCAACGAAATGGATAATCTTTCAATGAGTATCAGATAAGTGTTCTTTGGAAACATTTAATTTAAACCATACATAGCGCGATCCCGGGACAGCTCCAGTTATTTTTTCTTTTTTTCAACCACAAAGTCCTCCCTCAGATAGAAGTCGGCTTTTTTGACCCTGCAGATTGAGAGGTGAGGGCCAGAGACACTTGTTACCTCGATCCTGGCGGTAAATTTATCGAATACGACTGTACCCTCCTTGGATTGTTCAGTAAGATGGACTTCAAATACGTCCCCTGGGGTAACTCCGTCCTTGCTTCCTTTGTTGATTAATACGTAGTCATCATTTTTAGCTTTCTTCTTTTTGCCTTGCACGGAAACTATTCTGGTAGTGTATTCTTTGGGGTAGCGAACCAGGTTTTTGTTAACGTTACCTTTTACCAGGGGCTGCTGGGGCGTACCGCGCTTCTTTTCCGGCAGGTTGTTCTCTTCTACAAACTCGCTTACCCGGGATGGGAGGTAATTCTCGAGTTCCTTCCCGGATATGGTGCCGTCCGAGTTCCTGTCAGCTTTGCCTTTTAAGCCTTCCAGCAGGTAGTAGGTAAAGACCCCGTGACCGAGCTTTTGGCTCTCGTAGGAGTCCTGGGTCTGGCGTGAGGCAGCAAACAGGGTTACCTTTGATCCGCCAAATCCGAGGTCGGAGAAAACGTTGTCGACCGAGACACCTTTATTGGTGCCCTTTACCCCTTTCGTCGCCCCTCCAGCGAAACAGCTATCCAAGAAAATCAATACCTCTTTAGCGTCCAGGGAGTTTATTTGATTGCTGAACTGGTCGTCGCTATAGGCGGTAAGGTAGAGATCATTAGAGTTCGTGTCGTAGGTGGCAAAGTACTCGTCGTGAGTATCCGATTCGGAATAGTTCTTTTCGTCACCGTTTTTGTCAGGACCGGAGGCACCGTGGCCGCTATAGTAAATAATTACCTGATCGTCTTTATCGGATCTCGAAACTAACTTGCGGAGGGCCTCATCGAAGTTATCACTGGTGGCTTCTTTGTTTAATAAGGTAATAATATTATCCTCCTTAAAGCCTGCATCCAGCAGAAACTTCTTGAAGGATCTGGCGTCCTTTGCAGGGTATCTTAGATCCCTCAAAGAGAAGTTTTTATATTTTGCAACCCCAACCACCAGAGCATGTCTTTGGTCAATTTCCGCCTGTTCCTCTGGCTGGGTGGTTTCCGAATCTTTTTCTTTCAAGCTAATTTGTCTTGTACTCGATGATTTAGCTCCGTGAGTGTCAATCACGGTGAGTGTTACTGTATATGTTCCTTCGCTTTCGTAGGCATGGGTAATCTCGGGGCCAGATTTGTCGGCAATTCCATTACCAGTTAGGTCCCATATGTATTCTTTAATCTTTTCATCGGGGTCGGAGGACTGGCCGGCATTAAATTTGATCTTTTGACCAAGCGTTGGCTCCTTTGGCGTATAGGTGAAGCTGGAGGTCGGTTTCCTGTTTACTACGGTTATTTTCCTGGTAGCAGAATCCTTTTCACCCCGGTCGTCTACAACTGTTAGCTTGACATCGTAACTACCGGGCTCACTATAAGAGTGGGTCGGATCTTTTACGGAGGAACTGGCACCGTCTCCGAAAGTCCACCTGTATTTGGCTATAGTACCATCCGTATCGGTTGAGTCAGAGTCGAATGTAACCGTTTTGCCCACTTTAGGTGCTTTCGGGGAATGAGTGAAAGAAGAGGTTGGGGGGTTGTTTTTTTCAACCGGTGGGAAAGTGACCTTTCTATCAGTCATGATACCCTTAATGGCGGGGTTTGCATGATTTGAGAAATTGTCCTCGATAAATTCTTTCTGCCGAGGTCTAACGAAATTGTATATTTCTCGTAACGATATTCTTCCATCAGCATCCGTATCTGCTTTTCCTTCTAAAGCTTTCAATAGATAGTAAGTAAATACTCCGTGTTTCAAACTTGGGCTTTCATAGACATGCTGGTCTTTTCCCCCAACCGCACTCATTAGGATAATATTTCCGCTTTTAAAATCGCTCTTCTGGATACTATTTGCACTAATAGACGAACCAGGCGCCCTGGTGTCGAGAAAAACAAGTACCGTTTGTCCTTGAGTTCTCATTGACTTTAACTTTTTACCCATATGGTCGTCCCGATAAGCAGTGTTATATAAGGTTTTGTCGTCGGTTAGATCGGAATCATAAGTTATATAGCACTCATCAAAACTGTCTGTTTCGTCCCCATTAAAGTCTTTACATCGGGTACCTTGTCCCGAGTAGTAGATTACAACCAAATCATTCTGTCCGGCCCTTTCAACCAAATTGTCCAAAGCACTTTCTATACCTTTTTTTGTGGCAGCTTCATTCCTTAAGGTGGTTATTTTCTCTTTTTTGAACCCTCCTACATCGCTATCGAGAAGTAGTCTCTTGAATGCAGTTGCATCCTTCGCACTGTATTCTAAATTCAGGGATTCGTCTTCGTACTCGGATATTCCTATTACTAGGGCGTATTTATCCTTTACTCTTAACGGTTTCCGTTGGTTCGGTAACACTGTAACCTTTTTGGCAATAGAGGAGGTAGCTCCGTCATCGTCAGCTACTGTCAGGTTTACTTTGTAACTTCCAGCCTGAGGATATACATGAGACACCTCTTTACCCCTTTTATTTGTTCCTTCACCAAAGTCCCACGTGCAGCTTTCTATGGAACCATCGGGGTCAGTGGATTCCGTCCCGGCAAATATTATTTTTTCTCCTGCTTCCGGAAGCGGTGGTTCGATAAGTATACCTTTGGCCTTGGGGGGTTTATTTTTCTCTTCTAACGTTAGTGTTATCTTGTCTTTTTCACCGGGGGAGAGAGTGACTTCTACCTCAGCTGGTGAGTAACCTTCTTTTCTCGATTCTATTTCATAACTTCCAGAGGAAATACCTGTTATAACTCGTCTTCCATCCCGACCTGTATCCCCTTCTAATTTACCATCTGAGTAGACCTCTGCGTCCAGGTTCCCACCCGAGACGTCCGCTACTTTCACTGTCAATTCAGCCTTACTCTCACTCACTGTGATCTTTTTGGTCACGCTATCCGTAGCTCCTTCGTCACCAGTGACTGTTAATTCTACTTTGTAGGTGCCCGGTTGTGAATATTTATGAGTGGGGTCCTTTGCTGAAGTGGCGGCACCGTCTCCAAAGACCCAGTTGTAATCGGTTATAGTCCCATCGGGGTCGGAGGCATCTGATACGAAGTTTACTTCTTGTTTAGCTTTTGGTTCTTTCGGCGAGTAGTGGAAGGAAGCTTCTGGTTTAACCTGAGAAGGGGCGCCCTTTAATACGAACTCAGGAATAGACTCCATGGGACCTTTTAATACGGGGGTCGATTTTTCTAAGTTTCTCTTAATGTAGTCGTATATTTCCTGCAGAGTAAGCTTCGAATTCCCGTCATAATCTGCTTCACCTTTTAAAGCATTTACTAAATAAAAGGTGAGGTAACTATTTTTCAGTTTAGCCGATGTATATGCATATTGACCTTCCTTTGACGCAGCCAATAAAACAGGGACCTCAACGCCTCCGCTGCTAACTGCATCGATTATTGCCAAACTATCTGCGTCGAGATCCCAAGCCCATCTAGAGATTTCATCATCTACAATAGCTGTATCCGCCAACGTATCAAGTTCTGTTTCATATGACAGTAAATACTCGTTCCTACCATCCTCTTCGTCCTTTAATTCGGACTTTTCTCCTCTTGTACCGTGCCCCGAAAAGTAGAATACCACAAGGTCTTCTCTATCCGCTAATTGGTTGACCTTCTGCATCGTGCTGAATATTCTATTTTTTGTCGCCTCTTTTCCGGTTAATAAAAAGATATTTTTCTCCGGCAAGCTTCGAATATTCCCAGTCAGAATTTCTTTAAAATCCAAAGCGTCTTCTTCAGCCAATTGAAGGTCACAGGTAGTTGCCGCACAGTTAGCATTTTCCGCACTGGGGAAGTTCTTATAATCATTGATCCCCACGATAATGGCGTATTTTTCACCCCTGAAGCTTCCAGTGGCATTTTGTGTCGTTACTGCTCTAGAAGTATGCCTTGGGTTTTGGCCGGACATGGGCCATGCAGAAGTAGCAAGTCCGCTGCTCTCACCCTTAAAGGCATATAGGGAGCTATCCTCTGACCCAACGTAGATTGTTCCATCATCAGCTACGGCGGGAGACGAAAATATTAAGTCCCCGGTTTCGTATTTCCATTTTAGAGTTCCATCGGGGTTAAGAGCATATAAATTGTTGTCCCATGATCCAATGTAAATTGTCCCATCATCAGCTACGGCGGGAGACGAAAATACGGCATCTCCGGTTTTATGTTTCCACTTCAGGCTTCCATCGGGGTTAAGAGCATAGATGTGGTGATTCCAGGATCCAAAATAAACCGTTCCATCTCGACCTAATGATGGTGAGAAATAGACCGCTTTTTCTGTATCATGCTTCCACTTAAGGTTACCCTCCGGGGTTATAGCGTAAATTTGCCCGGCTGTTTCCTCTCCAGGCTCCGCTGAGCCGACGTAGATCGTGCCGTTCTCGGCTATCGTGGGGGAAGAATCATCTATGCTGCCTCCGGTTTCGTATTTCCATTTTAAGCTTCCATCAGGTCTCAGAGCGTAAAGATAACCACTATGAGAGCCAACGTAAATAGTACCGTCTTCGGATATAGAGGGATAAGATAAAATTGCATCCGGAGCATTGTACTTCCACTTAAGGCGTCCGTCTGGGTTTAAGGCGTAGATAACACCTCCCCTTTTACCGGCGTATATTGTGCCATCTTCAGCTATCGCCAGAGAGGAATAGACTCCATAGTAGGCCGGTGGAGAATACAGAACACCTTCGGTCTTATATTTCCATTTAAGAGTCCCATCCGGATTAAGGGCGTAAATATAAGTTGTCTCTGATTCATTATATGCCCCTATTAATACAGTTCCATCTCCTGCAATTGCGGGAGAGGCGGTAATACTGCCTCCAGTTTCGTATTTCCATTTCAGGCTCCCATCAGGCTTAAGAGCGAAAAGATTGCCATTCTGGGAACCGATATAAACTGTACCGTCTTCGGATACAGCAGGTGAACACTTGATTTGTTCTCCCGTCTCGTATTTCCATTTCAGGCTCCCCGGCTCCTCTGCCTGAACCAAATAACTTACGAGCGAAAGGAATATCACGGAAACCACTAGTGTTATATAGAATATACGCCGTAGTGGACTGCTGATTGGTTTTAAGTAGTTCATTTTCTTGACCTTCGTTGCCCCCTATTTACATTGAATATAAGCAAAATGTTTCGGAGTATGCAAATTTAAGAGAGGCGGAATCAAGTAACCCATTTATGGCTTTTAAATAGACATGAATGCCGCCAAGTTTCCACATAAAACACTGCCTACCAAAATTATCCCTCCAACACCCAATTGAGAGAACGCTTATCCGGTTTAATTAGCGAACGTATTTATTATTAGCTTTGCCTATAGTTAAAAGATTTAAGACTATTGGGCCAAGTATCATGCCCTCAATTGGGTGCTGGGTCAATTCTTCGTTTTTTTAAATTCGATGTTATTTCCCCCAATTGTATTTTTATAATCCTCGCACTATGGGCGGGGTTCTTGACTTAAAAATCTTATCGGGGCAGGCAACCTTATTGTAGCTGGTGTAGTGAAAACTTCTCTGCCAAATATCAAAATTAGAAAAGGCTGTTTAGATTAACTTACCAACCTATAGAAGAAGACAGAGCTTCAACCTTTTTATTTAACAAACTTCCCGATATTATATAATTACTTTGTCCTGGAAGAGAATTATTTCGTTTCAGGCAAGGAGGTAAAATGAGCAAAAATCATGAAAGGGGACATATTTTTTTAATTGGAACGGTTTCTACCCTTATCGTAACCTTGCTGCTCTTATCTAGTCCGGTAACTACTGATGCTGCGGATAACCCTGTCGGCTCGGGAGCGATACTCAGGTCCGGCTTTGGTGCTCGAGCTCTGGGGATGGGGGGAGCCTACGTAGCGATTGCGGATGATTACTCGGCATCTTACTGGAACCCGGCCGGGGTTACCAGGGCTAATTCCGTGTTCCTCGGTGGAATGCGGTATGATAAATTTGGGCTCGGGTTGAACCTGAATTACCTGTCCGCAGGCCTCAGTATATCAAAAAAAGAAACGAGCAAGAACTCATTTTTTTCAATTTCGTCTCTTCCGTTATTAAAGAGACTTTCCTTTTCCGGTAGCTATACGGGTTTTTCTACAAATGTAAGAACTCTGGGGCCCGGAGGAAGTGAAATCCCGATAACCTACGGGGAGCGGTCTTTTTTAGGAACCACAGGATTAACTTTCCCGCTAATTGGCTCTTTTGGGCTATCCGCAAAGTATTATAATTACAGTGCTCCAGACGCAGGAGAAAATGGCCAGAATGCTTCAGCCAGTGGAATCGGTTACGATCTTGGCTATCTCGTATCGCCTTTAGACAACCTATCACTAGGCTTAGCAGCTTTCGATATAACTGGAACCAGCATAGAGTGGAACAATACACCGACTGAACCCACGGATATAGTACCTGCCCGGTATTCCGTTGGTTCGACCTACCAAATCAATGTCAACCACTGGGCGCTACCGAAATTCATTAAAGGCAAACTTCGATTTGCGGGTCAGTATTCTTTTGGGGAGAACGTTCTTAATAAAATCAGGGGGGGAATTGAATACGATATTTCCCTATTCGCTCTCAGGGTTGGTGCAATTAAACCGGAAAGCGGCAAAGCATACTTTAGTGCCGGGGCAGGGGTAAAAGTAAAATTTTTCTCTGCTGACGTTGCCTGGGTTCAGAATAGCTCTCTGGAAGGCGAAAGCGTTTCCGATACTATAGTTTTCTCGAGTGAATTTCAGTTCTAAGATACCTCTTTTCAATAATATGTATCTCCACAAAGAAAATTCTAATTCCTGCCAGGCTATCTCATTATTGGTATCAGTTAGCCTTATATTGATCTCTTTCTCACTATTGTCGTTTTCGGATGAAAAAAATGGCATTATGACCAAAAAACCCATTCCCAGAAAAGAACATAATCCTAAACTATCCACCGAGCTAGAACTTATCTCTTTAACTGCCAACACTGGAGAAATTAGCAACTTCAATGCAAGTAACCGCTCCGCTGGACAATTCGGTTACAACGAAAACCGTGTAACGGTGGTGATCGAGGAGAAACAGGGGAGTTCAATTAAAGATAGTTCCATTTCAAGTATGGGTGGGAGAGTAGTCGGGAAAGCCAAAGGGCTGAAAAAGGTTCAGTTACCGGTTAAAAAAGTGATCAGCATAACCGAGAGGCTTGACGGAGTTAAATTCGTTCGGCTTCCCTATAAACCAGTTTTAACCAGCGGTCAGGCCCAAACTACTCGGTCTGCCAACTCTTCCTATTTCGAGACCGGTTTGAATTTAACCGGAGGGAGCCTGTATCACGCCAACGGCTTCCTCGGGGAAGGAGTCAAGGTAGCGATAATAGACCTGGGATTTGCCTCACTGGACCTGGCAAAAAGTAGCGGTGAGTTGCCGGAGAGTTCTTTGGCCGATAAGCAAGATTACACCGGTAGCGGGATAAGATCCGGTACTGCACATGGTACCGGTGTTGCCGAAATAGTACACGACATGGCTCCGGGAGCTGAGCTGTACCTGAAGAAAATAGGCGACGGTGTAGATCTCGCAGCTGCAACGGAAGACACCATATCTCAGGGAATCGACGTAATAGTCCATTCCGTCGGCTGGCTGAACACCAACTTCGGCGACGGGAAGGGCATGATTGCGGATATAACGAGAAACGCTACCGATAGGGGCGTTCTCTGGGTTAACGCAGCTGGCAACTCGGCTCAGAGGCACTGGGAAGGAGAATACACTGACCGAGACGGGGATAACTGGATGGAATTCCAACCTGGTGACGAGTCCGTCGCCGTGGAAAACGAACTCGGTCGTGATATTGCACTTTATTTAACATGGAATGATTGGCCCTCGAGCGATCAGGACCTGGACCTTTACCTATACGACGAGGACGGCGACCTGGTGAGTTCTTCGCAAAACTACCAGACCGGAAACGAACCCCCAACTGAACGGATACTCTATCCTACCAGTTCACCCAGCGATTATTACTTCAAGATTTCGGGTCCGGCGGAAGCAAAGAATTTGGAAGTGGAAATTTTTAGCCTAAATCAATCTCTCAAACCGACTGTTACCAGGAGCAGTATAATGGCTCCCGGTAACGCCGAAGCCGTCTTCACGGTCGGGGCCGTCAACGAGACAAGCTGGAGAAACGGCCCGATCGAGCCCTTCAGCTCCAGGGGGCCGACCTCGGACGGGAGGCTGAAACCGGACATTGCTGGGATCGACGGGATCGAGCTTTATACTTACATGGACTTTCTCGGTACCTCCGCTGCCGCTCCCGCCGTAGCTGGAGCTGCGGCCCTGATACTCTCCCGATCGCCGGACTTGAGCTCAAAGCAGGTGAAACGCACCTTAGAGAAAAATGCCAAGGATCTCGGCAGTAAAGGGCCAGACTACACTTACGGAGACGGCCGCATGCGGTTGATTTTCAACTCACCCTCTGTCAACAGATATATCAAGGAAGAAAATATAAACCCGGGCGAGAAATTGACGGTGGAGCTAAAGGCAAAAATGCCGCTGACCCTCCAGGGGGGACTGACTGTGGAGGAATCGGTTCCCGAACCCCTGGAAATTATCAAACTAATCGAACCGGGCAACCAACAAGTGGGCAGCAACGGTGAGTTAGAGGTAAATTGGCCGCTGGTAAAACCGGGAACCACCAAAGAGCTAAAGTACCGAGTTAAGGTCCCGGAGGGACTACCATCGGGAGAATACGATATAAGTGGAAGGGTCAACGGGGAGTCAATCGAAACAACTACCATCAGCGTTTCTAAAAAAGGTAATTCACCGACAAACGAACCAGAGCCCCCCGTTCTGAAAAGGACGAATGCACTATTTGACAGCTTTTCTTCCGCGGTCCAGTTCCGCGCGATAGGGGAGAATTTGAACGAAGTCAGGGTTCGGGTGTACAGCTTGACCGGACGGGAAGTATTCGACAGCGACTGGCGGTCCGGCAATACCTTTCAGTGGAACCTGCAAAACGACTCCGGGGAATCCGTTCCCAACGGAACTTACCTATACTACGTCGAGGTCCGGAGCCCAAATGGCCAGACGGAGAAAAGCGAGCTGGATAAGACGTTGGTGCTTAGGTAGGGGACAATTTAAACTAAGTCACAGCCTTTGCTAACTTGCTACTAATTTCGTTGCGCATCTCTGATTAAACCCAAACCTACTGACTACGGATGTAAATGATCCCTGTAAGAAAAAATACCATTTGAGAGAAGACTGCAAAATAGAAAACCCTCCCTAGCTTTCAACTGGGGAGGGTCAACCCAGAAATAACTGAGCTTAAGAAGAATTATTAACTGGTTTGTACCTCGAGTAGCTCACCGGATATTGATAAATCTCCCTGTCCGTCTTTTACCGTTAACTGCACCGTATAGCTACCGGTCTGGTTGTAGACATGATCCGGGTCTACAAGTGAAGGACCTGATTGTACGTCCCCATCTCCATATTCCCATGTGTAGCTATCAATATTTCCCGTCGACCCGGATGCATCAAAGCTAACTGCTTGGTTAACCTCACCCGGTTCAGGACTCATCGTGAAGCTAGCTTTTAGCCCTGGCTTAGACTGAACGCTAACAGTTTTGCTGATGGAATCAGTCTTTCCGTTATCATCAGTAACCTTGAGTGTCACGTTATAATCGCCTGTGCTGGAGTAACTATGGGTCTGCGTTTTTCCGGTATCCGAGAAACTACCGTCATCGTTAAAATCCCACTGATAATCAGTAATACTTCCGTTAGAAGCACTGGAGTTGGAAGCATCAAAAGTAATTTCTTCATCCACCTTGGGGTTATTAGGGCTATAGGTAAAACCAGCGGTCGGCCCCTGACTCAAAAAACCGCACCCGGATAGCATAAATACCAAAGAAACCAGCAAAACTGACAAAAGACCTACTGATATCGCGTTCCGCTGAAACTTTTTCACTTATTTCGCCTCCCCTTACTGGACATCAATGTCCGTCTGCGTTTCGTCAGTCGCTCCAACATCATCAGTAACTTTAAGTACAACCGTAAAAGTGTCTGAACTACTATAGCTATGGGTCTGAGTTTTGCCTGTATCCGTGAAATTACCATCATTGTTAAAATCCCAGTCGTACGATGCGATTTGCCCATCGGGATCACTGGAACTTGAAGCATCAAAAGTTACTTGGTCCCCTGCAGTAGGATCACTTGGTGAAAACGTAAACTCTGCAGTTGGTCCCTGGTTGAAAAAGCCACAACCTGTCAAAAAGAAAACCATGGAAAAAACCAATATGGACAAAAGACCTATCGAAATTGCGTTCCGCTGAAATCTTTTCACTTCATTCGCCTCCCCTTATTAAAACTCAACAAAACTATTGCTTGACCACTACATGCACCCCGCTTATAAAATACCAGCCCCAACACAATAAGAATACATTTCTTTAGCTAGTTATAGTTATTTATAAAGGACGGGACAGTTATTCCAAAGGTCATCTGACAGCTCCAAGTGTTACATAAATCCTATTTTTGTTCTTAAAGCCGTGGTAGCACCCCACTTACATGGAGGTTTCTTTCGTGGTAGCCGTTTCCATGATCGACCCTTTCTTCATTTTTGCTAGTGTTTTTCCGTTTTAGGTGTTCTATCGTTCCTTCTCCAGCAGTTCGCTAAAGACCGTCCCTAAGATGTACTGTAACAGATCCTCTTGGGAATCGTCTTTCTGTACTTTTGAAAAATTGAAAAATCCGATCCAGTAGTTTATCGTCATCTTGAGGCAACGTAGGGTTCCTTTTTTTTGATGTTGTTGTGTTAATTACATCATGAAGGAACCTTTGCGGTGCCTCAGCTTTTTCCAAGAAACTTTTTACATAGGGGATACCACACAATCCGAATTTAATGTCATTCTTTAAAATATATATCCCCTTATATTTTAAACTTTACTCAATCCAAAAATTATCTTATTATGAATTAATGTACCTTTTTGTCTGATAAAAAATTAGGATGAAACGGAGATAGAGCATAATCCCGGCAAGATTCAATAAAATTGGTGACAAGCGGGGGCGGCATGGTTGTATTAAAACCGATTTACTCGTTTTTCGCAAACAATCTCCTCTTCACCCTGATCACTGCTGGAGTCATCGGCACTCTGTTCGGACCTGATATAAAGGACCTGTTTAATAAAATTTTGAGGAGAAAAACATGTCCTCATTGTGGAGCGCGGATGGAATTAATCAAACGAGACGGAAAGAAGTACTGGTCCTGTAGCCAATGCCAGGTCAAGCTGAGAGCCGACAAGAAAAGAGAATAGAGGTTCCGCTGTAAAACTTCATCTTTTTACCACAGACCGGTTATAACGTGCGGAAGGTTCTTTCTCAGTAATCCGTTCTGGCTTCCGCGGTTCCGTTGACTCACCCACTAGAAAGCGCTATCATGGGAAAGAACTGGAAAACCGGGAAAAGCATTCATTCTAATACCTCTACGGGGGGAATTCCGTTGCCAGACAGCAAAGAAGAATTCCAATTTGTCGGTATCTTATTAGCCCTGCTGCTGGTTATTACTTTCTCGGGCGTTCTCGGGTACGAAGTAATTCGGGGAACAGAAGAGCCCGGTACCACAATAGAGGACTTCACCCTCTATAGTTACGGTAAAAACGAGGACGGGAACGTCACCTGGAGGCTGACCGGAAAAAGGGCCGAACAAAGAAACGGGGAACTGATTGTTCAAAGCTTCCAGTTGTTGTTTGGAAATTCTCAGGGTAATGAGATCAAAAATGAGGAAGCCCCATCCCGCTTAGCCGGTGAGACTTTAACGCTTCGAAAAAATGACGGCAAGAGAGTGGCTTCCATGCCCGGGAAGATAAAGATTAAAACGGGGGAAAGGACGGACGGAACTGCCCGGACCGTCCGATACAATTTCGGGGATAACCTGGTAATCGGTCGGGAAATCAAACTAAAACGCACCAGCGAAGACGGAACCTTAAACATCGAAGGGAACGAATTCAGCTATCGCCCAAAAAATAGAGAACTAAAGATTACAAACGGCTTCGAAATAGTCAGCCGCGGCCCCGAACAGCAGGAAACGGCAATTTCCGGCCAGGAGCTGGAGTGGACGAGCGGGGAAAGAATCCGGATGCAGGGTGAAGTATCCGCTACTCTCGGTTCGGACTGGAAACTCGAAGCCGCAAAAATGATCTGGGACCCGGACCAGGGTCTCCTGGAAACCAGCGGGTCCGCCAGAGCCAGCAGAGGGGAAACCGAAATCCGGGGAAGTGAGATAAATTACGACGAAGAAAGTGAAGAAATCAGCGTAGTTGAGGGAGAAATGGTCCGGGAAGATGAATAAATGTTAAAGGTGAAGAGCCTAAAAAAATTTTACGGGTCGGAGGAAGTACTATCCGGGGTCGACCTGGCACTGGAGGATGAGAGCATCCGCGGTTTCCTCGGTCCCAACGGCGCGGGTAAGACCACCACGTTCAAGGTTATCGCCGGAGCCGAGGGCCATGAAGGGGGCTCAGTAGCCCTCGACGGGCGCAAGCTGGACGGAATGCCGATTCACCTCCGGGCGAGGTCGGGTTTGACTTTCCTACCGCAGGAACCTTCGCTATTCCGAGGCCTTTCGGTCAGGGAAAATATTGAAGTCTACCTGCGCGGCTCGGCCCGGGAAAATAGAAACGGAGCGAAAAAGGCAAAAAAAACGCTCGAACGGTTGAACGTGCTGGACTTAAGCGGGAAACAGGCGGCAAACCTATCCTCCGGACAGGGGCGCAAGGTTGAAATAGCCCGAGCTCTGGCCCTTTCACCGGCTTATTTATTGCTCGACGAGCCGTTCTCGGATCTGGACCCTCGCTCGGTAGCGGAAATCAAAGAAATTCTGGTTTCACTCAAGGATCAGGAAGGAATGGGGATAATGGTATCTGATCACAGGGCAAAGGAAACCCTATCGATTACCGACTATAATTACCTGATAGACGAGGGAAAAATCATTGCCCGAGGGGATTCCAACGAGATCGTCCGGTCAGACGTTGCCAGAGAATCATATTTCGTCGATTGAACATGATTCCGGCTAGAAGGTCGAGAGAAGCTAGGGACCGACAACCTAATTAAATGAGAAGGTACATCTCAAAACAGATAACTTCGCTTTTCCTGGTATCGTTACTGGGCCTGATAATTTTCACCTCTCTCACCCTGGCAGTACAGCTTTCAGACTTGATCCTGGATCGCAGCGAGTCCTTTTTGACCGTTTTCAAACTCCTCGGGTTGAAAGTGCCCGAATTCATGGGCTTTGCTCTACCAATCTCCCTCGTGGTTTCTACTTTTATCGTTTTGGCCCGGCTGACCAATAACAGGGAGGTCCTGGCCTTCCAGCTCGGGGGCTACTCGCTGAAAAAAATAGCCCTACCAATCGTGATCATCGGCCTGCTGGTTAGTCTGGCAACATTCGGCATGAACAATTACCTGGTTCCCTGGGCAAATTACCAGTACAGGAAGGAGATATATCGGATCACGACGGACAACCCACTGCCGCAGGTGCAGTCGGACCTCTTTTTCAAGGACCCGGGTGGAAGGACCATATACGTCGGGCGCTACCTCAAGGAAAAGAACAGGCTCGAGGACGTCTTAATATTTAATTCCGGCGGGTTGGACTTTCCCGGTCTGGATTTGTCCGAAGAATACCCGGAACTGCTGTCAAGCGAATCAGGCAGGCTGACAGAGGAAGGCTGGAAGCTAAAGGGCGGACAACTGATCGGTCTGAACGAGGCGGGAAAGGTTAACTATACGATGCAGTTCGACGAGCTAACCGTGACAATAGACCCGGCGGTCGAGGACCTGGTATTTAGCTCCCGTAAGACGGAGGAAATGAGGCTGGGCGACCTCTGGAGCCAGGCAATAGCGACCGAGGAGGCAGGAAAGGCCGGCTCGAAACTGAAACTTGCACTGCATTCCCGCTTCTCTCAACCCCTGGCCGGGTTAGTATTTGTGCTATTCAGCGCACCGCTCAGTCTGATTCTCCGCCACAGGAGCAGGGCGGTAGGAGTGTTACTCGCACTTCTTTCCGTCGGCGGGTACCAGGGCGTTCTACTATGGGGAGAAACAACGGTGAGGCAGGGGTCGCTGCAACCTTACCTCGGGGCCTGGCTGCCCGATATGATATTCGGCGGAATCGGACTACTCCTCTTCCTGCTGCTCGATAATACGGACATAGTCTCAAAAGTTTCTCTCCTGATCAAAAACGCTGCTAACCGGGGTAAATAATGGGGCGAGGTGGAGAAAATAGAACATTTCTAGTAACCCTATTGGTTTTAGCCGTTTTCCTCTCCATTTATCCTGGTTTGCAAAGCAAAGGAAAGACCAAATTGCAGGCGGAAAGGATCGAGATAGAAGCCGAAAGGACCGTGGCTCAGGGGAACGTAAAACTCGTGGCAGGCGGCTTTACCCTGCACTGTCAAGAGCTGCGGATTACCGAGGATGAAGCCAGGAGAAACTTGAGAACCGAGGGAGGCGTGGAGCTGAAAACGGAAGAGGTCAGGATGAGTGGTTCCAGTTTGTCCGGTGAATTCTCCGAAAAACAAACCCGGGAGGCGAGGTTAAAACTGAACAAAGGTAGGGGGAAAATAGGAGAGGTGGCTCTGGAGGGAGAAGTAGTCGTTATGGAATTGAAACAGGGAAGTCCTGAAACCATAGTCCTCAAAAACGGCGGCAAGCTAAACCCTGGAGATCGAACGACCCTAGAAGCAGAAACAATCGAGTTAAACCGCGACGACAAAAACTGGAACCTTTCTGCCAGAGGAGGAGCCAGTTACTCAACCAGCAGCGTCACCTTGAGTGGAAAGACTTTAACGGGGGAAATAAATACCCGGGAGAGCAATGGTATCAAGCTGGACGGTTTTACCGGGAAAAATATTTCCGGTCGAACCAAAACGGACGCTGATAATTCCAGTTCTACCGGATTCCGTTTCACCGGCGAAACGGGGGACTTTGCTTTCAGGGAAAACGATCTGACTAGATTCAGCCTGAAGGAGTGTAGCCTGACGAGCTGTGACTTCCGCCCGGACGAGGAAAAGCCGGCTTACCGGCTCGAATCCAGTATAATCAACCTTTTTCCGGGCGACTTCCTCGTCGCCGAGACTGCGGAGATCAGGTCCTTTGGCTTGCCGGTCTGGAAGTCCCCGAACTTTATCATCCCCCTGGAAGACTTTGCACTGCCGTCCCGGTCCTACTTTCCCCGGTTTGGATTCTCCGGAAGTGAAGGATTGACCTTTGAGGGAGCGGTTCCAGTCTACTTTAACAGAAGGAACTTTGGTAACGTCCTTGCCGACTATTCGGCCGGACAAAGGAGCATTGGTCTGGGGGTAGACTACTTTTCCGGCGGGGAGAACCTCTCGGGACTGCTAGAACTTTACGGGAAACTCAGGTCCGGAGAATCGAATTACCTGGGACTGGAAGCGGAATTCGAGGCCGGAAGGGGGAACTGGCCGGACTTAACCGGCGGGCTGGACCTGCGCAGGGGACCATTGCGGGGAGAAAATTACGATCGCAAAGAGTGGAAGTTCAGCTTAACCGGAATAGATGACTTACCGGGCTGGTCCGGTACTATCTCGCGAAATGAAACCGTCAACTCCACCGATAACTCGTCCAGCTCGGCCAAGCATTCAATCACCCGGTTACCAGAGATCGCTTACGAAAAGAGCGGGGTCTTCTCGAACCTGCCAGGCCAGCAGAATATTTCGGGGAAACTCGGATATTACAGGGAAGACAAAACCAGCTGGCTGAATGACCGAACCGGGGCGAGGCTGGATCTCAGAGCAAATTTTTCGATCGGGGCGAGCCCGCTGGAGTGGCTGGACCTCTCCCTCAACAGCAGCGGCAGGTTCGACGGATACCTCTTCGGAGAAGTGAATGGACTGAAAACTCGAACGACCCTCGGCTTGACGCCGACACTCGAACTCAAAGGTCCGGGTAATCTGGAGGTACGTTACGATCACCGGGCCAAGCTGGGAAACTCCCCGTTCATCTTTGACAGCTTAAAAAGCTTCAGCAAGCTCAGTTTCACTTACGCCGGAAACTGGAGAGGGCTGTCGAACAGGCTGGATTTTCACTACGACTTCGTTCCCGCGGACGGATTTTCCAATTTGAACTACGAGCTGGAATTTCAAAGAGGTCTACTGGACCAGGAGTTTGGTCTGGAATACGACCTGAGTAGCGCCGCGCTCGAGGCAGTGACTGCCAGTACGTTGCTATCCCGGGAATTTGGCAGCCTGGATGTCTCCAGCGGTTACGATTTCAAGACCGGGTCGATAACGGAGACCGAACTGGGAGTCGAGTTCACCGGTGCCCGGAACGGATTTTACTTCAGACTTACCGGAAACCCACCAGAAACTCTCCTGGAAGAGATATCAGGCGGGGCCGACATCACGGTCTTTGAAAACTGGTCGGTCAGCCTCATGGGGGAGTACGACTTCCAGGATGACGAATTCTCCCAATTATCCTATTCGGTTTACAATACACTGCAAAATTGTCTCAAGGTCGGCGTAAGCGGCGGTCTTGGGGGGCTCTGGCTGAACGCGGAACTGGCCGGGTTTTAACTAAGCTGCCCCGCCCGAAGGACGGGACATCTTAGTTCCCAAGTAGGTCTCGCGCCTAGTTACTTCCGGAAGCCGCGGCGTGAGCAACTAGCTT
>Ga0207714_1000915_pt1 | contig 19823 bp, 19 predicted proteins | sample PonA232FremontCA_2_FD_187270 | JGI IMG/M metagenome (GOLD analysis project Ga0207714, IMG submission 187270) | Marine sediment microbial community from Fremont, CA, USA - Pond A23 Sediment 2 (SPAdes) | ecosystem: Environmental > Aquatic > Marine > Unclassified | place: USA: Fremont, California...
AGCCCCTGCCGCAAGGAGTTCCCAACAGCGGCGAGTAGGCAGGGGAAGTTCACAGACTGTGTTTGACGTGGAATATCCGACTGACTATTCGAGCGTGGTAATTCACCCAGTTGTCGGCTTCACCCCACGGCTAAAGCGTGGGGGTTCGCCTCGCACTTTCGATAAGAACCACAAACCACAGTCACACCAAAACGCCACACATCCACGCCTCAGGACTCCCCATCACCACCGATGTGGATATCGATCCCGCCCTCACGGTCGTAATCGACGTGCACGTCAGCATCATCGACGGCCCGCTCGACGGCCGCTTCGATCGAGCGCACGCCGTCGGGGCCGCCGGTGATCCGGAGTCGGCTCGTCGGAAACTCAACCTGGATGTCGCTGTTGGCCAGCTCCGCATCAAGGCGTCTGAGCGCCAGCCGGCCGTAGTGCTGTGCCGCCGGGACAACCGCCCCTTGCAATCCGCCAGCGGTGGCGCCGAGTCGCCCGGTGAGCCGGCCGACGAGTCCGCCCATCGTATCCAGCAGTGCCGTGCGACGCGATCCGGAGGAGTCGTTGGTGGGCATCACCCCGGCCCTACGCCGGGGGAAGGATTCAATTTTGGGTCCTTTCGGCGGGCTTTTTAGAGGGGGCGGTGATGACCCTGTATGGAGACACCTCCAAATGTCGGCGAGCTGACACCGCCGGACCGGACCTTGATGGGTCCGGGGCCGAGTAACGTTCACCCGCGCGTACTGCGGGCGATGAGCACGCCGTTGCTCGGACACCTTGATCCGTCGTTCGTCGAGATCATGGACGAGGTGCAGGAGCTGCTCCGGTACACTTTCCGGACCGACAACAAGTGGACGCTGCCGGTCTCCGGGACGGGATCGGCGGCGATGGAGACGGCCATTGCCAACCTCGTCGAGCCCGGCGACACGGTCCTGTTGCGGACCAAGGGCTACTGGGGTGACCGGATGGCCAAGATGGCCCGCCGCGCCGGTGGCGAGGTCGTCTCCCTGCCGACGCCCGCCAACGAGCCGGTCGATCCAGCGGACGTCACCGAGGCCTTCTACGACCACGACATCGACGTCTACGGCATCTGTCACGCCGACACGACGACCGGTATCCGCCAGCCGCACATGAGCGAACTCGCGGACATCGCCCGCGACCACGGCGCCTACACCATCGCCGATACCGTCACCTCCCTCGGGGGCGTGCCCGTCACCGTCGATGAGTGGGGGGTCGACGTCGCCTACTCCGCCGGCCAGAAGTGCCTCTCGCTCCCGCCGGGAGCCAGCCCCTTCACCATCAACGAGCGCGCCATCGAGAAGGTCCTCAACCGGGAGGAGTCGCCCCGATCGTGGTATCTCGATCTCTCCTTGCTCGAGGACTACTGGGGCGAGGAGCGCGCGTACCACCACACCGCGCCCATCACCAACGTCTACTCGATCCGGGAGGCTCTCCGGATGGTCGCCGAAGAGGGCATCGAGGACCGCTGGGAGCGCCACCGCGCTGTCGCCGGCGAGCTCAAGGCCGGGCTTGAGGCACTTGGGATTGAGTACAACGCCGCCGAGGAGCACTGGCTGCCCTCGCTGAACGCCGTGGAGGTCCCCGACGGCGTTGATGATACCGCTGTCATCGAGTATCTCCTTGAGGAGTACAATATCGAGATTGCCTCCGGACTGGGCGACCTCGACGGCGAGATCTGGCGTATCGGCTGCATGGGCCACTCCGCCCGCCGCAAGAACGTCGAGTACCTGCTCGCGGCGATGGAAGACGCCCTCGCCCAGCAGGGCTACACCGCCTGATCGACGCGCATTCTCACTCCGGGACGACCCGATCGTCTGTCTCGGCCGTGTCGATGTAGGCCTCCTTCCACGTGCCTCGGAGGAACCACGCCGCGCCGACGAGTGCCCCGAGCACGTTGCCGACGGCCATCCCCACCCAGATGCCCGTCGGGCCCCATCCGAGGACGAACACGAGTAGTGAGACCGTGCCGACCCGGCCGACCCAGAGGGTGATGATCGAAAGCACCATCGCCGTCGTCGTGTTGCCCGCCCCGCGGAAGGCCCCTAACAGCACCTGGGCGACGCCGATGAACGCGAACTCGACGCTCCGGATCCGGAGGTACTCAACCCCGTAGGCGATCGTCGTCGCTGCCGTCGGCACGTCACCCAGGAACGCCCCGACGATGGGCTGGGCGGCTGTCGCCATGACCGCCGCGACCGCGAGCATGATGCCCGCGCCGGTGCCCGCCGCGAGATAGACCGCCCGTGTCGCCCGATCGGGCTGACTGGCCCCTAGGTTCTGTCCGACCATCGTGTCGATCGCCCGGCCAAGGCCCATCGCCGGAAGAAACACCAGTGAGATAATGCGATTGCCCAGGCCGTAGGCCGCCACGATCGGCGGCGAGAACGTCACGATCATCGCGGTGAGGGTGATCATCGCCAGCGCTGAGGTCGACTGCTCGACCATCGTCGGCGTCCCCAGTCGCAGCACATCCGTGATGAGCGACCGGTCGGGCCGGAGATCCCCGAGACCGACCGACGGCCCGGCGTCCGTTCCAAAGAGCACCGCGATGCCGATCACACTTCCCGCACCGCGGGCGATGACGGTCGCGACCGCGGCGCCCTCAATGCCCAACCCGGTAAAGCCGGTCGCCGCGTAGGCGGCCGTTTCGAGCCCCTTGAGTCCGAGCCAGGCAAAGACCGGATTGTCCTGAAAGCCGAAGATGAACACCGGATCGAGCAGGACGTTCAACGCGACCGAGACCACCATGACCGCCATCGGCGTCCGGGTGTCGCCGTAGCCCCGCATCAGTGCCGAGAACACGAAAAAGCCGAACAGGAAGGGCATCCCCAGGAAGATGAGCTCAAGATAGTCGGCCGCCAGCGGGATGACCGCCGCCGCCGTCGCCGGGTCACTCGGCAACAACGCAAGCGCCGGACGGGTGAAGCGGTAGCCGACAACGGCAAGCACACTCGAGAGAACCGCCACGAGCAACAGCGTCTGTCCGGCCACCCGGCCGGCGCTTTGATCGCCCTCGGCGCCGGTGTACTGGGCGACCAGAATCGCCCCGGCGGTGGTGAATCCGCCGGCGATAGCGATCACAAGAAAGATCAACGGGAACGCGAGACTCACCGCCCCGACAGCATCAGCCGAGAGCCGCCCGAGATACAGCGTGTCGGCGATATTGTAGGTGACCTGGAGCAACTGGATGACGACGATCGGCCAGGCCAGCCGGAAAAGCGGGCCCACCAGCGACCCGGAGGTGAGGCCGTTGGCCGTCGACTCGTCGCTCGGTGGGTCAGACTCCCTCGTCACTACTTATCCCAGCCGGCGGCGGCGTATCACCGTTTTGGACTCTCGGGAGCCATCGGCTTACGGCGCACAATCGTCCGTGTCGATTGGTTGGAGTCGGTCGGCCTCGATGTACGTATCGATCGGGACACGAATTCGATCGCCGGTCTCACAGTCGATTCCGTAGGCCGTGTCCGCCCCAACGGAAAGCACCGTGATTGCGCCGACGATCTCCGTGTCGGTGGCCGCCTGGATCGCGAAGGCAGCCGGTGGGTCGATATCACTCGGCGAGGTGATCGACAAGGCCATGATGTGAGCATACGTCGCCAGCCATACAGACGTTGCGGCTGGGTCTGATACATACGATCGCCGACCGTCTGCCCGAGCCCAATGGTCACGCCTCGTGGAGTCGGCCACCGTCGACCGCGATGTTCTGTCCGGACAGGTACGCCGCGGCGTCACTGCAGAAAAAGAGGATCGGGGCGAGTACATCCGCGAAACTGGCTGGCCGTCCCCGGGGAAATGCCGCAGGATCGGTGACCGTGTTCTCAACAGCGTACGGTGAGACGGCATTGACAGTGATCCCGTCGTCCTGGGTGTCGTAGGCGACACTCCGCGTGAACGTGAGCACTCCCTTCTTCGCGATGAAATACGGCAGATTCCGCGGCAGCGCGTGATCGTCACGGGCATCCGCCACGCCGAAGTTCACCACCCGACCCCATCCCTGATCGCGCATCGCCGGGAGCGCCCGCCGAGTACAGAGGTACGTACTGTACAGGTTTGCTGCAACCGTCTCCTGCCACTCTGTCGGCGAGAGGTCGTCCCAGTCGGCCTGTGGTAGCGGTCCGACGGCGTTGATGAGGATATCCACCGTGCCGAGGGTGTCTTCGCACGTTTCGAACAACGTGTCGACGGCTGTGGGGTCGGTGACATCGCCCTTGAGGACGGTTGTCTCGACATCGTGCGCGGCCGCCTCACTCGCCGTCTCGGCTGCCGCCGTGGGATCACTGCGGTGGTGCACGGCCACGTCTGCACCGGCGGCCGCCAGTCCAAGCAGTACGGCTCGGCCAACGCGTACCGCCGACCCGGTCACAAGCGCCGTCCGTCCCGATAGGTCGGGGGTCAGGTCAACGTCCATTGTCAGTCCAAGCACGGCTGCGAACAAAAGTGTGGCCGAGGCAGGCGACAACGGGGCAGCACGCTTGTCTGTCAGCGCCGTGAGAAGACACCACGGTAGCAAGTACCCTGGTGGGTAGCGACGTCGAGTGGCCAGTTCACAGGCGGTTGAGGCGAACACTCGGTGGCAGTTCACGTATCAGGGTGATGCGGCGGACGCAACAGCAGGGCTCCAATCCCAGCGGCGATTGCCAGGCCCGCCGCCACAAGGAAGGTGACGGCCCAGCCGGCAGTTGCGATCAACGCGCCGGCAACCGATCCGGCGAAGATGCCGCCGCCGATCTTCGCGGTATAGACGATGGCGTAGTTGCCCGAGCTGGTCTCGGTGCCGTAGTACTCGGCAATCAGACTCGGGAAGAAGACGTACAGCGGCGAGGAGAAGAAGATCGAGGCGAGCACCGCAACGACGAACACCGCGCCCATATCGCCCTCGCCAACGGCCACCAACAGGAGCCGGAACATCCCCGCCAGCAGGAACGCCCCCGCCATCACATACCGTGGGTGATACCGGTCATAGAGTGCCCCCAGCGCGATCCGCGAGACGCCGCTGGCGACCGGCAGCAGCGTTGCCGAGAGCGTGGCAATGACCGCTGCATATCCCACCGTCTCGGCGTACCCGACGACGTTGGCGATCAGGATGAGGTCGGCACCGGCGATGGCGACGAACATCCCGTAGATCAACCAGAACTGCCAGGTTCGGAGCATCTCGCGGGTGCTATAGGCCGCCTCGGACGCCGACTCCGTGGTCGTATCCGGCCCCTGGGTCCAGCCCGTCGGCGGATCCCGCAGTACGAGGCCACCGAGGACGACCACCACCGCGATGACGATCCCGACGGTTGCCAGCACACTGCCGTAGGTGTCGACGGTCGCAAACCGTCGGATGTAGGGAACGACCAGCACGCTTCCGCCACTGAAGGCCATCGTGCCGATGCCGGTCGTCAGCCCGGTCCGATCGGGGAACCACTTCAAGGCCGTGTTGATGGCGATGGTGTAGACGATGCCGACGCCGATCGATCCGAGCGTGTACAGCAGGTACACCGCCCAGAGGCGCTGTACGTACGCCAGTCCGATGTAGCCGCCGCCGGCCAGCACCGCCGCAAGCAGACAGGGCGCCCGTGGCCCGTACCGATCCCGCCACCACCCGACCGGAAACTGCGAGAGCGACTGAAAGACGACATACAACGAGAAGACCGCGCCGAGCGCCGGCAGCGATACCCCAACCCCCTCGGCTAAGGGGCCCTGGATTGCCGACCAGGCGTACTGGTAGGGACTGACGGCCGCCATCATCCCCGCCGCCGCGAGCAGGAGCCACCACCGTGAGAAGCCCAGCCGATCGTGTGCCCGCCGGGCGTAGTTCTCGGCGTCGGCCGTCATGGCTGTCCCAACGGATGTCGTCGCGTCGGTCGTCGATGACTCTGGGGAACCACCACCTCCGACCGGCCGGAGTACGGCCTCCGCCGCATGCCTGTAGCGGATGTCATCGACAAACTGGCAAGTACCTGCCGGTCGCGCGGTAACAGTCGTTGAAAACACAGAAGGGCGATTCAGCACTGATCAACTAAGTAGCCGTGAGACGGCATGCTACCGCCGTCCACACTGAATAACGCAATCGGATTCGCAACAACTGGGAAGCCAAGGATTAACCGCGCCGTTGCCTACCGATCGGGTATGCGCGCTGCCACCTTCCGCGGCCCCGGCGAGATTGCTGTCGAAGACGTTCCAAAACCCGAGATCGAGGCGCCGACCGACGCCATCGTTCGGGTCACACACACGGCCGTCTGTGGCTCGGACCTCTGGTTTTACCGCGGCGAGACCGATCGCGAGGTCGGCTCACGGGTGGGCCACGAGCCCATGGGAATCGTCGAGGCCGTCGGTGACGCCGTCACCAGCGTTACGCCCGGTGACCGCGTCTTCGCCCCCTTCGTCATCAGCTGCGGCGAGTGTGAGTTCTGTCGGCGCGGGCTGTACACTTCCTGTGTGAACGGCGACTCCTGGGGTGGGGACAACGGTGGCGCCCAAGGCGAGTACGTCCGGGCGCGCCACGCCGACGGCACGCTCGTACGCGTCCCTGACCGACACGCCGACGACGAGGACACCCTCCGGTCGATCCTGCCGCTGACAGACGTGATGGGAACCGGCCACCACGCCGCGGTGAGCGCCGGTGTCGGCCCGGGTGACACCTGCGTCGTCATCGGTGACGGGGCCGTCGGCCTGTGTGCCGTCGCCGCCGCCCGACGGCTGGGCGCCCGACGGATCGTCGCCGTTGGCCACCACGAGGACCGCCTTGAGGTGGCGGCTGACCTCGGGGCAACCGAAACCATCGCCGCTCACGGCGAGGCCGCAACCGAGGCCGCCATCGCCGCGACCGACGGCGGAACCGAACACGTGCTTGAGTGTGTCGGGGCGGCCTCATCAATGGACACCGCAATCAAGGTCTGTCGTCCCGGCGGCACCATCGGCTATGTCGGCGTCCCCCACGGCGTTGCCAACGCCGGCCTCGACATCGAGTCGCTGTTCCGCCAGAATATCACGCTCAACGGCGGCGTCGCTCCGGTCCGGGCGTACGCTGATGAACTGCTCGCAGACGTGCTGGGCGGCACGCTCGATCCCGCGCCGGTGTTGACCCACACGGTCGATCTCGCGGACATCGCCGAGGGGTACCGCCTGATGGACGAGCGCGAGGCGATCAAGGTACTCGTCCGGCCCTGACCAGGCCAAAGACACCATACACTTGTATGCCCCCACCGACGGCCGATACATGATCACGCCGTATCGTCACCGGAGGTGGCGCCGATGTACGTAGTCATCGTCGGCGGTGGCGAGGTCGGCCGGACGGTTGCCGACACCCTCTCGACCGATCACGAAGTGGCTGTCATCGACCCCGACCCGACTGTCATCGAGGATCTCGACCGACAGTACGACCTGTTGACCGTCGAGGGCGACGGGACCGAACAGACGGTCCTTGAGGCGGCCGGACTCGAGTCGGCGGACATCGTGATTGCGGCGACGGGTGACGACGAGGCCAACATTGTCATCTGCGGGACGGTCAAGGCCCGGACGGACGCCTTTACCATCGCTCGGGTCAAGCGACGGGACTATCTTGAGACCTGGCGGAGCAGTGATGCCGCCTACGGCGTCGACTTCATGGTGTGTACGGATCTGCTGGCTGCCCAGGCGGTTGCCCGCCTCGCCGGCGTGCCGGGGGCGATGGACCTCGATGGATTTGTCGGCGGGATCGTCCGGATGGCGAAGTTCGCCATCCCCGAGGAGAGCGCAATCGCCGGCCAAACCGTTGCCGAGGCCGATCAGTACGACGGGCTGACCTTCGCTGCGCTGTTTCGCGACGAGGAAGGCGTTATCGTTCCAACGGGCGATACCAGGCTCCACCCCCACGATCGGGTGGTCGTCATCGGCGACGGGGAGTCACTGTGGGCCTTCGCGGCCGACCTGACGCGCGACGAGGATCACGACACCGAGGAGGTCGTCATCATCGGTGGCAGCGAGGTGGGCTTTCAGACCGCCCGGCTGTTCGCCGAGCGGGGGCTCCGGACGCGGTTGATCGAACGCGATGAGACACGGGCCCGGTCGATCGCCGAGGCGCTGCCGGAGGTGACCGTGCTCCAGCGGGACGCAACCGATGTCGAGTTTCTTGAGCGCGAACACGTCCAGCAGGCCAGCATGGTCGTCTCAGCCCTCGATGGTGACGAGAAGAATCTCTTTGTCTCGCTACTGGCGTCGCGCATCGGCGCCGAGCGGACGGTGACATTCGTCGATCGCATCGAGTACAGTTCGCTCTTTGAGACCGTCGGCGTGGATGCCGCCGTGAGTCCGCGCGAGGAGACCGCCGAGGAGATCATCCGCTTTGCGCGCAAGGGCGAGGCCAAGAAGATCGCGATGCTTGAGGCCGACAGTGAGGTTATCGAGATCGAGATCGACGAGGAGAGCGTCCTCGCCAACCGCACTGTCGCGGAGGCGGCCGACGAGGTGCCCGAGCAGTTTGTCATCGGAGCGGTCGCCCGGCGCGGGACGGTCATCGCGCCGCGCGGCGAGACGACGATTTACCCGGGCGACCACCTGGTGGTGTTCGTCCGGACCGCACGAATCAACGATCTGCTTGAACGACTCTAGAGTCATGATCCACCGACCAGGAGCCGCCGGATCGGCTGCAATACCCGTTTAGGCAGCCAGATGGCGCCTCGGACAAACGGCGTTACTCGCCCCCATCGGGAGGGTACCGCGCGGTACCGATCGCCCACCGACTCAACCCGGTCGCGCGAGGCCAGATACGCGAGGGCGTCTTCGGCACGCTCAGGGGTGATGTCACACCGCTCTGCCACCGCCGCAGGCGACTGTGGTGCTGAGGCCGCACGGAGCGTCCGGTAGACCCGGGAGAGGATCACCATCCGGTGGACCACCGCGTCGGATGTCTCCGAGCCATCGACGTACGGATGCCGTGGGTGCGCCGGGCCGTAGCGCATTCGCACCAGACCATCAAGGACGAACCAGCCACCAGCGACAGCCAGGCCGGTTCCGGCTATTGTTGCGCCAGACCGCAGGACGAGGAGCCCGCCGCCAATCGCCAGCAGACTTCCATAGACCGTCCCGTTCGTTCCTGCCGACAGATCGTACCGCTCGGCGACGTACCGGGTTCCGATGCCGACGCCAGCAAAGAGCGCAATCGGGACGGTCTCCCAGAGCCCTACCTCGGTGAACGCCACGAGCGCCCCGAGTCCGAGGCCGGTCCCGACAGCGACACGAACGGTCTCGTTCTGGAGGACCGATGGCATGGGCAGTGATCTGATGCTGATCACAAAAAGCGACGTGGCGGTGTCTCACCGCGTGCAATAGGGGCAAATCACTCGGTAGTGATCCGTGCACCGTGGTTATCGGGCGCGGCAACAAGAACACTCCCCTCGATTCCGGCCCGTCGAAGCGCCTGTTCGCCCGCCTCAACGGCGGCGGCTGTCCGTTCGGCGGCGATTAAGCCGTAGGTGGTCGGTCCCCATGAGGACTGTCCGGCGCCGACGACGGCATCGCTCTCGCGCAGCGTCTCGACTAGCTCGCCCACTGGCGGGCGGTAGAGGCCGGCCTGTTCGTCGGCATAGTACGTGCCGTTGAGCCGGCCGAACTCGGTAAGCGCCGCGCCGAAGGCTCCACGATCGCCAGTCACAACCGCCGGGAGAAGACGGCGCGTGAGGACGGCACTGAGTCGGTCAGCCGTCTCGGGCGATGCCTCCTTGATAACAGTCTGCATCCGGGAAGTCTCGGCAGCGCCGCTGTGGCCCTTCTCCGTTGCGGGGATTATCACTAACACGCGCCAGTCATCGGGCACCGGGTGGCGGGCGATGACCGGCGGTACCGACCACGCGCCACGTTCGGGCACCGCGTCGGTGAACCGGGTGGTCGGGTGACCGCCATCAACGATGAACCCACCCGTTTCGAAGCCGGCGACTCCGATGCCGCTCCGCCCTCCACGGCCGAGTTCTGGCGCAACCGCACGCGGGCGACTCACCCGGCCGTGGGCAGTGGCGATTGCCGCGTAGACTGCCAGTGCGAGTTGGGTGCCGCTTCCGAGTCCGACGTGACGCGGCAACTGCACCTCGACGGAGACCGCCGCTCCTGGCACACCCAACGTCTCACAGGCGCGCTCGGCGTAGGTCGCCGCCAGGTCGTCCTCACACCGCAGCTCCGGGGCCGGGGTGGCCTCGACGACGACCCGCGGACGATCGATCATGAATCCAACACCACCGTAGAGCCGCTCGTGTGCCAACGACAGATTCTGGAACCCGGCGTGGATGCGAGCCCCGACACTCACGCGCGCCATTGACAGTAAGGAAGATTGCTGGGCCAATGGGGATTTCGACCTCGCCGTGTCGGGGCGTTTATACGCGTGCCGGCCTCCGCATCGGCCATGGACGCCTACGAGCCGCCGAGCAAATCGGAGGAACTGCGGAGCAGTGAGGTCACCGAGGGATACGAGCGGGCCCCCCACCGGGCGATGTTCCGGGCGATGGGCTACGATGACGGCGACCTCGCGGCGCCGCTGGTCGGGATCGCCAATCCGGCGGCGGACATCACACCGTGTAACGTCCACCTTGATGAGGTCGGCGAGGACGCCTGGGAGCACATTGACGCGGCGGGCGGGATGCCGATCGAGTTCGGGACGATCACCATCTCGGATGCCATCTCGATGGGGACCGAGGGGATGCGCGCGAGTCTCATCTCACGAGAGGTCATCGCCGATTCCGTCGAGTTGGTCTCCTTCGGCGAACGCATGGACGGGCTGGTGACCATCGGCGGGTGTGACAAGAACATGCCGGGGATGATGGCGGCGATGATCCGCACCGATCTCCCGTCGGTCTTCCTCTATGGCGGGTCAATCATGCCCGGCGAACACGACGGCCGGTCGGTCACGATCCAGAACGTCTTCGAAGGTGTCGGTGCCGTCGCCAGCGGCGACATGGAGGAAGAGGAACTCTACGAGATGGAACACACCGCCTGCCCTGGCGCGGGGGCCTGCGGCGGGATGTTCACCGCCAACACGATGGCCTCCGTCTCGGAGGCACTCGGCCTGGCACCGCTCGGGAGCGCCTCTCCGCCGGCGGAGGATGAGACCCGCTATGCGGTGGCCAAGCGGACGGGCGAACTCGTGCTTGAGTGTATCGAGGCCGACCGCCGGCCCTCGGACATCCTGACCCGGGGCTCCTTCGAGAACGCCATCACGCTGCAGGTCGCGATGGGCGGGTCGACCAACGCCGTCTTGCACCTGCTGGCGCTGGCCGCCGAGGCCGGCATCGACCTTGAGATCGAGGACTTCAACCGGATCTCCGATCGCACGCCCAAGATCGTTGATCTCCAGCCCGGCGGCGAGCGGGTCATGAACGACCTCCACGAACTCGGTGGCGTGCCGGTTGTCCTCCGTCGACTGCACGAGGCTGGGTTCATCAACGGCGACGAGTTGACCGTCACCGGGCGGACAATCGCCGAGGAACTCGCTGTCCTTGAGGAGCGCGGCGAGTTGCCGCCGCTTGGCACTGCCGAGGCCGACTTCCTGTACCCGGTTGAGGACCCGCTGCACGAGGAGGGGGCAATCAAGATTCTGAGTGGGAACCTCGCCCCCGATGGCAGCGTCCTCAAGGTCACCGGCGACGACAAGTTCTACCACGAGGGGCCAGCGCGGATCTTCGAGGACGAAGAAAGCGCGATGGCGTACGTCCAGGACGGCCACATCGAGTCGGGCGACGTCATCGTGATCCGCAACGAGGGGCCCCGTGGCGGCCCAGGAATGCGCGAGATGCTCGGGGTGACGGCCGCCGTCGTCGGGCAGGGCCATGAGGACGATGTCGCGTTGTTGACCGATGGCCGGTTCTCCGGTGCGACACGTGGCCCGATGATCGGCCACGTCGCCCCCGAGTCCTACGTCGGTGGACCGATCGCCGCCCTTGAGGATGGCGACTGGGTGACCGTTGACGTCGAGGAGCGCACCCTTGCGGTCGATCTCACAGAGGCCGAGATTGACGAGCGCCTGGCCACTCATGAGCCGCCGGAACCGGCCTACGAGAGCGGCGTCCTAGCGAAGTACGGCGCCGCCTTTGGCTCGGCCGCCAACGGCGCCGTCACGAACCCTGCCGCGAAGGAGCCGTAGCGGGACGAAACTGGTTTGCATCGGGAGTGAGTAGGTCTGCTGTGTCGATCTATCGGAGCGTACGGTCGATCGCCGGCGCGTCGGGCGACGCCATCGTCGATTGGGACGCCGTCCGCACGGCCGCCAAGTCGGCGACGACCCCCGGACGGATCGAGCTAACCGACGACGAGCGGGCCGCCTACGCCGCCGATGTTCGCGAGGCTCGCAACGCCATCCAGACAGCAGCGGATATCACGTTCGATCTCCCAGACACCATCGAGATCCAGCACCGCCACCACTGGATCGACCAGAATGCGACGACATTCCAGCGCGTGATGCAGCCGCTTGAGGCGCGTGTACAGCCCTCCGGAGCGATGAGCGACGCCGCACGGATCATCAACACAGGGAGCATGAGCCTCACCCTGGGCTTTCTGGCCCAGAACGTCCTCGGGCAGTACGATCCACTGTTGTTGGCCGAGCAGCCGGACGCCGACCACGGGCTGTACTTTGTCCATCCCAACATCGAGGCGGCAGCGATCGAACTCGCCGTTGACTTCGACCGCTTTCGCCGTTGGATCGCCTTCCACGAGGTCACCCACGCCGCCGAGTTTGCGCTGGCGCCGTGGCTGCCGGAATACCTCACCGACCGGCTGACCGAGGGCGTCGAACACCTCTCTGCGGGAACGCTTGATCGCGTGGCCTTCCAGGAGCTGCAGACCGCCATGACGGCCGTCGAGGGCTACGCCGAGTTGGTCATGGACGCTGCCTTTGATGACGACCCGAGTGATTTGCGCGAGCGTCTCGATGCCCGCCGGCAGAACGCCGGGCCGATCTCGGCGCTCCTCCGGCGGGTGCTGGGGCTGAATATGAAACGCCAGCAGTACGAGCGCGGACGAGCCTTTTTCGAGACGGTCGTTGACGATCGCGGGCTTCAGGCGGCCACTGCCGTCTGGGAACGTCCGGAAACACTCCCGCGTGACGCCGAGTTCGAGCACCCCAAGCGGTGGCTCAGCCGCGTTGACCCCTAGTACACGCCACGGCCGACGTCATCATCCTCGACCAACTCCGAGAGCTCGGCGTCGAGTAGCTCCTCGGCCTCCTCAAAGAGATCGTTGAGTGCATCAAGTTGCTCTGGTCGACCGTACTGATCGAAGTCCATCGGACCGAACGCTGGTGAATCAAGCGCGTGCATGAGGTCCTCGAAGACGGCATCGGGATCGGCCTCGGCAGCCGATTCGGCGTGGGTTTCGAGCACCGACTCAAGCCGGGTGGCACGGGTTTCGACATCGGATTCTGACTCTGGGGGCGTCTGGACGGCGAACCGGCCGGCCTCCTCCTGTGGCAACAGCGGATCGATGTCCTCGTCGACCGACCGGGCGACCCGCGAGCCAACCCCCCTGACGGTGAACGGATCCTTCGCGTAGGTCTTCAGCTGGTAGACGCCGACGGCCGGATGCGCCAGAAAGAGTTCCTCGCCAACGCCTGAGGAGCGGTCACCACCGACGGCTCGCCAGCCGGCCGGCTCGACATTTTTGTCGGCGACCTCCTGGAGGATGTCCTGCCAGTCGCGCACCTTCATATCGTGTTGTCAGGCAGTCATCGACAAAGAAGCCACCGGGATCCGGCGGAACGACAGGGTTTTGCTCGCCTGGTGCGGCCTGCGTGATGTGCTTCGGGGGACCGTCGTCGCGGTAGGTGACCAACGCGAGGTGACGACACGCAACGGCGAGCGTCCGGTCGCGGATGTTCAACTCCGCCGGCGCGAGGGGGCACTGACGGTCTCGCTGTGGGGCCGATGGGCCGAGACGGTTGAGTACCTCACACCGGGAATGGACCTCGCAGTGACGAGTCCGCGACAGCGCGGTACCGCGGACGCGTACGCGACAACCGGCGACTCCTTCGTGATCGTCGAGCCGGACTTTCTCGTCGATGTCACCGACATTCGCGAGTGGGTGCAGTGTCCACGACAGTACTACCTCTCGAAACTCGATGGAAGCGAGATATCGCGACCGCTTGTCGTCGGGACGGTCGTCCACGAGGTCTTTGGCGACCTGCTGCGCGGCCGGCCGCTCGATACTGCCGTCACAGATCGCGTCGAGGAGGCGGCCCTCGAGATCGGCCTGCTCGGGGCCGATCCGGACGCAATCACAACGACCGTTCGCGAGCACGGCCAGGCGATCCGCGCCTGGCTTGAGCAGACCACCCTGCCGGGAACCGATGACGACTGGCGGAGCGAGCAGTTGCTCATCAGCGATCGCTTCGGGATCAAGGGCCGGGCCGACGCCATTCGCCGTGGCATGCCCGTCGAACTGAAGACGGGCAAGAACACCCGCTCGTCGCCACGATTTCACGACAAGGTCCAGGCGACGTGCTACGCACTCCTACTGCGCGAACGCGGCGTTGACGCCGACACGGGCGTACTATTGTACACGAAGAACGCGACCCTTGAGGGCGATGTCAGCGGTGACCGCTCACCCGCCAAGGAGTTCTCGATCGGCCATGGGCTGCTGGCCTTCGTCGTCCAGGCGCGCAACGCCCTTGCCGCCATGGAGTTCGACATTAGCGTGCCCACCGGCTATGAGGCCGATGCCGACTGTGATCGCTGTTTCGTCCAGGACACCTGCCAGGCCGTTGCCGGCCGGCTCGATCAGGAGTCGAAGGCGGGGGCTCTCGGCCGGCCGCTCCCGGCCGCTGACCGGGCGTACTTCGAGACGTTCTACCGGGCGATCGAACACGAGCGTCGAGCCGTCCACCGCGCTTACCGCCGACTGTGGGAGCACTCTGCCGCCGAGCGGGCCGACACCGATCGGGCGTTGATCGACCTCGAACTCGTTGAGACACACGAACGCGCCAACGGGCGGTGGGAACACCGGGTGCAAAACCCCGATGGCGCCGTCTCGCGCATCCGCGAGGGTGATCTCGTGCTGGCGAGTGACGGCGATCCGATCGATGGCGAGGCCGAACTCGCACGGGTCGAGCGTCTTGAGGCCACGGAACTGTTGCTCGTCGCCGACGTGCCCGTGGAGGTCGTCCGGATCGATCAGTATCCCTCGGAGTTCGGCGTCGACCGGATGCTCACGGCACTGCATGACACCGTGTTGCGGGGTCAACAGGCACATGCCGACGTCATCATGGGTCGGGCGAGTCCAACGACGGCAGCCGTCGAGGATGCGTTCGTGTCGAACAACGAGGCGCAGGACCGGGCAATCAGGACCGCGCTGGGCGCCGATCCTTGCGCGCTGATCCATGGGCCACCGGGCACGGGCAAGACCTACACCATCGCCCGACTGGTCAGGGCACTGATCGAGCGTGGAAACCGCGTCCTCCTGTCGGCCTTTACCAACCGGGCAGTCGACAACGCGCTTGAGGCACTTCGCGAGACAGGATACGAAGAGGTGGTCCGGGTAGGATCGAGCACCGGCGTCCGCGAGGACATGCAGGACCTCCGTCTTGAGGAGGCCCTTGATCCGGGGGATCGGGCGCAGGCACTCGCCGAAACGCCGGTTGTCGCAGCGACAGCCGCCAGCTGTGGATCGACGATCATGCGCGAGCAGGACTTCGACGTGGCGGTTGTTGATGAGGCCTCACAGCTGACCGAGCCGGAGACGCTCGCCGCGATAGCACTGGCCGACCGGTTCGTCCTTGTGGGCGATCACCACCAGCTGCCGCCGGTGGTTCAGGCTGAGGAGACGACAATCGAGACGCCCGAATCGGCCCCGGTCGACGGCGATCTCTCGACATCGCTATTCGAACGGCTGATTGACGCCTACCCATCGGTGGCAGTCACACTCGACAAACAGTATCGGATGGGTCAGCGCATCCAGGCATTTCCCTCACGTGAGTTCTACGACGGCCAGCTCCGACCGGCTACACCCGCGGTTGCCGGCCGATCAGTCGGGGATCTCGACGACGTGGATCCAACGGCCTTGCCGGCGGACGCGCGCGATACCGTGCGATTCGTTGATCCGGGCAGCGACGCTGCGGAGCGAACGGACCAGCGCGAGGCCGACGCCATTGCCGAGCTCATCAACACCTATCTCGCTGCCGGTGTCCCGCCGGAGGCGATCGGCGTGATCGCGCCTTACCGGGCACAGGTTGCGACCATCGAGGCCACCCTCGACGCGCCGGTGGTCGTCGACACTGTCGATCGCTTTCAGGGTTCAAGCAAGGAGATTATTATCGTCTCCTTCGTCGCGACCGATGACCTCGATGGACCGATCTTCGAGGATTACCGACGGGTCAACGTGGCACTGACCCGGGCCAAACGGGCGCTTGTGCTCGTTGGCGACCGAACAGCTCTGACATCGGACCCACTGTACGAGCGGATGGTTGCGTGGGCCGATCGGTAACGCGTCCTATTCGAGCGCGGCGACGAGGTCGTCGTACTCGGCCGGGGAAAACACCTCCGAGACGACGAACTCGTGTGTACCATCATCCTCAAGCAACAGCCGGGCCTGCTCGCCGGGGACATCAGACGGGAGCTCAAACACGATGGCGGCGTCGTACTCGAGGATGTTGCCGTGATAGACGTCAAGCAGCTCGCCGCCGAGGTCGGCCAGCTGATCGGCCATCCGATCGTGCCAGTCGGGCATCGCCGTGATTTCCTGTTTCGCTTCGACGGTGTGACTGCCGAGGGCCAGGTACGTGGACATGACGCACAGAAAAGACTCGTCCGATTGATGATAATATTTTTGGAATCTAAATTAATAATACCGCGGCAAGCACCATCCGGTTCAGGCGAACCACAGCGACACGGCGGCCAATAGACGAAAGAACGGGCGTTGTCCCCCGAGGCCGGTCAGAGGAAGGCTTCGATGCGGTCAAAGGCGGCCTTAAGCTCATCCAGTCCCGTCGCGTAGGACATCCGGACGTGGCCCTCACCGGCCTCACCAAAGACGCCACCCGGAACGACGGCCACGCCGGCCTCGGTCAGGAGATCCTCAGCAAACGCCTCGGCGTCATCGGTCGGGACCTCTGGGAAGACATAGAAGGCGCCCTTAGCCTCGAAACACGACAGGCCGAGCTCCTCGAGTCGCGAGAGGACGAACTGGCGCCGTCGGTCATACCGCGAAACCATCTCCTCAACGGTATCATCACAGGTCTCAAGCGCCTCAATCGCCGCCTCCTGGGCGGTCGTCGGCGCCGAGAGCATCGTGTACTGGTGGACCTTGTTCATCGCCGCGATAGCATCCTCGGGGCCCATTGCGTAGCCCAGTCGGAGACCGGTCATCGCGTAGGCCTTCGAGAAGCCGTTGAAAACGATCGTCCGCTCGCGCATTCCTGGAAGGGTTGCGATCGAGGTGTGTTCTTCGCCGTAGGTCAGATCCGCATAGATCTCGTCGGCGAAGACCAGCAGGTCATGCTCCCGGGCGAAGGCGGCGATTGGTTCGAGATCCGACTCGGTCATGATCGCCCCCGTTGGATTGTTCGGATAGCAGTACAGCAACGCGTCGGCATCCTGGGCACCGGCCGCCTCAAGCGCCTCGCGGGTGAGTTTGAACTCGTCTTGGGCCGTCGGTACGGCCAATGGCTCGCCATCGGCGAAGACGATTGTCGGCGGGTAAGAGACGTAGGTGGGCTCAGGAACGGCCACCTGATCGCCCGGGTTGATGTGCGCTCGCGCTGCGAGATCCAGCGCCTCACTCACGCCGGTCGTGACGATGATCTCAGCGTCTGGATCGTACGCAAGATCGTACCGACGGGCCGCGTTCTCAGCAATGCGCTGGCGCAGCTCCTTGCGGCCTCGGTTGGTCGTATAGGAGGTCCGTCCGCGTTCAAGCGCATCGATCGCCGCCTCGCGAGCTGCCCACGGCGCCGCAAAGTCCGGCTCACCGACGCCCAGCGAGATGACATCGTCGGCCTCCTCTGCGAGTTCGAAGAACCGGCGAATCCCCGAGGGCGGTACCGATTCAACGCGGTCAGCCGTCTCAAAGGCCGAGGTGAACTGTTCGGTCGTCATGGCGAGACGGAGAGTCGATCGTCGTCAGTGTCGGTCTCGAAGGACTCACCGCGCTCCTTGTAGGTGTTCATCACGTAGTGAGTAACCGTCTGAGTGACCTCCGGGACGGGCGCAACCTTGTCGCTGATGAACTGTGAGACCTCCTGCATTGAGGATCCCTCCGCACGCATGAGGAAGTCGAAGTCGCCGGAAACCAACTGGAGGGACACCACTTCGGGAAACTGCGCCAGCCGCTCGGCGATGTCCGCATAGTTGGTCTCCCGGTCGAGCGCGACGTTCAACTCGACCTCGGCGCGGACGCGCTGATCCTCGGCCGCCCGCCAGTCAACGATCGCCTGATAGCCCTGGATGATGCCGGCGTCCTCAAGATCCTCAATGGCCGCCGCAACCTCGGCCTCGTCGGCATCAAGCATCCGAGCGATATCCGCGGTCGATCGGCGGGCATCCTCCGAGAGGACGGCGAGAAGTTCCCGTTCGTTCATGTGGGTATGAGCGCGTGGCGGAGGCAAAAGACCACCGGATCCCACACCGCTCCCCGGGTTACTCCTCGTAGACGAGGTTCATGATCCACTGCGAGAAGGCGTCGCTCTGGGGATCAACCTCCTCCTCGCCGACGAATGGCGACAGCATGTCGCCGGCCATCAACAGCGAAAAGTCAAGATCACGAGCCGCCGGCATCAGAAAGTACGTGTTGTGCCCCTCATAGACGGTCTCTCGGCGGCGGATGAGATCCTGTTCAAGCAGCGAGGAGACAATCCGACTCCCCTTCCGCGAGGAGACGCCAAGTTCCTTCCAGAACTCGCTTTGGTGGATCCCGCCGGACTCGCGGACCAACTCAAGACCGGCGCGTTCGTCCTCAGAGAGGTCCTGCAGGGCGGCCGCGCTCACGTATCCCACCTCCGAAGATCGCAATGAACCATATCATAACAGGTCTGCGGAAGCGCTTAAAAGTACCTGTCCGCGGACTCTAGGCCGTGCCGCTAACGAGATCCGCGACAGCCGCCGCGGGATTGTCGGCCTTGGCAACGCCGCTGGCGACCAGGACCCCCTCGGCACCCAACTCGGCGGCGGCAGCGACATCCTCGCCCGTCGAGATGCCCGCGCCACAGTAGACGGGGATCTCCGGGTTGACCGCGGTGGCCGCTTCAACGGCGTCCTCGACGATCGACGGATTGGCCTGACTGACGGGGGTACCGGTGCCGATTAGTTCCGGTGGCTCAACCGCCACGGCGTCCGGGCCGAGTGCCGTCACCGCGGCAACCTGTTCGGGGGTGTTCGCACACGCGATCGTTTTGAGATCAGCGCGCTCCGCCGCCTCGATTGCTGCGTCCAGTTCGGCAAGGGTGAGTCGCCGCTCGGAGTGGTTTACCAGCGTGCCGGTCGCACCGGCGGCGGCGAGACTCTCCGCCAGCTGATGGCCGGTGTGACTGCCCGTGTCGATGCCATCAACGTGTTGTCCCCAGACAGTGACATCGGCGTCAGCGACCGCATCGATGGCGGCGGTCTGCGGGGCGATCCCGAGGGTCGTTCCCGCCGGCGTCTCGACGTTAGCCATGGATTGAGCGATCGATACCGGATCACAGTCGTAGGCTTTCAGGTTGACCAGAACGTGCATATTCGAGGCACCACTGCCCCGCGAGGATATAGATTGCGAGTGCGCCGTGTCGGCGGAGGGGGTTCGGTGTGGCCGAACGCCAGGAAAATGAGGTCAGAATCAACAACCAGCAGCGGGGGATCAGGCGAACAGGTACGCCGGATGGTTGTCCGCGAAGCCGGACTTCC
>Ga0207714_1000916_pt1 | contig 19792 bp, 11 predicted proteins | sample PonA232FremontCA_2_FD_187270 | JGI IMG/M metagenome (GOLD analysis project Ga0207714, IMG submission 187270) | Marine sediment microbial community from Fremont, CA, USA - Pond A23 Sediment 2 (SPAdes) | ecosystem: Environmental > Aquatic > Marine > Unclassified | place: USA: Fremont, California...
GCGTGGTGTAGGCCAGCGTCCGCCGCAAGGCGGACCTGCCAAATCGCGGCCTCGGCGACGGGTCCGCTGGCGCGGACCACGCCCTACGCGCGCATCCGGGCGCCGGTGGGATCGACGAGGGGTTCGAGCAGACGCCGGGCCGGGCGCCGTTCGCCCAGGATTTCCACGCCGAATCCGTCGGTGCGCTTGCTGTCCGCAACTGCCGCCTGAACATAGCCGAGCGCGATGGACTGCTGCGCGGTGTGGCCGTAGCCCCCCGAGGTGACCCAGCCCACGACGTTCTCGCCGTCCCAGATGGGCTCGTCCCCGCTCGCGTCGGCATCGGTCGCGTCCACCGCCAAGCTGATGAGCCGGTAACGCGGCCCGTTGGTGCGCTCGTCGCGGGCACAGTCGCGGCCCACGAACGCGCCCTTGTCCAGCTTGACGAAGGGACGCATGCCCGCCGCTTCGGGGCCGTAGATGGGCCGGTACTCACTCGCCCAGGAGCCGAAGCTCTTCTCCAGGCGCAGCGAATTCAGCGCCCGCCCGCCGAACAGCCGGATGCCGTAGGGCTCGCCCGCGGCCATCAGCGTGTCGAACAGCGCCGCCTGGAAGTCGGGCCGGCAATAGATCTCGTAGCCGAGTTCGCCGGTGAAGCTGATTCGGCCCACCAATGCGGGCACCATCCCGACGTCCATGTGCCGGATGTCCAGGAAACGGAACGCCTCGGCGCCCACGTCGCTTTGCGTGACCTGCGCCAGCACCTCGCGCGCCTGCGGCCCGGCAAGCGCGAGCCCGGTCCACCGCTGGCCGTGCGCGGTGACGGTCACGCCCGCCGGCTTGTGCCGGAGGAACCAGCGCATGTGGTAATCCTCGGCCGCGCCCGAGCCCACGATGAGAAACCGGTCGCCGCCCAGGTTCGCCAGGGTAAAGTCGCCCATGATCCCGCCATCGGGCTTGAGCATCGGCGCCAGGGTCATGCGCCCCGCCCGGGGGATGCGGTTGGCGAGCAACCCGTCCAGCCAGGCCGCCGCCTCCGGCCCGGAAACCTCGTACTTGGCGAACAGGGAAGTCTCGAAGAGGCCGACGCTGTTGCGCACGGCGCGGCACTCCTCACCCACCGGGCCGAAGGCGTTGGAACGGCGGAACGTGGGCGTCTCGAAGGGCTCTTCCCCGGCCGGGGCGAAGTAGTTCGCCACCTCCAGGCCGTAGCTCGCGCCCCACACGGCGTTGCGCGCCGCCAGGCGGTCGTGAATGGGCGTGGTGCGCAGCGGCCGGCCCGCGGGCAGCTCCTCGTTGGGATAGGTGATGGAAAACCGCCGGGAATAGTTCTCGCGCACCTTGGCGGTGGTGTACTGCGGCCGCGCCCAGTCGCCGAAGCGGGCGACGTCCATGCCCCACACGTCGAAGCCCGGGTCGCCGTGGGTCATCCAGTTCGCCAACGCCAGGCCGACGCCGCCGCCCTGGCTGAACCCGGCCATGACGGCGCAGGCGCACCAGTAGTTGGTCAGCCCGCGCACGGGTCCGACGAGCGGATTGCCGTCCGGGGAAAAGGTGAACGGGCCGTTGATAACCTGCTTGATGCCCGCGCGCTCGAACGCGGGGAAGTGAGCGAAGCCGACCTCAAGCGATGGCGCGATACGGTCGAGGTCGGGCGGCAGCAGCTCGGTGTCGAAGTCCCAGGGCGTGCTCTCGGTCTGCCAGGGCTTGCCCGCCCGCTCGTAGGTGCCCATGAGCATCCCGCCGCGCTCCTGGCGCATGTAGATCTCGCCCTCGAAATCGGTGGCGTGGATCACCTCCTTACCGGTGCGCTCGTTGTACGCGGCGACCTCGGGCATATCGCCGGTGAGCAGGTACATGTGCTCCATCGCCTGAACCGGCAGCTCCAGGCCCGCCATGCGACCCAGCTCGCGCGCCCAGAGGCCGGCGGCGTTGACCACGTGCTCCGCCTGGATCGTCCCCTTGTCGGTGACGACGTGCCAGGTGCCGTCGGGCGCCTGGGTGAGTTCGTTGACCATGGTGTGGCGGTACACGGTCGCGCCCTTCTCGCGCGCGGCCTTGGCGTAGGCGTGGGTCACGCCCGAGGGATCGACGTGCCCGGCCGTCTGCTCGTAGAGCGCCCCCTTGAAGTGCGCCGGGTCCATGAGCGGGAACAGCTCGGCCGCCTCCTCCACCGAGATGAGTTCGCTCTCCAGGCCCATGTAACGGTCCTTGGCGCGCATCTGGCGCAGGAAGTCCATGCGCTCGTCGGTGCCCGCGAGCATCACCCCGCCGGTGACGTGAAGGCCGCAGGACTGCCCGGAGACCTCCTCGATCTCACGGTACAGGTCGATGGTGTATTGCTGGAGCTGGGCGACGTTGGTGTCGCCGTTGAGGGTGTGCATCCCGCCAGCGGCGTGCCAGGTGGAGCCGGAGGTGAGTTCCGAGCGCTCGATCAGCACCGGCTCCTGCCAGCCGAACTTGGCGAGATGGTACAAAACGCTGCATCCGACAACGCCGCCCCCGATGACGACGACCTGTGCGTGCGACTTCATGCGCGCCTCGTCTCCTCGTGACCGAATATGGCTGCGACCCCTGCGCCGGATGCGCGACGGCCGCGGCAATCCATGTATCCGAGCATCGCCCGGGGCAAGGCGAAAGCCCGTTTGCGTCGGATTTTTGCCCGCGCCGACCGGCCTTCAAAAGTCGGTCGGCGCACCGCCCTCGCGCTTGCGCCGCGCGACGAAGGCGGCAAGCGCCTCGGCGATCGCCGGATCCATGGGGGGTTGCTCGTAGCCGGCGATCAGCGCCTTGTAGATTGCGTGCGCCCGGTTCAGCGCCTCGGGCCGGCCCGCCTCGGCCCACGCCTCGTTGTTGCGCCAGTCGGAGATCATCGGGCCGAAGAATGCCGTCTTATAGCGCGCCCGGGTGTGCGCCGTACCGAAATAATGCCCGCCGGGGCCGACCTCGCGCACGGCCGAAAGTGCCAGCCCGTCGGCATCGGTCTGCAACGGCGTCAGGAACGCGCCCACCATGCCCAGGAGGTCGGCATCCAGCACCATCTTTTCGAAACTGGCACAGAGCCCGCCCTCCATCCAGCCGGCGCCGTGGAAGAGCAGGTTCGCCCCGCCCTGCACGGCGGCCCAGAGGGAAAAAACGGACTCGTAGGCCGCCTGGGCGTCCAGGGCGTTGGCGGCGTTGACGTTGGACGCGCGGTAGGGAAGCCCGTAGCGCCGGGCGAGCTGCCCGCCCAGCAGGGTGGCTTTCATGAACTCCGGCGTGCCGAACGCCGGCGCCCCCGACTTCATGTCCACATTCGAGGTGAAGCCGCCGTAGACGAAGGGCGCGCCGGGTCGAGCGACCTGGGTCACCACCAGGCCCGCCAGCGCCTCGGCGTTCTGCTGCGCCACCGCGCCCGCGATGGTCACCGGCGCCATCGCCCCCGCCAGGGTGAAGGGCGTGAGCACCACCGGCTGGTTGTGCCGGGCGAAGGCGAGCGCGCCCGCCAGCATCGGCCCGTCCAGGCGGAGCGGCGAGCTGGCGTTGATCACCGTGTAGATCGAGGGCTCGCGGTCCAGCGTCGCGGCATCGATGCCGCGCGCGAGGCGGACCATCTCCAGCGCGTCCAGGTTGCGCGTCTCCCCAAGCGAATACGCGTGCAGTGCCTTGTCGGACAGGGTCAGAATGGCATGCAGGGCATCCAGATGCCGGATCGAAGGGTGAACGTCGGCGGGCTCGGTCGGATAGCCGCCCCAGAGCTGGACGGCCGTGAGCATCTGGCCCAGCCGGATAAAGGTCTCGAAATCCGCCATGTTCCCGGCGCGCCGGCCGTGGTCCAGGCAGGCGCAGTTGGGCGTCGAGGCGACGGAGCTGAACGCGGTGGTCTCGCCGGCGATGCGCAGACTCTTGGCGGGGTCGCGGGCGTGCAGCGTGAATTCGGACGGCGCCTGCCGGATCGCCCATTCCACGAGGCCGCGGTCGAACCGCACACGCCCGCCATTCGCGGCCACGTCGGCGCCGGCATCGCGCAGCAGCGCACGCGCCTCGTCGTGCAGGATGTCCACGCCGATCTCTTCGAGAATCTGCAGGGCGCTCTCGTGGACGGACTCCAACTCGTCCGTGGAGACCACCGGCGTCGGCGGATAGCTCAGCCGGTACTGCCGGAACGGCGGCTGTTCCACCGCGGGCCGGCGAGCCGCCCCGCCGGCCCGGCCGCCGCGCCGCCGGCGCCGGGCGCCCGCATCCGCTGCACCTGCTTCGTCCGCACACATCCGATCGCCCCCACATTTGCCGCCCGCGCCGGGGAAACGGCAGGATGCGCGCGCAGACGGGACGCGCGATATCGTCCACGCGACTCACCGGCCAGCGAAATGTCGCATCCGGCGTGTCCGTGGCTTGCCCGCCCCCACTGTGGCGGACCGGCGTTCAGGCCGACGGCTGGGCGCGGATCAGGCGGTTGCCCCGAGCGTCCAGGGCGCGGGCGAGATCGGGCGCGCCCAGCGCATGCATCTGTTCGCCCAGACGCCGCATGAGCACGCCGGCGACGGAGCTGCGCGCCATCTCGGCGATTTCCGCGAGGTGATGCAGGTGTGCCTGCCACGGCAGGACATCGTTGACCCGCCCGTCGGCCAGGGCTTCAGCCGCCGCGCGCGCGGCCGCTGCCTCGGCCAGGCGGCGCGCCGCCGGCATCCGCGCCGGATCGTTGCCCGCGACATAGGCGGCGACGGGGCGCGCGAGATAGGGACCGCGGCCGTCGGCGTCGTCGTGCAGCAGCCCCAGCGCACGCAGCCGCCCAAGCGCCTTGTCGAGTTGCGCGGAGTCCGGCGGATCCTCACCCGCCTGCGCCGCCCGGCGCAGGAGACGTTCGGGAAACGGCTGGCCGGGCTGGAACGCGGCGGCGATACGCAGCAGGAACAGGGCGACGATGTCCGGGCCGTGCGTGGGGCGCAGGGCGCCCGCGGCGACACCGAGGGCGCGCACGATCGCCCGTTCCCGCCCGGCGGGCGCGCGCGTGCCACCGCCCAGGGCGAGGCGGAGATCGTCCACCGGAACCGCGCGCACGGCGCGGAGATAGGCGATGGGATCGCCAAGCTGCCCATCCCGATCGGCCGCGAGGGTGTGCGCGGCCAGCGCGAGCGCCGCCGGAACCGCGTCCAGCGCCGCCACCACCCGCGCCACCTCGGGCTGCTCGGGCGTCAGGTCGGGCCGCCGGCTCGCCACCAATGCAGCCGCGTCCCGGAAATGAAGGCCGCCCAGGGGATGTTCCGCAGCACCCACGTCGGGCGCCCAGGGCGCCGCGCCCGCGGTAACGAGCACCGCCGGGCGGCCGCCCGACGGCCGGACAGCGCGATAGCTGCGCGCGTCCGGGCAGTCGTCCAGGATCAGAAGGCGCGCCGCATCCGTCCGCAGCGCCGCCAGAACCGCCTCGACACGCTGCGCGAGCGGCCCCTCGGTGACCATGTCCAGCCGCAATCCGGCCGCGGCGAGGTCCAGTCCGACCAGATCGGGCCGCGCCAATGACATCACGGCGGGCGGCGCGGGCCAGCGCGCACGCCGCGTCTCGGCATAGGCGCGCGCCAGGGCGGACAGACCCATGCCCCCGCGGCCGGCGGCCTCGGCGGATTCCGTGACGACCACCGTGGATGTCCGGCGGAACAGATCGTCCAGGTCGGAGAGGTCGCCGTCGCGCCCGACCGGCGTCACCGCGCCGGCGCCACAACGCGGCGGTGCAGCCGCCATCGTCACGGCCGCGACATCCAGGGCGTCCTGTCCTGCCGTCGTCATCGCCGGTGCATCCCCGTTCCCGGCCGGGCCATGACTGCCTGTCTCGCCTCGGCATCGACGCCTGCGCAAGGCTGCAGGGACCGCGGCGCGGGGACGGCGCGCGCGGCATCAGCCTTGGAAGCGGGTGAGACGATCCCTTTCCTATCCTGACCTCGCCACGGCGGGAAAGGAAGCCGACTCTGATTCGCTCCGTTTTGGCGGCACTGGCGCGACGTGACTGCGGGCCCAGCGGACGGCCTCGCTAGAACGGGATATCGTCTTCCATGTCGTCGCCGCCGCCCGGGCCGGGTGCGGGCTGGCGCGGGTCCATGCCGCCGACACCGCCGCCGCCCTGCGGCCCGCCCTGCGGCTGACCGCCGCCACCGCCATAGCCGCCGCCCTGGGGCGCCCCGCCGCCCTGGCTGGCGCGGGTGTCAAGCATCTGCAGCTCGCCGCGGAAACGCTGGAGCACGACCTCGGTCATGTAGCGCTCCTGCCCGCTCTGATCCGTAAACTTCCGGGTCTGGAGCTGCCCCTCGACATAGACCTTTGAGCCCTTGCGCAGGAAACGCTCGGCCACGCCCGCAAGCTGCTCGTTGAACACCACGACGCGGTGCCACTCGGTGCGCTCGCGCCGGTCACCGGTCTGCTTGTCCGTCCACTGCTCCGAGGTGGCCACGGCGAGGTTCACCACCTTGCCGCCGTTCTGCATGGTGCGCACCTCGGGATCGCGCCCAAGGTTGCCCACCAGGATCACCTTGTTGATCGTCCCCGCCATCGCTGCCCCGTACGTCGAATCGCGTTGTGGCGCGGGAGCCTAACCCCCAGGCCGCCGCCACGCGAGTCCGCATCGCGGGCAGGCGCCGGGCAGAAACGCCCACGGGGTCGCTTTCCACAGCCGGCTACGCCATATTCGGTCACGGTCGCGAAAAACCCGGAACGCAAGAACGGAACTCAGCACGCATGGCCGAGAGCGACGGCAGCCGCGTCATCCACGTCCGCGGCGCGCGCGAGCACAACCTTCAGAACGTCGAGCTGCGCTTGCCCCGGGACAGCCTCGTCGTGGTCACGGGCCTGAGCGGCTCGGGGAAATCCTCCCTGGCGTTCGACACCATCTACGCCGAGGGCCAGCGGCGCTACGTCGAATCCCTGTCCGCCTACGCGCGGCAGTTCCTGGAGCTGACGCAAAAGCCCGACGTGGACTCCATCGAGGGCCTGTCGCCCGCGATCTCCATCGAGCAGAAGTCCACGTCCAAGAACCCGCGCTCGACGGTGGGCACCGTCACCGAGATCTACGACTACATGCGCCTGCTCTGGGCGCGCGCGGGCACCCCCTATTCGCCCTACACCGGCGAGCCCATCGAGAGCCAGACGGTCAGCCAGATGGTCGACCGCGTGCTCGCCATGCCCGAGCGGACCAAGCTCTATCTGCTCGCCCCGATCGTGCGCGGGCGCAAGGGCGAATACCGCAAGGAGCTGGCGGACCTCCAGAAGCGCGGCTTCCAGCGGGTGAAGATCGACGGCACCATCTACGAGATCCCCGACGCGCCGCACCTGGACAAAAAGAAGAAGCACGACATCGAGGTGGTGGTGGACCGGGTGGTCGTGCGCGACGGGATGCAGCAGCGCCTCGCGGAATCCTTCGAGACCGCGCTGAGCATCGGCGACGACCTCGCCTTCGCCGAGGACGCGGACACGGGCGCGCGCACGACGTTTTCGGCCAAGTTCGCCTGCCCCGAGTCCGGGTTTACGATCCCGGAGATCGAACCGCGGCTGTTCTCCTTCAACAATCCCTTCGGCGCCTGCCCCACCTGTGACGGCCTGGGCATCCAGCTCCACTTCGATCCGGGGCTGGTGGTGGACGAGCGGCTGTCGCTCAAGGACGGCGCCATCGTGCCATGGGCCGGCTCGACCTCGCCGTTTTACAAGCAGACTCTGGACAGCCTCGCCCGGCACTTCGGCATCTCGACGCACACACCCTGGCAGGAGCTGCCCGAGCACGTCCGGCACGGCATCCTCTACGGCACCGGGGATGAGCCGGTACGCCTGCGCTACAACGACGGCCTGCGCAACTACGAGACCAGCAAGCCTTTCGAGGGCGTCATTCCCAACATCCAGCGGCGCTGGCGCGAGACGGACAGCGACCTCGTGCGCGAGGAACTGGGCCGGTTCCAGACCGGCCAGCCCTGCACGACCTGCGGCGGGCACCGGCTCAAGGGCGAGGCGCTGTGCGTGAAGATCCGCGGCCGGCACATCGGGGAGGTCGCGGAGATGAGCGTCGCCGATGCGGACACGTGGTTTGGCGAGGTGCTCGACCACCTGAGCCCGCAACGGCGCGAGATCGCCCGGCGCATCGTCAAGGAGATCAGCGAGCGGCTGCGCTTCCTGCTCGACGTGGGGCTGGACTACCTCACGCTCTCGCGCGGCGCGGCCACCCTTTCCGGCGGCGAGAGCCAGCGCATCCGCCTGGCATCGCAGATCGGCTCCGGCCTGACGGGCGTCCTTTACGTCCTGGACGAGCCCTCCATCGGCCTGCACCAGCGCGACAACGCGCGGCTGCTGAACACGCTGACCCGCCTGCGCGACCTCGGGAACACCGTCATCGTGGTCGAACACGACGAAGAGTTCATCCGCGAAGCGGACTACGTGGTCGACATGGGCCCGGGCGCGGGCGTGCATGGCGGTCACATCGTGGCCGAGGGCACACCCGAGCAGATCATGCAGCGCTCGGAAAGCCTGACCGGCCAGTATCTGACGGGCCTGCGCCAGATCGAGGTGCCCCACCACCGCCGGCCCGGCAAGGTCGGGCAAAGCATTCGGGTCGTGGGCGCGCGCGGGCACAATCTGCAGAACGTCGAGGCCGAGGTGCCCCTGGGCACCTTCACCTCTGTCACCGGCGTCTCCGGCTCGGGCAAGTCGACGCTGATCAATGACACCCTCTACAAGGCGCTGGCGCGGCGCATCAACGGCGCGCGCGAGGCACCGGCCGAGCACGACCGCATCGCCGGCATGGAATTCCTGGACAAGATCATCGACATCGACCAGTCGCCCATCGGCCGGACGCCGCGCAGCAACCCGGCGACCTACACGGGCGCGTTCACGCCCATCCGGGAGTGGTTCGCCAACCTGCCCGAGTCCAATACGCGCGGCTACAAGGCCGGACGCTTCTCGTTCAACGTCAAGGGTGGCCGGTGCGAGGCCTGCCAGGGCGACGGCCTGATCAAGATCGAGATGCATTTCCTGCCCGACGTCCACGTCGTCTGCGACGAATGCAAGGGCAAGCGCTACAACCGCGAGACCCTGGAGATCACCTACAAGGGCAAGTCGATTGCCGACGTGCTCGAGATGACCGTCGAGGAGGGCGTGCAGTTCTTCTCGGCCGTGCCCGCCATCCGGTCCAAGCTGGAGGCATTGCAGAAGGTCGGGCTGGGCTACATCAAGATCGGCCAGCAGGCGACCACGCTTTCCGGCGGCGAGGCCCAGCGCGTCAAGCTGGCCAAGGAACTCGCCAAGCGCTCCACCGGACGGACGCTCTACATCCTGGACGAGCCCACGACGGGCCTGCACTTCGACGACGTGAAAAAACTGCTCCAGGTGCTCCACGCCCTGGTGGACCAGGGCAACACGGTTGTGGTGATCGAGCACAACCTGGAGGTCATCAAGACGGCCGACTGGATCCTCGACCTGGGCCCGGAGGGCGGCGCCAAGGGCGGCCGGCTGCTGGCCACGGGCACACCCGAGGACATCGCCGCGCACGGGGACAGCTACACCGGCGAATACCTCGCTCCTGTCCTCCAGCGCGACCGCGCCGTGGCACCCAAGCAGGCCGGGCGGGGGTGACAGTTAAGCGTAATTTGGCTGATTTGCCGTGAAAGTAAAGTGACTTATCTCTACGAGATTGGCAGAGACGGAATCCGACTTATGCTTTCTGTGAAAAGTGTGTAGGCGATTACCAAGATACCCCCGATAAAAGCGACCCCAACTGCTATCTTAACAACAAAAAATATTAGGTGAAGCGCCCCCTAGACACACGGCAACGACAACAGGAATTGTGATCAAAATACCTGCCGCGTGGAACCAACGGATCCAGCCTTCTTGATGCGCGAACACAGGAAGCCACGCCACATCTTGCGCAATTGCATCGTAGACACCGAAGGCAAACGGTATCAGGATGATGATCCCAAGAACCTAACTCTCAGGACTAGGCGTTCGCGCTCCTGACCGGGCTGTTCCTACGGATGGGCCAACTCCGGTGCCTCCGCATACCACACAGCGGTACCCAGCGGTGTGACCGTAACCCCAACAGCCTCCGCACGTCTCCATCGGCCCCTCCTGCAACTTATAGATTATAATTCCTTTTAAATATTTCGACTAAAGATGTCAACTTCTCGTGTCAGACGCAAAATCCGCCACGCCATACCGGCGAAGCAATTCGCTCAAAGGAACCGTTGCTTCCTCGCCGGCGCGCACCGCGGCCGTGCGCTCGGCCGCGAGCGAGACGTCGGTTTGATCCTGGAGGTACGCCGTCACCGCCTCTTCGAGGCATGCCGCTTTGCTGCGGCCCGTTGCGCGCGCGAGCGCCTCAAGACGCCGATCGACCTCGGCCGAAACTTCAAGCATCGCCGTTGTCCGCACGCCCCATGGTTGGGCGACCTTCGCGATACGCCCCCGCTAGACGTTCCCGGTCCGAGGCGCCGCCCGACCCCGGCCCGTTGAACGCACCCCCTGTCAAAGCCTCAACCCCATCTTCCGGATCGAACGTCTCGTCGAGGAGGGAGTCCAACGTGAACGGGGACGCGACATCGGTCGGGAATTCGGGATCGGCATAGATCCGCAGGTTGCCGTTCGCCTCGCGGACTGCTTCCGACCAGATCTCCGTCATGTTGATCTTGTTGACGAGGGTTGGCGAGTCCCGCCGCAGGCGCCGCGCCTGTGCCAGAAAATTGCGAACTTCACGGAGCCATTTGCGATTGGCCTCGTCGGCGAGCGATGTCGCGGCCTGGACCAGATGCTGACACCCCGAGACGAGGAACGACTCGAACACCCGGCGATCCTTCTTGCCCAAGTCTTCGATCTCCTCGGCCATGTGCTCGACGTCGAAGTGGCTGTCACCGCCCAGCGCGCGCAGCCGCGCCGCCTGGTCCTGCGTCCAGGCGTAGAAGTCGCGCTCGTAGAGATCCTTGCCGGCGGCTTCACCCATCATCGCCTCCAAGGGTCGTTTCTCATGCCAAACGCCCGGCCACCGTGCGCGCGGTGCCCCTTATTGCGGCAGATCCTCGTCCATCGACAGCAGGGATGCGTTCCCGCCGGCGGCCGTGGTGTCCACGGTGAAGGTGCGCTCGTGGGCGAAGCGTAGCAGGTAGTGCGGCCCGCCGGCCTTGGGACCGGTTCCCGAGAGGCCCTCGCCGCCGAACGGCTGCACGCCCACGACGGAGCCCACCATGTTGCGGTTTACATAGGTATTCCCGACCTTCACCCGCCGGCTGACGTAATCGACCATGTTGTCGATACGCGTGTGGATGCCGTGCGTCAGGCCGTAGCCCGTGGCGTTGATGGCGCTGATCACGTCGTCGAGGTGGTCGCGATGATAGCGCACGATGTGCAGGACGGGGCCGAAGACTTCCCGCTGGAGCTGCTGAATGCGCTCAATCTCCACCGCTGTGGGGGCGACGAAGGTGCCGTGTTCGGCCGCCTCCGGCAGCGGCGCCTGGCGCAACAGCTTCGCATTGCGGGTCATTGCCTTGATGTGGCCCTGCAGCATGTCGCGCGCTTCGCTGTCGATCACCGGCCCGACGTCCGTGGCGAGATCCGCCGGGTCGCCCAGGCGCAGCTCGTCCATGGCGCCCTGGATCATCCGGATCATGGTGTCCGCCACCTCGTCCTGGACGAAGAGCACGCGCAGCGCCGAACAGCGCTGGCCCGCGCTGGCGAACGCGGACTGCAGGACGTCCATGACCACCTGCTCGGGCAGCGCCGTGGAATCCAGGATCATGGCGTTCTGGCCGCCGGTCTCGGCAATGAAGGGCACAATAGGCCCCGCCCGCTGGGCCAACTGTTGGTTGATGAGCTTGGCCGTCTCCACCGAGCCCGTCATGGCCACCCCGGCCACGCGCGGGTCCTGCACCAGCGGGCCGCCGACGCCCGGCCCGTCGCCGGGCAGGTAGTGCAGCACGTCGTGCGGGATGCCGGCCTCGTGCAGGATATCCACGGCGACCGCGCCGGTCAGACAGGTCTGCTCCGCCGGTTTCGCCGCGACGCAGTTCCCCGCGGCGAGCGCCGCGGCGACCTGGCCGGTGAAAATCGCCAGCGGAAAATTCCACGGCGAGATGCACACGAAGGTGCCGCGCCCCCGCAGGTAGAGTTCGTTGCGCTCGCCCGTGGGCCCGGGCATGACCTGCGGCGCGTCGAATTTCTGCTCCGCCTGCACAGCATAGTAGCGCAGGAAGTCCACGGCCTCGCGCACCTCGGCCACGCCGTCGGGGATGTTCCGCCCCGCCTCGCGCGCGCACAGGGCCATCAGCTCGCCCATGCGCGCCTCCATCAGGTCCGCCGCGCGGCGCAGCCGGCGCGCGCGCTCCGTGGCCGGGGTGCGGTCCCAGTCCCAGTGCGCCGCCTCCGCCCGGTTCAGGGCATCGTCGATCACCGCCTGATCGGCCCAGACGACCTCGCCCACCTGCCGGCGCGTGTCGGCCGGATCGCGAACCGGCCGGGCGTACCCGCTCTGACGCGTCTCGCCGCCCACGACCGGCGCGGCCGTCCAGGACCGTGCCGCGGCCTTGGCCATCTCCTGCCCCAGCGGCGCCAGGACCTGCGGGTCCGAGAGGTCAACGCCGCGGGAATTCACCCGGCCCGCGCCGTAAAGGTCGCGCGGCAGCGGGATGCGCGGGTGGCGCACGGGCTGCGTCGCGCGCACCGTCGCCACCGGATCCTTCACGATCTCGGCGACGGGCACCTCGGGGTTGGCGATGTGGTTGACGAAGGAGGTGTTCGCCCCGTTCTCCAGCAGGCGGCGCACCAGGTAGGGCAGCAGATCCTCGTGCCCGCCCACGGGGGCGTAGATCCGGCAGGGCAGCCCGAACGCCTCGGGATCGACGATCCGGTCGTAAAGCGCCTCGCCCATCCCGTGCAGACGCTGGAACTCGAAGTCGCGCCGGTTCCCCGCGACCTCCAGGACGTAGGCAACGGAGTGGGCATTGTGACTGGCGAACTGCGGATAGAACGCGTCCGTGTTGTCCAGCAGCTTGCGCGCGCAGGCCAGGTAGCACACGTCCGTGTTCGCCTTGCGCGTGAACACCGGATAGTCCGGAAGTCCCCGCTCCTGGGCGTGCTTGATTTCGGTATCCCAATACGCGCCCTTGACCAAGCGCACGAGCAGGCGCCGGTCGTGCCGGCGCGCCAGGTCCGCGAGCCAGTCGATCAGCGGCGCGGCACGCTTCTGGTACGCCTGGATCGCCAGGCCAAGCCCCTGCCAGTCCTGGAATTCCGGATCCCCGGATATGGCCTCGATCACGTCGAGCGAGACGTCCAGGCGCTCGGTCTCCTCGGCGTCGATGCACAGCCCGATGTCGTGCGCCGCCGCCCGCCGGACGACGTCGCGCAGGCGCGGCAGCAGCTCGGCCATCACCCGGTCGCGGTTGGCGAATTCATAGCGCGGGTGGAGCGCGGACAGCTTGACCGAGATGCCGGGACCGTCGATGGGCCCCCGTCCCTTGGCGTGGCGCCCGATCGCCTCAATGGCGTCCAGATAGGCCCGATAGTAGCTGCGCGCGTCCGCATCCGTGCGCGCCGCCTCGCCGAGCATGTCGTAGCTGTAGCGGTAGCCCCGGCGCTCGTAACTCTTCGCCCGGCTCAGCGCCTCTTTGATGGTGCGCCCCATGACGAACTGGCGGCCCAGAATGCGCATGGCCTGCCACATGGCGTTGCGGATCACGGGCTCGCCCGAGCGGTGGATCATGCGCCGCAGCACGGCCCCGTAATCCCGGCGCGTGGCGTCATCGAGCTTGACCACCCGGCCGGTGAGCATGAGCGCCCAGGTGGAGGCGTTCACGAACAGGGACTCGGAGTGCCCCAGGTGCGTCTCCCAATCGGCCGTGGCGATCTTGTCCTTGATCAGCGCGTCCACGGTCTCGCTGTCGGGCACGCGCAGCATCGCCTCGGCCAGGCACATGAGCACGATCCCCTCCTTGGAGGAGAGTTCGTATTCCGCCATGAACGCCTCGATTCCCTCGGGCCGGCGGTCGTTGCGGACGGCCTCGACGAGATGCTGCGCCCGGTCTTCCACGCGCCCGGCCGCAGCCGTTCCGAGTTCCGCTTCGCGCAGGCGCGCCTTGACCACTTCGGCCTCGTCCGCGCGATGGGCGCGGCGCACGGCAAGACGCCGCGGGTCGGCCTCGGCCAGGCTGAAATCGATGATCATGGACGGCCTCCCTTGTCGCGTTCGCATGCCCACCGGCGGCGGGCGGCCGGTGACCGGTCTTGGCTGCGGCCCAGCGTAGCAGATTGCGCCGCCGACGCGCGGCCCTATCGCACGGCGAGCGGGACCTCACGATTTCGGCGCGGCGGGGCGTCGCATCGGCCGTTTGCAGCGGAGGGCGCACGGGGATCGCGAGACCACGCTTGATCCTGTACATGTGCTTGTGGTCGACGCGTCCGGCGGCGCGTCGCGTGGTCCCGGGCATGGGTCGGACGGGCGCGGCACCGCGCGCGGGCGGCCGCGGGTTGCGGCGTGCGGTTCGACACCCGGACGCGGGACGGTTAAACTTCGGCTCAAAGACGAATCGAAAGCGGGTGCGATCGTGCCGGAAACTGGTGATCCGCGCTGGGATGCGCTGTCGCGGGTGTTGACCCTGGGCAGCCCGGCGACGACCCGGTCGGCGGTGGGCCGCCACGACCTGGTGGGGCGGCTGTTCGACATGGTGAGCACGCCGGGCAGCCACGCGATCATTGTGGGCGAGCCCGGACTTGGTAAGACGTCGCTGCTCAACGTGGTCACGGAAGAGCTGCGCGGCGCCGGGGTTCTGGTGCTCGGCGCCGAGGCCGAGCCGGGGATGAGCTTCGACGCCCTGGTCCGCGCGGCCGCGGCCGAGGTGATGGTGGCGCCGGATGCGGACATGCGCTTCGCCCCCGCGGCAGCGGACGCGTCGGACGCCGAGCCGCTGACGGAGCTGCTGCCCGAGGGCGAGGCGGACGCCAACGCCATCGCCGACCTCATGGATCAACAGCTCGCCGGGCGGCCCGTGCTCATCCTGGACCGCTACGATGCCGTGGGCTCGGGGATGACGGACCGGGCCGTGGCGGACCTGATCAAGGCGCTGTCCGAGCGGTCGGCGCAGGCCACGGTGATCCTGGCGGGCAATGCGGACTCGGCCGACGACATCCACGCGAACCACGACCGGACGTTCCGCCACGTCACGGAGATGCCGCTGCGCCTGCTGCGCCCCAACGAGACCTTTTTCCTGCTCGACCGGATGCAGGACGCCACCGGCATGGCGCTGGCGGACAACGCGCGCAAGCTCATCCTCACCGCCTCGCTTGGGATTCCGCGCGCGGTGCAGACGCTCGGCCGGGGCGCCATTCGCGCCGCCCTGAGCGCCGGCGCGGACACGGTGGACATGGCGCACGCCATTGCCGCGATGCCCGAGGCCGCCGAGGCGATCGACGGCGAGACCCGGCAGGCGGTGGACATGATCGTGGGCGACGACCCCGAGGACGAGTTCGCCCGCATGATCTTCGCCGTGGCGGCGGCGCACACGGATTGGTACGGGCGCTTTTTCAAGCCGCAGGTGATGCAGAGCATCCGCCAGCGCTTCCCGGATCTGGAGATGGGCGAGGACGAGGTGATCCAGACGCTGGACTCGCTCTGTGGCGACGATTCCATGAGCCTGTTCCGCAAGGGCGGCTCCGCCTATCGCTTTCGCAACATCTGGATCAAACACTACCTGGTGATGCGCTACCTCACCCACCGCTTCGGCACGGACGCCCTGGAGCCGGCGAACGCGGCGCCATAGGCGGCGCCGGGCCGGGCGCGGACGACACGGGCGCAGATGGGTACGCTCGCAGGGATCAGCTTTGCGCCATTGCGCGAAGACGCTTGCGCGCCTGAGTCACGGTGGTTGTCGGCGCAGCCGTGGTATCGAGACGCCGGTGAATCGTATCGGGATCGAACAAGCCGGCGCGGAGCCCACTCTGGACCCAGTCAAGATCCTTCTCGCGCCCGCTCACCAGCTTGGCGACGGCAAGGTCGTTCGGTTCCGGGCAAATCGCCACGGCATGGCTATTCGTCGGGGTGAAGCGCAACGCCCGCGCCCACCAGTCCGCCGGTAGCTTGGCCGTCTCGGGCCCGACGCCGTCGGCATGGTAGCCAAAGCTCTCTTCGAAAATCGACCCGGGCCCGATCGCCCCGTCGATGATGTCGGCGCGCTCCGGATGGTTCCGGGGGTAAACGTCGGCTTCCATCGACCGGAGCATGTCCGGCGGAATAGGGCGATCGCATGCCAGGATGGCCTGCGACCCCACCACGACGATCTCGCCTTCGCCGGCAATCTCGGCGGCCGCGCGGACGACGTGTTCAAGCTGCTGGCGGTTCACCGCGATACGCCTCGCGCACGATCTGCTGGCGCTGACACTCCGGGATCGCTCCCGCGAAGGGATGGTAGCGCCGCATCGCCGCGGCCGCATCCGTCTCCGCGGTGAGCACGCGCCGGATCGCCTCGGGATCGTCGAGGATGCGTTCCCACGGCTCGAAATACGCCGACGAGGCGGTCGCGTTGCGGCGCATCGTGGCGAGGTTCGCCCGGGCCTTGGCGAGCACGCGCGCGACCTCGCCCGCGTCCATGCGCGCGGCGACGGCCCGACAGTACGCGTCGTTGATGGTCTGGGTGCGGTCCATACGACATCCACCATGTGCCCGATGCGCGGCGCTCAGGCTAACAGAGCCGGCGGCGGCGCCATAGCAACGCCCCTTTCCCTGCCATTGCGCGCGCTCACACCCGTTCACAAGCTCACCGGAAATCCCGCGACGGATACACCGGGTCCGGCCCGGCGCTTTTGACCTCGTCGGCGCGCGCGAGCGGGTTGGTGAACGCGGGCGCCTCCAGCTCGGCCAGCCGCGCGTCGTGGTTGGCGATGCGCTCGGCAATCAGGTGCAGGACGAGGCCGTCGCGCTGGATGCGCCCTTCGACGGCGAGCAGGCTCGCGCCCAGGAAGGCCGGGCGGTAGGTCTCGAACACCTTGGGCCAGACCACGATGTTGGTCACGCCCGTCTCGTCCTCCAGCGTGGCGAAGATGACGCCCTTGGCGCTGCCCGGGCGTTGCCGGACCAGCACGAGCCCGGCAACCTTCGCCCGCGGCCTCGGCACTTCGTCGTCCCGGTTTTCCGGACTGGACAGCGCCCACAGGTCCGCCGCCCGCGCGTAGCCGTCCGCATCGTAGCGCGCGCGCAGAAAGCTCAGTGGGTGCCGGCGCAGGGTCAGGCGCAGACTGGCGTAGTCATCCACCACCTGCTCCGTCTCCGCGATCGCGGGCAGCTCGGCTGCCGGTTCGGCGCCCAGCTCCTCGGCATCGGCGGCGGCGAACAGCGGGAGCGGCTCGGCCTCCGGCAGGCCCTTGACCGCCCAGAGCGCGCGCCGGCGGTCCAGGCCCATCGAGGTGAACGCGTCCGCGCGCGCCAGCGCCTCCAGCGAACCCGTGGCCAACCCGGCCCGGCGCCACAGGGCCAGCGGGTCATCGTAGCCGTTGCCGCGCGCCGCCGCGATACGCTTGCCGTCCGCCTCGCCCAGGCCGGCCACCTGCCGGAAACCCAGGCGCAGCGCCATGGGATCGCTGGCCGTGTCCGGGTCCGCGGGCTCCAGGGTGTTGTCCCAGGCGCTGCGGTTCACGTCCACGGGGCGCACCTCGACGCCGTGCTTGCGCGCGTCGCGGACGATCTGCGCCGGGGCGTAGAAGCCCATGGGCTGGCTGTTCAGCAGGGCGCAGGCGAAGGCGGCCGGATAGTGGCGCTTCATCCAGGCGGAGACGTAGACCAGGAGAGCGAAGCTCGCCGCGTGGCTCTCCGGGAAGCCGTAGGTGCCGAAGCCCTCGATCTGGTTGTAGCAGCGCTCGGCGAAATCCCGGTCGTAGCCGTTGGCGACCATGCCCTCGACCAGGCGTTCCCGGAACTGCCCCACGTCGCCGCGCTGCTTGAACGTCGCCATGGCACGCCGGAGCTGGTCCGCCTCGCTGGGGGTGAAGCCGGCGGCGACGATGGCGATCTGCATCGCCTGCTCCTGGAACAGCGGCACGCCCAGCGTCTTGCCCAGCACGCGCTCCAACTCGGCGCTGGGATAGGTCACCGTCTCCTCGCCGCTGCGCCGGCGCAGGTAGGGATGCACCATGTCGCCCTGGATCGGCCCCGGGCGGACGATCGCCACTTCGATGACGAGGTCGTAGAAGTCGCGTGGCTTCAGCCGTGGCAGCATGGTCATCTGCGCCCGGCTCTCCACCTGGAACACCCCGACGGAATCGGCCGCACAGAGCATGTCGTAGACCTTGCGGTCGCCGAACGGCACCGTCGCAAGGTCGTAACGGCGCCCGTAATGGGCGGCGATCAGGTCGAAGCCCTTGCGGATGCAGGTGAGCATGCCCAGCGAGAGCACATCGACCTTGAGCATACCCAGCGCCTCCAGGTCGTCCTTGTCCCATTCGATCACCGTGCGGTCTTGCATCGCCGCGTTCTCGATGGGCACGACCTCGTTCAAAGGCCCGCGCGTCATGACGAAGCCGCCCACGTGCTGCGACAGGTGGCGCGGGAAGCCTTCGATCGCGTCGATCAGCGCGAGGGTCTGGGCCAGCCGCGGATCCGACGGGTCCAGCCCAATTTCCGTCAGCCACGCCGCGTTGCCGCCGTGCTGCTCGCGACCCCAGACGCCCCCGGCGAGCGCGGCGATGGTGTCCTGGGACAGGCCCATGGCCTTGCCCACGTCGCGGATCGCGCCGCGCCGACGGTAGCAGATCACCGTCGCGGCCAGCCCGGCGCGGTCGCGGCCGTACTTGGCGTAGACGTACTGGATCACCTCCTCGCGCCGCTCGTGCTCGAAGTCGACGTCGATGTCCGGCGGCTCGCCGCGCTCGGCGCTGACGAAGCGCTCGAACAGCAGGTCCAGCTTCGACGGGTCCACGGCCGTGATGCCCAGGCAGTAGCACACGGCCGAGTTCGCCGCGGAGCCCCGGCCCTGGCACAGGATGCCGCGCGACCGGGCGAAGCGGACGAGGTCGTGGACCGTCAGGAAATACGGCGCGTACCCGAGCTGCCGGATCAGATTCAGCTCGCGGGTCAGGGTCTCGCGCACGCGTTCGGGCACGCCCCCGGGATAGCGCGCGCCCGCGCCCTGCCAGGTCAGGTGCTCCAGCTCCGCCTGGGGCGGCCGGCTGCGCCCCGTGCTCTCCTCCGGGTATTCGTAGTGCAGCTCATCCAGGGAAAATGTGACCACGTTTCGGATTTGTTCCGTGCGTTCAACGGCCTCGGGATGGTGGGCGAACAGCCGGGCCATGTCCTCGGGGGCGCGCAGGCGGCGCTCGCCGTTCGCGGCGAGGCGCAGGCCCGCGTCGTCGATGGTGCAGCCCGCGCGGATGCAGGTGAGCACGTCGAGCAGCGGCTTGCGCGCGGCCGTGTGCATCACCGCGTCGCTCACCGCGACCATCGGGGTGGCGCAGCGATCCGCAAGATCCGCCAGCGCCGCCAAGCGCCGGGCGTCGCAGCCGTCCAGGCGCGGCGTCGCGGCCAGGTGGCATTCGGCGCCGAAGATGGCCTTATAATCCGCGAGTTGCGCGGCAAAGCTCTCTGGAAGCGGCAGCTCGTCGGGCGGCATGACCAGGGCCACCTGCCCCTCGGCATATGCGGCAAAATCCGTGACATAGAGCTCGCAGTCGCCCTTCGCCGCGCGCCGCCGGCCCAGGGTGAGCAGCCGGCACAGCCGGCCGTAGGCGGCGCGGTCCCGGGGATAGACCACGACCTCGGGGCCGTCGCGCGGGACCAGGCGCGCGCCCACGCACAGCGGCAGGCCCAGTTCCCTCGCCTTGAGGTGCGCCCGCACCA
>Ga0207714_1000917_pt1 | contig 19786 bp, 17 predicted proteins | sample PonA232FremontCA_2_FD_187270 | JGI IMG/M metagenome (GOLD analysis project Ga0207714, IMG submission 187270) | Marine sediment microbial community from Fremont, CA, USA - Pond A23 Sediment 2 (SPAdes) | ecosystem: Environmental > Aquatic > Marine > Unclassified | place: USA: Fremont, California...
AAGGTGACCGCCGAGCGCGACGAGCGCCAGGACGCAACGGTGATCGACCACCCGATCCACTTCCGGAACCTGGCGACGAGCCTCCGGGTCCCGCCACAGGAGTTGGGTGAGAGCACCGACGACGTGCTCGCCGCTCACGGCTACTCCGACGAGGAGATCAAGCAGCTGCGCGAACAGGGGGTCGTCGACTGAGGCTGGCTGGGGAGCCGCCGGCCGGGCGTGGGCGGCTCACCCGCCGGGGGCTACTTCTCGCGGAGGTCCCGCAGGACCTCCTCGGCGTGACCCTCCGGGTCCGCGAGCGCGGGGTCGAAAACGCCCGCGACCTCGCCGTCGACAACGGTGAAGGTCACCCGGTCGGTGTACCCCTCGCTGGTGTCGACGCCGAAGGCTTCGGCTGCGTCGCCGTCGGGGTCCGCGAGCAGGTCGAATGTGACCCCCTCCTCCTCGGCGAAGTCCGCGTGGGTCCCGACGTCGTCCATCGAGACGCCGTAGACCGTGATACCGGCCTCCTGGAACTCCGGGAGGGTGTCCTGGAAGTCGTTTGCCTCGATGGTGCAGCCGCCGGTGAAGTCCTTCGGGTAGAAGTAGACGACCGTCGGCTCCTCGAAGTCGGGCGTGACCGTCTCGCCGTGCTGGTTCTGTGCGCTGACTGCCGGTGCCGGATCGCCAGGTTCGAGCATACCACCCGTTCACAGCCCAGCACGGTATGGGTTTGGGTACCGGGGGTGCTCGCGCCGTCCGGCCCCGGAACTGCCGCCGGTCCGGCTACCAGTCGCGCGCGAACTCGACGCCAAACATCTCCGCCGACGAGGGTGGCGGGTTCGACCCTTCAACGAGCGCGTACTGGTCGAAGTCTTCGACGCCCACGCTCGCGAGCAGTTCCTCGTCGTAGAAGGAGTGGCCGTCGACCTCGGCGGGGTCGCGGTCGAGCAGGACGGAGGCGGCGTCGGTGTAGACCTGCGGGCTTCGCCAGTCCTCCTCGCTACCCATCCCGAAGTAGCGGGTCGCGCGGGTCTCGATGGCGGTGACCGGCCACAGCGTCGACGCGGCGACGTCCTCCTCCTCGCCCGACAGCGAGAGCGTCATGAACGCCATCCCCATCTTCGAGAAGGCGTAGGGAGCCATGCCGGGGACCCGGTCGACCTCCAGGGGCGGGGCGTTCGTGATCACGCGCCCGCCGCCGTCGCGCAGCGCCGGCAGGGCCGCCTGGGTCATCGCGTAGGTCCCGCGGACGTTGACCTCCATCAGCAGGTCGAACCGGTTCATCGGGAGCTCGCCGATCTCCCCCATCTGGATCGCCGAGGCGTTGTTGATGAGGATGTCGAGCCGGCCGAACTCGTCGAGAGTCTCGTCGACGACGCGCTGACAGTTGTCGGGGTCGCGCACGTCCAGCTGGACGGCCAGCGCGTCCGAGCCGTGCTCGCGGACCGCGTCGGCGGTCTTGTGGATCGTCCCCTCAAGGTCGGAGTCGCTGTCGTCGACCGTCTTGCCCGTCGAGACGATGTCGGCGCCGTACTCGGCGAGTTGGAGCGCGAGTGCGCGCCCGATGCCGCGTGTCGATCCCGTGATGACTGCCACCTGTCCCGAAAGGTCGGGGGCTGGTACTGCCATGCAGTACCGCTCGGACCCCACGGGCAAAAAGGTGCCCTCACCGCGTGCCGGGCGCTGGCGCGGACCCATGGTGGTACGCACCTCTCACACGAACGGTACGTAACACTAATTCGGGCCGGCCGTAACCGTACCTGTAATGGAAGATACACGACAGGCCAGGAGCGTCTCCGGTCACCTCCGGCGCCGGCCGTCGGCCGGCTCGGTGGGCCGACAGTGACCCGGATTCGCGCCAGGATGCGACCGGAACAGCCAACAGCGCGCCGGTCGCATCGGGGGGTATGGGGCGCGTAACCGACCTCGCGCCGGCCGGGCTCGTCCCGGCGGCCTGGCTGGTCACTGCCGGCGCCCACCAGGGCGCGGTGAGCGAGCGGACGCTCCTGATCGCGCTGGTGGTGATGGACGTACTGCTCGTGGCCTTCATCGTGGCCGGAGCCGCCGAGATGACCGGGCCGGTGCTGCGCATCTGGCGGCTGGTCCTGTTTGCCGGCCTGCCGCTCACCTTCGCGGGGACCGTCGGGCTCTGGCTCTCACCTCCGAACGAGGCGCTTCTGGGGGTGGCGCTGTACGGGTGGATGCTGCTTCCCGGGGCCGCGTACCTCCAGACCGGGAACCTCGTGACCGGCGCGCCGTTCCGGCAGGTGTACTTCCTCGCAGGCGTGCTCTCGGTCGCGGGCGCGGTCGTGTACGCGGCCGCGGCGTCGAACGGGATGGGTGTGGGTCCGGAGTGGGTCCTCACGGGGCTCGCGGGCGTCGGGGTCGGCCAGAGCGTCGGCATGGTCGCCGCCGCAGTCCAGAACAGTTAGACCCGCTCTCCCGGCTCCGGTCCAGACTCGTCCGCTCGCCCGGCACCCGCGGGACCGCGCAGCTTCCGGAGGCTCTCGTGGGTGCCGACGACCATCGCCGGCACCAGGACCATGAAGATGTGCTCCTCGAGGGGGACCCCGAGCAGTTCGACGCCGGTCCGCAGCGGGATCTCGAAGACGCCGACGGTCAGCGTGTACCAGTCCCACGCGAGCGCGAAGGGGTACAGCACCAGGACGGTCCGGGCGGCCGCCCGCCACGCGCCGGCGTACGCGAGCAGGGCGAGCGCGACGGTCCCCCACATGAGTTCGGTGACGAGGTAGGTGTACTCGCCGAAGACGGTGATGTCGGGCAGCACACTACCCGGGAAGGACCGGCAGGAAAAAAGCGTGTGCGACTGCCAGCTCGAACGACACGGCGCTTCCGGGGACTCCCCCAGTGTGGGAACGAGAACCAACTTTGATTACCGCGCGTGTCGAACCTCCGGAGAGAGGGACTCCACGATGGATATTGCCGATATCGCGACCAGCGAGTACGTCGCCGTCGAAACGGACGAACGACTGGGGAAGGTCAGGTCGATCTTCGAGCGCGAGAACCCGAAGGGGCTCGTCGTCACCGAGGACGGCGAGTACGCCGGCGTGCTCGCCCAGCGCCAGCTCGTTCAGTCTCGCGTCGACGACGACGCCAAGGTCGAGCGTCTGATGCAGTCCGCCCCCAAGGTCGACCGGACGGCCGACGTCCGGGAGGTCGCCCGCGTGCTCGTCGAGGGCAAGACCAAGATCGCCCCCGTCTTCGAGGCCGACCGCCTGTGGGGGATCGTCTCGGAGGACGACATCCTCGAGGCCGTCCTGGAGAACCTCGACGCGCTGACCGTCGGGGAGATCGCCACCGACGACGTCGTCACGATCGACGAGGACACCCACATCGGCCGCGTGATCAACCTGCTCCGGGAGAACGACGTCTCCCGCCTCCCCGTTCTGGACGAGGACGGCCACCTCTCGGGGATGGTCACCACCCACGACATCGTCGAGGTGGTCGTCCGGGACATGGACAAGACGACCCGCGGGGACCGCTCGGGCGGCAACGACCGGGTACTCGACATCCCCGTCTACGACATCATGTCCAGCCCCGTGGCCACGACGGCCGACGAGGAGTCTGTGCGCGGGGCCGTCCAGCGGATGCTCGACAGCGACTACGCGGGGCTCGTGGTCACGCCCGAGGACGACGACCGTGTCGTCGGCGGTATCATCACCAAAACCGACGTGCTCCGGGCGCTGACCTACACCGAGGAGGAGCACATGGACGTCCAGATCACCAACATCCGGCTGCTGGAGACGCTGACCCGCGAGCAGGTCCGCCAGCAGATCGAGGGCGTCGCCGACAAGTACGGCCAGATGCAGGTCCAGCACGCTCACGTCCGGTTTCACGAACACAAGGAGACCCACCGCGGCACGCCGCTGATCCAGGCCCAGATCCGGCTGCGGACCAACAAGGGACAGGCCGCCGGCTCCGGCGAGGGCTACGGCGCGGACAACGCCTTCCGGGTCGGGCTCGACAAGCTCGAGCGGAACGTTCTCGAACTGAAGGGCGTGCGCGCCGACGAGGAGTACCGCGGCCAGCTCCTGCGGAAGCTCGGTGAACTCTGACCACTTTTTACTGCGTCGGGTCTCGCACTCGCGCCTGTCGGCGCGAGGCGGACCGCTCCTTGTAAAAACGTGGGGAAAAAGGCCGCTCGCGCTCGGTAGAGCGCTCGCGGTGAACCGCGCTCGCTTCGCTCGCGCGGATACTCAGCATACAGCGTGTATGCCGTACGGGCGAGACATTTCTTTCACCGAGGTTGGACCGACTACACCGCTCAATTCAGCCCGCGAACGTAACGCTGTCATCCCTGTGCCGATGAGGAGACGGACGCTCAGCGTCGCCACAACTCACCAGGGGCCGGATGTCGAAGCGGATATCGTCTTCTCCGGACGGGTAATAGTGGAGGTGGCCCTTGTCGGTCAATCTGGAGTTATGCCGGTAGACACTGTACCGGATTACGTACTGCCGAACGGAGACAATCCCATCACGCTCAACCATGCCACCAGGCGCTACCCGAAGCCCGCTTGTGCCGGTATCCCACATGCGAGCATCGCTTCGGCTCCCGTCAGAAACATAGAATTCGAAGAGGATGTTGTACGGGTTCTCAGTGTCGTTGAATACCGTCAGGTCAACGAGCTTATTCGAACATAACACCGAACAGCCGGCCAGACCGACCGACGCGCCAACCAAGCCAACAACCAGTTGGCGCCGTTTCATGCGTGCGTATTAGGGAGGCTAACTGATATGTTTTCTACCTATATTGAACGATTGAGATAGTCGCCTACTGGCTGGAGTCTGGTGACGGATACGCGGGCGTACTGAGCGGACGGCATTTGTTGACCGAAACAAGATGCGACTGTGGGAAGTTCCCGGAGATACGGACGGAAGCGAGCCTCCGGGCTCATGTCGCTGGCGCGGGTGCTGCCGCGCAGCATCCGCGCGAGCAGAGAGGGACCGGAGGTCCCTCTTGCAGCCGGACGTAGTCCGGCGACGAAGCGAGCGCGGTTCACCGGACGCTCGGCCTTCGGCCTCGCATCCGGCTTTTTCACTGTGTTTTTTGCGCCGAGAGGTGCCGCAGGCCGCCGGAGGCGGCCGCGGACACCCGAGGCGCAAAAAAGTAGTCGCTATTGAAACCCGATGCGCCCGCCGCGGGTCCGGGGTTCGGGGCCGGTGCCGCCGCGGAATTCCTCCTCGATCTGCTCGTAGTACTCCCGGATGTCGTCGGTCAGCGTCGGCCGGACGTTCTCCAGGGCCTTCCGGAAGTGGCGCATGTCGACGTCGGCGGCATTGTCGTCCTCGCGCAGCGCCTCGATGGCCGCCTCGCGGGCGATCGACTCCAGGTCCGACCCGACGTAGCCCTCGGTGCGCTCGGCGAGTTCGCGCAGGCTGACGTCCGGGGCCAGCGGCGTGTCGTCGGTGTGGATCTTGAGGATCTGCTCGCGGCCCTCGGTGTCGGGCTCGCCGATCATCACGAGGCGGTCGAACCGGCCCGAACGGATGAGCGCCGGGTCGATCATGTCCGGCCGGTTGGTGGCGCCGATCACCATCACGTCCTCCATCTCCTCCAGCCCGTCCATCTCCGTCAGCAGCTGGTTGACGACGCGCTCGGAGACGTTCGAACCCGTCTCGCCGCCCCGACCTGGAGCAAGCGAGTCGAGTTCGTCGAAGAAGATCACCGTCGGGGAGACCTGCCGGGCCTTCCGGAAGGTCTGCCTGATAGCCTTCTCCGATTCGCCGACCCACTTGGAGAGGAGCTGTGGCCCCCGCACGGAGATGAAGTTGGCGTCGGTCTCGTTGGCGACTGCCTTCGCCATCAGCGTCTTGCCCGTTCCGGGCGGGCCGTAGAGCAGGACGCCCGCCGGCGGCTCGACGCCGAGGCGCTCGAACTTCTCGGGGGAGGTCATCGGCCACTCGACGGACTCCTGGACGTTCGCCTTGGCGTCCTCGAGACCGCCGACGTCGTCCCAGGAGACCTTCGGCAGCTCGACGAGCACCTCCCGCATGGCGCTCGGGGACACCTCGTTGAGCGCCCCGCGGAAGTCGTCGCGTTTGATGATCATCCGGTCGATCAGGCTCGGCGGGATGTCCTCCTCGTCGAGGTCGATCTCCGGGAGGTACCGGCGCAGGGCCTTCATCGCCGCCTCCTTGGTCAGCGACTCGATGTCCGCGCCCACGAACCCGTGGGTGTCCTCCGCCAGTACGGGCAGTGAGACGTCGTCGGAGAGCGGCATCCCCCGGGTGTGGATCTGGAGGATCTCCTCGCGGCCGGTCTCGTCGGGGACGCCGATCTCGATCTCGCGGTCGAACCGGCCCGGCCGGCGGAGGGCGGGGTCGACGCTGTCGACGCGGTTCGTGGCGCCGATGACCACGACCTGGCCCCGGGATTCGAGGCCGTCCATCATCGTCAGCAGCTGGGCGACGACGCGCCGCTCAACCTCGCCGGTGACGTCCTCGCGTTTGGGCGCGATGGAGTCGAGTTCGTCGATGAAGATGATGGAGGGCGACTCCTCGGTGGCGTCCTCGAAGATCTCCCGGAGTTGCTGTTCGGACTCGCCGTAGTACTTGGAGATGATCTCCGGGCCGGCAATAGAGAAGAAGCTGGCGGAGGTCTCGTTGGCGACGGCCTTCGCAAGCAGGGTCTTCCCGGTGCCGGGCGGGCCGTGCAACAGCACCCCCTGCGGGGGCTCGATGCCCAGTTTCTTGAAGATCTGGGGATGCTTCATCGGGAGTTCGACCATCTCCCGGACGCGCTGGATCTCGTTCTGGAGGCCGCCGATGTCCTCGTAGGTGATGCCGCCGCCGGTCTTCTCGAACCCTGAGATCGGTTCCTCCCGGAGTTCAACCTCGGTGTCCTCGGTGATGAGGACGACGCCCTCGGGTTCGGTCTCGACGGCGATCAGCGGGATCGCCTGGCCGGGCGAGCGCATGAACGGGTGATTCGTGCTCGACATCACGGGGACGATGTCGCGCTCGACGACCGGCCGCTTGAGGATCTGCCGTTTGACCATCCCCGCGGCGTCCGAGCCGAACTGCACGCTCGCCTCCTCGGGTGGCGCGAGCACGAGCGTGTCGGCTTTCTCGGCCTCGGCTTTCCGGATTTCGACGCGCTCGCCGATCCCCACATCGGCGTTCTGTCGGGTGAACCCGTCGATGCGAACAGTATCGGTGTTCCAGTCCTGCCGGTCGGCCCGCCAGACCTTCGCCGCGGTCCGGTCGGCCCCCTCGATCTCGATGATGTCCCCCGGCGAGAGCTTGAGATGCAGGAGGGTGTCGGGGTCGAGCCGGGCGATGCCCCGCCCCGAGTCGTTGGGATACGCCTTTGCCACCTCTAGTTGGACTTCATTCATTGTGGTCTGGGATGTGTTGACAGTCGGCCCTGGCGGGAGATATGCCTTTTGTTACCGGCGGTCCCGAGGGGGACCGGAACCGCGCCGTCGGACAGATTGATAATCCCGTCGGCGCAACGATTACGTATGGTCTTTCTCGTGCCGTACGACGGCTCCGCGAATTCGGAAGCGGCCCTGGCCCGCGCGGTCGAACACGGCGCCGCGCTCGGCGAGGAGGTGGTCGCGGTGAGTTTCGTCCCGACCGGCGACACCTACGCCCAGCGCCGCCGGTGGATCGAGCCCGACGAGGACTTCGCCGTCGAGACCGCGAGCGCGGACCTCAGACGGAAAATCGAGGAGGCGACCGACGACGCGGAGCGGCAGTTCACCGAGCCCGGTGCGGAGTCGCCGGGCGACGGGATCTCCGGCCAGGTCCGGCAGACCGCCGTCGACGTCGACGCCAGCGTTGTCTTCGTCGGCACCGGAAATCCCGGAGACGGCACGGGCGACACCGCCAGCGAGGACGACCGGATGACCACACCATTCGGCTCGGTCGATACCGACGCCCCCTACGACCTCCACCTGGTGCGGCGAAAGCGGGCCTGAGCCCGGTCCGGCGCGTCACGGCGTCAGTCCAGCGTGTACCGGTCGAACCGGCGGACGGCGTACCGGTACGACAGCGCCGGTGTGACGACGAGGACGACGAGCAGCACCGCGGCGGCCAGGGAGAGCGTCTCGGCGTCGACGCCAAGCCCGAACGGTAACACGAACGTCAGCAGCGCCGCTCCGAGCCCACGTGCGCCCTCGTCGGAGACGACGACTGCGGCGGCGACAGTCGCGACCAGGTGGACCGAGAACAGCGCGAAAGCCAGCGTGCTGGGGACGACGGTCTTCATCGACCGGGTGATGTTGACCGCCCGAAAGCGGGGAAAGGCGGCCCCGATCCCCACCGAGAGGACGGTCGCCACGGCGATCAGAACCGGCGTCGCGGCGACCAGAAGCACCGTCCTCGTCGCGGGCAGCGGGCTGAGGAGGGCGACGGCGGCAGTGAGGACGGTCCCCAACGGGACCGCGACGACCAGGCTCGCGACCACGTGTGCGCGGACGAACTGCCGGCCGTCGACCCGGCTCAGAAGCGTCGCCGGAAGCCCCGCACCCTGGTCGCCCAGCGGATTCAGCGTGAAGACGACGCCGGCCGCCCACGCGACGAACAGGACCGTCCCGTACGGGAGATAGCCCGGGATCCGGCCGGTCTGGAAGATGTCCGCGAAGACGCCGACCGCGAAGAAGAGCGGGTAGACGACGTACAGCAGCTTCAGCGGCGCACGCGCCGCGCGCCGCCAGGCCAGGAGGACGAGCGCGGCGGTCGGCCGGCCGACGGCCGCAGCCAGCCGGCGCTGGAACGCGACGCCGGCGGTGCCGACCGCTCCGGGATCCTGTTCGCCCGCGGCTCCCTCCTCGCTCTCGCCGGCGAGCACCGGGTCAGAGAACCAGTGGGCTGTGGCCACTCGCGTCCCGGCGGCGGCACCGGCGGCTCCGACGACGGCCACGACGGCGACGGTCCCCGCGGCCAGCAGCGGGCTGGGCGCGAGCAGGCCCGTCCCGGCGAGCATCAGGTCGGCGGGCCAGCCGGTCGGCGAGGCCTGCATGGGCTCGAACAGCGCGACGACGGTCGCGTTCAGCGAGCCGGTGACCACGAAGGCGAAGTAGACCAGGAAGGCGACGGCTATCAGCACGCCCTTGTTGCGGGCGACGAAGGCGATCCGGCTCAGCAGGTGTTTCAGCCCCAGGCCGGCCGGGAAGCCGACGGCGACGACCGTGGCCCCGACGGCCGCGACCCCGAGCGGGACCGTCACCGCAGCCAGCGCCGACCCGGTGCCCAGCGCCAGCCCGACGCCCACCCCGACGGCCGGCCCACCGAGCCAGAGCAGGACGTAGACGTACTCCGCGAGCAACAGCCCCAGGAAGGCCTCGCCGGTCGGGACGACCGTCAGCACGCCCTCGGCGTTGGTGAGCGTGCCGCGCTGGCCGACCGCCCGCAGGGCCACGACGGCCGCGCCGATGAGCCCGAAGACCGCGACGATCCCCCGCAGCGCCGCCGTGGCCGAGAAGGGGCCGACGGCGACGTCACCGGGCCCGACTGCGCCCCCGACCCGGTAGGCGAGGTAGCCGCCGCCGAGGGTCGCGGCCCCCACGAGCACGACGAAGACGAGAAGCGAGGCGAGCCGACCCAGCCCCCCGCTCGTGTCGGTGTGTTTCCGGACCATCCGGGTGACGTCGACCCGCGCTATCCGGAGGACGTGAGCGAGACTGCTCATCGGGGCTCGGGGTCCGGGCCCGCGGCTTCGACCTCGTCGGCGTGGTCGGCGGTCACCGAGAGGAAGACGTCCTCCAGGCTCGTCCCCTCGCCGCGCTCGGCCTGGCGCTTGAGGTCGTCGGGGCCACCCTCGGCGACCAGCCGGCCGTCGTCGAGCACGCCGACGCTGTCGGCGAGTTCGTCGACCACAGAGAGGATGTGCGTCGAGAGGAAGACGGTGGTCTCGCCGCCGGCGAGCTCGGCGATCAGGTCTTTCACCGTCCGGGCCGCCCGGGGGTCGAGCCCGGAGGTCGGCTCGTCCAGAAAGAGGACGCCGGGCTCGTGGACGACCGTCGCGATCAGCCCGACCTTCTTGCGCATCCCCGTCGAGTACCCCTCCTGGCGGCGGTCGGCCGCCCCGACGAGGTCGAACCGCTCTAGGTAGTTCGCGATGCGCTCGTCGGCCACGTCGGCGGGCAGGTCGTGCAGCGCGGCGACGTGGCGCAGCTGCTCCCGGCCGGTCAGCTCGTCGAACAGCGGCGGCTCCTCGGGCAGGTAGCCGATCTCCCGGATCAGGTCGCTCCGGTCGGCGACGTCGACGCCGGCCACCCGCGCCGAGCCCGAGGTCGGGCGCGTCAGACTCGTCAGCATCCGCATCGTCGTCGTCTTGCCCGACCCGTTCGGGCCGAGAAAGCCGTACACCGCCCCCTGGGGTACGGAGAGGTCGAGGTCCTCAACCGCGGTCACGTCGCCGTACCGCTTCGTCAGGCCGGCCGCCTCGATGGCCAGCGAGGGCGTTTCGAAAGGAGACCGGTCCCGGGCGTCCGCGTCTGCGTCCATGTGACATTCGTTTCATACGACGGTGTTTCAAGATACCGGAAGGGGTCGCCAAGGGCAGTCTCGAGCCGGGGCAGGCCGGCAAGGTTCTTGTCCCGGCCGTCCCTCCGCTCGACCATGCGAACGCTCGCCTTCGACGGCCGGATGGGCGCCAGCGGGGACATGCTCCTTGGGGCGCTGCTCGCCGCCGGGGCCGACCGCGACGCGCTGGCCCCCGTCGAGGACGCGCTCGATGTCCGCTACCGGACCCGGGAGGTCACGAAAGCGGGGGTCGACGCCACCGCCGTCGACGTCGTGCTGACCGAGGAGGCCAGCGACGAGGATGGCGGCCACGAACACAGCCACGAGGGCCACGAGCACAGCCACGAGGGCCACGGGGACCACGACCACGTCGACCATCACGGTCACAGCCACGACCACGCTGACCACACACACGCGGAGGGGCACGGTCCGACGCGCACCTACCCAGAGGTGGTCGATATCGTCGAGGAGATGGGCCTCCCGGCGGCTGTCGAGGCACGAGCGCTGGCGATGTTTGAGCGGCTCGGCGAGGCGGAGGCGGCGGTCCATGGCACCGACCTCGAGGGGACACACTTCCACGAGGTCGGGGCCGACGACGCTATCGCGGACATCGTCGGAGTGGCACTGCTGCTCGCGGACCTGGAGGTCGACCGGGTGGTGACGACCCCGCTGGCCACAGGCGGCGGCGAGGCGGAGACGGGCCACGGCATCTACCCGGTTCCGGTGCCAGCCGTCGTCGAACTCGCCGAGGGTGCGGCGTGGTCGCTGCGGGGTGGGCCCGTGGAGGCGGAGTTGCTCACGCCGACCGGGGCGGCCATCCTCGCCGAGGTCGCCGGGGGCGTGGCGTCGCTGCCGTCGATACGGGTCGAGGAGTCGGGGTACGGCGCGGGTGGCTACGATTTCCGGGACCGGCCGAACGTCCTCCGCGCCGTGGTCGGTCAGACCGAGCGGCTCCGCCGGGACCCCATCACGGTGCTCGAGACCAACCTCGACGACGCCACCCCGGAGGTGCTCGGCGGGCTCCAGGAGACGCTCGCCGAGGCCGGCGCCCGGGACGTCTCGGTGGTCCCGCTCACGATGAAGAAATCCCGGCCGGGCAACCTGGTGAAGGTTGTCGTCAAACCGGAGGACGCCGAGCGGGTCGCCCGCCGGCTGGCCGAGGAGACCGGGACGCTGGGCGTGCGCGAATATGGCGCCGGCCACCGGTTCGTCGCCGACCGCGAGGTCGTGACGGCGACCCTCGCGGTCGACGGGAAGCGCCACAAGCTCGGCGTCAAGGTGGCGAGCGTCGGGTCAGGGGGAGACGGCTCGACGGACGGGCACACCGTCTTCGACGTCAGCGCGGAGTACGACGACGCGCTCGCGGTCGCTCGCGATGCCGGCCTACCGGTCCGGGAGGTGCTGCGGCGCGCCGAAGCCGCGGTCAGGCAGGGACACGCCGACCGCCTGGTCCACGTCATCGAGGACGACGGGTACGGGAGCGCCACGGACGGCGGGGAGTACCGCCCCCACTCCCTGTCCGAGGAGGGGTTCATCCACTGCTCGACGCCGGCTCAGGTCGTTTCCGTCGCCCAGTATCACTATCCCGACGCCGAGGACCCCCGGCTGCTGGTCATCGACCCCGGCGAGGTCGACGCGAAGATCCGGTACGAGGAGAGCCCCGACGGCGGGTTCGCGCACGTCTACGGCCCGCTGAACACCGACGCCGTCGTCGACATCGTCGAGTTCCCCCGCGAGGACGGGCGCTACGTCCTGCCCGAGAAATTGCGAGCGGTCTGAGGCGGTCAGGAGTCCGATTCGTCGGCGTGTTCGGCAAGCGCCTCCTCGATGGAGAGGTCGCCGGCCGCCACCTGCCGCGCGAGGTCGGTGTCGATGGCGCGGTTGGTCTCGCTCCGTTCCCGGGAGCGGTCCTGGATCCGCGTGAGTTCGCCGGCGGTGGGCTCGACCTCGCGGCCCTCGATGCGTTCGCCCTCGCGGCGGGCAATGTTGACCGCGGCGAGCGCGTCCCCCATCCCGCGGGCGCCGGTTCCGAGGTAGGGAGTGGTTCCGGACTCGTCGACCAGCTCGACGGGGACCTCGGGCAGGTCCTCGAGTAGCCGCGCGCCCACCAGCCGTGCGCCGTCACCGACGCGCACGAGCGGGTCGACGGCGTCGGCCACCTCCTCGCGGACGACATCGGCCACCCGCTCGGCGGGGACCTGGAAGGCGGCGGTGACGGTGTCACCCTCCAGCACTGCGACCCCGGGGCGGTCGCCGGGGTCGACCCCCACGACCGTCCGCCCCTCTCCGTCCCGGAGCGTGGCCGCGACGGCGTCGACGGCCGCCCGCGGGTCCCCGGGCACGGCCTCGACGACCGCCACGTCGGCCTCCCCCGGGACCGCCCCCTCGTCGTCGGCCCCGCGGACCATCACTGTCGTTCCCTCGGGGAGGTCCTCGCCGGGCTCGACGGTAGTGAAGTCGACGCCGCGCTCCCGCAGCGCGGTCACCACCTCGTGGTAGAGTTCGAAATCCGCCGTCGCAACGACGATCACACCCGCGGTAGGCGAGCCGGCCACTTAGCGGATCCGGGCCACGCGGGGGGGGGGAGCGAGCGCCGGCGAGACGCGGCCTTTTATGCGAAGGTGGCCCAAGCCTGGAGTGTGACAGAGCCCATCCCGACCGGCTGCGACGCCATCGACGGACTCCTCGGCGGGGGGTTCGAACGCGGCGCCGTCACGCAGGTGTACGGCCCGCCGGCCGCCGGCAAGACCAACGTCGTCCTCTCGGCGGCCATGGAGGCCGCGGACGCCGGTGCCTCGACGCTGTTTATCGACACCGAGGGGCTGTCGGTCGACCGGATGGAGCAACTCGCCGCGGCCCACGCCGGCCAGGGCCGGAGCGTCGACGACCTCGCGGGCCGGCTAGTCGTCAGCGAGGCGCTGTCCTTCGAGGAGCAGGAGGAGGCGGTCCGGGACGCCACAGACATCGCCGGCGAGGTCGACCTCGTGGTGCTCGACAGCGCCACCGGCTTCTATCGGCTGGAACGAACCGAGCAGGAGGAGGGAGAGGCACTGCGCGCGGTCGCCCGGCAGGTCACCCACCTGCTCTCGCTGGCCCGGCGACACGACCTCGCCGTCGCCTTCACCAACCAGGTCTTCACCGACCCCGACTCGGATGCGGCGCGCGCGCTGGGCGGGCACACGCTCGACCACTGGTCGGCGGTCATCCTGCGACTGGACCGCTTTCGCGGGGGGAACCGCCGGGCGACGCTGGAGAAACACCACAGCCGCGAGGCCGGCGCCCAGGCGGGGTTCAAGATCACCGGCGAGGGCCTCGTCGAGGCCGACCGTCCGTAACCCGTCGACTCCTGGCTCTCCGGGACCGTGGATGGTCAGTACAGCAGGTCGTCGTCGTTCTCGACCATGTACAGCGTGCGCGCGGCGATGTTGACGGCGTGGTCGCCGACCCGCTCGAGGTCACGGATCGTGAGCAGGAGCCGGTGGACGTCCCGCATCAAGCGCTCGACTTCCTCGTCGCTGTCGGCGTCCTCGCGTTCGATGAGGTCGCGGGCGACCGCCTCGGAGGCGCGCTCGCAGAGCTCGTCGACCCGGTCGTCGTAATCGGCGATCTCGTAACAGAGCTCCGGGTCTTCCTCGGCGTAGGCCTCCATGGCTCGCTCTACCATCCGGGTGACCTCCTCGCCGATCTCCTGGACGTCGACGTCCGGGTAGACGTCCTGTTCGGCGTCGAGGGTGTAGTCGCCGAGGTTGGTCGCGAGGTCGGCGATCCGCTCGAGGTCGGTGATGATCTTGAAGGAGGCGGCGATGAAGCGCAGGTCGCCGGCGACCGGCTGCTGGAGCGCGAGCAGGTCGATGCACTCCCCTTCGAGGTCGAGGTAGAGCCCGTTCACTTCGTCGTCGCCTTCGATGACCTCCCAGGCGAGCTCCTCGTCTTTGGCCTGGAGCGCGTCCAGCCCCATCCGCAGGCGCTCGAGGACGACCTCGCTCATGTAGAGGACGTCCTCGCGCAGGCCCGCGAGACGCTCCTGGTATCCTTCCCGTGGCATGGACCCATTTCTCCGCTGACAACACATAACCGTTCGTATGACGCGCGTCCGGCGCCGGCCCGAACGTGTACGTACTCGGCTCGCGGGTTGTCGAGACTGGCTATAACCTATATATCCGGGGCATCACGGGGTCGGCTCCCGGGCTGGCCCGGCCTGGAGTCGGCCGGTCATCCCGCCCCGAACTCCGCAACGCTCGTCCCGTGTACCTCCGGAAACCGCGACCACGGAAGGCGGCTGTCGGTCGCCGCCCGGCGGAGACAGGCGTGCGGAGCCCGGAATACGTTACACCTGAGTGATATACATAGATTTACCGAAGTTTATTATCCCCCTGGGTAGAACGGTGCCGTATGGAGACACGCAAGGTGCAGGTCACGGGCGGGTCGACGTACACAGTCTCCCTGCCGAAGGAGTGGGCGACGGCAAACGACGTCGAGGCCGGTAGCGTCGTGGAATTTCACTCCGAGGAGGACCTCCTGTTGCTCTCGCCCCGTCGGGAGGAGGAGCGCACGGAGGGGACCCTCGACATCACCGGACTGGAGGACGAGCACGAACTCACGCGTGCAGTGATGACGATGTACGTCAGCGGCTTCGACGTCATCAGGCTGGAGACGACGCGGATCACCGCTGCCCAGCGCCGGATCATCCGCGAGGCCACCCAGGGACTCGTGGGGCTCGAGGTGATCGAGGAGACGTCCGAACGGGTGGTCCTGCGGGACCTGCTGGACTCCTCGGAGCTGTCGGTACACAACGCCATCACGCGGATGCGGCTGGTCTCGCTGACGATGCTCAAGGACGCCGTCGAGGCACTCATCGAGCACGACGACGACCTCGCACAGGACGTGATGGAGCGGGACGACGACGTGGACCGGCTGTGGTATATGGTCTCGCGGGTGTTCCGGACCGTCCTCCGCAACCCGACCGCGGCGACCGAGATCGGCTTTCCCCGCGACACCTGCTTCGACTTCCAGTCCAGCGCCCGCCAGCTCGAGCGGATCGCCGACCACGCCACCAAGATCGCCGACCTCGCCCTCGAACTCGAGGAGGTGCCCGACAGCGCCGTCGGCCCGCTCCGGGCGCTCCACGAGGAGGCGGCGGCAGTCCCCGAGATGGCGATGGACGCCCTGCTGACCGACGACCCCGAGGAGGCGACCGAGCTGGCCACCTCGGCCCGGGCCAGGATCGACGACGTCGACGGGAAGGCCCGCGAGGTCGACAAGGAGATCCGCGAGCTCGACCCCGGGACGGCCCAGGGGCTGGGGCTGGTCGTCGACTCGCTGTCCCGGACCGCGGACTACGGCGGCAACATCGCCGAGAACGCGCTACAAAAGGCCGCCCCGGACCCCTAACCCCAGTACTCGTCGACCAGCGCCGCGGCGGCGTCGGCGGTCTTCCGGTAGACGCGGTCGCCGCCGGGCGTGCGCACCGCGAACGCGTAGGTCCCGCTGTCGGGGCGGTACCACCGGTCGGGGTGTGCGAGTAGCGCCTCCGGCAACGTCTCGTCGGGGTCGTCGCCCCCGGCTGCCACATCGGGGTCACGTCGGCCGGCCTCGCCGCCGACCCCCGGCCTCGCGGCGTCGGCCCGGGACCGGTCGGGACCGTCACCGATGTCGAGGCCACTGTCCGGGAGGTCGAACGCACAGGGGATCCCTCGGGTCACCTGGTCGCTGCCGGCCGCGGCTTCGGCCTCAGACATGAGGACGGTCTGTGTGTCGACCACCCGGCCGTCCCCGGGAGTGCGCTGGGTGTACGAGCCGTCGGGGTGCATCTCCCAGGCCCGGCGGTTGTCCGCCAGCGCGAGGTTCAACACGAACCGCAGCTGTTCGCGGAGTCTGGGGTCCTCGACGGGTGTGACGGCCTCGATGCGCCTGTCGAGGTTGCGGGTCATCCAGTCCGCCGACCCGGTGTAGTACCCCGGACCGGCGTCGGCCCGCGTCCCCTCTTCGTCGACGGCCGTCGCGTTCTCGAAGTAGAATATCCGGGAGTGCTCGAGAAACCGCCCGACGATGCTGTAGACGTCGACTGTCTCGCTGACCCCCTCGACGCCGGGGCGGAGTCGGCAGATGTCCCGGACGACGAGGTCGATGTCGACCCCGGCCATCGCGGCCTCGTACAGTTCCCTGATGATCGCCGGGTCTTCGAGGCTGTTGACCTTGACCACCATTCGGGCGCGTTCGCCGTCGCGAGCGTGTGCGGCCTCGTTGCGAATGAGGTCGGTAAACCGCTCGCGCATCGTGACGGGCGCGACCAGTAGCTTCCGGAACTGGTCTTCCAGCGTCGGGCCGGTGAAGGAGTTGAACAGCTTCACCAGGTCGTGGCCGATATCCTGGTCGGCAGTCAGGAGCCCGAGGTCGACGTACCCCTTGGCGGTCTCGGAGTGGTAGTTCCCGGTGCCGACGTGTGAGTACAGCTGGACCCCCTCGGGCTCCTCGCGGACAACGAGCGCGGTCTTGGTGTGAGTCTTCAGCCCGACGGTCCCGTAGGCGACGTGGATACCGTGCTCCTCCAGGGTTCGCACCCACTCGAGATTATTCTGTTCGTCGAACCGCGCTTTGAGTTCGACCATCACCGCCACCTGCTTCCCGTTCTCGGCGGCGTCGATCAGGCTCTGGATTACCTGTGAGTCGCTTGCTGTCCGGTAGATCGCAGCCTTGATCGCGAGCACGTCGGGGTCGTTGGCGGCCTCGTCGAGGAACCGCTGGACCGTGTCGGTGAAGGAGTGGTATGGGTGGTGCAAAAGGATGTCATCGTGCTTGATTTCGGCGAAGATGTCGTGCTCGCGGTCCTCGCCGAACTCGTCGTAGCCGTGCCAGCCGGCTGGCAGGCGGGAGTGGGGCTGTGGCGTCCAGAGGTCGGGTTTCAGCTCCGGATAATCGAGGTCGACGAGCGTCTCGAAGTCACGAAAGTCGAGCGGCGCCGGGAGCTCGAACACCTCCCGCTCGTCGAGGTTGAGCTGGTCGACGAGCGTCCGGCGGACCTGCCGGGGAGCGCCGGCTTCCAGTTCCAGCCGGACGACTGTGGCGAACCGCCGCTCCTCCAGGACTTCCTCGACCATCTCGATGAGGTCCTCCGCAACCTCCTCGTCGCGCCGAACCTCGGCGTTTCGCGTCAGTCGAAACAGCGCGGTGTCTACCACTTCGGTGCCCGGGAAGAGCAGGTCCAGATTCGCCCGGATCACCTCTTCGACCCGGACGTACCGGTCTTCCTCCTCCGCGCCGACCGGGACGAACCGCGGGCGGTTGGGCGGGACCTTCACCCGGTTGAATGTGGGACTCTCCTCGCCGCGACCCCGCGTCAGCACGGCAAGCGAGAGGCTCCGGTTCGAGATGAACGGGAACGGGTGTGCGGGGTCGAACGACAGCGGCGTCAGCGTTGGCAGAACGGAGCTCTCGAAGACCTCCCGGAGTTCGGTCCGCTCCCCGACCGGGAGGTTCTCGTAGTCGACGACCTCGATCCCGGCGTCCGCCAGTGCCGGCCGGACGTGCTCCTGATACCGCGAGGCCTGCCGTTCGAGCAGTGGGCGGGCAGTCTCGAGGACCTGGTGCCACTGCTGTTCGGGGGTGCGTCCGTCAGCCGTCCGCTCGGTGATTCCGGCGTCGATCTGCTGTTTCAGTCCGCCGACCCGCTTCATGAAGAACTCGTCGAGATTACGGGTGACGATCGCCAGAAACCTGAGTTGCTCGAGCAGCGGGGTGCGGTCGTCCAGCGCCTCGTGAAGGACCCGCCGCTGGAAGGCCAGCTCGCTCAGCTCGCGGTTCAGGTAGTACGCGGGGTCCGCGAGGTCGACGTCGTGGGAGTCGTCGGTGTCAGGAGACATCTACGCCGTCCGGCCCGCCTGCTGCGGGCTGACGATATTCCCCTCGTCACGATGGAGGTGGGTGGCTGGAGGGTCGACAGAGACGAACCGCTCGCGCCGGTAGTCGTAGGCGGTGAGCTGCCCGCCGTAGACACAGCCCGTGTCCAGCCCCACGGCGTACGGGGATTCGAAGGGTTCGTCAAGAACAGTGTGGCCGAAGAACACCCGCGGGCGGTCTCCTCTGTCCTCGAACCAGTAGGGCCGCTCGTAGCCGTCACCCGCCAGCGAGCGCATGTTCAGCAGGTCCTGCCGGTCGTGGGCTCGGAGCGGTTTGCGGTGGTCGACGCCCCCGTGGACGACCAGCGCGTCGTCCCACGAGATAGCGACCGGGAGCGACTCCATGAACGCGATGTCTTCGGCCCCGTGGTCGGGGTGGCTCTTGCGGCCGCTGACCAGGTGCTGTTCGTTGTTCCCCCGGACGCTGATGACGTTCTCCTGGACCCGCACGACGTCGAGAACACCGCCGCTGTCCGGCCCCTTCCGGACGAGGTCTCCGACCGCCACGAGAAGGTCGTCGGGCCCGAATGACAGCCGCTCCAGAAGCACCTCGAACGTCCGCCGGCAGCCGTGGATGTCGCCCACCACGTAGATGTCGTCGTATTCGTCGGCGTCGATGCGACAGTGGTCGACGGGGAGCGCGTCGTCGAGGGAGTGGTTCGCCATGTGTGGATCCTGACGGCGATGTTCCCCCTCGAACCGCGGCGGTAAATACCGTTTATATGTTACGAGTAAACGCCTATATACTGCTACGTTCGGCTACTCCACCAGGACGGCGTTGACCTGGCCGTCCTGGCCGGGCCGGGAGGTGACGCGGGCCCGTCCCGCGTCCGTCTCGATGACCGCGCCCCTGGTGAGGATGTTCCGGCGGGCGTAGTTGGGGTTCGCGGGGTTCTCGGCGACGCTCTCGATGGTCGCGGCGACCGTGCCGTCGTCGGTGGCGACCGTCGCGGTGTCGGTCTGCATGGCGCGGACCTTCTCGGTCCCGCCGCGTGCCTCGACAGTCTTCAAGCGGCGCTCGCCGACGGTCGTCTCCGTGGGCTCCGAACCGAGCTGGTGTTTCTTGCGGTCGCTACTCCGTCGACGCCGGCCGCCCGTCCGCGTGCGCGTCGAGCGTGCGTGGTCTTTCATATCTGCAGGGAGTACCAGGGCGTACTTCAACCCCTCGTCTCGCCGCGGCCCCGGGACGCCGCTCGGGAGGCCGGCCGCCCGGCCCTCGACAGCTTTAGGGGCCGTCGGGTCGGCCCTTGTGGCGATGAGTCTCCGGCGGACCGTTGCCGCACCGTTCCGCCAGCGCGGCGTCGACGAGCTGCGCGAGAGCGAGTTCGTCGTCGCGCTGTCGCTGGACCGGGACTGGTTCTCCCCCGACCAGGCACAGCGGCTGGTCGACGCCGCCGTCACGGAGGGGCTGCTCGAGC
>Ga0207714_1000918_pt1 | contig 19774 bp, 14 predicted proteins | sample PonA232FremontCA_2_FD_187270 | JGI IMG/M metagenome (GOLD analysis project Ga0207714, IMG submission 187270) | Marine sediment microbial community from Fremont, CA, USA - Pond A23 Sediment 2 (SPAdes) | ecosystem: Environmental > Aquatic > Marine > Unclassified | place: USA: Fremont, California...
CGCCGGCGTCGTCGGGCGCCTCGACGGCGAGGGCCGCGCCCGAGACCGGGTCGAACTGGACGGTGTCCGTCGCCAGGTTCGTCGGTTCGGGTCGCTCGTCCGCGGTGGGGTTCAGTTCGCCGTCGACCATCACGTCGGCAACCGTCCACGACTCCAGGTCGTCGAGCAACACCAGATCGGCCGGCGCTCCGGGTGCGAGCCGGCCGAACGGCAGGTCGTAGCTCTCGGCCGTGTTGAGCGTCGCCATCTGGACCACCTCGACGGGGTCGGCCCCTTCGTGGATGGCCGTCCGGACCGCGAAGTCGGCGCCGCCGTGGTCGACGATATCGACCACCTCCCGGTCGTCGGTACAGAGCGAGAGCCGGCGGGTGTCGATGTCGTCGACGAGTGGCAGCAGATCGGCGAGGTTCCTGCTCGACGAGCCCTCACGCAGGTAGACCCGGACGCCGAGGTCCGCCCGCGCCCGCGCTTCGGCGAGCGTGATGCTCTCGTGGTCGGTGTCGAGATACCGGGCCGCCTCGTGGAGGGCCGCGCCGTCGACGCCGGGCATGTGGCCGTCGACCGTGAGGCCGCGCTCCCGGGCGGCCGCGATCTTCGCGTGCACCTCGTCGTCGCCGGCGAGGAGTCCCGGAACGTCCATCACCTCGCCCAGCGCGACGACGGGGTCGAGGTCGAGCAACGAGGCCACGACTTCGGCGTCTATCGTCGCCCCCGCGTCCTGGAGCGCGGACGCCGGGACGCTCGACGGGACGGTGAAGCGGGCCTTCAGCGGCGTGTTCGTCGCGTCCTCGACGACGGCGCGGACGCCGGCCGCCCCCAGCACGTTCGCGATTTCGTGCGGATCGTGGACGACGCTCGTCACGCCACGTGGCAGGACCGCGTCGCCGTACTCCGGCAGCGTCACCATGCTCGATTCGACGTGCATGTGCGCGTCGACGAGTCCGGGCGCGACGTAGCCGGCGTCGAGGGTGCGCTCGGCCGGGCGATCCGCCAGCGCGACGATTTCACCGTCGTCGACGGCGACGGCGCCGTCCTCGAGGGTCCCTGTGTGGACGTTCACGACGGTGCCACGGACGAGGGTATCGACCGGGTCGGTCATGGGCCTCGGGGGTCGCGACAGTGTCGGTTACGGCTCGGCCACGGGCGATCGCGCGCGGCGACCACCGGTTCGAGTCGGGTGTCGAGACGCCACATACCATCCGACACTCGTCGGTGGTAAAAAGTAGTTTGGCTCGTCCCCCGCCTCACGACGTGTCCGAGTGGGGCGCCGTCGCCTCGGTTCGGCGCACCAGATAGGCGAAGACGCCCACCCCGCCGAGCACCGCACCGGTGCCCCAGAACAGCAACAGGAATCGGTAGCCGGCGACGGGCCTCGCGAACGCGTTCTGGGCGATGCCGGTGAACACGACGGGCCCGACGGTCTGACCCAGCCAGAGCATGCTCGTCAGGACGCCGAGCATGCTCGCCCGCAGTTGCCCGGAGACGAGGCCGGCAGTCGTGGTGTCGAGTGAGGGCATCACGACGCCGAAGCCGAGGCCGAAACAGACGAGCATCGCGCCGATGGCGACGGGCGTCGACGCGGCTCTGACGCCGAGCAGGCTGACGCCGAACCCGACGAATCCGAGCGCGACGAGCTGTCTCGCGGGGAGAACGCCCGACACGCGGCTGTACTGCGACGCCATGGTGGCGTTGGCCAGCGACACCATGCTGAACAGCAGCCCGATCTCTCCGGCTGCGAGCCCGTAGACGTCGCTCAGAAGGAGCGAGAGCGTCGTGAGGACGCCGCCGTAGAAGAGAAAGAAGGTCAAGAAGGCGGCGAGCCAGAGTCCGAGCGCCTCCGGGACGAGGGCCGCGGACGCCAGCCGACTCGCGTAGGCGCGAAACGATGGCGGCTCGTCGATGGCGGGCTCGGTGAGCGAGAAGAGGGCGACGATGCCCACGACGAGGCTGACCCCGAAGAAGGCGAAGGGGACGTTCCAGCCGACGGAGGCGAGAGCGCCGCCGATCAGTGGGTACGATGCCGCGCCGATGCCGATGGCGCTACCGTTGACGCCGATGACCGCGTGGCGCTGCGCGCCGTCGTAGAAGTCGCCGATGAGGGTGATCGCCAGCACCATCAGGCCGCTCGCGCCGACCCCTTGCAGGAGCCGGAGGAGCAACACGAGTTCGAAGGCGGGGGCGAAGCCGATGGCGGCACCGGACAGACCGAACAGGAAGAGCAGCGGCAGGACGACCGGCCGTCGGCCGAAGTGATCCGAGAGCAGGCCGATGAAGGGCGTGAGGAACACGCCCGGGAGGGTGTAGGCCGTGATGATGAGCCCGGCCTGGGTGTCGGAGATGCCGAACACGGCCCGGAGTTCCGGCAGGATGGGGCTGATGAGCGGGACGCCCATGACGCCGATGAGCGAACAGGCGAGTATCGTCCGGAAGGCGGCGGACGACCAGGGAATCTCGACACGCTGCTCTGCGGACATGCGCTCTCCTCTCGTGCATCCGGCGCCGCGGACAAAAAGCCTCGTGTCGTGGGGCAAGCAACGGGAGCGGCCCGGTCTCAGCCGCCCATCACCCCGCCGGCGGTGACGTAGAAGTAGAGGACGAACGACCCCGCCAGGATCCACTGCGCGACGTGGATAGAGCGGTGGTCACCCTGTGCCGCCTTGACGATGGGGTAGCTGATGATCCCGGCGGCGATGCCGTTGGCGATGGAGGCCGTGAGGGGCATCATGACGATGGTGAGGCCGCCCGGAATGAGCCACTCGGCGTCGTCCCACTGGATGTCGGTGACGCCCTGGAGCATGATGAGGCCGACGAGCACGAGGCCGAGGTAGGAGGCGTAGGTCGGGATGGCCGCGACGACGGGGACGAGGACGAGCGAGGCGAGAAAGAGGAGCGCGACGACGAGCGCGGTCAGGCCCGTCCGCCCACCCTCCTCGACGCCGGTCGAACTCTCGACGTAGGTGGTCACGGTGGTCGTGCCGACGATGGCGCCGAAGGTGGTGGCGACGGCGTCGGCCATCAGCGGCTTCTCCATCTCCGGGAGGTTCCCGTCCTCGTCGAGGAAGTCACCGAACTGGGAGACGCCGATGAGCGTGCCGGCGGTGTCGAAGAAGTCGACGAAAAAGAACGTGAGCACGACGATCAGGAACGACACCGGTTCGATATCTTGGAACCCGCTGAGGAACGCCCCGACCAGCGGCGTGATGTCGTAGTTGATCGGCGGGAGGCCGTCGGGGGTGAGCACGCCGCCGTCGACGACGCCGGCGAGCGTCAGTCCCCAGCCGACGGCCGCCGTCGCGACGATGCCGGTGATGATGGAGCCGGTCACGTCCATCGCGTAGAGGACGATGGTGAAGGCGAGTCCGGCCAGCGCCAGTAGGGCAACGGGGTCGGAGGCGACGTTGCCGAGCGAGACCAGCGTCGCCTCGTCCGCGACGGCGACGTTGATCTCGATGAGGCCGAGCAGGAGTAAAAAGAGACCGATGCCGGCGCCGACGGCGAACTTCACCGGCTCCGGGAAGAACTCGATGATGTACCGCCGCGCACCGACGCTGGACATGGCGATGAAGACGACACCCTCGACGAACACCGCCGCGAGCGCGGTCTGCCACGGGATGCCGAGCGCGATCACGACGGTGAACGCGAAGTACGCGTTCAGCCCCATGCCGGGCGCGAGGCCGAACGGCCGGTTCGCGTACAGCGCCATCACGGTCGAGCCGACGGCGGCGGCCAGAATCGTCGTGATGGCGAGCATCTGGAACACCTGCCCGTCGGAGTACCCCTCGATGGAGATGGCCGCCGACAGGATCGCGGGGTTCACGACGATGATGTACGACATCGTCAGGAAGGTCGTGATCCCGGCGACGACCTCCGTCTTCGCGTCCGTGCCGTGTTTCTCGAATTCGAAGAACGACGCTACGCGCGACTGGCTCTCGCTAGTGTCTGTCATCCATGTCATCGTCCCACACCAATATAAAAAAGTTTTTGATTCACTCGAACACGGTCGGCCGAGCGGCACGGCTCCGACGGGCGAGAGCGTCGTTCGGCGGGCGACACCGAATCGGGTCGATGGGGGTCGTGATGGGAGTGCGATCCGGCGACGCGTCGGAGCGCCCGCGGTCGTACCGAGGTCAGGGTTTGTGCCGCTGGGCGGACCGCCGTGCTTCCTCCAGATCCATGCCGAGGCCGACTTCCGACGCCTCCCGGCGGACCGCCTCGGCGTCGATGGCGGTCACCTCGCCGCCCTCCTGCAGGACGGTGCCGTCGACCATCGTAAAGCGCACGTCGTCGCCGTGGGCGGCGAAGACCAGATGCGAGAGCACGTCGTGGAGCGGCGTCGCACGCGTGAGGTCCGTGCTGAGCCCCACGATGTCGGCGCGCCAGCCCTCCCGGATCGCACCGAGTTCGTCGAAGCCGGCGGCGCGCGCGCCGTTGATCGTCGCCATCTCGAAGATGTCGCCTGCCGGCGTCGCCGTGGGGTCCAGTCGATCCACCTTCCCCAGGAGGCTGGCCTGACGCATCTCCGTGAACGCGTCGAGCGTGTTGTTACACGGCGGGCCGTCGTTGCCGAGGGCGACGTTGATGCCGCGGTCGAGGTAGTCCCAGACCGGCGCGATCCCGCTCGCGAGTTTCATATTCGAGGACGGGCAGTGCGTGACGTGCGTGCCCGTCTCGGCGAGCACCTCGCGCTCGCTCTCGTCGGTCCAGACGCAGTGTGCCAGCACCACGTCCTCGCCGGTGAGACCGACTTCGTCGAGCCAGTGGATGTTGCGCATCCCGGTGTCGGCCTCCACCGTCTCGATTTCGCTCCGGTTCTCGCTGGCGTGGGTGTGGATGCGGACCCCGTCGTACGCGTCCGCCAGTTCGCGGGCGCCGCGGAGACACTCCTCGGAGCAGGAGACGGCAAAGCGCGGCGTCACGGCGTAGCGGATGCGGTCGTCGAACGAACCGTGGTACTGCCGGATGAGCCGTTCGGACTCGTCGAGAGCCGCCTGAGTGTCTTCGAGGAGATCGTCGGGCGAACGCTGATCCATCAGGACCTTGCCGAGGACGCCGCGGATGCCGATCTCGCCCGCGGCCTCGAAGGCCTCGTCGGCGTGGGCGACCGAGAGGTGGTCGACACAGGTCGTCGTCCCGCTCTCGATCATCTCCAGGTAGCCCAGCTTCGCCGCAATCGCCATCTCCTCGGCCGAGAGCGAGGCCTCCATCGGAAGGATGTAGTCGAACAGCCAGTCCAACAGTTCGGTGTCGTCGGCGATGCCGCGCCCGAGGCTCTGGACGGAGTGGATGTGCCCGCCGACCAGCCCCGGCAACAGCACGTCGTAGGACTGGTGTTCGTGGTCGGCGTACCGTGGCGCGACCGCGGACCGCTCGCCCACCGCCTCGATCCGCGACCCGGAGACGACGACCGCCCCGTCGGCGATCACCGTCTCGGAGTCCGCGACGATCGTTCCAGTCAGTAACATACGTCAGTTGATAGCCGTCGCGGAACAAAAGCGTTCCCCCGTCGGAGGGCCGAATCGGGGACCGTATCGGCCGAACTCGCGAGAGTGTCCGTCCACGACCGGGGTTCGGACGGTGTATCGCCACTGTGGATCGCCGAGACGGGCCGGCGACCCACCGGTGCCGACTCGCGGGAGACCGTCGCATACGGATTAGTGTGACTGTTTCTCGGTGGTTCGCCAGGACGGGTCGGCGAACCACCGGTACTGACTCACACTAAACCGTCTCAGTCGTCGTCGACCGGTTCGGAGATGGGCGGGACCTCCTCGTTCCGGTCGAACAGCGGGCTGGACTCGCCGGGGACTACCGTGTTCAGGCCGAGCGCCAGGAGGCCGGTGACGATGACCGGCTCGCCGAAGAACGTCTGGGCGCCGGTCGGCAGTCCCGAGAGCGCATCGGGCACCGTCGCGACGCCGAGGCCGAGACCGAGCGACGTGGCGATGATGACCATGTTCCGGCGGTTCATCTCGATGTTCAGGAAGAGGAGCCGCATCCCGCTGGCGGCCACCATCCCGACCATAATGAGCACTGCGCCGCCGAAGACGGCGGAGGGGATCGTCGTCACGATGGCACCGATCTTCGGCACCAGTCCGAGCACGATCAGGATGCCGCCGCCGATGCCGACGATGTGGCGGCTCATCACGCCCGTGAAGTTGATGATCCCGACGTTCTGTGAGAACGAGGTCTGCGGGAAGGAGCCGAAGACGGCGCCGAGGGCGCTGATGAATCCGTCGGCGAAGATGCCGCCGCGGAACTCCGTCTCGGTCGGGTTGCGCCCCTCGGCGGCGGTGATGCCGGACATGTCGCCGATGGTCTCCATACCCGAGACCAGGAAGAGGAACGCGAAGGTCAACAGCGGAATCACCTCGAAGCTGAACCCGAACCGGCCGGGGGTGGGCACCGCGATCCACGCCGCCTCGTAGAAGGGCGTGAAGTCGACGACGCCGAACGCGATGGCGACGAGGTAGCCGACGCTGATGCCGATGATGACGCTCAACATCCGCCAGACGCCGCGCAAGAGCAGGTTGAACAGGACGGCGATGGCGAGGACCAGTCCCGCGAGCCCGAGGTTCTGCATCGAGCCGAAGTTCTCGGCGCCGACGCCACCGGCGGCGTACTGGATGCCGACCGGGACGAGGTACAGGCCGATGATGACGACGATGAGGCCCGTGACGAGCGGCGGGAAGAAGGACTGGAGCCGTTTGAACTGCCAGCCGAGCAGGAACGGGACGACGACCGCCGCGGCGACGATGGAGCCGAACACGACGTCGAGGCCCGAGTTCGCGCCGATCGAGGACATCGCGCCGACGAAGGCGAAACTCGTCCCCATCACGATCGGCAGCTTCGCGCCGACCGGGCCGACGGTGTAGGCCTGGACGACGGTCGCCACCCCCGCAAAGAGGATCACCATCTGGACCAGAAACGTCGTGTCCGCGGCGCTGACCCCCGCGGCCCCCGCGACGATGAACGCGACGGCCGTCGAGGGGACGATCATAACCGATACGTGTTGGAGTGCGAGCAGGAACGATTTCGCCAACGGTGGCTTCTCCTCCAGACCGTAGGCGAGATCTATTCCCTCGTCTGGGTTGTCAGGCATGTCTCGGCATACCAATGCAACTACTGATAATTAAAATCTTCTATCGAGAGAATATGTTTCTGTTCCTAACACGCAGAAATAATGCTGTTCGGGTGAGCCGACGGCGCGATCGGTGTCCGCTCGACGGGGACGACCACTGCCGGACGGGAGGTAGTTATAACTCCGCAGCGGTGCAACTGCCGATATGAGCGACGGAAGCACTCACCCATGGAGCGTCACGACCGGCGACCTGCGGCGACGGATGCGACGCGAGTTGGACCGCGACGCCGACGGCGTCGTCGTGACCGTGGCGGACGTCGAGGGCGCCGCGTACCGCCGGCCCGGTGCGAAGATGCTCGTCGGTGCCGACGGGGCGCCGGTCGGGGCGGTCACCGCCGGGTGTCTCGAGGATCCGATCACCGAGTCGTCGATGGACGTACTCGATGCGGGGGCGCCGCGGCGGCGGACGTTCGACCTGACGGCGGACGACGACGACACCTGGGGTCTCGGCCTCGGCTGTAACGGCGTCGTCGACGTCCTGCTCGAACCGCTCGACGGGAGTTGGCGCGCGCCGCTCGACGAACTCGACACCGGGACCCCGGTGACGGTGCTGACCGTCGTCGAATCGACGACGGCCGAGGTGCCGGTTGGGGCCCGCTCCTACGTGGTCGACGACGGGCAGCCCCGTGGGGTGGCGGACCGCGACCCCGTGCCGACGGTCGTCGTCGACGCCGCGGACGAGACCGTCTCGGCGGTACACGGCCGCGAGAAGGCGACGACGGTCGACGTCGAGCACGAACGGGGGACGGTCTCGGTACTCGTCGAGGGCCTCGAACCCGTCCCGACGCTGCTGGTGATCGGCAGCCAGCCGGACGTCCACCCCGTCGCCCGCGTCGGCTCGAACGCGGGGTTCGAGGTGGTCGTCCACTCGACCCGCGGCGCGCGCGGCCCCGAGGACTTCCCGAACGCCGAGCGGGTCGAAACCGGTCGACCGTCGGCGGTCACCGGGACCGTCGGGATGCCCGAATACACGTACGCGGTCGTCATGACGCACAACCTCGTCGACGACCGCCTCGCCGTCGAGGCGCTCCTGTCCGAGACGGCGGTACCGTACGTGGGTGTGATGGGGCCGCGCGAGCGGTTCGAACGGCTCCGGGCGGCGGGCGACACGCTCACCGACGAGGACCTCGACCGCGTCGCGACGCCGGTCGGTCTCGACTTGGGTGGCGGGGAACCGGCCGAAATCGCCCTCAGCGTCGTGAGCGAAGCCCTCGCCGTGCGCAACGGCCGCGAGGGAGGGCGGTTGAAACGGCGGGAGGGCCCGATTCACACGCGCCTCGAGGACGAATAGCGGGCCGAAACGGGGTCAGCTGCCCCGGTACGTCGTGTAGCTACCAGGGGAGAGCAACAGGGGGACGTGGTAGTGTTCGGTCGGGTCGTCGATCAGGAACCGCACCGGAACCGCGTCGAGAAACGTCGACTCGTCGGGGCCGTCGCGGTAGTACTCCCCGACCTCGAAGACGAGTTCGAAGGTTCCGGCCTCGATGTCGTCGGCGTCGAGCAACGGCTCGTCGACCCGGCCGTCGTGGTTCGTCGTCGCGGCCGTCACCTGTTCGCGCTCGCCGTCTTCGAGTCGGTAGAGCGTCACGTCGACGCCTTCGGCCGGCCCCTCGCGGCTCGTGTCCAGGACGTGCGTGGTCAGGCCAGCGGTCACTCCGCTCCCCCCTCGAGGTCGCTGTGGTCCATCGAGAACCGCTGGAAGCCGGTCGGGCGGGGCGGCTCCCGCAGCACCTTCGCGTCACCCTCGAGATCGTCTTTGCGCACGCCCAGCCAGGTCTGGTTCCGGGACTCGAAGTTCACCTCGGCCAGCTGCGGGAAGCGTTCGAGCACCCGCAGTCCGATCTGGTAGACGAGGTCCTGAATCGAGTTGACGTCCTTCTCGTCGAAGACCACCTGGGCGATGTCCCGAACCTGCTCGGCCGGGACGTACTCCTCGGGGTCGTCGCCGAGCGCCGCCTCGGGGTCGTCGTAGGTCCAGAAGATGTCGAGGCCGATGTACAGCGTCCGGTTCTCCCGCTCCGGCAGCGTGGTGTACTCGTCCTGGACGTAGCCGACGAAGGAGTTGTCCTTTACCTTCACGAGTTCGATGCCGGTGACGCCGCTTCGCTGCTCCTCGATGACGACGTCGCCGTCCTCGCGTGTGAGGTAGTACTCGCCGAACGCCGACTCGTTGTCGGAGACGCGGAAGACCAGTTCGCTCGGCTCGAAGCCGCCTTCGCCGTCCGGAACGGGTCGCTCGTCGAACTGGAGTTCGTCGGCGGACATGCGGACCGCCTCCATCTGGTCGTAGGTGTCGAGGAACTCCGAGCCGACGTAGTGGAGGAACCCCTCCACCGTCGCGCCGTCGTAGTCACCGGCATGGTGCAGGATGAGGTTCTTCATCGAGTCCGTCGCCACGACTTTGGAGTTGTCGCCGTCGCGGAACGAGGGGAGGAACTCCTCGCCCTCGACCTGTGCGCGCACCTCCATCCCGAGGAGCGTGTTCGGCTTGCCGGTGAAGTCCGATTCGGGAATCTCTCGAAGCCCCGTCAGCGGCGTCGCGTACGTCCGGTAGACGTTGACGTGCTTCTTGCCGTAGTTCATCGTCCGTTCGTCGGTCTCTCGTTGGTCGTCGGTCATGGGTTGTCGTTGGTGTCGTCGTCGGTTATCGCTGCCACCGCGTGCAGTGATCGCTGTGCGCCGGTCTGCAGAGCCTGCGTGCCGTGCTCGTCACCGTCTACCAATTCGGTTCATACGCGAGCTTAAAGTTCTTTTGACGTATGTCTGATAGCGCTGGTGGCGATCGCTACGACTCCAGCCACTCGTCGAGTCGCAGGCGTGCGATGGTGTGAACCTCGTCGATAGCGGTTCGGAACTCCTCGGGCCGGGAGTGCTCGATCCGTTCTTCCATCGCTTCCCTGATCGCATCGGGCGATTCGTCCCGGACCGCCATGATGAACGGGAAGCCGAAGGCGTCCCGATACCGCTCGTTCAGCCGCTGGAACGCCTCGTACTGATCCGGCGTCAACTGGTCGAGTCCGGCGGAGGCCTGTTCCTCGACGGAGGCGTCGGTCATCTCGGTCCGCTCGCCGAGGTCCGGATGCGCCCGTAGGAGTTCGAGTCGCCGCTCCCGGTCGGCGTCCTCGACGACCCGTTTCATGGACGCGTGGAGGTCGTCGACCGAGTCGAAGGGGCGGTCGGTCCACGCTCGCTCGGCCACCCACGGGGAGTGTTCGTAGACGCTCCCCAGACGCTCCACGAAGGAGTCCCTGTCCGCCTGATTCAATTCCTCAAGTGTGAGATCGGTCATCGTCTTCCTATCGTCGGTCCGCCCATTACTTAACTTCTCGTGGCACCGGAACAAGCGTTAAGGACGACCCTCGAGTAGCCGAGCGTATGTTCAGCACGACGAGCAGTTCGAGACGGATCGACGGCGCAACGTCCGCCACCGCTCGGCGCGTGGCCGTCGTGGAGCGAGGTGACTAACGATGGCACGGATCGACACCGTCCTCACCGGCGGAAGGGTCGTCACCGCCGACGCGACGTTCGAGGGGGCGGTCGGTATCGACGACGGCACCATCGTCGGCGTGGGCGACGAACAGGCGTTTCCGGCGGCCCAAGAGCGGATCGACGTAGAGGGTAACCTCGTCCTCCCGGGCGTGGTGGACCCACACACCCACCTCGCGGGCTACAACTCGGTCGACTCCTACGCGACCGGGACGGCCGCGGCGGCGGCCGGGGGCGTCACCAGCCTCCTGACGTTCGCGTGGCAGGGCTGGGACGACGGGGAGTGGGACGACGAGGGGACGCTCACGGGCGCCGTCGAACGGCATCGACGAGGGGCCGAACCGCTCGTCGACTGCGGGGTGCATCCGGTCGTCACGCGGGAGTCGCCGGCGACCCTCGAGGAACTGCCAGGACTGGTCGACGACGGCGTCACGTCGTTCAAGCTGTTCACCACCGACGATATCCGGCTGTCGAACGGGTTCATCGGCGAGGTGTTCCGACGACTCGCCGACCTCGGCGCGGTCGGGATGGTCCACACCGAGGACTACTCGGTCTGTGAACACCGGACGGCGGCGGTGAAAGCCGCACCCGACGGGACGTCGACGGCGGCCTACCCCCGGTCACGGCCGGACTACGCGGAGGCGATGTCGGCAGGGTCGATCGCCCGCCTCGCCGTCGCGGCCGACGCGAAGTACTACGGCGTCCACACCACGTCCGACGCGGCGGCGGATGCCATCGCCGCGGTGCGGACCGGCGGTTCGAACGTCCGGGCGGAGACGTGCACGCACTACACGGCACTCACCGAGGAGGTGTACGACCGCCTCGGCAACCGGGCGATCATGGCCCCGCCGCTCCGGACGTCCGAGGACGTGGATGCCCTCTTCGACCGCCTCCGCGACGGGACGCTCTCGGTCGTCTCGACGGATCACGTCCCCCTTCCCCTCGACCGGAAGGAGGGTGGCCCGTGGTGGGAGAGCGCGTTCGGGATCAACAGCCTCCAGACGAGCCTCCCCGTGTTTCACGACGTGGCCGTCAACGAGCGCGGCCTCTCGTATCCGGCGCTCGTTCGGCTCATGTGCCGGAACCCGGCGCGGACGTTCGGCCTGCCGCGGAAGGGGCGGATCGAACCCGGCGCCGACGCGGATCTCGTCGTCTTCGATCCGGCGGAGACGTACACCGTCCGGGCGGCCCGGAACCACTCGAACGCGGACTACTCGGTGTACGAGGGGCGGACGGTGACGGGCCGCGTGAAACGGACCTTCGTTCGGGGGACGCTCGTCGCCGACGACGGCGACGTCGTCGCCGACCCGGGCCACGGCGAGTTCCTGACGCGTGCCGTGCCCGACTGGGAGTGATACGGGTTACCGTAAGTCAGTACCGGAGGGTCGCCGGATCGTCTCGGCGACCCTCCGGCGAACAGTTACAGTAGTCCGTATGAGTCGCGACGGAACTTTTATTCGAGACGCCGTCGTTGCGAGGACCGTGACGCAGTTAGAGTTCGACGTCGACGGACAGGTGTTCGTAGCCGACCTGCTCGAGGACGAGGCGCCTCGGTCGGTCGAAGCACTCCGGGACTTCCTCCCGCTCGAATCGGAGTTGCTGCACGTCCGCTGGAGCGGCCACGCGACGTGGATCAACATCGACGAGATCGACCTCCCGGAGATTCCACGCGAGAACCACACGGTCTACCCCTCGCGGGGCGACATCCTGCTCTATCCTGGCTACCGGAACGAACAGGAGATCCTCGTCCCCTGCGGGCCGACGTGTTTCAAGAGCCCCGCGGGCGAACTCGCCGGCAACCACGTCGCCCGCCTGGACGCGTCGCGGGAGGAACTCCGCGAACTGGAGGAGGAGACGCTGCAGACCGGCGCGAAGGAGATCGTCGTCCGGGAACGGTAGCGGGGTGGCGAGCGGTTTTTTCGGCCTCGAGCCGCGGAGCCACGGCTGTGAGTCCGTGAGCGGGCCGACGCGCCGGTATATTAACATTGGAGGGGCTGCAAGGAGCGACAGAGTATGAGCACCACGGAGTCCGTACACAGATGTGTAAGCGAGGAGCGCCTCCGCGACGACATCACGACGAACGCGGAGTTCGGCGCCATCCGGACCGACGAGGGACACGGTCGAACGGTACTGACCGGCACGGACGCGAATCGGCGAGCGCGGGAGTATCTGGTCGACCGATTCGAGGCCGCCGGCCTCGACGTGCGGGTCGACGCCGTCGGCAACATCACGGGGCGGTGGGTGCCCGACGGCGCCGATCCGACGGCGCGGGCGGTGGCGTGTGGAAGCCACCTCGACTCCGTGCCCGAAGGCGGCATCTTCGACGGCGTCCTCGGCGTCTACAGCGGCCTGGAGGCCGTCCGGGCGCTCCGGGCGGCCGACGCCGACGTCGACCGACCGATCGAAGTCGTCTGTTTCACCGAGGAGGAGGGCGGTCGATTCTCCAACGGCGTCCTCGGCTCGTCGGTCGCGAGCGGGAAGCGGAGCGTCGAGGACGCCCTCGCGCTCGTTGACGACGACGGGGTGACACTCGACACGGCGCTTTCAGACATCGGCTTTCGGGGCACCGACCGCCTCGACGCGAGCGCGTGGGACTCGTGGCTCGAACTCCACGTCGAACAGGGTGAACGGCTTCAGGACGCGGGCACGGCCGTCGGTGTCGTCTCAGCGATCACCGGGACCATCCGGTGTGCGGTCGAAATCGAGGGTGAGGCGGACCACTCCGGGTCGACGACGATGGCGGAACGGACGGACGCGCTGGCCGCCGCGAGCGAACTCGTCCTCGAAGTGGAGCGCGCGGCGAACGACGTCGTCGCCGAGAACGGCGACACCGTCGTCGGAACGGTCGGGAAACTCGACGTGGCGCCCAACGCCATCAACGTCGTCCCCGGGCGCGTCGAACTGGGCATCGACATCCGCGACGTGGCGTACGAGTCGATGGAACGGATCGTCGCACGCGTCCGGGACTGCCTCTCGACGCTCGAAGCCGACCGTGGCGTCGAGACGACGTTCGAGCGGCCGTACGACATCGCCCCGAGCGCGATGAGCGAGCGGTGTACGACCGCGCTTCGGGACGCGGCGGCGGCGATGGACGCGCCGTCGCTGTCGCTGCACTCCGGGGCGGGCCACGACACGATGCACGTCGCGAGCGTCACCGAGACGGGACTGCTGTTCGCGCCGTCCCGCGGCGGGTTCTCGCACAGCCCCCGCGAGTGGACGGACTGGAGTAGCTGTGCAACGGCGACGCGAGTGTTGACGGCCGGGCTGGCGACGCTGGCCCGCGACTGAGAACCGATACCGAACGACACGGACCGTTCGTTAGATGAAAACACGTGTGCCGAGGCGCGATCAGATCCGTGACTCCGACCCGTGGGTCGCCATGTTGATGTTCACCTCGATGACGTTCGCCGCGCGTTGGACCTGCTCGGGGAGTTCCTCGTCGAACGGCGTGCCCTTCAGCCGACTCGTCGGGCCGGCGACGCTCAGCGAACCGAGGACGGTGTCGTCGCGGTCGATGACCGGCGCGCCGACGGCGCGGAGCCCCTCCACTTCCTCTTCGTCGTTGTACGCGTAGCCCCGTTCGCGAATCGTCGCCAGTTCGTCGTGGAGTTCGTCCCGGTCGGTGATGGTGTTTCCCGTGCGTTCGGGCAGGCCGTGTTCGTCGAGGATGTCGTCGACGCGGTCCTCGGGGAGGAACGCGAGGATGGCCTTGCCCGTCGCCGTGCAGTGGAGCTGGTCGGGTTGTTGAAGCTTGTCCGTCTGATAGCCGCTCCCGACGGCGTCGCTCCCGCGGACCTTGTAGAGGTTGATCCCCTTGCCGTGCTGTTCGGTGAAGAGGTTCGCGTACTCGCCGGTCGTCTCCGCGAGTTCCTCCACCTCCTCCTTGCCGTAGCGGTACAGGAGGTTGCGGTTTCGGACGTACTCGCCGGAGAGGAGCAGTTGCAGGCCGAGTTCGTACCGATCGCCGTTCTTGACGACGAAGTCCTCCGCCCGGAGCGTGGCGAGGTAGTGGTACGTGGAGCTCTTGGACATGTCGAGGTGGTCGGCCAACTCGGTGACGCCGGCGCCGTCGAGCGTTTCGAGCGCCTTGATCACCCGGGTGGTGCGCTCCACCGTCTTCAGCGTGCGTGGCGACCCGTCGGGAGGCGATTCGTCCGTCATGCGTTCGCGTACAGCACGCCCACACTTAATCGTTCACCTCTCGCAAACGGCGAGGGCGTGGCTTTGAACGAATCGGTCAGTCGAGTGGCATCCGAGCACCTGAACGACGACTTGATAGACCGAATCCCGACTGTCCGTCCACTCTCCGGGGTGTGGGACTCGCCCCGAACCGTCCGAGAATGCGCGCAGTCGTTTCTGAAATGCAAACGCATTCGTCGGGCGTGTCGGCAGATTCAATAACAACAATACGCCTGTTATTCTAGTGCGGACGGGGGGCGCCCCACAGCAACGTTTTTATGACCCGCAGTTGGATGGATGCACGTGATGGATACGGAACTGCTCGGGCAGCCAGCCAGTCTAGAGGTGCGGAACGTCGGCGGCATCGACGGGACAACCGTCTCGTTCGATCCCGGGATCACGATTCTAACCGGGCGAAACGCGACGAACCGGACGTCGCTGCTTCGCTCGATCATGGCGGTCATGGGAAGCGACGACGCCTCCCTCAAGGCGGACGCGGACGAGGGACGCGTCGAACTGACGGTGGGGAACGAACGCTACGTCCGAACGTTCACACGGTCGAACGACACCGTGACGACCGGTGGCGAACCGTTTCTGGACGACCCGGAACTCGCCGACCTCTTCGCGTTTCTGCTGGAGTCGAACGAGGCCAGGCGGTCGGTGGCGATGAGCGAGGACCTGCGCGAACTCATCATGCGGCCGGTCGACACCGACGCCATTCAGGCCGAGGTCCGGGAACTCGAACGCGAGAAGTCCCGGATCGACGACGAACTCGACGACCTAGACGACCTGAAGGGTGATCTGCCGGCACTCGAGCGGAAGCGGAGTCGTCTCGAGGACGACATCGAGGCGAAACGCGCGGAGCTGGCGGCGAAAGAGGCGGACATCGAGGCGCTGGACGCCGACGTCGACGAGACGCGTGCGGAGAAACAGGAGCTCGAATCGCGGTTGGACGACCTGCGTCAGAAGCGGTCGGCGCTGGAGCGGGTCCGCTCCGATATCGGCCTCCAGCAGGACAGCATCGAGTCGCTCACGGCCGAGCAACGGGAGTTGGAGGCCGAACGCGAGGAGCTCCCCGACGCACCGATGGGCGAACACGCCGAACTTGACGACGAAATCGAGCGACTTCGCGGGCGAATCGACACCCTAGAACGCGAAGTGAGCGACCTCCAGGACGTCATCGGATTCAACGAGGACCAACTCGACGAGACCGGGGCGATCACGGCGCATCTGGACACGGGCGACGACGGGGGATCCGTGACGGACTCGCTCGTCGACGACTCGGTGGTCTGTTGGACGTGTGGCTCCACCGTCGAGACGGAGCGAATCACGAGTACGCTCGATCAACTGCGCGAGGTCCGCCAGGAGAAGTTGGAGACGATGCGGACGCTCGAATCGGAACTAAGCGAGTCGAAAGAGCAGCGCCGGACGTACCGGAAGCAACAGCAGCGCCGGGAGTCCATCGACCGCAAGCTCGACGACATCGCGGCCGAACTCGAGGACCGCGAGGCGCAACTCGAGAGCCTCCGCGAGGAGCGCGAGGCCCTCAACGACGACGTCGAGGCGCTCGAAGCGGAGATCGAGACCCTGGAGTCCGACGACTTCGGCGACGTACTCGACCTCCACAAGGAGGCGAACCAGCTGGAGTTCGAACTCGGCCGCCTCGAATCCGACTTCGACGACGTGACCGACCGGATCGGATCGATAGAGGAGCGCCTGACCGAGGAGGATCAACTCCGCTCCCAGCGCGAGGAGGTCAGCGCGGAGCTACGGGATCTCCGGACGCGGATCGGCCGGATCGAGGAGAACGCCGTCGAGCAGTTCAACGAGCATATGGCGGCCGTCCTCGACATCCTCGGCTACGAGAACCTCGAGCGCATCTGGATCGAGCGGGTCGAGCGCACCGTCCGGGAGGGACGGCGGAACGTCGACAAGACGCTGTTCGAACTCCACATCGTCCGCACCACCGAGAGCGGCGCGACGTTCGAGGACACCATCGACCACCTCTCGGAGAGCGAGCGCGAGGTGACCGGCCTCGTGTTCGCGCTCGCGGGCTATCTCGTCCACGACGTCCACGAGACGGTCCCGTTCGTGCTTCTGGACTCGCTGGAGGCCATCGACTCCGAGCGGGTCGCCGATCTGATCGAGTACGTCGCCGACTACGCCGAGTTCCTCGTCGCCGCGCTGCTGCCCGAGGACGCACAGGCACTCGACGACACCTACACCCGTGTGACGGAAATCTAGCCGTCTTCGCAGTCACACCCGCCGCGTTCGAGCAGTTCGACGACGCCGTACTGGGCACCACAGTCCTCACAGAGCACGTCGACGTCGACGAACAGGCGGAACGTGCCGAGGGTGAGCCGGTCGGTCGACTGCAGGCGGTCCAGACTCCCCTCGGTGATCGAGCGCAGGCGGGAGCGGAGGCGCTGAATCGTCTCCAGAACGCTCTCGACCTGTTCGGTCGCGGAGGGCTCCTCGTACTCGGCGTCGCGGTACTCGGTCAGATACGAGCGGATGGCCTGATACGTGACGAAGTCGCGTTCGAGTCCGTCGACGTCGACGCCGTCGCGTTCGAGGCGCGCCCGCGCCTCCGTCCGCATCCCGCTGCTCACGTCGTCGGCCGTGAGCAGGCGATAGAGGTTCGCCACCTCGCCGCTGACCGTCGACGCCCCGGTCGCGGTCAGCACGCTCTCGAGGAGCCGTCGATTGAAGCGGTCGGCGAGGTCGCGGAGGCTCTCTCGCTCGTCGCCGTCGGCCGTCCAGCGGCGTTCGAGTTCGTCGCCGTACGCCACGCCGAGGTCGTACTCGTCGATCAGTCGTGCCACCTTGCTCGATTTCCGCCCGCGTCCGTCGGCGTCGTGTGCCATATTTTCGTAATCGAGGATGGCCGAATATATAAATTGCGTGCCGAGGAGCCGACGGTCACATGATGGAGCCGGGTGATGGCGATTGGAGGTGACAAAATTGTTGATCTTGTTGAAACCCCTCAATCGGGGACAGGTTTCAGCAGTCCTGCTGAAGACAGCGCGCATCTCGCCCACGCACTTGGATCGGAAGCGACGCCGGTCCAGGAGAGCCCCAGAGTCGACTCACCCATCAAAAACCCACCCCGGTACTCGTTGCGCCTGTCTCACGGGGGTGGTGGGTCTCCGATGCCACACAGTCGGTCGCCAACGTGCGAGCCAGAACGGAGCTGCCTACTGGAACTGGTACACGTACACCGCCCCGGCGCCGGTCCCCTCATCGTCGTCACGGGGCCCGACGGCGAGGGTCTTGCCCTACAGCGCTCGAATTCGATATCGACGCCGGGGATGGGCGCCCGGGCGGCCGACGTGACCTGTGGCATGCCGAGCGCGCCGGCGAGGGCCCGCAGGACCCGGGGACGGGTGGTCAGGGGGTGTTTCGATGGCTCGGCTGCGTCGGCACGTGATGGGTTCAAATCCTGAGTTCCCCATGCGTACGTAGGACGCCCATCCATGTGAACTAGTAATATTTCACGCCACGATGGTGTGGGGAGCAACTGAGTGAATAGCGTGCCGAGAATCGTGCCACGGCACGGCGAGCCAGCATGATAGCTCGTTCACCGAATCGAAAGAGTCGTGATTTCGGGGGAGCGTCTATCTTCCTCCAGCTACTCACCAGTCATGTTTGTCAGCAAGGGTTTCAACAGAGCCGACGGGGCAGCAACGGTGCTCGAGGAAGCGAAGGCGTTCGCGGCCGACATCGGCGAGGACCTGCACGCGGTGCACGTCGTCGAGCGCTCGGAACTCGTCGACGTACTGGAGAAAAGCGTCGACGGAAGTCGTTCGGCGAGAACTACGAGGTCCAGCAGGTGGGCGAGAACATCGCCTCGCGGGCGGCCGACAGCGCTCGCCGACCGGGAAGTCGCTGTTCGGGAGCGTCGCACAGAAGGAGATCCTCCAGTCGGCCGTGCCGGTGCTCAGCGTCTCGGTGGGGTGAGATTGGTGACGGGAGGACGATGATCGGCAGAAATATCACATAGCTAGCGTGTTCGAAAAATAAAATGTAGATGATGGGAACGCGTGCGAGGGAAACTTCAGTGACACGTACGACGAGCTAACGCGTTTTCGAGGCTTCTTTCGATGAGATGCTACTTTTGTTCCTCTTTTTAATTCGATACGAACGACGAGTTGATCGACCGGATCGATTACGAGTTATTGGGGTTTTTCGATAATTCAGGCGTTTATTGGCTATCGAGGGGGAAGACGGTGCAGCGAACGGCCGCGGGCACTTCGTCAAACTCACATATTTTCTTAATATATATTTTTCTGATATATTAGGCGAAAGGGAGCGTTGTCGGGCATACCCGTGGATTCGAGACGCGTCGAGAAGAGTGTCGTGCCGACAATTCGGCGGCTGGGAGTACGGTTAACTGCGATGTGCCCACAATCGGTGGTATGTCTAGTCTCCGTACGTGGATCGACCAGCATCGCCTCCTGAGCTTCGTCGCGATCGCGGACGCGTTCACTTGGTCTAGGGTGTACTCGCGTATTCGGGGATGGAAGCCTCGTGGACGCACTCGATCCTGATCGGTTTCGGCGGATTCGGTCCGCCGATCGGCGCGGCGGTCGTCATCTGGGCCTCCGGTGGCAGTTTCCGAACCTGGGTCGGGCAGATGTTCAAGTGGCGCATCGGTGCGAAATGGTGGGCGCTCGCGATCGGACTCCCGTTCGTCATCCTCTCGCTTGGCGTCTTGCTGTTCGTCGCCGCCGGCGGTCCCATCGATCTCAGCGAGTTCGAGTCGTCGTTCATCTACCTCTTCGCGATGGCGTGGGGGACCGTGTGGGGCGGCGGTCAGGAGGATCTCGGCTGGCGTGGCTTTATGCTTCCCATCCTTCAGGACTCGTACAGCGCGCTGGTGTCGAGTGCCATCGTGGGCGTCACGTGGGCCGCCTGGCACCTCCCGCTGTTCCTGAACGCCACGACCACCCACGGCGGCTGGCCGCTCTCCCA
>Ga0207714_1000919_pt1 | contig 19767 bp, 23 predicted proteins | sample PonA232FremontCA_2_FD_187270 | JGI IMG/M metagenome (GOLD analysis project Ga0207714, IMG submission 187270) | Marine sediment microbial community from Fremont, CA, USA - Pond A23 Sediment 2 (SPAdes) | ecosystem: Environmental > Aquatic > Marine > Unclassified | place: USA: Fremont, California...
GAACGTTTCGCGCGTCGTGTCGGCGAACGCGTGCCCAACACCGTCGAAGCCGAACACGGTGCCGACGAAACGTACGACTCCGTCGGTGCGGCGAGCGTCTCCGCGAAGGTCGAACGCGACGCGTCCGTATCGGGATACGGTGCGGGTAGCGGCTATCCGGGCGACACGGAGACGGTTGAGTACCTGCGCGAGAAAGCCCCCGACTACCCGGCGCATGTGCGTGAGTCATGGAGTACGGCGGAACGTATAGCGCGCGAGAAGGAACAGACCGGCTTCGACGACTTCTAATCGCCTCTGTCGGTGATGAGTTCGCGTAGCACCGAACCGTACGCGGGGCGCGTGACGAGGACGCCGATAAGGACGCCGACGATGGTGACGATAGCGAAGCCGGATATACGTCCGAGACCGAGGTAGGCGAGCGGTAGCATCGCGCCGATCGTCGTCGTCGCCGCCATACCTATGACGATGAATGCGCGTTTTAGACGTTTCCGGTAGACGTCGGCGCTCTCCACGCCCCCGCTCTCCTGTACCTCGTCGGCGATTATGATCAGGTCGTCGACCCCTGTACCGATGACGGCTATAAGACCCGCGACGTACGCGAGGTCGACGTTGAAGTTGAAGACAGCGGAGAAGCCGAGGAGTGCGACGACCTCCGCGACACCCGTCACGACTGTCGGGATAGCGATACGCAGGTCACGGTAACGGAAGTATATCGTCGCGCCGACGCCGAAGACGGAGAGGAACGCGATCAGGAGCGAGTACTGCTTGAACCGGTCGCCTTGGCGCGCGCTGATCGTGGTCGACGAAACGACCTCGACGGGCGTTGCGAGAGCGCCCGAACGGAGAGCGACGCTGATGATCTGCGCCTCGGAGTTGTTGAGACCCGTGACGCTCAGACCGCCGCCGCCCCACGTTCCTTCCTCGATGCTACCCGCGAGCGACGGGTTGAGGGGTCCGCGGAAGACCTCCTCGTTGTTGAAGTACATGACGGGGGGATGCGCCTCAGGGTTCTGCGTTGCGCCGCTGTCGCGCATCGCCTCACCGAAAGCCACCGACCCATCCTCGTCGAGTTCGAACTGGACGGTGTAAAGCTCCTCGTTGCCCTGATCCTGAAGCGGCTGTGAGACGCTCCCGCGGTTTATAGAGTCGCCCGTAACGACCTGTTCCTGCGTGTCGTTCGACGCGTTCGTGACGACGCGTATGTCGAACTCACCCTGTGTTCTTATGATTTCGACGACGCGCCCGTCCTGCGACCTCTCGCCCGGTACCTCAACGACGATGAAGTCCTCGCCCGTCAGGAGGTTGGACTGAACCGAAACAGACAGACCCGCGCCCGCTCCGAGACGGTCTTCGAGCCTGAGCTGTATCGAGTCACTCAGATCGTTGAGCGTACTCGTCGTGACGCCGTCGGTCACGCCCTCGGACGTATACCCCGCTTCCTCGACGGCTGAGACGGCTCCGTCCTCCGACACGTTCCCCCGGAACTCCACCTGTGCGGTGTCGGTGGCTTGCTGTGCGCCTATACCACCTCCTCTGGAGACACGCACGGGAACCTCGACGTTCTCAGCGACGTTCTGCTCAACGGCGGTGATGTTGTCGGCTCCGAACCCCGTGGCGTCTACGGTCGTGCCGACTGGGCTTATCTGTACGAGCGTCCCGCCTTCGAGTTCGAGACCGAACGAGAGCGCCGTTAGACCTTCAGCGCCCCCGAGAGGTGCAAGACCCACGAGTGCGAAGACAAGTACGACCAAGAGAAGCCAGATACGCCAGTCCTTGGCGAGACGGCGGTAGTTCATCTCATCCCCCTCCTGTCAAGTACGTACCAACGTAGTATTGCGACGTTCATCATGTACGTGTTGATCAGATCCATACCGAGTCCGAAGAACAGTATGATACCGATGTTACGGAGTATGAAGATGGAGAAGAAATGTGCGCTTATCGCCATCACAGCCATCGCCGCCATCGATGTCGTCGTCATCGTCACACCCGTCTTCATCGCGTTCCTTACGTTTCCGTAAAACTGCTTCCGCCTCCCCGAAAGCGTGTTACGCGTCAGGAGTATGTCGGAGTCGATGCTGTAACCTATGATAAGAAGTATCGCCGGAATCGTACCGAGCGAGACGTCGATGCCGAGCAGAGTCATAACGCCGATAGGTACGAGCATGTCGCTCGTGGCGCTCAGTATGATACCGAGCGACGGCACGAACGTACGGAAGAAGGCGAAGATTACGACCGTCATGAGGACGAACGCGAAGGCGATAGCCCCCATGCTCTGGTACAACAGCGACGTACCGTGCGACGGGCTGACCGACTCAACCGAGGCGTCGGCGTAGTTCGCGTCGCGGAAGTCGCGCAGGTTCGACATCTCGTTGTTGGTCAGTGGCTGGAAGCTGACGATCGCGCCGCCTGAGATGGAACGGACGTTGCTGGGTTCGGGCACGCCGTCTATACCCGAAAACTCCTGTTCGATCTGCTCAGCCGGGACAGCGGTCTGTGTCTGTATGTTGACACCGCCCGTGAACTCAAAGCCGAGACCTACAGGCGCGCCGGTGAGGAGGTAGGTGACGAGGAGCACGGCGAGAGCAACACCCAGAATCGCAAAAGGAACCGCGATGAGCTTCTTGGATGACTGCTCCGAGTACTCTATCTCGTCTATCTTCTCCGTCGGATGCTCTATATCTCGGAGCTTCATTAACGTGCCAAAGCGTCACGTCTTAATTAAGAGTTCTTGTTTGGAACAGGTAGAGGGTTTCCACGCGTCGGTAGAAGCTTTATCTCGTCGCCCTGACGCGCGTCGACGAAAGGCGGGCGCGAGACGGTCACCGTCTCGTACGTCGACGGATCTATAACCTGCATCTCGTCTCCTGAAACCGAGACGACCGTCGTATACTCGGCGTCACGTACGTTACCGAGACGCTCGGGGTTAACGTCGTCGAAGGTCTGGCGTCGTCCCGTCCGGAGGTCGGTGCATTTCAGAACCTCGGCGTTGTTGGTGACGAGTACGGGGTTTCCTTCGACCTCGACAACGTCACCCGGAACGAACTCAGGTAGGGAGACGGCGTACGTGACACGGTAAAGCTCCTCGCCGTCCTTCTCTCCCACGAGCGTTGCGGAGTCGTCGTAGACACCGCCGTACTCCTCCGTCATACGCCGCGCCACCTGCTGTCCCGCGTCGCTCGTGCTCATGTAGATATCGAGACCGCCGCGTACCTCGTGCGTCTCCGTCACGAACGTGTCGCGGTCGGCGTAGTCGCGTCCGGCTATCCCGTACGCGTGTTCGAGCGCCCTTTCGGTCTCGTCGTCGGTCGGGTCGCGTCCTTCGGCGCGTATCTGGACGACGCTCTCGTAGTACCCCCCCGAACGTTTGGCGCACGTCGGACACGTTCGGCGGTCGAGTACGACACGGACGGAGGCTTCGTCGTCGACACTGTAGCCGCGGACGTACGCCTTCGCCTCGACCGAGACACGTAGGACGTTGGGGTCACGGCTTTCGACGCCGACGACAACCTCTGGTTCGCGTGCGTCGGCATGGAGACGTACCCCGTCCTTGACAGCGGAGACGGCGAGTTCGTCGTCGGGAAGAGGTTCGTCGTGCGATGTCCAGCCGCCGTCACGTACGTAGGAGCCGCAGTTGGAGCAGACGCGCACCTCTGCCTCGTCGGGTGCGTCGAGAACGTCGAGCCTGTCGGCGTAGCATTCGTCGCAAAGCTCTCCCGCCGACGTGGGTGCGCCGCATTCGGGACACGGAACCGATGCCATCATTCGGTGTACGCTGTCGTGCGGTATGAACGTTGGGCTATGCCTGCGCGCATACCGGCGCGGGTCTGTAAAGCTTTAAACGCACCCGCGGGCTATACCGTCCACATGAGTTCTGACGAGAACCTCGAACAGCTACGCGGCGTTGGCTCCAAGACGGCGGACAAGCTCTCTGATGCGGGATACAACACGGTAGAGTCGGTCGCTGTCGCAAGTCCGGGGGAGCTTTCGGAGAACGCAAACGTGGGGGACAACAACGCGGAGAAGATAATACGCGCGGCGCGGCAGGAAGCAGACGTCGGCGGGTTTGAGACGGGTTCACAGCTTCTGGAACGTAGGGCGGAGATAGGCAAGCTAAAGACGCTCGTGCCTGAGGTCGACGAGATGCTCGGCGGGGGTATGGAGACGCAGTCTATCACAGAGACGTACGGCGAGTTCGGTAGCGGTAAGAGCCAGTTTACGCACCAGTTGGCGGTTAATGTTCAGCTTCCTGAGGAACACGGCGGTCTCGAAAAGAGCGCCATCTTCATCGACACAGAAGACACGTTCCGCCCGGAGCGCATCGCGCAGATGGTGAAGGGACTCGACGGCGAGATACTCGCGGATCTCCTCCGCCGCGACCTTGACATGGGGAAGGAGGATGTTGAGGAAGTTGAACTCGGCGAGGATCTCGAAGACCTTCCGGAGGAGACGGACGAGGTTCTCGACGACCTCGTCGACGAGTTCTTGGAGCGCGTCCATGTAGCCAAGGCTTTCAACTCGAACCACCAGATACTGCTTGCGGAGGAGGCGCGCGACATGGCGGACGAGCTTGAGGACTCCGAGTTCCCCGTCGGTCTTCTCGCAATCGACTCGCTGACCGCCCATTTCCGTGCCGAGTACGTGGGACGCGGGAACCTCGCAAACCGACAGCAGAAGCTAAACAAGCATATGCACGACATACTCCGCGTCGCGTCGCTCCATAACGCCGCCGCGGTCGTTACGAATCAGGTTCAGTCGAACCCCGACTCTATGTTCGGTGATCCGACGAAGCCCGTCGGCGGTAACATACTCGGACATACGTCGACGTTCCGTATCTACATACGTAAGAGCAAGAAGGACAAACGTATTATAAAGCTCGTCGACTCGCCGAACCTGCCCGACGGCGAATCGGTGCTACGTATAACCGAGGAAGGTCTGAAGCCTGAGTGACGTGCGCCTCGCCGTAGATATAGACGGAACGTTGACACGCGGCGACGGTAGCGGCGCTCTCGACCCGTCCGTCTTCGAACCCCTACGCGCCGTGGAGACGGTCGTCGTCTGTACAGGAAAGGTGCTACCGAACGCGAACGCTCTCTGCACCTACGTCGGTATAGAGCCTAACGCCGTCGCTGAGACAGGCGGTGTAACGTACGCCGACGGAGACGTTAGGTTCCACGTTCCCGACGAGGATCTCGAAGGCTTCGTCGAGGAGTACGCGCCCGACGGCGACCTCGGATGGGAGGGAACCGACCTCGTCAACCGTTGGCGTGAGACCGAGGTCGCTGTCTCGCTCGACCGTTCGAAGGATGAGGTCAAGCGCGTCGCGGAGCGCCACGGTCTGGAGGTTCTCGACACAGGGTACGCGTACCACGTCAAGTCGCCCGACGTGGACAAGGGACAGGGTCTCGTTGCCGTCGCCGACCGCCTCGGCTTCGACCCCTCTGAGTTCGTCGCTATCGGTGACTCCGAGAACGACGTGGGCACGTTCGACCGCGCGGGTGTCTCTTACGCAGTGGCGAACGCCGACGAGACGGCGCGCGAGGCGGCGGAGTTCGTCACAGAAGCCTCGTATTCTCGTGGCTTTATCGAGGCGGTCGAACGCGAGCGCGACCGCGGGTAGCGCCATACTTTTACACCGTCGGTGCGCCGACACAGCATGCTCAGGATCGCACTCATCGGCTTCGGCGTCTTGGTCGCCGTCGTCGTCGTAGCCGTCGTCGGCGCTACCGCAACGGGGTACCTCGTCGTCGGCGACCCGGGTTCCGCCTTGGGTCAGGCTCTGACAGGCGACTTCGACCGCCCTAACGTCTCTGTCGAGGAGACGACCGTAGGACCCGTCGGCGTCCCCAAGGGTGGTATCTCGGACGTGGACAGCGAAGGCGCGACCGTTCGGAACCGTATACGTATCGAGAACCCTAACCATCTCGGAGGGAAGGTTCGTGTCGTCGAGTACGACGTCTACCTGTCGGGCGACCGCGATGGCTCGTACGAGTACCTCGGCACGGGAACCGTACGCGGTATAGACGTACCGCCGAACGGAACGGTGACGGAGACGAACGAGTTCAACGTCACCCACGAGAACCTCGTCACAGCCGCAGGTAGATCGGGTCTTTCGGGTCTGGTGAGCGGCGGGACATGGTACGCGCGCGTCGAAGGAAACGCGACCGTCGCGCTGGGTCCCGCCTCGTTCGATGTCGGCTTTGAGTCGGTAAGGGAGGTTTCTTAGTCGCGTAGGTAGAGCTTACCGTCGCGTTCGGGGCGCGCGTCCGTTTCAACGAGTGCGTACGGGCGGTCGACGGGTCCAAAGAACTCAAACGTGGTTCCGAGACGGTCAAGAGAGGCGTCGTAGACAGGAGCGTCGAAGACGGGTTCGGTTCCTTCGGCGCAGTGGACGACGAGCGCACCGCCCGTGTGAGAAACGGCGCGTCCGAAACGTCTCATGGTAGATCTTTCTCGTCCAGAAGTTCACGCGGACTGTCGTCGACGACTTCGACGGCGCGTTCGTGCGACAGACCCGCGAGGCGTGCTACCTCGACCGCACGGTCACGTGTAATAAAGTCACGCGGATGGTGTGCGTCGGTGTCGACGACGAGCGTAGCCCCCGTCTCCTCCGCCATACGTGCGACGTGTCCGTTTGCGAGAGAATGCCCGCCGCGCGCCGTGATTTCGAGACGGACACCGCGTTCGGCGGCGAGTCGGGCGTCGTCGCGCGTGATACGTCCCGGATGTCCGAGAACGTCGACGCCCGCCTCTATCGCTTTGCGGTTTGTTCCTTCAACGACGGGTTCGACGGGCGTCTCGCCGTGTGCGACGACGATGTCCGCGCCGGCGTCGCGCGCGCGTTCGACGACCGACGCGATACGGTTCGGCGGAACGTGGGTGACCTCGACGCCCGAAAGAACCTCTATGGGCGTTGTCTCCTTTGCGCGCTCGATACGTTCGACGCAGTCCTCTACGTTGCTCGCGTCGGCGTGGTCGGTGATTCCGAGAACCTCGACGCCCTGTACTTCCGCCCTACGCGCGTGTTCGGCGGGGACGAGTTCGCCGTCGCTTGCGAACGTGTGTGAATGCAGATCGATCATACCGGGTGTTTGGGACATTACGCCTCCTCCCTCAGAACGTCGACGTACGCCGCGACCGCACGGAGGACATCTGGCTTCGAGTCTTCCGTCTCCACCGTGACGCGTCCGGTTCCTTCCCACCACGACCGCGGATACTGCTTGTCGGGTTCGTACTCGGGTTCGTACCCCACCTGTTTGGCGGCGTTCGCAACCTCTGCGGCGCTCGGCGAGTCGACGGCGACGTCGCGCGGCAGGCGACGCCCTTCGGATCGCGTCTTAGACGAGTCGATGTACGCGGGCCAGATCACGTATTCGGGCATGGGTTGGTGTAGGAGAAGCTTCCTTAACCGGCTTTCGACGTTACTCGAACCTCTCCTCGTAGATTTCGAGCGAACGTTCTATCGCTTCCTCCGCCGACGCCTTCCCTTCGAATCCGAGCGCCTCCGTCTCCTTGCCGGGTTCGAGCGCCTTGTAAGTCTCGAAGAAATGCTCTATCTCCTCCTTGAGATGGTCGTCCACGTCGTCGATATCCTGTACGTCGTCGTAACGCGGATCCTCGGTCGGAACGGCGATGACCTTGTCGTCCTTTTCGCCGTCGTCGTCCATACCCATCAGACCTACGGGGCGCGCCTCTATGACGCATCCGGGAAACGTCTGATCCTTTACGAGGACGAGTACGTCGAGCGGGTCGTCGTCGTCGTAGAAAGAACGCGGTATGAAGCCGTAGTCCGACGGGTAGTGTACGTTCGAATGTAGGACGCGATCGAGGACACATCCCTCTACGTCCTTGTCGTACTCGTACTTGTTGCGCTCGCCCTTGAGACACTCGACGACGGCGTGTATCTCGTGGGGCGGATTCGGTCCTGCGTCGATATCCGTCCATAGGTTCGCCATGTCGGAGAACGAGCGCGGACGGACAAAGAAGATTACGTTTCCGGGCGCTCCGACCGCGGCGACGGAGTTAAGCCGTGACGACGACATCCCTGTACATGACCGACGACCCCGAGTTCACGCATATACAGGACGGTGAGGCGCAGATGGTCGACGTGACCGAGAAGGACGACGTACGGCGCGAGTCGACGGCTTCGGGCGGTATACGTCTACGTGAGGAGACGGTGACGGCTATACGCGAAGGCGATGTCGAGAAGGGGAACGTCCTTTCGACCGCACGTATAGCGGCGATAGACGCTGTGAAGCATACATGGGAGGACGTGCCGATGTGCCACCAGATCCCCGTGACGGGTATCGACACGGGGTTCGAGTTAGAGGAAGACGCCGTCGTCGCACGCGTCTCCGTCACGTCGACTGGGAAAACAGGCGTCGAGATGGAGGCTCTAAACGGCGTGACACGCGCACTCCTGACCGTCTGGGACATGGTAAAGAGCGCCGAGAAGGACGAAGACGGCGGATACCCGGAAGCGCGTATCGAGGACGTGACGGTGGACGAGAAGGTGAAACGTCAGCGGTAGAACTCAACCTCGCCGTCGTCGGTGACGCCTATCTCGACCGACCCGTTGAAACGTTCGCCGTCGAACAGGTCGGAGAGTGTGGTATAGATATGGGTGTACAGTTCGGGGCGCGAGTACCCTATGCTGACGCCGCGGACGTCGCCGACATCGTAGACTGTTTCGACCACCTCGTCGATATGGTCGCCCGTCGAAACCTGTACGCGGTCGGGCGTCCGTATCCTCTTTGCGAGTTCTACAGTCCGACGCGCCTTTTTGACGTTCTCCTCCGCTGTGCTCTCTATCATGCTGACGTTCGCCGTGGTCGTACCGAAATCGTCGGCTATCTCGCGCTGAGTCATGCCCTCGTGACGCATCGACAGAACGCGCGCCTGTCTCTCGGTCAGGAAGGTACCGTCGGTGTCAGGTAGCTCCACGTCTGTTAAACAACTCTGATTAACATAAGCCTTTACCTTAACCAGTTACAGTTTATCTACATGCGACGTAGAGGGTTTGTGGCGGCGCTCGCCGGAGCCACGGCAGGAGTAACGGTACCGGCAACGGGCTGTCTCGGCTCACGCGGCGTGACCGTCCTATCCGCGGGGAGTCTCGCCGTCGTCCTCGACGAGAACTTAGGACCCGCGTTCGAGGACGACACGGGTACGGCGTACAGGGGAGAGTACTACGGCTCCAAGGCTGTCATGCGTATGGTGGAGGAGCGACAGAAGGATCCGGATGTCGTCGTAAGCGCCGACGCGGGTCTTCTGCGCCGACGCCTCTACGACGGTCACACCGACTGGGACGTCGTCTTCGGATCGAACTCCGTCGGTATCACGTACAACGAGGGTACGCGTATCGGCAAAAGGCTCCGGGACGGTGAGCCGTGGTACGAGGTTCTGCGCGACGCCGACGATGGCGATGTAGCCATAAGCGACCCCGAACTCGACCCTCTCGGATACAGGGCTGTCCAGATGTTCGAACTTGCGGAGGAGAAACACGGCTTGGACGGCTTCAAGAACGAGATGGTATCGAAGGCCTACGAGGAGCCACAGGAGCCTCAGCTTCTCGCGGGCGTCCGTTCGGGCACGCGGTCTGCGGCTGTCGCCTACAGGAACATGGCTGTCGACCACGACCTGCCTTTCCATGAGCCACCCGATGAACTGAACTTTTCCAACCCCGAACTCGCCGACACGTACGCCGAAGCCACGTACACGACAGAAGACGGTGACACCGTCAGAGGTTCGCCCGTCCTGTACAACGCCACCGTGCTCGACGGAGCCGACCGGTACGGTGCGGGGATAGGCTTCGTTAACTACCTCCTCGACAGCCCCGATACGCTCAGACGGAACGGGCTGTCGGTTCCTGAGATACGTTACAACGGCGAGGTTCCTGAGGAGGTATCGGCATGAGGAGACGTGAGACGGTCGTCTTCGGCGGTATAGGAGCGGTGCTTTTCCTTTACGTCGTCTACCCTTTCGCGGCATTCTTTATCGGAACACGCGGCGCGGGGTCAGACGTAGGCTCCGGATTCCGCGAGGCGGTCGTAAACTCGCTCGTAACCGCTCCCGTAGCGACGGCGATCGCAACCGTATTCGGCGTACCTCTCGCCTACTTCCTGTCGCGCGCCGAGTTCCGCGGGAAGGTGGTCGTCGAGGCGCTCGTCGTGCTACCCCTCGTACTCCCCCCCGTCGTAGGCGGTGCTATGCTCCTCATGGGGTTCGGCAGGCTCACGACCGTCGGGAGTATCGCCGTCTCGATGGGCGTACCTCTGACGGACAGCCTCGTGGGCGTTGTACTCGCACAGACGTTCGTGGCGTCGCCCTTCGTGGTCGTGACGTCGCGCGCGGGCTTCTCATCTGTCGACGAGGATCTCGAACACGCATCACGCACGATGGGGCACGGTCCGATAGCGACATTCTGGAACGTCTCTCTACCTTCGGCGCGTACGGCGGTTGGTGCGGGCGTCGTCCTGACCTTTGCGCGCGCTATCGGCGAGTTCGGTGCGACGATGATGGTGGCGTACAACCCGCGTACGATGCCGACATTAATCTGGGTCGACTTCATAGCCCGCGGTGTCGACGGCGTCGTGGCTCCCGCACTCGTACTGATAGGCGTAAGCTTGACCGTGATAGTCGCCGTACAGAGGCTCGAACGTATACCGAGGTTAAGACGATGATGCTCGAAGTAAGAGGTCTGACAAAGAGCTACGGCGAAGAGACAGCGGTCGACGGTCTGTCGTTCTCGGCTGAGAGGGGCGAGTTTGTAACCCTCCTTGGACCCAGCGGATGCGGAAAGACGACGGTTCTAAAGACCGTCGCGGGTATACGGACGCCCGATGAAGGACGTGTCCTGCTACGCGGTGACGACGTGACGGGTGCGAAGCCGGAGGAACGTCAGGTCGGTGTCGTCTTCCAGAGTTCGTCGCTTTTCCCACGTATGACGGTGCGCCAAAACGTCGAGTACGCCGTCAAGCCGCATATAGACGACGCCGACGAGAGACGGAAACGCGTCGACGAGGTGCTCGATCTCGTGGAGATGTCGGACAAGTCGACGGCATCGCCCGGCTCTCTCAGCGGCGGGGAGGCGAGACGCGTAGAGCTTGCGCGCGCGCTTTCGTACGAACCCGACGTCGCCCTGCTCGACGAACCTCTGACGGGTCTCGACCGCGCGCTCAGGAACGAGCTAAAGAACGAGATACGCCGGGTTCACGACGAAACCGGCGTTACGACGGTTCTGGTTACGCACGATCAGGAGGAGGCTATCTCCGTCTCTGACACCGTCGTGGTGATGAACGATGGCGAGAAGGAGCAGGAAGGGACACCGCGGGAGGTCTACAGACAGCCACGGACGCGTTTCGTCGCCGAGTTCGTAGGCGAGTCGACGCGTTTCGACGGCGTCGTAGACAGAAGCGGTGACGTGACGACCGACGAGGGGGCGAAGGTACGTGTCAACGGACGCGGCGAGGGCGGTGAAGGCGACGAGGCGTCCGTCTACGTACGTCCCGAAAACGTCGCGCTCGTCCGTGACGCCGACGTCTACGACAACATCTTCTCCGGCGAGGTGGTCGAACTGACGGAGATGGGTAGCCACGCCGAGGCGGTTGTATCGACGGAGGCGGGCGACATACTTTCGGAGGTTCGCGGCTTCTCGGACGTACGTGAGGGGCAGAAGGTTGTCGTCGGCTTCGACGACTCCGACGCGGTCGTCGTAGCCGACGCGGCGGACGGAGAGCCGTGAACCACCGTCGTATTTATCCGGTCGGTTCGCGTAAGACGCGTATGCAACAGGGATTCCGTGAGAACGTCCGTCTTGACGAGGCGCTCGACGCGTTTCTACCTCTGTTCGGCACCGTGGGGTGCGAGAAGGTCGGCTTGGACGAAGCGACGGGGCGCGTTGCAGGCTCGGAGATCGTCGCCCAACGACCCGTTCCTCATTACGACCGCTCCGCCATGGACGGCTACGCGGTGCGCGCCGTCGACACGCACGGAGCCGCGCGCGACTCACCGGCGCGTCTCGACGCCGTGGAGGGGTGCGGAAAGGTGGAAGATGGCGAGACGGCGCAGGTTCATACGGGAACGGCTGTTCCCGACGGCGCGGACGCCGTCGTCCGTGTCGAGGATACGCGGAAGGTCGGCGAGACTGTCGAGGTTTCGGTCGCGGCTTCAAAGGGTGAGAACGTCGCGTACACGGGTGAGGACGTTGAGGAGTGCGAAACCGTGGTCGATCAGGGTGTGCGTCTACGTCCCAGCACGGTCGGCGTTCTGCGCTCCGTCGGTGTCGGGGATGTTGACGTACGGAGGAAGCCGCGCGTAGCCGTCGTACCGACGGGCGACGAGGTCGTCAGGGGCGAGCCTGAGCCGGGTGAGGTGGTGGGTACGAACGCGCCCATGGTGGCGGGGTACGTCGAAAGATGGGGCGGCGATCCGACCGTCCACGGGATAGTCCCGGACGACGAGGAAGCCTTACGTGAAGCGGTCGCAGACGCCGGCGCGGAAGCCGACCTCGTCGCCACCATCGGGGGTTCGAGCGTAGGCGACCGCGACCTTCTCGCCGACGTCGTCGACGGTATCGGTGAGATGCGCGTCCACGGCGTCGCCGTCAAGCCCGGTCACCCCGTCGGATTCGGTGTCGTTGGTGAGACGCCCACAGTCATACTCCCCGGATACCCCGTCTCTTGCGTGGTCAACTCTTTCGAGTTCGTACGCCGCGGTGTACGTGCCCTTCTCGGAGTAGACGGCGCGCCTGAGCCGACGAGCATCTGTACACTCGACGGAAAGGTGGCTTCCGACGTAGGGGCAAGAACGTACACGCGTGTCGAGATAGACGAGGACGGTGAAGGACGCGTCGCGCGCCCCGTGCGTACAAAAGGGGCGGGCGTTCTTTCGAGCGTTGCGCGCGCAGACGGCTTCGTCGTCACGCCTGAGGAGCGCGAGGGGTACGCGTCAGGCGAGGATGTCGAGGCTCTCCTCTGGGAGGCGTAGATGAGGAAGGAGTTCCGTGACCTCGCGTCTACCGAAGAGGCGGCGCGCGTAGCCGACGACCTGACTCCCCAAAGGAGCGTAGAACGTGTCGACCTCGTCGGCGCGCGCGGACGCACACTCGCAGAGGACGTCAAGGCGTCGGTCGACGTTCCGGGCTTCGACAGGTCGCTCATGGACGGGTACGCCGTCCGTGCCGAGGATACGTACGGTGCCGGTGAGGCGGAGCCGGCGACGTTGACCGTGGTAGGCTCCGTTTCGGCGGGCGAACCGCCGGAGATGGAGGTAGGCGAAGCCGAGGCGGCTGAGATAGCGACCGGTGCTCCTATACCCGAAGGTGCGGACGCGGTCGTTCCCGTCGAGAGAACCGAGACGGACGGCAACACCGTCGACGTACGGAAGGCGGTTGCGCCCGCCGACAGCGTTATGTTTGCGGGTTCGGATGTCGCGTCGGGCGAGGTCGCTCTCCGTGCAGGGACGACGCTGTCGCAACGCGAGATAGGTCTCGCCGCCGCCGTCGGCTCCGAAACACTCCCTGTCTACGCATCCCCACGCGTCGGTGTTGTCAGCACGGGCGACGAACTTGTCCGTCCCGGAGACGGTCTCGGAGAAGGTCAGATTCACGACGTCAACACGTTCTCGGTCGCGGCGTCTGTTGAGGACGCGGGCGGCGAAGCCGTCGTATACGACCACGTGGGCGACGACTACGAGGCGATGGTGGATACGATGCGTGAAGCCTCCTCCGACTGCGACATCGTTCTTTCGAGCGGCTCCACGAGCGCGAGCGACGAGGACGTGGTCTACCGTGTCATAGAGCAGGAGGGCGAGCTTCTGTTACACGGCGTCGCCCTCAAGCCGGGACGTCCCACGGTCTTCGGAAAGCTCGACGGTACGCCGTTCGTGGGTCTTCCGGGGAACCCTATAAGCGCCCTTTCGGTCTTCCGTGTCTTCGTCGAGGGTATGTTACGTGACGCCGCGGGCGGGGGCGAGGACGAACGTCTCAGAAGAAGTGCGCGCGTCGCCGACGAGGTACGCGTCGAGGGCGGACGTACGCGGCTTCTACCCGTGGGTCTCGTGGAGGACGGTGACGGGACGACGCTCGCCTACTCCGTCGACAAGGGGAGCGGGGCTACGACCTCACTAACGCGCGCAGACGGTATCGTAAACGTCGAACCTTCGACCAACTACATAGACGAGGGCGAGTTGGTCGAAGTCGAACTCTTCGGCGGTGCGACACCCCCGGCGCTTCTCGGAGCGGGTGAGCGCGACGGCTTCCTCGACTCTGCTCTGAAACAGCACAAGGACGACGTACGGTGGCTTCCGACGGGTTCGGTCGCGGGCGCACAGCGTCTACGTGACGGCGTCGCCGATGTCGCCGCCATCGGTCTGTCACAAGAGGCTCTTGACGCTCTCGGTGTAGACGAGGCGGTTCGCATCCGTGGCTACGACCGTCGCGTAGGCTACGTCGGCGACCCAGAAGGCGATGTCTTCGGCGTCCTTCCCGACGGCTACGCCTTACGCGAGCTTTTCGACGAACGGAACCCGGAGTCTGAGACACGTGTCTTCCGGTCGGAGCGCGGTGCCGCAAACGCCGTCGCGTCGGGTAAGGTGGACTCAGCCTTCGTGGGAGAGGATGTCGCATTAGACCTCGACGCGGGCTTCGAACCGTCGGGCTGGTCGTCGGTCGACATACTCGTAGCCGAGGACAGACGCGACAAGGACGGCGTCGTCGCCTTCCTCAACTCGTTACGCGGTGCGGAGGAGCCCGACGGGTACCGCGTACCCGACGAAGCGGGAGAGCCTCTCCGGGGCTAAACATAAGTCGCTCCACGACGTTTCGAGGGCATGGAAGTATCAGACGTAACGAAGGTACGCGGTTTCGACGACGACGGCTTCGCCAAGACCAACCTGTTCGAGACAGGGAACTTCTTCGCCGACGTCTACCGGTTCGAACCGGGTCAGGTTCAGGAAACGCACGTCCACGGCGACGAGGACAAGCTCTACTACGTCTTGGAAGGCGAGGCGATGGTCAGGGTCGGCGACGAAAGGATGGAGGTATCCGAAGGCGAGGCGGTACTCGCGGGTGCGGGCGACGAACACGGCGTCGAGGCTGTTGAGAGGACACGTATACTCGTCTTCATGGCTCCGCATCCTGCGGCAACCTCCGAAGAAGGTTCCCACGACCACGCGCACGGAGAGGACACCGCCTCGTTCGATATCGGTCTCGTCACTGTTTCGTCGTCGCGCGACGCCTCCGGCGACGAGAGCGGTGACGTTGCGCGGGAACTCGTCGAAGACGAGGGACACAGTATTGCCGAGTACCGTATCGTAACCGACGACGCCGACGCCGTACGTGACGCCGTAGAGACGGTCGTCGAGGACTGCGACGCCGTCTTTACATCCGGGGGTACGGGACTCACCGACGACGATGTTACGGTAGAGGCGTTGCGCCCCGTCTTCGACAAGGAGATCCCGGGTTTCGGCGAGGAGTTCCGTAGAAGGAGCGTTGAGGAGGTCGGAACCGCGGCTATCCTCTCGCGCGCAACCGCGGGCGTCGTCGGCGACTCGGTCGTCTTCGTCCTTCCGGGTAGCGCCAACGCCGTCGAAACGGGCGTATCGTTAGCCCTCGACGAGGTAGGACACGCACTCGGTCTGGTGAGGAGGTAGGGATGTCGGACGAAAACCCGACCGCAGAGAAGGGACAGGTCGCTATCTTGCATTACGTCGGACGTATCGCGGAGGGCGAAGAGGGGGGCGAGATCTTCGACACGACGAACGTCGATGTTGCGCTCGACGAGGGTATCTACCATGACCACCGCGACTACAAGCCCCTCGAACTACGCCTCGGCGAGGGGAACGTCGTCGAGGGTCTCGAAGAAGCCGTCGTGGGGATGGAAAGAGGCGACGAGAAGGTGGTCGAGGTCGAACCCGAACGCGCGTTTGGGGGGCGCGATCCCGAGGAGGTCGTAGAGTTCCCGCGCGAGATCTTCGACGACGCGGATATAGGGGTGGGCGAGCTTGCGACGACACAGGACGGAAGGAACGGCTGGGTTACGGAGATAGACGACGAAACGGTGACGGTTGACTTCAACCACGAACTCGCCGGAAAACGCGTCAAGTTCGAGATAAAGCTACTCGATGTACACGGCGAACCGGGTGATGAAAGCGCGAGGACATGGGAGAAGAAGAAAGGGAAGGCTACGAGTCTGGAAAAGGAAGAGGAAGACGGAGAGGGGTAGGAAGAGAAGGGGGGAGAAAGGGGGTTCGTTTCTACCTTACGGCAGTTCGGCGGTCTCTGTCTCAGGCTTCTTCAACCGTCACTTCGACACCGAGCGGGGTGTAAGCGTTCATGCCGTATCCGCCGCTGTCCCACGGGTACAGGTCGTTTTCTATACCACGGAGACCTTCGTCCTGATCTGCGATTTCGCGTGGCTGTGTACGACCCTGTTCGTCCGTCGCGCGTGAGACGAGCGTGTAGTCGCCGGGTTCTGCTTCCCACATGTAACGGAACATCGTCCACGAGTACGGACCTTCGCGGTCGTCGGCAACGAGTTCGGCTTCCTGCCAGTTCTCTCCGCCGTCGGGTGAGACTTCGACTGTTTCAACGGAGTCGTCGCCTGCCCACGCCACACCGAACACCTCTATCATACCGTCGTCGTTGGGTGACACGGTTACGTCCTCGCCCGGCGTCCCGATGGTCGACTTGACCATCTGGTCGTACATGTAGACGTTACGTATCTCTTCGCTCTCCATCTGGTCACGTGTGTCGAAGGTACCGATGGATCTGTTGTGGAGGGCGCGTTCGTCCTGTTCGGGCACGATACGGTACGAGTACTGTTGCCAGTGTGTGTGCGTACGCTGTCCGGTTCCGTCGTACTCCTGTCCGGCTTCGGTGTACGGTTCGGGACGCGCCTCCCAGTCGGGACCGAAGACCATCGTGTCCATGACCTCTATCTCGTCGAGCCACTTGACGTTGTTACAGCCGTACCATCCGGGTACGAGAATACGGAGAGGGAAGCCGTGTTCCATGTTCATCGGCTCGCCGTTCATCTCGTAGGCGAGGAGGCAGTCGTCCATCACCTTGCTCATGGGTATCGACCGTGTGAAGTAGTCCTCGCCCTCAGGGTTGTCGCCACCGGTAGCGCGGAGCCACATGCCCTCTCCCGTGTCTGCTCCCACGTCCTCAAGAACGTCACTGAGCGGCGTGCCCGTCCACTCGGCGTTGCCTACGGCACCGTAGTGCCACTGGTTACCCGCGACCTCGGGTTCGAAGTACGACCGACCGTTACCCGAGCACTGCATCGTGTGCGTGACGGTCTCGGTCGAGTAGTCGTTCATTATCTCATCCATCGACATCTCCATCTCCTCGTCTCCCATGACGAGCGTAAGCGTCCAGTCCTCGGCTGTCACGTCGGGCGAGTAGTAATGGTTACGTATGAAGTGATCCTCGCGCGGCGTTATGAACTGGTCGTCGTAAACCTCCCTCGCACCCGCCTGTGCGTTCTCGGGTTCGGGGGACAGTATTTCGAGACCCGGATACTTCTGTTCGAGGTACGCAACCGTACCGCGTTCCGGCTCTCCGTCGTCGGTATCAGTCTCGTTACCTCCGGTATCTTCGTCCGTCTGGTTACCGTCCGTCTCGTTCTCGGCGGGTTCGCCGCCGCCGAGACAGCCCGTCAGAACCCCCGTGCCGGCTACAGCGCCGGACGCCGCGAGGAATCTGCGTCTGTCGAGGTATCTGCTCCTATCAGACTTAGACGTCTTAGACTTACCTTTCTGCGACATAACTAACGGTTAATTCTCTCACAGGCACATAAAGCTTCCCCCGGAGTACGTAGCTGTACGTCGGTGTACTTACGCGTCCGTCATTCGTCGACGACCGTAATCTTCCCCACCATCCGTGTCGCATGAGGGACGCAGACGTATGTGTACTCACCGGCTGTTTCGAACGTATGGCTGAAGGTTGAGTCTACACTGTTCACGGAGAGATGGCTGTCGCCTTCGTACGACCTGAACGGCTCCGCACCCTCCGGGTTCTCGCACTTGTAATGGGCGTCGGGGTCGGAGGTGGCGTTGTGACCGCCGCTTGCGAAGTACCACTCGACCGTACCGCCGACGGTGACCTCGACCTCCTCCGGTTCGAACGCCCATCTTCCTTCGGGTCCCGCGGTCACCTCGACGTAGTCCTGAGGTCCTTCGTCCGCCGTCTCGTTGGCGTCCGTACCCTGATCCGTCTGGTTGTCGGTGTCGTTTTCGCCGGATCCGTCGCCGAGGCATCCCGTGATGCCCGCCGTACCCGTTGCGATCGCTGTACCCGCAAGTCTGAGAAGCCGTCTTCGTTCCATCTTGTACCGGGTATGGCGTTTTGGTGTAAAAGCTTGCCGCTACGGTCGGTCGTGCACCCAGAACTCGCCGTCCTCCGTAACCTCCTTCTTAAATATAGGTACCTCGCCCTTGAGACGGTTGATCGCGTCCTCGACTGCGCTGAAAGCCTCGGCGCGGTGACCCGCGAGCACGACGACATGGACGGCGTCCTCCTCTGCGCGCACGACGCCCGTCTCGTGGTACATCTCGACCTCGTAGACGCCTTCGCGTGACTCGATGTCGTCGCGTATCGCGTCCATACGGTCGTCGGCAACGTCGTCGTACTTCTCGTATTCGAGACGTGTCGTACGCGCGTCTTCGAGGTTTTCCTCGCGCACGCGTCCCGTGAAGGTTGCGACTGCACCCGCACGCGGTGAGTCCACACTCTCCTCAACGCGCCGGACGAGTGAGCCGAGCGTCTCGTGTCTCGGTGCGTTCTCGACGACATCCACGAGTTCTTGGGTCTCCGCCTCGTCTCCGTCATTCATCACGACGTTGCGTGCGCCGGTCTCCCCCACGCCTATCTTGGGCAGGGTCGTGTCACGCCCGCCTTCGACCACGGCGTAGTCGTAGCCGTCGTCGGCGAGGTCGTCGAGCGTCTCTGCGAGTGCGTCGAGTTTGTCTTCCACGTCGGAGAAGCTGAAACGGCGTTCGGGCGTCACGCCGACGACGCGTCCCGCGCCCGCCTTGCTGTGTCTGTACGTATCCTTACCTTCCTCGTCGACGCGTACGTCGTGGTGTATAGACTTGACCGTCGCAGTCTCACCGCGTCCGTTGAGCGCGGGTACGAGACGTTCGACGAGCGTCGTCTTTCCTGAGTCGCTGGATCCTACAACGCAGACGGCTTTCATGGTACCCGTAACGCGCCGGACGTAATCAAGCTGGCGACGGTTACAAGTAGACCGCGGGCGTACTCCGTCCATGGTACGCGTACGTCTGTTCGCGGATATACGTGAACTCGTCGACCAACAGTCGGTCGAAGCGGAGGGTGAGACGGTTGGTGAGGCTATCGAGAGCCTCGTCGCGCGGTATCCGTCGCTCGAAGAACGTCTTTTTACCGACGGTGAACTCCGCCCTCATCTCAACCTGACCGCGGACGGTGAACCCGTCGAAGCCGACGCGCCGACGGAAGACGTAGAGGAGATCGCAGTCTTCCCGCCCGTGAGCGGGGGTAGTTCAATCCGAGACCTGCGGTGCGGGACTCTCGACCATAGGTAGCTCGTGATCACCGTCCGTCTCGGCGGTTTCGACGTAGTCGGGGTTACGCACCCATTCTCCCTCTCCGTTCCTTACCATGTACTCGCCGTAGTACGGAACGCGGTTGTCTACGACGCGCTCGAACGCGTCGCGTAGCTCCTCATCGGACGCGTCTTCGGTCGAAATCAGGTCGTCGTTGCGGTTGAGACAGCCTTTTAGCTCGCC
>Ga0207714_1000920_pt1 | contig 19738 bp, 17 predicted proteins | sample PonA232FremontCA_2_FD_187270 | JGI IMG/M metagenome (GOLD analysis project Ga0207714, IMG submission 187270) | Marine sediment microbial community from Fremont, CA, USA - Pond A23 Sediment 2 (SPAdes) | ecosystem: Environmental > Aquatic > Marine > Unclassified | place: USA: Fremont, California...
ATGCTCTTCGTCCTCGATCTTGACCTCGGTCCCGGCGTACTTGTTGAACATGACGTAGTCCCCGGCCTTGACGGACATCTCCATGCGCTTGCCGTCGTCACTCATCTTGCCCGGACCTACAGCCTTGACCTTGCCCCGGATGGGCTTTTCCTTGGCGGTTTCGGGGATGATAATGCCGCCCTTGGTCTTCTCCTCCTCTTCCACACGCTGAACCAGAACCCTATCGTGCAAAGGCTTCAGATTCATAATCAACCTCCATGTTTATTGAGATTTCTAGATTTTGGGGGCCTTGGTGGACTGTTAGCACTCACTCAAATCGAGTGCTAACACAAGGGCAATCCTATACATCACACGCGCAAACGCAATAGCGAATAGAGCTTAATAAAGAAGATTAACAAAGCTGAGTAACTGTGAAAATGAAATAAATCAACTTTTCGAAAACAAAGAGGAGATTTCGCGATTGTATCTCATTTTACGCCTGATTCAACCTTTGGTGGGCTTCTGGCAGGAGGCGCCCCTCGGCTGCGGTGGATGTCGAGCTGGGTCGCGCAGTTCAGGACCGCGGAAGGGAGGTGGTCCGTCGATCCAGGCCCGCGAGGTTGACAGGCCACTGTGACAACGCCTAGGATTTTTTAGGATTGTACGGTTGTTTGAAAAGGGCAGGCGATGGGGCGAAAAGTGTGGAATGAGGCCGAGGATAGTTACCGGACGGACGGGAAGTTTTCCGCGTTGGAAAAACGGCAAGGAGGCTGGTATGCGTCGAATTGTGAGTTTGAGTCTCGTGTTCCTATTGGGGCTGTTCGTGTGCGCGTCAAGCGCCTGGGCCGGAGACAAGCTGGCCAAAGCGCAGGAAATGGAGACCAGAGGGGGGCTGGACAACCTCAAACAGGCGGTGCAGCTGTACAAGCAGGCAGCGGATGAGAATCCCCAAAGTTATGCAGCGCGCTGGAAAGGGGCCAGGGCCTGCCGCAAGACGGCAGAGCAGGCCAAGATCAAGGAAGTGGATGATTGGAAGGACATCTGCGCCGACTACGGCAAGCAGGGCATGAAGCTGGCCAAGGAGGCGATTGATCTCCGCCCGAAAGGCGTGGAGGGCCATTACTACTATGGGGTCTGCGTGGGGAGCTACTCCGACGGGGTGAGCATTTTCACAGCCCTGGGCGAGGGGCTCAAGGGAAAGACGCGCAAGCATCTGCAGAAGGCATACGAGCTGGACAAGCACTTCAACGATGCCACTCCGCCCATGGCCCTGGGACGCTACTACGAGGTGCTTCCCTGGCTCGCGGGACAAGACAAGGACAAGGCCATGCAGTATTATCGCGAGGCCCTGAGCCTCATGCCCGAGGAAAGCCCCTACAGGCCGAAACTGCATGTCTATGCCGGCGGGCTCATGCTGGACCTGGGAGAGGATGAGCAAAAGGCCAGACGGCTGCTTCGCGAGGCGGCGGAGTCCGAGGACCCCCATTACAGTGACAGGGCTCGCGAGCTCCTCAATGACTAGGATTCGGCCTTGTTCGAGCCCTGAAGTCTTGCCCCCCTTACGGTCGGGCTTGTGGTGCGTGAGGTTCTCTGCTAGAAATTGCCCCTCTCGCGGAATTCGCGTCCGAAGCTGGTCGCGTTCCGAGACCACCTCCGGACGCCAACGCCTTTCCCGCGCCTTGAACCTGGAACCGCAACCCTGTGCAGGGGTGCAGCTGGAGAGATATGGCTGAGAAGAAGGGCCACAAGCCCGGTTCGATCCGGGACGAGCTAGCCGAAGTGGACAGCGAGATCATGCGCCTGCTGGCCAGGCGGTGCGACCTCTTCGACAGGCACTTGCAACAGCGGCGTGCCAAAAGCCAGTCCCTGTCCGATCCGGAGATGGAGAAGGGGCTCTGGCAGGTCTGGCAGAAGGAGAGCCGAGGCTCGGGGTTGGACGAAAGACTCCTTCGCCGGGCCTTCCAGCTGCTCAACGGCCTGGCCTACGACCGCACGGAGCGTCCCCCGGAGAAGGAGTTCCTGCTCCGTCCCAGCCAAGAGCCCGCGTCAGTGGACCTGGAGGGCCCCAGGGACAGGCAGCTCACCAGGATGTGGCTCGCCCTGGGCGCCGCATCCGGTGGGGCCCTGCGACTGGAACGGCCGGTGATGAATGACGCCCTGTTCGAGCTCCTCAGGGCCTTTCAACAGCTGGGAGCCGGGATCTCCTGGGACTCTGCCGCGGTATGGACCGAATCCGGTCAGGCAGCGGACTTTAACGGGAAGTCCGTATACGTTGGCGGGGACGCCCTGAACCTCTATCTCCTCGTTTTTATGGCCGCTCTCGAGCCAGGAAGCTGCAAGCTCACCGGCAGCACCCGGGCCAGACTGGCCGATCTGGGACCTTTGTTTGAGCTGTTGCCGCGGCTCGGCGCTCGCGGTGTCTCCATTCTCCCGGAAAACAAGGGCCTGCCCATGCGGCTGGAGTCCAGCGCCAATCCGGAGGAGGAGATCGTCCTTCCCGAGCGGGCCCCTACCGAGCTTGGGCTGGCCCTGGTCCTGTCCTGCGGCTTTTTTCTTACCGCAAAGCGGGGGATACGCATTTCCTGGAATACAGGCAAGGGATGGCGGAGGGCCCTGGAACCCGCATGCGAGGTGCTCGCCGCTTGCGGAACGGATTTCGTTCTGGAATCCGGAAGCCTGAGCCTCTCCCCCGGGAAGGGGGAATTACCCAGTCAGCCCGAGCTGTCCCTGGACCCCGAGCTTGGGGCCTACCTCCTCGCCCTGCCCCGTTTTCTGGGCGGACGGACCAGGTTGGCCGGGGCATTCGCCGAGGGCAGCAGCGGGCGCGAGGCCGCGGTACGGATCCTGAAGGCCTTCGACATCGCCCTCGAGGAGGCCGATGGGGCTGTGGTGGCCCGGGCGGACGAGCCCTCCGAAGAGGAGGTGGCGCTCGATCTGCTCCGGGCCGATTGGGCTGTGCCGCTTGCCGTGGCCCTGGCTTTGGGCGCGGGAGGTGGCAGTTTGCATCTGCCGCCCGGAAACAGATTCGATTTCGCGATTGAGGCGGCTCGGGACCTGGGAGCGGAGTTTTCCTCCCAAGGCGAGCTCCTGCGCATTGCCTCCCGGCCCGCAAACAGCGGGGAGAGACTGGAGCTGGCCAGCCCGGATTCCGGCTGGAGCATGGCCCTGGCCCTGATCGCCCTGGTGCGGCCGGGGATCGTCTTGCGCAATCCTGGCGAGCTGCGCGGGGACTGGCCGGATTTCTGGACCATATACAACGGACTGCCCAGACCGCAGGACGCTTTTGCGGCCCGGCAGGAAAAGGGGAGAAAAGGCCATGGATCCAAACGACGGCGATACATCGTCGAATGAGCTGGAGCGCCTGGATGGGGAAATTCAGGATCTGAGCCGGAAGCAGCAGGAGACCGAGCGGGAGCTGAAGCAGCTGCGCTCCCAGGAGGACGTGCCCGCCGGGTTGGTCTATCCGGAACGGATCCACAATCTGCAACAGGAGAAGCTCCGCCTGGAGGTGGAGATCCAGCGCCGCAGGAACAGGCGAAATTATCTTGCCTGGGAGGGGGAGATCCCTTCCGGGGATGAATGAACCGCCAAGCCGCCAAGAACGCCAAGGGAAGACCTGTTGCTTTGCGGGGCTGCCGCAAAATAAAAATGGCTCTTCTTGGCGTCCTTCCTGCCTTGGCGGTTTTCTCTTTTTTCAGTCAGATGGAAGATCGGGGTCATCCTGCTACATGATGCTCGCGTGATCTCCCCCCGCGGCGAGCCGCAGGAAGTCCTTGAGCAGCCACCCCAGGATGGCCAGGCATTCCATGTCCAGGAACGCGGCAATGTTGTCCGGGAAGAGGATCCTGGCCTCAGCGGGGAACTCCTCGTCCGCGTCGTTGAACAGGAGCATGATGCGGATGCCGGGAAGAGCTGGAAATTCACGGCAGAGGGTATAGGCAAGGCCCAGTTCCGGATTTCTTCCCCCCAGCTCGCCGCAGGCGCGCTCCAGCTCCTCGGCCCGGCCGGAAAAGGCCCGAGCCAGGCTCGCCTCCACCTGGACGGAGAAGGCCCCGACGAAGGGGGCCGCGTCGCGGAAGTCCCTGAAGGCGCACCAATCCTCTTGCGCGGGCGGATTGCGCGGGGCGAGCAGGATATACCTGCTGAGAAGGACCGCCTCCGCGTGCAGGGGGTGTTCCCCTGAAGGGGGGCGGATTCCCTGCGAGGAAACACCATAGCTCCGGCCGAAAAGGGGGATCTCCAGCTCCGGACCCTCTTCCCGCAGCAGGGCCAGCCCCAGTCGTCTGGCCTGTTCGAGGAGATCCAGCCCGCCCAGCTGGCCCAGATAGTCCTCGTAGATCTCCTGGAAGGCCTGGGACGGCTCGCTCTCGCGCAATCCCTGCAAGAGATCCGGTCGGGGCATTGCGTTCTCCTCTCTCGCGTCTGTCCGAAAACACCCCATTCCAGTGGCGGAAGAGCTATTCGCTCCCGGGGCTGAACCCGACATAGACCTTCCTGGATCGCGGGCCGTCGAATTCCGCGAAGAACACGCCCTGCCAGGTCCCCAGCACGAGGTCGCCACGCTCCACCAGGATCTGTTCGCTGCAGCCCAGCAGGGAGGACTTGATGTGTGCGTCGCTGTTTCCCTCCATGTGCCGGTAATTCGCCCCCTCGGGGACCAGCTTGGCCAGGGTCGCGGTGAGATCCTGGATCACGCTGGGATCGGCCGCCTCATTGATGGTGATCCCCGCAGTGGTGTGGGGGCAGTACACGGTGAGCACCCCCTGCCGCCATCCCCTTTCCCCGAGGGTGGTGCGCAGCTTGGCCGTGATCTCCACCAGTTCCTGTCTGTTGCGGGAGGAAACCTTAATGACCTCCATAGCCCCTCCGGGGTTCAAGTTTTCGGACATCGCCGCAGCTTGTGTCGCCCGAGCTTCGGGCTGTCTTCGGTATTGCATCCTGCCATACTCTGGCCTACAATGAAAAGACACTGAAAGAGTGCCCTTCGCTGAAGGATTCGGTCCTCACTCCGCCCTGCGGATCGAGTGGCCCTTCACCCCACTCGGGGCATGTATCCCGGTCAACTGACACGGTTGGTCCCTTTTCGGTCGACCTCTTCGCAACAGCTAATCCTCTCTGGTGGGAGCGGGCTAAGGGTGGAGCGGGGCCAAACCGCCCGTGGCCGATTGGTTGCGGGCGCCGCCATAGGAGTGGCTATGTCGCAACGCATCTCCTACACCAAGATCGAGAACGAGCTGTGGCCCGAGTACAGGGACCGCTTGAACAAGGCGGAGTCCACGGAGGACGTGAAGAAGTTCTTTGCCTACACAGCCAAGGAACTCCTGGCTCAGATCCTGGAGTCCAGGGACATCAAGCCGCGTTTCGAGGACGTGCAGCTCGATCCGGATAAGGACTCCCCCTATATCCTGGGTGCCCGTTTGGCCGATCGTCAGGAGGTGGCCGATCTGCTCGACACATCGGATCTTCCCGATATCCTGCATCGCCTGGCCCGGGCTGCGGTCAAGCGCTATCAGCATTTGAGCCGAAATCAGGACAGATCCCGGTTCGGGACATATCATGACAAATCCCATAGCGGGACCTTCAGTCGATAAGAACCATTCGAGGTAGGCAGAGTAAGCGTTCAATGGCCGCAGTCCCCGAGGCTGCGTGCCGTTGACGCGAGCACGCGAGTTCAACAAGTGCATCAATCCGGCTCGAGAGCCAGGAGGTCATATGCCCGAAGCATTCGACCCCGTTACCGCAGATGTGGAGCGGCTGGGGAAAGCCAAGGTGGAATCCCCGCTGCCCTTCATGCATTTCGTTCCCCACGAGAAAAGGGTCACCATGGAGATCCCCCAGGAGCTCCATCAAAAGGGGCAGGAAGGGCCGAAGTACTATTCCTTCGAGGAGTCCGGGCCCAAGGAGAACATCTACTTCGATCCCAGCAAGACCAAGTGCGCCATCGTGACCTGCGGAGGTCTCTGTCCGGGGATCAACGACGTGATCAGGGCCATCGTTATGGAGGCCCACCACCAGTACGGGATATCCTCCATCCTGGGCATACGCTTTGGCCTGCAGGGCTTCATTCCCAAATACAAGCACGAGGTCTGGGAGCTGACCCCGTCCACGGTCTCGGATATCCATGAGTTCGGCGGGACCATGCTCGGCTCCTCCAGGGGGCACCAGTCCTCGGAGGAGATTGTGGAGGCCTTGGAGCGGCTCAACGTCAATGTCCTCTTCATGGTCGGCGGAGACGGGGCCATGAAGGCGGCCGGAGCGGTGGCCGAGGAAGTCCGCCGGCGGAACATGAAGATCTCCGTTATCGGAATCCCCAAGACCATCGACAACGACATCCCCTTCATCTCCAGGTCCTTCGGGTTCGATACGGCGGTGTCCAAGGCCATAGAGGCCATCCGCTGCGCCCACACCGAGGCAACAGGGGCGTACAACGGCATCGGCATGGTCAAGCTCATGGGCAGGGAATCCGGCTTCATCGCCGCGGAGGCCTCCCTTTCCCTGAAGGAGGTCAACTTTGTCCTCATCCCCGAGGATCCCTTCGAGCTGGAAGGGGAGAACGGCCTGTTGAACAACCTGCGCTTGCGGCTCAAGGATCGGGGACACGCCGTGGTCGTCGTGGCCGAGGGGGCGGGTCAGGATATCTGCAGCGCGGAAATGGGCCTGGACGGACAACAAGTCACCGACGCCTCGGGCAATCCTGTGCTGGGCGATATCTGCGGACTGCTTCAGGACCATATCAAGGAGTATTTCAAGAAGCGGGACATGGAGCTTACCCTGAAGTTCATCGATCCCAGCTACATCATCCGCTCTGTTCCGGCCAATTCCAGTGACAGGGTCTATTGCGGCTTTTTGGGCCAGAACGCGGTGCACGCGGCCATGGCTGGCAAGACGTACATGGTTGTGAGCAAGTTGCAGGACCGGTACGTGGACCTGCCGCTGGATCTGGTCACCCAGCGCCAGCGTCGGAAGCTGGATACAACCTCCAATTACTGGCGGGCTGTGCTGGAATCCACGGGACAGCCCCTTTCCATGCGTAACACGTAGGGCCGCGGAGGATGCGGCGGCCTTCCCGCGAGGCCGCGCCCTTCGCTTGGTGGCGGCAAAAGGAGACGGTCTATGGAACGCGAACCGGATGTTGACCTGGAGGTCACGGCGAGCCTTTTTTATCTCCCGGCGTTGGGCCATTTCGCCAAGGCCCTGTTCTCCAAGCATCCCAGGCTGCAGGACGAAAAAGGGGATCTTGCCTACAGCATGGAGCTGGTGCTCTACGAGGCCTGCGCCAACGTCATCCGTCACGCTTATAGTGACAAAGACCACGGCAAGCTGCGGCTCCGGATGTGGTTCCATCCGGACAGGCTGGTGATGCGGGTGATCGACTATGGCCCCGGCTTCCGTCCGGAAAGGATTCCCCAGCCGGACCTGGATACCCCCAGGGAAGGGGGGATGGGCCTGTTCATCATCCGTTCCGCCATGGATTGGTTCACCTACGGCTATTCCAGCACGGAAGAGGGAAACGCCCTGCACATGGAGAAGGGCTTCAGCGAGCCTGTTGCCCCCTCGGTTACCCCCTAGCGGAGGCGAAGCCAGCCGCGCCTTTTGTTCAGCTTCCTCTCCACCTCCGGAAGCGCCGCTTCCGCCGCTTCCCGACCCGCTTGGACCATTTCTCGGACCCGCTCCATCTCGTGCCACTGCACATCCCCTATTTCCGGATACAGGGCGATATCGGCCCGCTCCATGAGTCGGGAGGTGAAGTAGTGCATGTTGATCTCTTCGGCCCGGAGCATGATGTCGATGGCGTTCTCCGACTCCTGTTTTCGCTGCAGGCTGGTGGGAACCGCCACGCCCATGGTGACCGCGTCTTCGGCATATTCCGCGTACGGCACCGGCAGGGGGCAGCAGATGGCCCCGTCGCTCAGGAAAAGCCCCTCGTGCTCTACCGGGGTGAAGAAGCCGGGGATGGCCGAGCTTGCCGTGACCGCCCGAATCAGGTTCCCAGTGCACAAAGGGGTTTCCCGGCCCCAGGAAATGTCCGTGCTGAGCGCCACGAAGGGGAGTTGGCACTCGGAGAAATCCCGAATGTGGATCAGGATTTCCAGGGCTCGCTCCAGCCGGTCCGCCTTGAGCAGGCCGCGTCGCGTTTGGGCCAGGTTCAGGGCCAGGGTGCCCATGATCTTGGCCCCGATCATATCCCAGAAGCTGGCCTCCCGCTTTTCCCCCCGCGCGAAGCGCCTCAGGCCCAGCCGGGCGTAGTCCTCCTGTTGCGCGAGATCCTCGAAACGCTCCTGGACGAGATAGGCGTCCAGGGTCTCGGCGTACATCGCCCCCACAACGGCCCCGATGCTCGTGCCGGCCACGTGCTCCACCCGGATCTCGTGGTCCTGCAGAACCTGAAGCACGCCGATGTGGGCCAGGCCCCTCGCACCGCCCTCGCCCAGGGCCAGACCGAGTCCTCTTTTGGTCATAGCGAGTTCCCTCTGTCCCATGCGACGAGCCCTGATCCGCAGGGCTCGGTGAACTACTCGGATTGCGGAGCTCCCGGGCGTCGCGATCCGGAGGGGGAAAAGCGGCGCACCCGTCTGCGGAAGTCGCGCAGGGTGGATCGGTCGCCGCGTCCTGCGTAGCGAAGCTCCATGAACTGATCCAGTATCTTCCTGCTGGATCCGGCCAGATCCGGCCTTTCCGCCTCGATCCGGCGAGTCAGGGAGAGCGGCCCCTCTTCGGCCCGGGGCTCGATGCCTGCCCGGCGCAGCTTGTTCCGAAAGCGGCGGTAGATCCTGTCCGGGGGAGTGGATTGCCCTCCTCCGCCCAGCAGAATGGCCACCAGGATAAGCATAAAGGCCAGAAAAAGAAAGGTCAGCAGGAGAGCCGCTCGGGGGAGGGCTTTCTCCAGGCTGTCCCCGAGGCGCAGCTTGGCCAGGAGTCGGAGCTGGCGTTGTTGGGTGAAGCCGAGCACATAGTAGTTCCATCCGAAGTTGGCCGCGTCCCAGGCCAGTCCCGCATAGCGAGCGGCCCGTCCCAGAATGCCTCCGGACGGCCCGTCCCGGCCACGAATCCCCTCACTCGCAGATGCGCCGTTTTGTTCCTCGGCGACGATCTGGTCCGGGGAGAGGGCCTGTGTGGGATCCTTGCGCACCCACCCCGCATCCGGGAAGAAAAGCTCAACCCAGGCATGGGCGTCGGACTGCCGCACGAGCCAGTAGTCGCCCAGGGGATTGCGGCTGCCACCCAGATATCCGGTCACGATCCTGGCGGGGACGCCCGCGGCCCGGGCGGTCCAGGCCAGGGCCTGGGCGTAGTGGCCGCAAAAGCCCTCCCTGCTTTCAAAGAGGAAGTGGTCCACGGGGTTTTCCTCCGGGAGCAGGGCCGGGTTCCTGGTGTAGATATAGCCCCCTTCCGCGAAGCGCTCCAGGATCGCGGCCATAAGCTCGCGCGGGCCGGATGTGTTTTGCTTGAGGCGTCGGACCAGGTCTCGGGTTCTGGGATTGGCCCCGGGCCGGATTCGCAGGGCCGCGGAGCGGACTTCTGGGCGCGGTGTCCCGGTGCGGTAGCTTGTGGCCGAGCTGAGGCTGTACTGAATCCGGGAGGTGACCTCCTCCTCCCTGCGCAGGGAGGTCCCGCGCCGGATCTCGGTCCCTTTCGGCGCCTCGAGAGGCAGCTCGAGAGCGGGAAGATATCTTTGGCCTGTGGGCTCCAGATCCACGCTGTATTCGGCGATCTTTCCGCGGGATTCCAGTGGGGCTGGGGGAGCGGACGGGCTCCTCGCAGGCCGCCACCTGGTGCCGTCATAGCGGGTCAGGACCCGAGAGCGCCAGTAGAATCCATCCTCGACTTGCGGGAGCTTTTGGAACTTGACCCGGAAGGCCACCTCCTCGGAGGGAACCAGGCTGGCCACGTCGCCGGGGGAGAGGGTGTTGGAGAGCCCGGTGTAGGCGGTTTCCGAGGACGGGGACAGGGAGATGAGCCCGCTGCCGACGCGGGGAAAGAGGACAAAGAGGACGATCGCCAGGGGCAGGGCCTGCAGGAGGAGCTTGCCCGTGCGGCTCAATGCGCCCGCCGGGGAGAGGGCATGCCTTTGCAGGCGCTGCAGGACGAAGAGGATCGCCCCCAGCAGGGCGATATCGTAGAGGAAAAGGGGCAGGGACCTGGAAAAGAGGGTCCCGGCCAGCAGCAGGAAGCAGCAGAGAAGGACAGTGACTTCCCGGTCCCGCTGCGTGGCCTGTTCCAGGCTCTTGACCGCGATCATGAGCAGGAAGAGGGCGGTCCCGGCATTGAGGCCCAAGGGGGAGCCCCAGGCAGTGATGACCGCTCCCAGCCCGGCCAGGGCCAGGAGGATGCGCCAGGGCCGTGCGGGAAGGGCACGTCCGGACCAGGCGAGAGCGGCCCGGAATCCGAGCAGGGCGAGGAAGGCGCCGCTGACCCAGGGTGGCATCCACAGGACAAAGGGGGCGAAAACCGCGGCAAGCAGGAGGAGGACCTCCAGGTCCCGCATAGGTTGTTGGTCCCTTCCGCGTGGTGTCATGCCGCATTCTCCCTGTCACGCCTCTTTGCCTCGAACAGGGCGAGCTCCCCCAGGCAGGCGTGCATGTGCTCCCGTCCGCTGTCAGGGGAGATGCTGGTGTGGGGAAGCTTGAGCCCGTACGGGGTTCCGGCTTGGGTCAGATCGAGGATCATGCGGGTCAGGACGGAGAGCCTGGTCTCGGTGTCCGGCTCGGAGAGCGCGTCAAAGTCCAGCCAGACCGAGGCCTGTTGGGGACCGGAGAAGTGTTTGCTCACCAGTCCCCGTCCGCGGGCATAGGCCTTCCAGTCGATGCGCTTGAAGGATTCTCCATGCCGGTGCTGGCGCAGAGAGTCCAGGTCCTCGTCCCCGGAGGCGCTCTGGGTCTGCCCGGATCCGGCTCCCTCGGGCAGGAGCACGCCCGTGTCCGAAGACACTTTCGCCGGGCTGGGATAGACGAGGCAGTCCTGCTCGAAGCGGGCGCGAGACCAGACGCGGAAGAGCCCCAGGGGATGGGTGGTGCGCAGGATAAGCTCCGGAGCCGGGAGAAGGCCGCGACGATCCGTTGTCACAGCGGGCTCCGCAACGGCTTCCTTGTAGGGCTCGAGATCCAGGACCAGGGGCTCTCCCCGGTGGGGGGCTACCTCGATGGCAATGCGGCCAGTTCCCCTTTTTTCTGCCAGGCGTACTGGAAAGACGGCCTGTTGTCCGGCGAATACCGGGGAGGCCCTTCCGGGGGACACAATGACTCCAGCGAGATTGGCGTAGGTGTGCAGGGCCGAGGTCAGGGCAACGGAAGCAGTGAGGAAGACAAAGGCGTAGGCCAGGTTGTTCTGGTAGTTCATCGCCGTCAGGAGCATTGCCCCGAGCAGGAGCCCGAATCCCAGGCCCAGCCGGGTGGGGAGGATAAAGATCCGCCTATGGCCCAGACGGATGCTCGAGGTGGAGCGGGGCGCCCCGAGGAGAAGAAGGCGGAGGCCGGGAAAGCGCATGCCGTGTTCCTGTCAGGGAATGGGGATTTCCGTGAGCCTGTCCTGCAAGAGGCGAAGCGGATCGGCGTATTCCTCCGGGTCGCTGGGTCGGAGCCGGTGCGCCCCAACCCAGGGGGTCACGGCCTGCACGTCCTCGGGCAGGACGTAATCCCTGCCCTGAATGAAGGCCCAGGCCTTGGCGCAGGCGAGCAGGGCCAGGCCGGCACGCGGGGAGAGCCCTGTGCGGAACTGCCCGGATTTCCGGGTATCCTGGAGGATGTTCAGGATATAGGTGTACACGGGGTCGGCCACGTGCATGTGGTTCACACCGACCCGCATATCCCGGATGGCCTGCGGGGTGAGAACCGGCTCCAGGTCGCGGATTATTCGGGATCGGCTCTCGCCCTGCAACAGCTCCTTTTCGGCGCGCTGCGTGGGAAGTCCCAGCCTGATGCGCATGAGGAAGCGGTCCAGCTGGGACTCGGGCAGGGGATAGGTTCCGGCGGCGTCCACGGGATTCTGCGTGGCCACCACGAAGAAGGGCTCGGGCAGGGGGCGGGTTTGGCCGTCGATGCTGACCTGTCTTTCAGCCATGGCCTGCATGAGCCCGCTCTGGGTCTTGGGGGTGGCGCGGTTGATTTCGTCCAGGAGAACGAACCGGGAAAAGATCGGGCCCTGGTGGAAGGAGAAATTGCCCGATTCCCTGTCGAAGACGGTGACCCCGAGGATGTCTCCGGGCAGGAGGTCGCTGGTGCACTGGATACGCTGGAAGTCCAGCCCCAGAAGGACGGCCATGGCCTGGGCCAGGGTGGTCTTGCCCGTGCCGGGCTCGTCCTCGATGAGCAGGTGGCCTCCGGCAAGAATGCAGGCAAGGGTTCCCCGGAGCTGCAGGGGCTTGTCCAGGACCACCTCGCCGGCTCGCTCCAGGATTCGGGAAACTGCGTTGCGCATGGTGTGGTGATGCTCGAATGCGGGCTTGTTTTCCATTGCCGATTTATTTAGCCTCCCGGGGCGTTCGCGGTCAACATTATTCAGAATAGCATTCGTCGCGTGCTTTGGACAGGTCGAAAATACAATGGGCTGTCGGGCGGCGCGGCGCCGGCCCAAGGAGAAACCGGAACATGTGGGAGCACACGGACAACAGGCCCGGGTTGTGGCATCTGGAAAACGGGATGCGGGTCCTCATCCAGCAGGATCGGCGTTTCCCCCTGGCGATCATGCGGATGTACATCCGGGCGGGCTCAGCCCTGGAAGAAGAGAGCGAGTCCGGACTGACCCATCTTTTGGAGCACATGGCCTTTCGGTCCGGTCAGAACGGGGCCGGAGTCGCCTCAGAGATCGAGGCCCTCGGGGGGAGGGTCAACGCGGCGACCGGATTCGATCACACCGCGTACATGCTCGATCTGCCGGCAAGGAGCTGGAAAAGCGGGCTGCAGACCCTTGGCAGGCTCTGTTTCGGGATGGACTGGGACGAAAACGATCTGGCCACGGAAAAGGAGGTCGTTCTGGCCGAGCTGGAACGGAAAAAGGACGATCCGGGAGCGGTCCTATTCGAGCAAATGCAGTCCCGCATCTGGTCCGGCAGTGCCTATGCCCGCCCAATCGTGGGAAACAGGGAGACGATCCGGGATATCGGCCCCGGGGACGTGCGGGAATACGTTCAGCGTCTCTACCAGCCCCAGGCCATGCTCCTGGTGGTCTGCGGCAGCGTGGACGAGGAGCAGGTCCTGCGCGAGGCGCAGCGCCTGTTCGGCGGATACCGAAACGACCGCAACCTGGCCGAGCCCGCGGAAAGCGCGGTTTTCAGCAGAGGAAGCGGCCCGGAGGTGAATGTGGTCCCCACGCCCTGGAGCAAGGTCTACGCAGGGATCGGCTTCCCCGTGCCGGGTCTGGGATCCGTGGAGAGCCCCGCTCTGGAGGTGCTGGGCTATATGCTGGGCGGGGATCACAGCAGCCTCCTGAGCCGGAGATTCAAATACGAGCAGGGGCTGGTGGACGAGATCGCCGCTTCGCCCATACTGCTTCAGCACGCGGGTATGATGCTGGTCCAGGCCTATCTGGATCCGGATCAGGTGGATGCCTTCGTGAGTCGGTGCCTCGAGGAGCTTACCCAGCTGGATCCGGACAGCTTCGGTGGGGAGGAAATGGACCGGGCGGTGCTCAATATCGAGGATGCCCTGTTCCAGAGCAAGGAGACCCTGGCCGGCTTCGCTTCGAAGCTGGGCTATTTCCAGTTCTTCGAAGGAGGGCTGGAAGGGGAGCGGCGCTACATCCACGCCCTGCGCCACATGCGCCCGGAGGATCTCAGGGAGCCCATTCGGGACTATCTGGCTCCGGAAAACGCCTCGGTCAATCTGCTGGTCGGCTCGGATCGAGCTGCGGAATTCCAGGGCCTTGAGGCCGGTCTCGCCGGGAGCTCGGAATGCCGCCGGTCTTCCGCGTGCTCTGCGCGACAGGGAGACACGGGACAAACGCGAATCAGGGACCTGGGCAACGGGTGCAAGCTGGTCCTCATTCCGGATACGACCCTGCCCTATCAGGCCTTGGATATCACCTGGCCCGGCGGAGACCTCCTGCTCGAGGAGGGCGAGCAGGGTTTGGCCGCCCTCTCGGCCGGAGGATTGTTGCGGGGAACGGGAACACGGAGCTATGCCGGAATCCGGGAAATGCTCTCCAACCGGGCCGCCTCCCTGGACGCCGCTGCAAGCCGGGATCAGCTCAGCCTGAATGCCAAGTTCCCCTGTAGATACCAGGAGGAGATGCTGGATCTGATTCGGGAAATCATTCTCGATCCGGCCTTCTCCGAGGCGGAGACCACTCGCGCGATTGCGGAGCAAAAGGCCCAGCTTACGGAGCGGATGGACCATCCCATGGGACTTCTGGCCAGGGAGGTCTTTCCCTTCCTCTTCCAGGAGCATCCCTATGGGTACTACCATCTGGGACGGCCAGAGGATCTGGACGAATTCGGGCCCGAGGCTTTGCGGGGCTTCTGGGAGCACCAGATTCGGCAGCCCTTTGTCCTCACCGTCTGCGGGGATATGGACGGCGAGGCGGTGGAAGAGCGGGCCCTGAGCCTGGCCCGGACCGCCGAGGATTGTCAGGGGGAGCTTCCCGGGGAGCCCGTCTGGAACCGGCGGAGACAGCTGGATCTGGGGCTGGCGCAACGGAATCAGGCACACATCCTGATCGTTTTCCCTGTTCCGGGCCTTTGCAGCGACGTGTACCCCCACCTCGCCCTGTGGAAAAAGATTTTGGCCGGACAGGACGGGATCCTCTTCCGGGAGCTGCGGGACAGGCAGGGCCTGGGGTACGCGGTCAATCCACTCCTTTGGACGGTTCCGGGGTCCGGCTTCCTGGGCTTTTATCTGGGGACCTACCCGGACCAGGTGGACAGCGCCCTGGAGAGCTTTCACGGCATCGTGGATTATCTGGGGGCAAACGGGGTCTCCACCCGGGAGCTGGAGCGGGCGAAGAACCTATTCCAGGCGGACTATTATCGGGGGCTTCAGCCCCTGATGGGGCGAAGCAGTGAGGCTTCCGAGCTTTTGGCCCACGGTCTGCCCCTGGACTTCCAGAAAAGCACGGCGGAGCGTGTAGCCGGCCTGGAGCGGGAGGAGCTGCGGGAAGTGGCAGCGGGATACCTGCGCTGGGATCTGGCCTATACCATCCTTTTGCGCCCGGAGTAGGAGGCCGGGCTATTCACGGGCCCCTGGACGCAGATCCGCGGCTTCCTCCCTTTTGCCCCGGGAGATGAGGATCTCCTCCAGCAGCCGGACATGGTCCTCCAGGTCCGGGCGGAGGCTGTAACTCCTTTTGGCCAGGGACTCCACCAGCTCCGGGTCCTCTCGCGCGTCCTGATAGATGCGGGCCATGAGGTGGAGCGCCTCCGCGTCCGAGGGGTTGGCCTGCACCGCCTTTTGCAGGTTGTCCCGCGCGGAGCGGCGGTCCCCTTGCCGGTAATCCAGCCTTGCCAGGTGCTTGTACGCGTAACGCGGGCCCTGCGGCGTGCGGTTGGCCCGAAGGTAGCAGTCCCTGGCGCCTTCCTCGTCCCCAAGTCTCTCCCGGATCCGGCCCTGGCGGATGAGACAGAAGTGCTGCTGCGGCTCCAGGTCCAGACAGCGCTGAAAGTATTCCTCCGCGGTCTGCAGCTGCTCCATCTTTAGGCTCAGGCAGCCGAGGTTGTACAAGGCCATTACGTTCTCGGGGTCCCGGGCCAGGAGACTCTGGAGCTCCTGCTGCGCCCGGGAGGCTCGGCCCAGGTGGGCGTGGCAGATAGCCAGGGAGTTCCGGGCCAGGAGGTTCTCCGGGTCCAGGAGCAGGGCCTGCTGGTAGTCGGTGATGGCCTCGGCCAGATCCCCGCGGGCGTAATGCCTGTCCGCGCTTACGGTGAGGCTCAGGGAGTCGAAGACGGCGATCGCGTCCTCGGAGAGGAGCTCCGCGTGCTCCAGGGCGTTTCTGGCGGTTTCGGTCACCTCGAGCCGGGTGTAGTTCAGGCAGGGATAGTACCCGATCCCGCATCGGAAGGCTGGGAGATTGTCGCCTTTCGCGGTATGGGCCAGGCCCTGCAGCAGTCCCTTGGCTTCTTCCGGACCCGTGCCCGGCAGATAGAGGATGAAGCGGTTGGATCCGTAGCTTCCCGCCAGCCCTCCCGGGGGCAATATGTCTTCCAGGCTGTTCAGCAGACGCTCCTCGGAGTCTGCCGCTTCTTGGCCCATATCCTTTTGTGTCCGCAGCAGGGCGAGGCAGAAGGCCTCCTCCTCCCGGCAGCGCTGGCGCCAGAGGGAGAGGAAATGGGGCAGGGAAAGCAGCCTGTTCCGGGTGGCGCTTTCCTGCGGCTGGGTATGTTCCGTCTCGAGAGAGCTTTCTCCTGGGTGGGGCCTGTGGATGAGCCGGTCTTCTGGGGCAATGTCCGTCCCTGGAGACCGATGCAGGACCTGGGCCAGGGAGCTCTCCTCTCCCGTGTCGATGAGCATGATCTCGGCCTTGGCCTCCAGCCTGTCCGCGGGCCAGGGCGAATGATTAGCCCCCGAGGGCGTGTGAACCGCGAATATCTGGCCTTCCCGGGCCCGGTCCTTGCGGCCCAGGTCCACCAATATCCTGTCCCCGGTCAGGATATTGCGAATTCGACCACCCTCGGTTAATATGCTCGAGAAAAAGAAGAGCGTTCCCCGGCCCTTGTTGCTCGAGGCGGCCTCCAGCGCACGCAGGGCGTTGGCCAGAAGGACCCTGGCCTGTTCCCGCGGCGGAGAGGATGCGGCCCGGCCGAAGAGATCCCTGGGGTAGAAGGTAAGGCCCATGTCCACGCTGAGGGCGAGGTCCTCCCCGGTGACTGGGTCCTCGCAGGAGAATGCCTGCAAATGGGATTGGATCCGCTCCGCGGTTTTGCGTATGGAGGCGGGGCCGGTGCCGGGGAGCATCACCCCCAGTCTGTGATTGTCCAGTCTGGCTGCGGGGCACGAGGCTGGGCAACAGTGGCCCAGCTCACGGGCCAGGCGGAGGAGGATGTCTTCTGCCCGCCTGTATCCCCTGTTCTCGCAAATCCAGGCCATCTCCGGAATCTGGAGCGCAAGCAGGGCCACTTCCCCGCGATAGGCTGGCTCTCCCGGTCCCTTGTCCGAGGCGAGGGCGTTCTCCGCGATGACCTCGATCTCCCGCCCCAGGTCCTCGAGCAGGGCTTCCTGCTGCAACAGGCCGGTGAGGAGGTCCGAGCGCTTGTGCCCGGCAAGGACGAGGGCCTCCAGGCAACGCTCCATATACGGGGCCAGGGCCTGGAGCCAGAGGCGGTCCGGATCCGTCACGCTCCCTTCGAGGAAGAGCACCCCGAGCAGGCGACCGTGGTGGGTGAGGGGGATGAACAGCTTGTCCTCTCCTGCGGGGGATACCGGCTGATACGACTCCTCCAAAGCCATTCCCTTGGGGATGTCGCGGGGAAAGGTGATGTATCCCGAGCGGAAGGGACAAATTTGTGCGGCCTGATTCAGGAGATGCTCCTCGTTGAGGAGAAGATCTACCGGCCTCAGAGTTGTGGCGTGAGCCATGCGCGATCCCTTGGTTTTCCTGGAAGCGGATCGTGTTAGGGGTGAGTGAGGATGAGACCGGGTGACCGCGGTCGCGCGAACCGATGGTATCCGGTGTTCGAAAGGGAACCTAACTGTTCGCCCAGAGCTTGGCAAGAGCGGGAGGGGAATATGAGCACTGAGCAGAACGAGATTCTGAAGGCCCTGTTCGGGCGACGAAGCATTCGCGCCTATACTGGGGATCCCGTGGACAGGGGGAGCGTGGAGACAATCCTTCAGGCGGGACGGTGGGCCCCGAGCGGGCTGAACAACCAGCCCTGGCGCTTCATGGTTCTTTTTGCCGGAGACTCCAGGCAGGAAGGCCTGGCGGGGTGCACTCGCTACGGAGGGATAGTCCGGAAAGCCAGGGTCCTGATTCCGGTGTGCATTGACAAGGCGAGCATGTATAGTGCAACCAAGGACCACCAAAGCATTGGGGCCTGCATGCAGAACATGCTGCTGGCGGTCCATTCCCTGGGGTTGGGCGGGGTCTGGCTCGGCGAGATCCTCAATCGGGAAGAAGAGGCCTTGGACGTCCTCGGGGTGGAGAAGCGGGCCTACGATCTGATGGCTGTATTGGCCTTGGGCCATCCCGCGGAGGAGGGCCGATCCGAGCGGAAACCCCTGAGCGAACTATTACTGGAGGAGTGGTGAGATGCTACAGGTTGTCGACTTCCAGCTCGGTCCGCTGGAAACCAATTGTTTTCTGGTCACGGACGGCAGCAGGGCCCTGGTGATCGATCCCGGAGGCGATCCGGCGAGCGTTGTGAGCTACCTCAAGAAAAACGGAATTGAGCTGGACTTTATCCTGAACACCCACTTCCATTTCGATCACATCATGGGAAACAATGCCCTGCAGCAGGCCACCGGCGTGCCCATTCTGGCCAGCCCGGAAGACGAATCCCTGCGTCAGGCCCAGGTCAAGGGGGGACAGGGCGGTTTCGGGTTCCCCGAGGTTGAGCCCTTCGAATACGAGGCCCTGCATCCCGGGGACCGCGTTTGGCTGGGCGAGACCTGCCGGGTCCTGCTTACTCCCGGGCACAGCCCCGGAAACTTGAGCTTCTATTTCCCAGAGTCCGGCATGATTTTTGTCGGGGATCTGATATTTCCCGGCGCTGTGGGCCGTACCGACCTTCCCGGCGGGAGCATGGAGCAGCTCATGGCCTCGGTGAAGGAAAAAGTCTTTACTCTGCCGGATGATACCGCTCTCTATTCCGGGCATGGCCCCAAGACCACCGTTGGAAGGGAGAAGGAGACCAATCCCTTCTTTCGGGGCGGGGGATTCATCTAGTCGGGTGTGTCAAGCGGAATGCCCCTGGAATACGGGACATGAACCAGGGAAGAGACCTCGCGAGGCGGCTTGGGCACAAGGGCGGCCGCATCCTGGGGAGCGCTTTGGAGCATGTTGGCACCCGCTGCATGGTCTGCGGGAAGGCGCTGCGGGGAACCCTCCCGGATGCCTGCTGCCTCGACTGTGCTTATGCCCTGCGGCAGCGATCCGGAGGGTACTGTCCGGTTTGCGGCGAGCCCTATGCTTCGCAGAAAGAGCCGATTTCCCTGTGCGGGCCTTGCCGTCTGGGAGGCAAGCCATGGAGCGGTTTCGGCATGTACGCCGAATACAGCGGGGCGCTTCGCGGTGCGATTGTCGCCTTCAAATATCGAGCGGATTTCGGATATCTTCGGCTCTTGCGATCCTGCCTTCTGAGGGCGCAACAGGTGCACGGCACCGGCAACGAATGCGGGATCGTGATCCCTGTGCCCCTTCATTCCAGCAGATTGCGCCAGAGGGGCTTCAATCAGAGCCTGGAGCTATGCAGGCCCCTTGCTCACCAACTGGGAGCGGAGTTGCGGCCCGGGGCCTTGTCCCGTCTCCGGGATACCGCTTCCCAGAGCGGTCTGGATCGCACGCAGCGTCGCAGGAACATGCGCGGCTCGATTGCGGCGGATCCGGCCCAGGTTCGCTCCAGGAATGTCCTGCTTGTGGATGATGTCTATACCACCGGTATCACGGCGAAAGTCTGCACCCGCGCCCTGCTGCTGGCCGGAGCGAAGCGGGTGGAGCTTCTGGTTCTGGCTCGGGTCGCCGGGGCCTAGTGGTGTGTCCGCGAAATACCAATAATTAAATAGTCCTAGAGGGGTGTTTTTTTTTTACTGCGCAGCTCCGGTTCTGGATTTTCTAACGCTCGTCACGCGGGGGCATCCCTGCCCCCACCCGACTCTCAATCGCTGCGAATTTCCTT